>Ga0302220_10002809_pt1 | contig 12477 bp, 11 predicted proteins | sample II_Palsa_E1_3_FD_194572 | JGI IMG/M metagenome (GOLD analysis project Ga0302220, IMG submission 194572) | Peat permafrost microbial communities from Stordalen Mire near Abisko, Sweden - II_Palsa_E1_3 | ecosystem: Environmental > Terrestrial > Soil > Palsa > Peat permafrost | place: Sweden... | reverse complement strand
AGGCGTGCTGTCGGTTCTTGCCACGCAACTGCTCTGCCTATGCGTGTTTGCGTTTGCACCGGACAGCTTCGACCACAACAAGTGGCTGTCCGCAGCAATCGCCTTCAGTCTGCTCTTCGGACTGCTACTGTCGCTCGGTTTTTTCGGGACGTGGAATCAGTTTAGGGACGATGTCGGCCTGTGGACGTTCCTCAACACGAACCCGGTCGAATCGGCCGTTGCGATAGCCACGGCAGGGGAGGCCTTGGCGATTCTATTGAACGGCTAGGCCTAGAGTGGCGTAACCGCTAGTGCTATCGAATTGCACCGTTCACGAATCTGGTTTCTCTATCGAAGCGATGAGAACGTTCAATTGTTCTTTTCGCGCTCCTCACCGCATCATGCAGACGGATAGCGAAAAGGCTGAGACGGATTGCCATCTGAAGCACGCAACCCGCTCCTCGCCCCGGCTATAGGCATAGCAACGACAGTCTGTTTGACGCGAAAGGATTTCTGCGATGAGTACACCAGCCGCCCGTCTGGGGATGACCGCACAAACCACGCTGGCCATCGGCGAGGTCCTGGCGGGGCGCAGCGCGGGCGTCCGCTCCATGCTGCTGTTTGCCGGCCCGGCTGTTGTCGCTTCCATCGCATACATGGACCCGGGCAATTTCGCCACGAACCTTCAGGCGGGAGCCCGGTACGGCTACTCGCTGCTTTGGGTGGTGCTGGCTGCCAACACCATCGCCATGCTGTTCCAGGCGCTTTCGGCAAAACTGGGCATTGTTACGAGCCGCAATCTTGCCGAAATGTCCCGCGAGTATTTTCCGGCGCCGGTGGTCTACGCGATGTGGGGAATCAGCGAGATCGCGGCGATGGCGACGGACCTCGCCGAGTTTCTGGGCGGTGCGATCGGACTGTCGCTGCTGTTTCACCTGCCTCTGCTGCTCGGTATGGTGGTGACTGGACTCGTTACGTACGCGATCCTGACGGCCGAAAAACAAGGGTTCCGCCCTCTTGAGCTGGTTATTGGCGGTCTCATCGGTGCCATTGCCCTGTCCTTTGTGGCCGAACTGCTGATTGTCCACGTCGCATGGGGCGCCGCCGCGCACGGAACGTTCGTTCCTCAGTTGCCGGGTTCCGGCGCATTGGGCGTCGCAGTCGGAGTGATTGGTGCCACGGTGATGCCGCACGCCATTTATCTGCACTCGGGCCTGACGCAAAACCGCGCACCGGCGCGCACCGATACCGCGCGCAGCAGGCTGCTGCGCTTCTCGAACCGCGAGGTCGTCATCGCGCTGACACTGGCCGGTCTGGTTAACATGGCGATGGTCATCATGGCTTCCGGCGCATTTCACGCGGGTCATCCCGACGTGGCCCAGATCGAAACCGCGTATCACACGCTGACGCCTTTGCTCGGCGCTGGCGCGGCCGGGATCTTCCTGCTTGCGTTGCTGGCCTCCGGCGTTTCCAGTTCGGTGGTCGGAACGATGGCGGGACAAATGATCATGCAAGGCTTCGTGGGCTTCCGTCTGCCGGTCTGGCTGCGTCGTCTCGCTACGATGGTGCCCGCATTCGTCGTCGTGGCACTCGGTGTCAACGCAACCGATGCGCTGGTCTACAGCCAGGTGGTATTGAGCTTCGCGCTGCCGGTGCCGATGATTGCCCTCGTGATCTTCACCAGCCGACGCGACATCATGGGCGCGTTCGTGAACAGCCGACGGGTATCAGTCGCCGCGATTCTGGGGACCGCAACGATTCTCGTCCTCAATGCCATCTTGCTGTTACAGACTTTTGGCGTCGCTATACCGGGAATCCCCACCGCCGGTTGAAACTTCGATGCGGCGCGTGTTTTCCGGCTCGCGCTGGAGCGCGGCGCCATCGATGGCCCCTATCATGCGATCGCCGAGGAGGGCGTGCCGTTCAAAGCCATCGCCGAGGTGATAGGCCGCCGCCTCGGCATACGTCAAGGGACTAGCCGGGGTTTGAAGTTACTGTTGTCGCCGGCACCGTTCCACGTAATCCCGCTCTTCCGATCGCCTGGGTGACCAGGCCTTCGGAGCGCGCGTCGTCGATGAAGTGGCGTAAATAAGGCATTCCCCGCTCCCGCCCTTTCGGAATGGCGGCCCCGAAGTGCTCCATACCCCAGCGACCCGCAAGCACGTGTGAACCGGGTAACCCGTCGGATACTTCGAAGAGAATTGCTTTATTCGTCGCGAATGCATCGAGCTTGCCAGCTGCAAGCATTTCGCGTGCGCGTGCAAGCGTCGGTACCGGGATCATGATTGCGGTCGGATAAAGAGGTGTTAGCTCTTCGGCGGTACTACTCCCCGTACTTACGCCGATTCGTAGCCCGGGGCGGCTCATATCGGACAATGTAGTAATAGACGATCCACCGGGAACCAGGAAACTTTTCTCGACGTCCATGTACGTTTGGGAGAAGTCCATATGCTGCGCACGCTCGGCTGTTGCGTTGGTAAACGTGACGTCAACTTGGCCGGATTCCACCGCGGCGAGCACGCCGGCATTTGACGGAAATATGACCGGTTCAAACGGAACACCAAGCCGAGTTGCGAGTGCCTTGCCCAAATCGAAACCAACCCCCTTGGCATCGGCGAGCGATGTACCCTGGATGATGGATGAAGGACTGCCGGCGTAGACGCCAACCCGGAGTTTTCCGGTCGGTGCCAGCGTTTCACGTATCTGCGCTGACGAGGTGAGATCTGCGGCTGTGCATGCTGTGAGCAGCGCGGCTAATAGTGCAATGAGCACTGGCGTGGACCGATTAAATATTCTCATATAGTCTCCTTGAACATATTATATTTTCTCCATGACAGCCCTTTGATCCAAGCGGTTTCGCACCGCTGGGTCTTGCATCGATAGATGCAATTCTTGATGGCAATGTCTGCGGGTGATCGGCAATCAGAACGCTCCGCCAATTTCACGTATTAGATCGATCAACGCACGCAGCGGCAGCGGCAGGTTCCTGCGCCCCGAGTAGTAGAGACAAAGCTCCGGGTAGATGGGCGACCAGTCGTCCAGCACGCGTACCAGTGCGCCGCGGTCGAGATCGTCTTTCACATACCAGTCTGCGAGCATCGCAAGGCCCAGACCTTCTCTTGCCGCTGTGTGCATCAGCGTGGGCTCGTCCAGCAATAGCGGGCCGTTCACGTTGACGGTCATCGGTTCGCCGTGGCGCGCGAATTCCCAGCCGGTGGCTGCGCCGCTCGGCAACCGCGCACGGATGCAGCGATGGTCGGCAAGATCACGCGGCGACAGCGGTTTCTCCCGGCTTGCGAAATAGTCCTTCGAACCCACGACCGCCATCTGGAACGGCCGTCCCATCGGGATCGCGATCATGTCGCGGGGCACGAGATCGGCGCGGCGAATTCCGGCGTCGAAGCCGTCGGCCACGATATCGATCAGACGGCCTTCGGTGACCAGGTCGATGCTGATTTGCGGGTACCTGCGCAGATACACGGCGAGGATAGGCTGAAAGACCCGGCGCGCTGCGCCGAGTGCCGCATTGATGCGCAGCGTGCCGGTCATGGTCTGCTGCCGGCTGCTCGCGTCGGCCATCGCCGCATGAATGTTCGACAGCGATGGCGCAACCTGCTCGATGAACCTCTCGCCGGCTTGCGTCAACGCAACGCTACGGGTAGTGCGATGAAAGAGCCGCACACCGAGCCTGGCTTCGAGCGCGGCAACGGCGTTGCTGAGCGCTGTTGTCGACATGTCGAGTTCGGCGGCGGCCGCTTTGAAGCTGCGCGTGCGCGCGACCGCCAGCACGGCATCAAGTTCGGTGAGTCCCGATTTGTACATTGTCCCGATTATCTGGATAACACATCCGAATTATACGGGTTTATCTGGTTAATGCATGTCCCTATACTGCGTTGGTTGCCGGATGATCCGGCCGGCCTTCGGAGCGCGCAGCATGCAGCACATTGACCGCTTTTACATCAACGGCGCCTTTGTGCGCCCGCATGGGACTGATCTTTTCGAACTCGTCAGCCCGGTAACCGAAGAAGTCATCGGCACGGCCGTCCTCGGCGACAGGGATGATGTCGACTGCGCGGTTGCGGCAGCCCGGCGTGCGCTGCCGGTTTTCAGTCGCACTGGCAAAGTCGAGCGCATCGCCATGCTGACGCGGCTTCACGAAGCTGTGCGAGCCCGCGCCGATGATATTCGGGATGCGACGATCGACGAATACGGGGGGCCGGTCGGCCGCTCCGCGTGGGTGGCCCAGTACGCCGCCGAGTGTTTCGTACATGCCGCGCGGACACTGGAATCATATCCGCTGACGCGCGACATCGGCTCGGCTAGCGTGATCATGGAGCCGGTCGGGGTAGCGGCACTGGTCGCGCCGTGGAACAGAGCGGCCGGCACGATCTGCAGCAAGCTCGCAATGGCCGTCGCAGCCGGCTGCACCACGGTCATCAAGCCCAGCGAGATGAGCGCGATCCAGGCTCAGGTAGTGGCCGAAGCGCTGCATCAGGCTGATCTACCGCCGGGCGTCATCAACTTCGTCAATGGACGCGGCAACGTGGTAGGCACCGCATTGAGCACCCATCCCGACATCGCGAAAATTTCTTTCACCGGTTCGACGCCTACTGGAAAGGACATTTTGCGGGCTAGCGCCGACACCATGAAGCGCGTGAGCCTGGGCCTTACCGGCAAGTCGCCCACGCTGATCCTCGACGATGCGGATCTCGACCAAGCCGTGCCGCTTGCACTCGCCGCAGGCTTCCAGAACAGCGGACAGGCCTGCATCGCGGGCACGCGCATCCTGGTGCCAGAGCATCGGCTGCGGGAGGTTGTCGAGCGCATGAAAACGGCCGTTGCCGCGATCCGCACCGGCGACCCGCGCGACCCCGCCATGAGCATCGGCCCGATGGCTAGCCGTCAGCAGTACGAACGTGTGCAGCACTACATCCGCCAAGGCCTCGCCGAAGGTGCGACGCTGGTTGCTGGTGGTGAAGGGCGTCCAGACGGTTTGTCGCGCGGCTACTTTGTCCGGCCGACGATCTTCGCCGGCGTTCGCCGCGACATGACGATTGCCCGCGAGGAAATTTTCGGTCCGGTGCTGTGTGTGCTCGCTTATGAAGACGAGGACGACGCCATTGCCCTCGCTAACGATTCCGACTATGGGCTGCACGGCTATGTGTTCTCGTCCGACCGGCTGCGCGCACGCGCGGTCGCGTCGCGGCTGAAAGCCGGTGGCGTGATGATCAACGGGCTGAGGCACGAGCCGCTTGCGCCGTTCGGCGGCGTCGGGCAATCCGGACTTGGCCGGGAGTTTGGCGTGTTCGGACTGGAAAGTTTTCTGGAACCCAAGACCGTAATTGAAGCCTGAAAACGTCAGGACATCGCCAGCGCCGTCGTCTATCTCGCCAGTCCTCTGAGTGACTTCATGAACGGGACAATTTTCCGCCTCGATGGCGGCGCGACGCCTACGGTCTGACTAGCGCTAAGTCAAAACGAGCGCTTTCGATTCACCCACAGTTGAACCGAAGGTCTTTTCCATTGATGGCGCGCATAGGCAACCAGATTTTCTGGTACCTCATCGCCATTCAGCACGAGGCGATTAAGCATCAGCGCAAGATCAGTGTCAGCGATACACCACTCATTAAACAGACTGGATGCGCCGTCTTCCAGCAACCCGTCGACCGCAGCAATCAATTTGGCCGAAGAGGCTCGCGCTGCCTCGGAAAGCGGCTTATTGCTTGGTTTGAAGAAAATGACCTCGGTCGAACGTTCTTCACGAATAGGCACGAAGTCGCTACGCAGCCATGCTTGAATTTGTCTTGCTCTGGCTCTGTCGCGAATGTCGCGAGGGTACACAGAAGGGTACTTTGGTGCTGGGAACAGCTCTTCTAAGTACTCGGAGATTGCAGACGATTCCGACAAGTGGAAGTCGCTGTGGGTGAGCGTTGGTACTCGGCGAGTCAGTGAAAGACGTGAATAGGCAGGTCGGTAATTCTCGTTCGCCGCTAGGTCTACGGTCTGGATTTCGAACGGAATCCCTTTTTCTGTCATCGCAACAAACACCGACATTGCGTACGGACTTGTGAACTGCGAATCAACGTAAAGTTTGAAATCAAAGTCCGGCAAATTGCTTCCCCTATTTAATTTAAAAAATTTTCACGTCGACAAAACGCCTGTCGATCAACGCGACCGATTAAGAAAACAAGAATTTTTCGACAAAAACTGCAACAATAAAAGCCAACATCACGAGAAAGAGCAATGAATACGCAATAATCTTGATGCGAGCAATCGTTACATTCTTACGGCGAGGAGCATTAGAGCCCTCGTTGTTTCGTGACATTTCATTCAACTCCAACTGACACCGCATTTTTCTAATGCGGCATCATATCAAAGCCGTTAAAAACGGGGTGACGCGTACCGGCCGCGGATAAGAATTCCGCCACTCGTCTCTCTCTTCATTCACCGTGCCACGCTAGCTCACATCGCTGTGCGGACCGCTGTTCAATAGCAAAATGCGCGTCATATCGCTGATTTCTGTGTGAGCGTTTCGACGAAATGCATGCCCTGTGCAAGCAGCCCCTGCCGGAAGTAAAAGCGTTGCGCCAGCGCCATATGCAAGCCTGTATCGAGCACAAAATGTTTGCAGTGCAACGCGACGGCTTGTTGCCGTGCCGCTTGCAATAGACGTTCGCCGAACCCGCAGCGATGCAACGAAGCTGTTACCACCAGGTCATCGACGTAAACGAAACGGCCATATATCAGATTGTCTTGCAATCGATAGCCGGCAAGTCCGACGATGGCGCCATCGCGCCATGCCGCAAGCAACCGATACCCTTGAGCGCGTTGCTGCGCGATCTGTGCAGTGTACGTCGCGGGATCGCTCAGATGCGGTCGCAATTCCTTCATCACCAAGAACGACGCTTGCAGATCGGCGTCGCTTTCGATGTGTTTTATTTCTACCTGAGACCGCATACATTTCTCCCCAAAGTTAGTGGCGACTTGGGCCGCCGGCAACTACGCGGGCATCTTGCGGAACGCGACGGAAAAGCGATTCCAACTGTTGATCGACGTAATCACTAATGTCAGTTCGATCAGCTCGGCATCGGTGAAATGTGGGCGAACCGCATCCCACACGGCATCCGGCACGTGGCTTTGCGAGACCAGCGTCAGCGATTCGGTCCACTCCAGTGCGGCACGCTCGCGGTCGCTGAAGAATGGGGCTTCGCGCCATGCCGCGAGGGTCGCCAAGCGGCGTTCTGATTCGCCGGCTTTGCGTGCATCGGCCGTATGCATGTCGAGGCAGAATGCACAGCCGTTGATTTGCGACGCACGCAGGCGGACCAAGTCCTTAAGCAGGATGTCCAGCGTGCCTTTGTTGATCTGGCTTTCAACAGCCATCAGTACCTTGATGGCGTCTTTGTCGGCATTCAGGAAATCGAGGCGAGTTTGCATTTGAAGCTCCTTGGTCAAGTAAATCGAAGTGAACAAATTGGCGTTGGCTTGAGGTGTAGTATGCAAAAATCATGGCCGTGTTAGAAGGGCCAAGAAATGACAAAATGACTAGTGCATGAAAACCGCCAAGCCCGACCTGGATCTGCGCATCGATCGCGCCCTGGAATTGCCCATGTACCTGCAGATATGCCGGCGTTTCAAGACGGCGATCGAGCAGGGAAACCTGCATGCGGGCGATCGCGTGCCGGCGGTACGGGCGCTGGCAACCGAACTGAATCTCGCGCGCGGTACGGTGGAAATGGCTTATCGCATCCTGACGGACGAGGGATATCTGCAGGTCAGGGGCGCGGCCGGCACTGTGGTATCGCCGTCTTTGCCGCCGCCGGCTGCCCTCAAACCGCGCGTGGTCATCGCTGGAGAAGCGCATGCCGCAATCGTCGATCACGACGGCCAGGCACCGAAGCCGCTGCAGATGGGTTTGCCTGCGCTCGATGCATTCCCGCGCAAGGTGTGGAACCGGCTGGTCGGGCATCGCCTGCGCGGCAGCGAACCGGCGCGACTGGCCTATCCTGACCCTGCCGGTTACGACAGTTTGCGTGAGAGGGTTGCAACTTATCTGGGCGTCTCGCGCGGCGTGATCTGTCTGCCGGAACAGGTGTTCATCACGACCGGCTTGCGCAACTCGCTGGAACTGACCTTAAGTAGTCTTTCCAATGTCGGCGATGCGTTCTGGTTCGAAGACCCCGGCTATATTTTTGCGCGGCTGTTTCTGCAGAATGCCGCAGTCAAGGTTGTGCCGGTGCCGGTCGATGAAAATGGATTGATGGTCGAAGAAGGCAAACGACTCAGCCCGCATGCAAAATTCGCGATGGTTACGCCGTCGCATCAAAGTCCGCTTGGCGTGACGCTATCGCTGGAACGCCGGATGGCGCTTTTGGAATGGGCCAGCAAAGCCGGCAGCTGGATTATCGAAGACGACTACGATAGTGAGTTTCGCTATCGAGGGCGGCCGTTGCCTGCGCTGAAAAGCCTGGATCGCAATGATCGCGTCATTTACAGCGGTACCTTTAGCAAGGCGATGTTTCCGGGGTTGAGGCTGGCTTACGTGGTCGCACCGGTCAGTGCGGTTGCACGCTTTCAGGCAGCTTCCTACAACCTGAACGCAGGTTGCCCATACCTGTTTCAAGCAGGCATTGCCGATTTTATCGCCGAAGGTCATTTCTCAAGGCATCTGAAGAAGATGCGTTTGTTGTACGCAGAACGTCGCGCGGTGACATCGCGCGTTTTTCAGGAAAAACTGGGCGACCGCATACGGATCGATTTGCAGCCGGGCGGTTTGCACATACTGGCGAAACTGGCTGATCACGAGGACGACGTTATGCTGGCAGCCCACGCGCGGACTGCAGGTTTGGCCGTGCATCCTTTGTCACGCTGGTACATCAATGCAAAGCCGCGGCAGGGATTGCTGTTGGGCTTTGCCAATGTGGCCGATGAGACGGATGCGATACGTCTGGTGTTGAAACTCAAACAAGCTTTGACATAAGCGACGTCTCGCAGCGATTCTTTAATTTTGCCGTGATACCTCAATGCCGCTCACGCGGCAGTCTTGAGCGGACTCATTGCATCCCCCGCAGGATTATGTCCGGCCACGGCCCGAGTGAGCGTCGGATTCAGGCTGTCGACCATCGAGCTAGGAATCAGGATCGTCACTCCGCGTTCCTTGGTGGTTTCATAGATGATGTTCATCGCACGCAACTGGAGAGCCGCCGGATGGTTTTCATACACTTGCGCCGCTTCGACGAATTTCGCAGCGATCTCCGCTTCTGCCGCACCCAGGATCACACGGGCTTGCTTTTCGCGTTCAGCCTGCGCTTGACGGGACATCGCGTCCTGCAGCGCGACCGGAATCGCGACATCCCGGATTTCCACGGATCCGACCGAGATTCCCCAATCCGCGGTCTTGGTTGCAATCTCGTCCCGCAGGTGAGCGTCGGCCGAGCGACGATCCGACAGCAGAGTCGCCAGCATCGATTCTCCAATCATTTCGCGCAATGAGGTCTGCGCGACGCGGTCGATCGCTTGCCGGTAGTCGGTGATGGCCAGGGCGGCCTTTTTTGCGTCATCGACGTGCCAGAAAATGATGGCATCAACGTTGACCGGAACGGTGTCCTTGGTGAGCGCCTGCTCCGCGTTGAACGCGGTCGTCTGAATACGCTCGTCGATGATCGCCACCACGTTGTCCAATATGGGAATGATCATGAAGAATCCCGCGCCTTGGACGCTCTGCAGCTTCCCGACACGCAGAATGACAAATTTCTGCCAGACGTTGGCTACCTTCACGGATAGCGCTACCAACGCGGCAATGACAAAGAAGATAGGGGCTAGGAATAGGTTTACCCAGTGGCCCACAGCGACACCTGCCAGCACGAACGCGGCGGTGAGAAACAATGTGATCGGATTCATGGCGGTTACTCCGTCCAGTGGGCGCAGCAACCATTACGAGCAATCGGGGATCAGCGTGCCGCGCACTGTCGTCTCGCGCACCTTGAACCGGGGGGCTCAAGGCGTCCCTAAAACCATCATGCGCGTATTTTTGGTGAAATGCACGCGCCGCTCACGAGCGCCATGTTCCGGTCATAGTGAGGCGGAATCGCAGCAGCATCGCAGCGTTTGCGCGCGTAGCGTGCAACAACTCAGTTCGAACCCGCGCAGGTGAATGCATGCCCGCTCGTGTGCCATTCGCTGCACCGGAAATGGGCCGGCATGCCCGATCGTGTGCCCGACGTGCCGAGCCAGAGTTGGCCGCAACGACTCACGAATTGCCGTGCACTTCAAGGGGAGCGCGGCTGTCACAAAGTACGCCGCAGGTACGTCGGGCTCTGGCACGCTTCATGCTCAATGACAGGCGTCACGGGATGAGCGTCGAGCTCAATAACTGATAGGAAGGCTAGGGTTCCGGTTCGCACAAGCCGTCGCGAATGCTGGTCCGAGAGCAGTCCGGCTCCGCTTCAAAAACGGGGCTCCACGGAGGGATAAAAGCCCGGGAGATGCGCATAGTGCGCTCTCCCGCGATCTTTTTCCCTTTTAGGAGCCTACGTATGTCGTTCAAGTTCAAGAAGACCCTGTCTGCACTCGCCGTAGCATCCAGCTTGCTGGCCGCTACGTGGCTCGGCGCGCCCGCCGCATCGGCCGCTCCTACGACCCTGAAGATCGGCACCGTCGTCTGGATAGGCTACGGCCCGTTCTATGTCGCGCAGGCGCTCGATATGTATAAGAAATATGGCGTATCGGTGGAACTGCAGTTCTTCACCGACCCCGGCTTGCTGCCGGCCGCAGTGGAAAGCCACGCGCTCGACGGCGCGATGCTGACCTACGACCAGGTGATCGGTTCGGATGCCAAAGGCTTGCAGCAAAAGGTGGTGATGCCGATCGACTTCTCGGACGGCGCCGATGCCATCGTCGCCAGCTCGAACATCAAAAAGGTGACCGACTTCAAGGGCAAGAAGGTAGCGTATAACCCGCTGTCGCCCTCGGACTTTTTGCTCGCGTATGCGTTGCAGACCAACGGCATGACCGACCACGATATCGACTCGGTCAACATGACGCCGGAGGCGGTTCCGGCTGCAATGGTGTCGGGTAGTTTGCCGGTTGGCGTCACCTATGAGCCCAACGTTTCGCAGATCCTCGCCGCGAGCAAGGGCAAGTTCCATGTCGTCTATTCGTCGCGCAATGCGCCGGGCCTGATCGCCGACGTGCTGGTGTTCGACCAACCGTTCATCGATGCGCATCCGGCGCAAGTGAAGGCGATCCTGAAAGCGTATGAAGATGGCCTGGCCTATATGAAGAGCCATCCGAAAGAAGCCGATCAAATCATCGGTAAGGCGCTCGGCGTGTCGGCCGACGACGTGAAGGCGCAGCTCGCAGGGGTCTACAACATCCCGCCCAAGGAGATGTCGCAGAGTTTCGTCAAAGGCCCGACCACCAAGTCGTACTTCACCAGCGGCGCCGTAATCGGTTCCCTACTGCAGAAGAAGGGGCAAATTAGCGCCGTGCCTGCAATCGAAGCCACGATCGACGCGCAGTTCGTCACCCAGCTCGCGAAGTAAACGCCATGCCAACGCTCTATCGATATCGCGATGGTTTGCTGCCGAACACGCTGGGGTTGGCGTATGCGTTCGGTGGTTCCGCCGCCGGCATCGCGCTGTTGCTCACGCGGCCCTGGTGGGCTGCGGTGCTTGGCACACTGCTGCTCGCGCACGCACTGATCATCGGTGCGTATTTCCTGCACGAAGCCGCGCACGGCACGATGTTCCACAGCGCGGCGGCCAACGCTCGATTGGGCACTTGGCTGGCCTGGTTGAACGGCAGTTGCTACGCGCCGTTCGCCGACCTTAGACGCAAGCATATGCGTCACCACGTCGATCGCGCCGACGTGTTGACCTTCGATGCCAAGGCATTTCTGCTGCATTTGCCGCGTTGGGTGCGCAATGGGGTGCTGGCGCTTGAGTGGGCGTATTTCCCGGCGGTCGAACTGATCATGCACGGCTACGTGATGGCTGCACCGTTCCAATCGGCGGCGCGGCGCGCGCAGCGTCGCCGCATCGTAACGGTCCTTGCGGTGCGTGCGGTGTTGTTCGCGGTCCTTGCCTGGATTTCGCTCAAGGCGGTGGCGCTTTATCTGCTGGCGTGGTTGATCTGCGTGAGCGTGCTGCGCTTCACCGATGCCTATCAACATACTTACGACGCCTACGCGGTGCTCGAGGACGGTGGGCCGATCCCGAACGACAAGGTGCGCGACCATGCTTACGAACAGCGCAACACGTACTCCAATCTGGTCTCGGTGCGCTTGCCATGGCTTAACCTGCTGCTGTTGAATTTTCCGTATCACAACGCGCATCACGACCGCCCGATTGAGCCGTGGTACCGGCTGCCTGCCGCGCACCTCAAACTTTACGGCAGCGACGACAGTCAGGTGATTCCGATGTCGCGTTTGTTGACGAGTTTTCATCGGCATCGTGTGAGGCGCATCTTGTCGAGCGATTACGGCGTGATGGACATCTC
>Ga0302220_10002808_pt1 | contig 12481 bp, 8 predicted proteins | sample II_Palsa_E1_3_FD_194572 | JGI IMG/M metagenome (GOLD analysis project Ga0302220, IMG submission 194572) | Peat permafrost microbial communities from Stordalen Mire near Abisko, Sweden - II_Palsa_E1_3 | ecosystem: Environmental > Terrestrial > Soil > Palsa > Peat permafrost | place: Sweden... | reverse complement strand
ATCACTAGTCCGAATAGCCGGTTATACAGCAACTTGCCGAAGAGATGGATCGATCCGAATAGGGGTCAATGAGCGCTAAGGCCTGATGTCGCCATTCCAGTACTTCGGAGATCGTCCGTAAATCGCGATCGCGCCACTGCCACACTTCGGTGTTGTCTGTCATATGCCCAAAACGCTCCTCGATGAGTGGCGGCGATTTATCGTTCCTCCAGAACGACTGCCCGGGACCACAGAATCACGAGGACTCAAGAGATCGCGAACTTCAATCTATCGTTCGCCATTGAGGTAGATCTGCGCTGCTGTGAGGTGAAATTCGAAGACGAAAGAATTGGGCGGTTAGCAAAGATTCATCTTGATTAGCGTGCCAACCAGTCGGTATAGTACACACATACCCACTGATTGGTACCAAAATGTCGATAGCCGAAGCGAGACACGAATCGAAAACCAAATTCCTACAGGCTGCGATCCGAGTGATCCGCGTCAAGGGATATACGGCCACGCGGGTTGAGGACGTCTGCGAGGCGGCTGGTCTGACCAAAGGAAGCTTCTTCCACCACTTTGACAGCAAGGACGAACTGGCGCTGGCCGCGGCCGACTATTGGATCGAGGGCACGGAGGCGCAGTTTGGCTCCGCGTCCTACCACGAGCTAGCCGACCCGCTGGAGCGGTTGCTGGCCTATGTGGACCTTCGTAAGGCGCTGCTGAAGGGAGAGTTGCCCGACTTTACCTGCCTGGCGGGGACTATGGTGCAGGAGGTCTACGACACGCACCCGTCGATCCGCGAGGCATGCAACCGGAGCATCAGCGGGCACGCGGCAACACTGCTGGCCGACATTGAAGAGGCGATGCGGCAGCGCGGCATGCGCCCCGAATGGACCGCCGAAAGTCTCGCTCTCTACACCCAGGCCGCCCTCCAAGGCGCGTTCATCCTGGCCAAGGCCCGGGGGGGTGCTGCAATTGCGGCGCAGTGCATTGATCATCTGCGGCGATACATCGAGCTGCTGTTCCAACCATCGCCGTGTTCCGCGCCGCCCGGGCCATCGGAAATTTCGGCGACAGTCCCAAAACCGCGCCGAAGGGCGAAATGATACGGGGTTGCCGATCCGATAGCGTGGCTCCAGAAGCCACTAACCCAAGAGCTGGAAAAGGCGGATGGACATGACAAGGATCGAAGTATCACGGCGGAAGGCGCTCGAATCGGGAGCTTGCGCACTGGCTGGAGTGGCGGGGCTCTTGGTAACGGCACGGGCGCGCGCAGGCTCGGAGCAAAGCACGACATACGAAGAAATTGTCCGGAGGTGGTATAAAGCATGGGAGAAAAAGGACCAGGGTCAATTTGAGGCCCTGATGGCCGACAACTTTACCTTCACGAGCGCGGCCGGCGACGACCACATCAGTAAGAGCGCTTTCAAAACGCAATGCTGGGATACACAGGTTAACTTTATCGATCGATTTGATCTGGAGCGGGTGTTCGGAAGTGGCAACGAGGCGTTTGTGAAATATCTTGCCACACAAAGAACGGTAAATCATTCCGAAATGTTGAGTATTTCCGGCTCAGAGACGGGAAAGTGGAGACCATTGAGTGCTACTTCGGGGGGAAATCCACCTTTCCGTCAGCAGTAAGCAACGGGAGTTAAAACTTTCGAAAAAATAGCCGTTATCACTTCCGGACATTCCTGTACGAGTTGTTGAGCTTCATTTGGCGTCCGGCACGGACCTGTCTGAACCGAATCGCTCGATTCCGCGTTCGGGCTTGATCTTGATGGTTTGATTCGATTTTTTTTGATCCCCCATAACAGGCGCGCTTGAAGCAGACGAGCGGCACGAAGAGATGTGTCCAAGGGGCAGAACGAGCTGCATACGCCGGGTTTTGCCTCCTGGCTCAAACCCATATGCAGCTGCTAATGCGTCCCGTTTGCTCTGGGTACGGCGGTTCGTTCGGAACAATTACGGCAGTGCCCATGATCCATCGGAACTGGAAACTACTCAAACGATTCAGCTCTCCACAAAATGCCGATCTTGGCGAAAAATTATTTACAAAATACCGCAAACTGGTACGTCTAAATACCAACCAGTGGGTATGCCAATGACAATGTTCGAGACAAGACTGGACGTCACTAACTACAGCGGGGAGGCTCCGGCCTCCGCCGCTGTGCGGGTTCACCATAACAAGGCGAATACCAGAGGAGTTGGAGTTAAAGAAGTGGCGAAAGACTTGTCTGGAATTGCACCCGTCATCCCTATCGACCGCCTTGATACGCTTCCGCTGCACTGCCAGATCTGCGAAGGGTTCCGTGCCGCAATTCTGCGTGGCAATTTGCAGCCCGGACAACAAGTACCGTCCAGTAGGCATTTGGCGGAAGATCTGGAAGTATCCCGTTTTCCGGTCCTCGACGCCTATGCACAGTTGCTTTCCGAGGGTTACTTCGAAAGTCGAGTCGGATCGGGAACCTTCGTTTCGGCATCATTGCCGGGTCAAGTCCCAAACGGTAGAAGATCACGATCAACCACGGGAGGATCCCGCTGTCTTTCCCGGCGTTCCTCGTTATTGCCGCGATTCGAAACTGTTCCGTGGCGACATGGCTGGGGACCCTTCGGAGTCCACCAGTCGGCGCTCGATCAGTTTCCTTTCAGAGCGTGGTCGAAGCTGCTGGCTGAACACGGTCGAAGACCACGTTTGCACGCTATTCATCACAACGACCCGATGGGGCTTGATCGCTTCCGAGACGCAATCTGCTCTTACCTCCGCACCGCGAGGGCTGTCGAATGCGACCCGTCGCAAATCATGATCGTATCGGGATCGCAACAGGCTCTGGAAATCACGGCGAAGGTGCTGCTGGATCCTGGCGACCCGGTGTGGATCGAAGAGCCAGGCTATCAGCTTGCACAATCGGTTCTGCTCGGGGCAGGCTGCCAAATTGTCCCGGTCCCGGTAGACGACGAAGGCATAGATGTGTCTGCAGGGGTTAATCTGCTGCCGAAAGCGCGTGCCGTGTTTGTTACGCCGTCGCACCAATATCCCCTCGGCGTTACTATGAGCGCTTCTCGCCGACTGCGTCTGCTGGATTGGGCTCGGGATAATGGAGCATGGGTTGTAGAAGACGACTATGACAGCGCATACCGTTACGACACTACATCGGTTCCCTCCCTTCAGGGGATCGATTCAGACGCACGCGTGATTTACATTGGGACATTCAGCAGGGTTATCTTTCCGTCCGTAAGAGTGAGTTATATTGTTATCCCGCCCGATCTCATTGAAAGATTTACGGCAGTACGATTCTCGTTAGGTATCTTCCCTTCCTACTTATTCCAGGAAGTGCTCACAGATTTCATCTGTACCGGTCAATTTGCCCGGCATATTCGCCGCATGCGGGCACTCTATAAGGAACGCCGGACTGCTCTGGTGGATAGCGTGCAGAACACTTGCAGGGATATGCTGGAGATCCACGGCGCGGGAGCCGGAATGCACCTGGCGGTGACCCTCCCATCAGGATTTAACGACGCAGAAATCGCGAGTCAGGCAGCAAAGTACGGCTTATGCCTATGGCCACTGTCACCCTGTTATATGAATAAGCCGCGCCATGGGTTCGTGCTTGGGTTTGCAGCCACTCCGGCAGACCAGATGGCGGTTGCGGTGCACCAGCTATGGAGGCTTCTGAAGAAACAACCCAGTCAATCTTAGTGCACGCTAGCGGTCCGCACCCTCTCGTTCAGAACAGCGTGCATCTGGAGCGCGTGCGCTTTATATGGCCGCAGACCACGAGCGGAACGGTTCAATTTAGCCACGCTCAGTTGTCGATGCTGCATGAAGGCATCGACTGGAGAAGACCGAGCGCACCTGGCAGCCGCCGATGGCGATGAGAACCAGATTGAATACTCAATCGGTTACAGAAGCGTGGCATACCGCCTGGGACGGTGCGTGCGCATGGCGCTGGAGCGACGCCTGCGAGCCTTCGGTGCCTTGTGCTTGCGAAGTCTGCAAAGCTGGCCCTCTTCGGACTGGCGGCTGGCGTTCCTGCGGCTGGGTTCTTTCCCTCTGCGGCGCGCCACGCGCGTCGATCCCATACGATCACTGCATTACGAATAGCTTGAATCTGATTCGGCCGCCCACCAGTAGAACTCAATGAGTGCATTATCGCCAATGCGCTCATCGACGAGCCGATTCGTACTGATAGGATCACCGAACCAACCAGACGAAGTCGTCTGATTGATAAGCGCTCCCACTCAAGACAGGTTGAGTGCCCAATTCGTCAACCCCAGGAACGTGACCGCTGTCGCCTCTGGGCATACTCGGACAGGCACCGCTGCATTCGATATGCCTCAGCAACAAACAGGGGCGGCGAGAACATCGCCGCCGTTGTCTGCTTGCTAGGACAATCAGAACTGCACTTTGAGCGCGAACTGGTATTGGCGCGGGGTGTAATTTGGATCAGTTTCCGAGATGGTACCGAAGGCCGAGGTGCCAAACTGTACGTTTGTGGTGCTGTTGGTGTTCGCCATGAAAAAGTTGGGCGTATTCGAGATGTTGAAGCTTTCAACGCGGAACTGGAGGTTGGCGCGTTCCCCAATGGGAAAGTTCTTGAAGAGGGACAGGTCGACATGGCGGAAATTGGGGCCAAACAGCGAGTTGCGCTGGGTGTTGCCAACGGTTCCGAGAGGTTGCGGAGCGAAGGCTGCTGTATTGAAGAATCTGCTGAGGGGTTTGGAACTCGTCTGCGCGGACGCAATTTGATTGGGACGATCTGCGCCAGCACCGCCGCCAGTGTTGTTTTGCGGGGTGGCCCGATTGTTGTAGCCGAGGCCTTCGGGACTGTCGACTCCAATGCCGCTGTTGACAACGGTGAAGGGTTTACCAGTTTGCCAAATCGTGATCATATTGGTCTGCCAACCGGAGAGGAACGCCTTCTTGATGCCAGTGAACTCCTTGCCGTATTGCAGCTCGTAGTTGACTGAAAGGGCGAAGCGGTTTTGAATGTCGTCCTCGGATTTGCCATACTCGATCTGACGGATTTCGGTGGGATTCGCGTTGCTCCAACCCTGATCGCCCTGCTCAGAGAAACTAGTGACATCGCTCATCGCCTTGGCCCAGGTGTAGTTCGCATCAAACGCGAGCCCTTTAGTAAAGCGGCGCTGGAAGGCAAGCTGCAGGCCATTGTAGTTGGAGATTCCTCCGGTCGCGATATAGCTGGTGTTACCTAAGTTGGGGAGTTGGTTGAAGAGAGGGCGGTTCTGGAGGGTATTGGTTGGATTGTTGAGCGGGTTGAAGGGGGCGGGTTGGTTGATGTTGTTGATGGACTCCGGCAAATGCTGGCCGATGTTGCCGACATAGCCGATGGTGAAGACATTGGCGCCAACCTGCTGCTCGACCTGCAGGTTGAACTGCTGGATGAGAGCCGATCTAAAGTTGGTCGCTTCGGCCCCAAACGCGAGACCGGCAATCGTGTTTAGGAGAGGCAGAGGCTGCGGCGTGGTTGGAGGAGCTGGAATTGCCTCCGTGGCGCTGAGGGCTCCAGGTGAGCCTTGCGTCGCGCAGTCCGGGTTTTGGCCTATGAATTTGTTTTGTTGCATCTCGATCTGAACCGCGAGGGTGGACTGGCAGGCAGGCGTGTAGATGTCGGTGAATGGGGGGTTCTTCAGGTCGGCGTTGGAGGTGTAGTTTCCTGGGAAGTAGCTTAGTCCATATCCAGCCCGGATGACCGTGGAAGGTCGTGCCGAATAGGCAAAGCCAATACGTGGGGCGACGTTGTCGTAGTTGGTTGGGATGTTGACTGTTGAACTGACCCCGTTGACGCCGGCTATCTTGAGTGCGGAGTCAACGTTGGCAGCCGTAGATGAAAGGGCCTGCAAGTAGTCGAAGTTCGAGATGTGGTTATGCGCCTCGGTAAAGGGAGTAAAGACGTCGTAGCGAACGCCAAGAAGCAGGGTGAGCTTTGAGGTTGCCTTCCAGCTATCCTGCGCGAAGCCACTCGGCTCCCAACTGCGGTAGTCCGGAGCGCTGATGTTGAAGTTGCGGGCCTGAACGGCAAAGGCTCCGACCAGGGCTGAGGCAAGCTGATTGGTCTGCTGCTGTAACTGGATTGCAGGGTCGCTGGTGGGATTCGCGATGGTATCGCTGGGCAGATTGAACTGGTACCGACCGGCGGCAGCGTCGCCGCTTTGCACGTTACGCGCCTGTCTGCGAATCAAGCTGGCACCGAACTTGAAGTTGTGGTTGCCCTTGGTCCAACTGACCGTACCGTTGTACTGGAAGGTATTGTCGATGTCCTGAAGCGGAACAAAGGAGCCGTCGCCAATATCGCCGAAGGGACCGATCGAGACTGGTGACAACGAGTTGGCAAAGGGGCTGAAGGAGGTCATGCTGGCGGGGAAGCCGATCACGTTTTGATCGACATCGAGGCCGTAGTTGAGCGGGAGCGAAAGGTTGTTGATCCGAGTGAAGGCTGCCCTGAGGTCGATCACAAGGCTTGGGGAAAAGATATGGGTGAAGCCAAAGGCGTACTGCTGTGCGCCGTTGGTTGCGGGACCGTCAAAGTTGAATCTTCCGCCGCTGATTTCCACGCCGTTCACGGTGCCAAATTGCGGCGGCGAGAAGGTGGCGACGTTGTTGTAGGAGAAGCGACCGAAGAAGAGATTGCGGTCGTTGAACTTATGGTCGACCCGAGCATCGTAGAGATTGTAGTTCTGCGTCTTGTTCGGGCTGATGGTGAAGTTGTTGGCGAGATCGCTGTTGGTCGGCGCCGGAAACAGCTTCAGGTAGTTCAGCATGAGTGGGTTGATCCCATTGACGAGAGACGGAGCGGTGAGATAGTCGCCAGTGGGGGTCAGGGTGCCGTTGGAGGATGACAGCAGCGCCTGCGGCGTTCCACCGTTTTGACTGTTGATGTCGTTCCACTCCGCTTGGGTGGGTACGGTGCCGGTAAAGGTCTGGCCGGAGACCAGCCGGAAGCCTTCCCAGTCAAAGTAGAAGAACATTCTATTTCTCCAGATGGGACCGCCGACGCTGACGCCGTACTGATTCTGGCGTAGCTCGGGCTTATCGCCTGTCCTCTGGAAGAAGTTGCGGGCGTCGAAGATGTCGTTGCGGAAGTACTCGTAGACCGAACCGTGGAACTGGTTCGTTCCAGAGCGGGTGACGACGTTAATGACACCACCGGCGGTACGTCCGGCCTCAGCCGCGTAGCTGTTGGTCTGGACAGTGATCTCTTGAATGCCTTCGACGTTGGGCTTGACGCCGATGGTGCCGATGATGCGTTCGTTATCGTCGACTCCGTCGATCACCCAGTTGTTGAGGCTTGAGTCCTGTCCGTTCACAGAGAGGCCAGCGGCGTTGGTGCGACGATCATCGGGGCGGGTGCCGCTGCTGAGGCCGTTGCCTTGGCCTTCGTTGGCGCCGGGGACCAGGGCCACGAGTTGCACGAAGTTACGTCCGTTCAAGGGAAGGTCCTGCACGGACTTGGCGGTTACGGTGGAACTGACGGTTGCGCTGTCGGCCTGGAGCAGCGGTGTGCTTGAGGTGACTTCGACGACCGTGGACTCTGAGCCGAGCTGCAGACGGACGTCGTTACGGGCACGGTCGCCTGCTTCCACGGAAAGGTCCTTGGTGATCGACGCTTCGAATCCGGGGGCCTTCACGGTAATGGAGTAATGTCCGACTGGAAGAAGCGTGAAGTTGTAGTCGCCAGAATTGTTCGACTGTGTGGTCCGATTTTCATTCGTACCAAGGTTGTTGAGGGTCACTGTAGCGTTAGGCACGACAGCGCCAGTGCTATCAGTCACTGTCCCGAGAATGTCGGCGGTTGTTAACTGTCCTACGACGGGTATTGTGAAGAGTAGTGAAAACGTCAGAAGGAAGCCTAGTTGGATTTCTCTCCGGAAGATTGCGCGTCCGCATTGGCCAATGCGGTTCATCAGATTGCGTTTCATAAATGGTATCCTCGGTGCTTTTGCGAGAGTCTCTTTTCTCGACAAGCACGGAATCAACCTTAGAAGCAGTTACCGCGAAATTACATGCCCACCTTGAATTGCTTTGGCATGACCATTCTTACTTTCGGCTCTTATTCAGCTAACAACCCTCAATCAAGCTAGCTAACCTTTCTGCGCTTCATAAGTCTCTCTTAGTTGCGCTCTTCTCGTTGCTAGTGGATTGTCGCTCGATAGGCTAGACGAGCCGAGTATCAGTGCGTACATGGTGGTAGTCCGCTTCCCGGCTCTGGTGCAAACAGAGGGATACAGCCGGTACAGTGGTCCTTAGGAAGTTGAGGACCGACTTTGGCAATCTGAGGAGCATCGAGGAGTTGTTTCCCGGGCGGCACTTTGATCGCGAAGTCATCATCCTGTGCGGGCGCTGGTACCTACGCTATAAACTCAGCTTTCGTGATCTGGTCGAGATGATGTCCGAACGCGGGTTGCAGGTCGCCCATACGACGATTCTGCGTGGGGTACGCAGGTATGCGCCAGAGTTCATCAAGCGCTGGAATCGTTTTGCCAGGTTCACTGGTCGCTCCTGGCGAGTCGATGAGACCTATATCAAGGTACGCGGCGAGGCTATTCCGTTCGCAGCGCCTCCAGGGGTTCTACTGAAGCGGCGCGACGGGCGGGAATGACGGAGGCCGCGAGTACAAGCAGGAGAATCGAGACGGCCGCAAGCCCAAGAACGATCGGGTCCAGCGAATCGACCTGGAAGAGGAGCGAGCGCAGCAGACGAGTGGCAAAGACGGCGGCAATGGCGCCGATCCCGCAGCCGGCCAGGCCAAGTTTGGCACCGGAAACAAGAATCAACCGCATGACGCTTGAGCGCTGCGAACCGAGCGCCAAGCGAATGGCGATCTCCTGGGTGCGCACCGCGGTGGAAAAAGCGATGACGCTGTAGATACCGTGCAGAGCAAGCAGGACTGCCGCACCGGCAAATGCGGAGATCAGTGCTGTATTGAATCTGCGCGGCGCCTGACCTTCTGCAACGACCCTATCCATTGATTCAACCTGGGTCAGGGGAAGCTGGGGGTCGATGGAGTGGACAACGGTGAGTAGGGACTCAGCCATCTGCTCGGGCTGCAGCTGACCGCGGAGCACAATAGAACCAGCATTGCCGCTGAGCATTCCAGGAGACGCAAATGATCCGGCGTCGGCCTTAAATTGGCTGGAGGGAATGTAGAACTGCTCTCCTGTGGGGACATCGGCTGCGAGCTGTTTGACCTCTCCAATCTCTCCCACAACGGTCAGCCAGGGCAGAGCCCCTTCTGCAGGGCCGCGATGCAGACGTTTGCCGATGGGATCCTGTCCAGGCCAGTAGTGCTCGGCCAGAGTTCGGTTCACGATGACGACGAGGGGAGCGCCTTCGCGATCGGCCGGAGTGAAGGCGCGACCGCGAAGGATGGGGATACTCTGAGCCTGGAAGTAGTTGCCTATCACCTGGGGTATCCATGCCAGATTCAACCCTGCTCCCTTGGGAGGCACATAGCCTTCGGGAGTGAAGGTGCCCCGGAACTCCATGTCAGCTGCCGGCAGCATGGAGGTCATTCCGACAGCCCGCACTCCTGGTAACTGCTCCAGCCTGGTGCGCATAGTTAGGTTGAAGGCATCAATGGCAGCCTGGGTAGAGTATTGCTCGCGAGGGAGACTATAAGCGGCAGTTAGCGTGTGATCGGTGTGGAAGCCGAGGTCGATAGATCGCATTTTCTCAAAGCTCCGCAGCAACAGTCCGGAAGCAGTAAGCATAACGAGGGCAACTGCGAGTTCCGCGACCACAAGGGCTGAGCGTAGGCGTGTATGACCACCGCCGGCGGAGCCGGTGCGTCCCCCCTCCTTCAATGCTTCATTGACGTCGGTGCGTGCTGCGGCAAATGCAGGGATCAGTCCGCAGAACAGGCCGGTGAGCACCGCCAATCCGAGCGAGAAGGCCACCACCTTCCAGTCAAGACCAATGGAGCTGACGCGGGGCAGAGTCTCAGGCAGGAAGCTGACGCCAATGCGAAGAGCAACGGATGCCAGTGCCAATCCCAGCATTCCCCCGAAGATGCTGAGCAGCAGTGCCTCGATAAGGGATTGGCGCAGAATAGCCGCTCCGCTGGCTCCCAACGCGAGGCGAACGGAGATCTCGCGCCGGCGGCGGATGACGCGAACCAGTAATAGTCCCGCGAGATTGGCACAGGCGATAAAAAGAACCACTGTGACAGCAAGCAGGAGCGTGCGGACCAGCGGCCGAGCCTGAGCTACCGTGCTCTCATCGAGCGGCTGGACAGAAGGATGAATATGACGACTGCGGAGCGCTGGCGGAAAGTTGCGCATGATCTTCTGCGCCGCGCCGACAGCATCCTGCTCTGCCTGCGCCGGGGTGATACCAGGCTTCAGCAGCCCGACCATGTTGTAGGCCCAATCCCCGGCAGAGCCGTGGAGTCTTTCAGCCTGCGTGAAGCTCATGGGGACCCAAAGCTCGCAGCGGTTCAACTAACCAGGAGCCAGAGGAAATTCAAACTCACGCGGCATCACGCCGATGATCTCGTAGGGCTTGCGGTCGAGAAGAATCTTCCGGCCCAGTATGTGGATATCGCCATCGAAGCGACTTCGCCAGGTCTGGTAACTGAGCAGCGCCACCTGCTGACTGCCATCGTCCTCCTCCTGGGTAAAGGCGCGGCCCATCAAGGGCGAGACGCTGAGCACGGGAAACATGCTTGCTGTAAGCCGCGCGGCATTGATCTGTGCCGTGTACAAAGGCCTGAAAGTTCATAGGTAGAGGTCTGGTAGCCGCCCAGATTGGAGAATGCTCGAGTGTCCCGCATATAGATGCGGATCCCATTCGGTGTGACACCAGGTGAATCGGCGCCATACTCTACGCCCTCAAGCCTGTCGCCGAGCGTGGCCAGTCTGGCCTGATTGGGAAAGGGTAAGGGCCGCAGCAGCACACCCTCAACGATGGAAAAGATAGCGGTGGTGGCACCGATACCAAAGGCCAGTGTGAGGATTGCTGTGAGGGAGAATCCTGGCGACTTGCGCAGTTGACGCAACGCATGACGAATATCTAGAACAAGGGATCCCAATAGAGTCTCCGAATGCGCTACGGCGCACACTTAAAGGAGCGCACTTTCGTTGCCAAGTTGTCGCACGACAGAATCGCCTGTTTTCAGAGAGATGCCCCGCTTGACGCGGGGAGGCGTCTGGCGTCGAACTGTACGGAATCGCAAATCGTTGTCCGAAACCGAACAGCACTACCGCAGAAACATCGGAACGATTCCCGGCATGATTTAGACATTGGTTTCCTGATTGACCGCGATCCGGGCGCCAGGATGGATTGCAGGAAAACGAACACTTCAAGCGGGAACCGAAGGAAATCCATCGCAGCGTATTCCGATTGTCGATGTCTCTCATGCCGGCCCGGCTCCAAAACGCACCTCGGTTTCTGGATGACGGGCAACCCATACCCTACCCGTCGTTGGCCGTTTGGGCGCTTAACGGAAGGGTTGCCGACCATCCGGAAGTCAAGCGACGAGAAGCGCGTTTCCGAGGACTGAACCGAAGATCGGATCCTAACCCAGGTTTCATCAGCCCCTGTTATCGTCAACTCACCCGGCGTTCACCATAGCGACGGTAAAGAGTCATGGATCCGGCTGTTAACTGACAAGAGCACACAACCCGACAGGAGAACGACTCATGAGCAGCATCACAGTGAAGGACGGCACGGAGATCTACTACAAGGATTGGGGAACAGGTCAGCCGATCGTGTTCCACCACGGCTGGCCGCTGAGCGCAGACGATTGGGACAACCAGATGCTGTTCTTCCTGCTGCGCGGATACCGAGTTATCGCGCATGACCGCCGTGGCCATGGCCGGTCGACCCAGACCGATCTCGGCAACGACATGGACACTTATGCAGCCGATAGCGCCGCCCTGGTGGAGCATCTCGACCTCAAAAACGCCATCCACATCGGCCATTCGACCGGCGGCGGCGAAGTGGCCCGCTATGTCGCCCAGTACGGAGGCAACGGCCGCGTCGCCAAGGCGGTGCTCATCAGCGCCATCACTCCGGTGATGATCAAGTCGGCGTCGAATCCGGGCGGCCTGCCAATCGAGTTCTTCGACGGCTTTCGCGCCGGTATGGCCAACCGCGCGCAGTTCTACCGCGATGTCCCCGAAGGTCCCTTCTACGGCTTCAACCGTCCCGGCGCGAAGGTTTCGCAAGGAGTGATCGATAACTGGTGGCGCCAGGGAATGATGGGTGGGACCAAGGCTCAATATGACTGCATCAAGGCCCTGTCGGAAACCGACCTCACCGAAGACCTCAAGAAGATCACCGTTCCGGTGCTGGTGATGCATAGCGAGGACGACCAGATCGTGCCGTTCGCCGACGCAGGTCCGCTGGCTGCCAAGCTCTTGAAGAACGGCACACTGAAGGTCTACCAGGGCCTGCCGCACGGGATGCCGACCACGCACGCCGACCAGATCAATGCCGATCTTCTCGAATTCATAAAGTCGTAAACGAAAATTGCTC
>Ga0302220_10002807_pt1 | contig 12483 bp, 16 predicted proteins | sample II_Palsa_E1_3_FD_194572 | JGI IMG/M metagenome (GOLD analysis project Ga0302220, IMG submission 194572) | Peat permafrost microbial communities from Stordalen Mire near Abisko, Sweden - II_Palsa_E1_3 | ecosystem: Environmental > Terrestrial > Soil > Palsa > Peat permafrost | place: Sweden... | reverse complement strand
CTGGAATAGCTCAAAGCCGTGAGGCAGATGCTATCGGCTGCAGGCGAGCGGTACGGACAATCGCTTTCGAGTTTCGGCCAAAACCGCTTCAGGGGCGCGAATTGAAATCGGTGCGTCCAGAACGAGGTTTGCATGCCGAATCGCCCGATCGCCTGACGCTACATGTTGATAACGACGCGGCCCGGCGTGCCCGCCATGGCTGCCCGGTAGGCATCCTGACCATGTTGCAGATCGAAACGCTGAGCGATCACGGGCGGCTTGAGTTTGCCGCTTTCGAAGCTGTCGACAAGCGCTGTCATGAGCGTCGCGGACTCCGTGACACCGAGCTTCGCGCTATCTGTGCCGAGCAGTTGCGTCTCATTGTGATAAAAATCGATTATGTCGAAATCGACACGGCGTTTTCCGGTCGCGCTGATCTCGACCACGCGGCCACGGCGCCGAGCCAGACTGAGCGCGGTTTCGAACGCGACGCCGCCAACAGCGTCATAGACGACGTCGACGCCGCCCGTCAATTCGCGTACGCGCCGTGTGGTGTGCTCATCAAAAGGCACATATTCGTCGATCAGTAGGCTGGCCGGGGAGTCGGCTGCCGGCGCGTTGCGATCGATACCGATCACGCGGCAGCCACGAGCTTTCGCGATTTGCGTGACCGCACCGCCGACGCCGCCGCCTGCTCCGATGACCGCAATGGTTTCGCCCTCGGTCAGTTTGGCGTAGTCGACCGTGCCCAACCAGGCGACCACGAAATTCACGCCGATGGCCGAAGCCTGTTCGTGGCTTAGGGTCGCCGGCTTACGCGACAGTGCGGCGACTGGGATCTTGATAAATTCTGCATGGGTGCCGTCACGCGTAAAGCCGATGTCGCCGCCGGTACCCCAGACTTCTGCGCCGATCCAGTCAGCGGGTCCATCCACGACCACACCGCTGAAGTCGCGGCCAGGTATGCGCGGCGGCGCAGTGTGGTCGAAATGTCCAGACACGTTCTTGACATCGCTTGGGTTGACCGACGCGCTGATGACCTGGACGACCGCGCTTTCGCGATCGCATTCCGGCATGGGCAGATCGATGTACTCGAGCACTTCAGCGCCGCCGAACGACTTGAATTGCAAGGCTTTCATTTCATTCACTCCTGTGATGGTGGAAAAGATGTTTCACTACTCTTTAGTGGGTGTTTCGGGTATGGCCGCGGTTCGGAAATGCTCAATGGTCAGATCGATGAATGCCTTGACCTTGAGAGACAGGAATTTCCGGGTTGAGTAGACGATCCTGAACTCTCTGTCGGCCAGGTGATACTCAGGCATGATGCGCTGCAGTCGGCCCATCCGTATGTCGTCGTCAACGAGGTAGGCGGATAGCGTGGCGATGCCCATCCCGGCAAGTGCACTCTCACGCACCATGCCGATGTTGTTGCACACAAAACCCGGCTTCGGATGCACCGCAACCGGCGTACCGTCGGCCGCGTGGAAAACGACTTCCTCGTGGTTGTGTTCGGTGCGAAATGCGAGGTAGGAGTGGTTGACCAACTCCGATGGGTGTGCGGGTGCGCCATGCTCGGCGATATAGCTGGGAGCGGCGCAAATGTAAAAGTCGGTGGTCGTGAGGTGCCGCGAGACGAGGCTCATACCATTGACTCGACGCGCAGCGAGTATGCCGACGTCGAATTCCTCTTCGATCAGATCTACGGAGCGATCGGCGAGGACGAGGTCCACTACGACATCGGGGTAGGCGCGCTGATAAGCGGCGAGTACGGGAGCCAGCTTGCGCAAGGCGAAGAGCGCGGGTACGACGATCCGCAGTCTCCCAGTTGTGCTGACCGCATTCGCGGACAGCATGAGGTAGGTCTCTTCGATTTCGACCAGGATTCGGCGACAGCGCTCCAAATAGATCCGTCCAGATTCTGTCAGAGACATTTTGCGCGTCGTTCTCTGCAGTAACCGGATGCCAAGATGATCCTCCAGTTCGGAGATTATCCGGCTTGTCGTGGGCACCGCCATCTGTAGCGATTCCGCGGCACGGGCGTAACTGTTGAGCTCCGCGACCTTGACGAAGACACGCATCGAATTTAATGCGTCCACCAGTATTCTCCCGCGGTTTTGCCGAATATAAGCGTCTTGGCGTCATGCCCTGACTACCAGGTGCACTCTATCCCGTACGGTTCGATCTGCTTGGTCAAAAGCTTTCGAAATTCGGACAATTGACGCTTGTGGCCTTCTCACCCAACGTCCGCGCGAACGCGGCCATTCGCCATGAAACTATCGTCGACGCTTCGTCCGCGACGGGACGGCGAAGGCGTTGCACAGCATATTCATGGTGGTATGGGCCAAGGCCACGCATCCCGGGGAAAGCCGAGATCGGCATAGAAAAACAAGGGCGAATCCCTTGTGCCCGTTCTGAATCTAGTAACATGACTACATTGATTGACCGAGGATATGTCATGAGCGCTCTGATCATGACCAGTCGGGAATTCGACCAATCGGCCAGCGAGGCTAAGGAGGCGTCTCTCAGCGGCCCGGTGTTTATCACGGATCGTGGTAAGTCTTCGCATGTCCTCTTGAACATCGAGGAATACCGCAGACTTGCCGGTGGCATGATGACCCTTGCCGATGCGCTCGCACAACGTGGCGAGGCTGAAGTCGAATTCGAGGTGCCGCGTGTCGGCGGACTCTATCGTGAGGCGGACCTTTCCTGATGTTCCTGCTCGACATCAACGTTATTGCCGAGCTGCATGTTTCCGATCCTCGGGCCGAGCGTGATGCAGTAATCGCCGCAACCACGCTGGTGCACGGCATGACAGTCGTCACGCGCAACAGCGAGGATTTTAAAGCGACTGGCGTCCCCCTTTTGAACCCGTGGATGTAATGCCGCAACCCGCAATACGATACGCTGGCTCGACTTCCAAAGTGGGCTCGCTGCGCGCGCAGCTCAAGGCGCGCATCTTGCTGCTCGGCCTCTTCGTTGGTTCCATGTGGTTGGTCTTTTTTCTCTCGGCCGCGCTGCCATCCCTGCATTTGAACCGGCACGGCGTGGTGCCGCGCACGCTCAGCGGGCTGCAGGGCATCGTGTTTGCTCCGTGGCTGCACGCAGGACTCTGGCACATCGTGGCCAACACGAGCGGCCTGCTCATTCTGGGCTGGCTGTGCATGTGGCCGCGCATCGCGAACTTTTGGCAGGCAACCTTAGGCGCGATGCTCGGCGCGGGCCTCTGCGCGTGGCTGCTCGGTGCGCCCAACTCCGTGCACATCGGCGCCAGCGGTTTGGTGTTCGGCTATGCCGGCTATCTGGTCGCCCGTGGCTACTATACCCGCAACATCCTATCGATACTCGTGGCCCTGTTCGTTGCAAGCAGCTACGGTCTAGGCATGCTCTTCGGCTTGCTACCGATCTATCCTGGCGTGTCTTGGCAGAGCCATCTCGGCGGTGCGCTGGGTGGTATTCTGGCCGCGCGCGCCGCCACAGCGAAGTCGTCCAACCGCTCGAGCGCATAGAAGGGCTTGCTCCGAAATCCGCGAGCGTCCGAAAGCTTTAGGAGGCGAACATGAAAAAGTCGGATTCGGCCGAGAGCCAGTCGGTATCTGAGCTGATTGACAAGAAAATCGCCGCGCTGGGGGACTGGCGCGGGGACACCTTGAGCAGGATGCGCCAGCTCATCAAAGAGGCAGACCCGGACGTCGTGGAAGAGTGGAAGTGGATGGGCACTCCTGTATGGTCGCACGATGGGATCATCTGCACCGGCGAGTCTTACAAGGGGAAAGTGAAGTTGACCTTCGCCAAGGGGGCTTCGTTGAAGGACCCGGCCAAGCTCTTCAACTCGAGCCTCGACGGGAACGTAAGGCGCGCGATTGACATCCATGAGGGGGAAGAGGTCGACGCGGGCGCGTTCAAGGTGCTCATTCGTGCCGCGATCGACCTCAATACATCCGGTGCAAAGGCAAGCCCAAAGCGAGCGAAGTAGGTTACGGGCTTCACGCCCGGCTACACATCGAGCAACGGAGTTCACACCTGTGCCGGCGTGGTCAGTCAGGGATCTCGGGTTCGACCAGCTTTGCCAGTTGAGCAAGCGACTCCTGCCAGCCGAGGTAACACATCTCTACAGGAATAACCTCGGGCAAGCCCTTTTGCACGATGGTGAGCTCGGTTCCGCAGGACACCTGCCGCAATGAAATCGTGGTGTACATCTGGCCAGGCAGGTTGGCGTCATCGAACCGGTCCGAGTAGTGAATCTTCTCGAACGGCACCAGTTCGATGTACTCGCCGCCGAACGAGTGGCTGTTGCCGGTGCTGAAGTTACGGAAGGACATCTTGTACGTGCCACCAACCTGGGCATCCATGTGGTGGACCTGGCAGGTGAACCCGTAAGGAGGAAGCCACTTCGCTATCGCATCGGGCTCGAGGAACGCTCGATAGACGCGCTCGGGAGTCGCGCGCAAGACGCGGTGAAGATTGACGATTCCGGTAGTCATGGTGTGCTCTCTTTTCACTAGAGAAGTTGGACATGCGGCCTGGTCTACGCTCGACTGACGCGAACATGATGCACCGCAGCCTGGCAAAGCTCAACCATCCAACTTTCCGTATCCAAGTCCGACGTGTTCTAAAAAGACGGCATGATCCGGGATTCAGGAACGCGATTTGCTGCCTCCGCGAGCGCTTGTCCCCATCCTCCGGATCACAGGCACCTCAGGAGATGCCGTGCCCGCCAGCCCCAAGTCGGCGGAAAAAGAAGTTGCACCGCAAACGGGTCTCGACAATCCCCTTGTCGGCCAACCCATCGAGCGAATCGCACCCACTGTATGTGGTGCCAGAATCAGGCGGATCTTCGCCAGACTTTGGGCCACGCGTTGAGGATTTTTAATGACGGAAACTAGCGGGCGATTATCGATGTCTGACTCGCAAGCTCTTCATCCAGCGCCGCTATTCGACCTGCCGCCAATGGTCGATGGCGCCCTCTCAAGCGGAAGACATGAAATACGCATCCCTACGCTGCCCATTGTGCGAAAGCGAAATGCAAGCACCGCCGCTGCATTCGTTTGACGACCTGCAGGCAGCGGCGCATTTCTGTCCGATCGCGCGCGATTTTGATCGGCATCGCCGCATGAGGGCCAGCATCAATAAACTTTGGGGAATGACAAACGCCGAGGTCTATGTGTGCTCAGAATGTGGGTTCGGATTCGGCTGGCCATACGTCGGTGGAGACGAGGAGTTTTACGGCATCTTGGCCGAGCATGCCGGTTACCCCAGTTCGCGCTGGGAACATGGCCTGACGATCGAACAGGTGAAACGCGAGTTTCCCGATGGCGGGAAAGTACTCGATATCGGCGCGGGTGATGGCGCCTTCCTTAAATCGCTGGGCGATAAGTGGGAAAAATCGGCCACCGAGGGCGGTGAAACGATGCGGGCAACACTGCGTGCCGCCGGCATCGTATGCCATCGTTGCCTCGCGGACGTGATCGCCGATGGCAAGTGATCGTTCGAGCTGGTCACGATGTTTCAGTCTTTGGAACACTTCGCGGACTTCAAAGATGTACTCGCCAGTTGCCTCAGCCTTTTGAAGCCCGAAGGCAGACTTGTCGTCTCGGTTCCGAACGGCGATACGTTGTATGAACAGGAGGAGATCACTGGCTTTCCCGATATGATTCCGAGTCACATCAATAAATTTACACCCGGATCCTTGTCGCTCGCGCTGCGTCAAGCGGGCTTCGAACCCGGCCCCGCGTTGCTCGAACCTCCGAGCGTCAGCCAGGCGGTTTATTGCGCGACGCTGGTCACCCGGGCGCAAGCTGCGAAGAGCCCTAACACCTTCGCCGGGAAGGCCTGGTCTATCAGGAAGCGACTGCCGCAGCGCTCGTTTCTGGCGCTCATTTCCGCAGTGAACTTGCTGATGCGCCTGCATCAGCTACCGAAGCTGATGCGGGGAGGGACATTGGTGGTGGTCGGCAGTAAACGCTGCTCGTAAGAGCAGGTGGCGAGAGACAAACGGTTGACGGTTACGATGGGGCGACGAAGCGGTCGTGGAGGTCTGTACGCAAGATGTCGGGTCGCTTGCTGCTAGGGCTTGACGAAGTCGGCCGAATCAGGGGTCAACACCACCTTCCTGCAATCCTGCTCTGCCTTATCAAAAATCGCATACCCCTCGGCTGCGTTCGCCAGGGGCATGCGATGCGTAACGATAATTTCCGGATCGAGCGTTCCATCTTGCAGCTTAGTCAACAGTTCTGGCAAGTAACGCTGGACATGAGTCTGCCCCATTTTGAATTGCAATCCCTTTTCGAATGCATCGCCAAACATGAAGCTGTGAATGAAGCCCGCATAGACGCCCGGTACGCTGACGATCCCCCCTCGGCGAGTGGCCGCGATCGCCTGCCGCAGGACTTTTCCGCTAGACCCCTCCAGCTTCATAGCTGCAAGTGCCGATTCGATCGGGCTTCCCTTTGCTTCAAAGCCGACCGCATCTATCGTGGCATCGACGCCTCGACCGTCCGTCTGATCGACGATATATGAGGCCGGATCGGATTCACTATTCATGTTGATAGGCAGTACGCCGTAGGCCTCCTCTGCGAATGCCAGCCGATACTGGTGCTCATCGATCATGAAAATTCGCTCGACGCCGACCATCTCAGCGCAGGCAGCCGCCATCAAGCCGACTGGGCCGGCACCAAAAATCGCTACGGTAGAGCCCTCTTTCAGATCGGCGTTCAGGACCGCCTGATATCCAGTCGGGAGAATGTCCGTCAAAAAAAGTACACGCTCGTCCATCAGCGTTTCGGGAACCTTGAACGGCCCAGTGTTCGCTTTGGGCACCCTTACCAATTCGGCTTGTCCGCCCGCAACGCCACCGTATAAATGGCTGTAACCGAACAACGCTGCGCCCGGGCGGAGCGATTTTTTGTTCATAATCGCGCCGCGGTCAGGATTGGTGTTTTCGCAAGCTGCGAACAAGGTCAAGTTGCAAAAGAAACACCGGCCGCACGCGATGACGAAAGGCACTATCACCCTGTCGCCGCGGCTTACCGCAGTCACTGCCGGGCCCACGTCTTCGACTATGCCCATGAATTCGTGACCCAGAATGTCGCCGCTTTTCATCGATGGAATCTTCCCTCGATAAAGGTGCAGGTCCGATCCGCAAATAGCGGTGGCCGTGACTCTGAGGATAATGTCGTCCGCCTCGGTGATGATCGGGTCAGCAACCGTTTCTACGCGCACGTCGTGGCTTCCATGATATGTCAGTGCTTTCATGCTTTCTCTCGGCTATGTGGCGCATCGGTGTTCGCTCGGAGATCACGAGTGGACTCAAAGTACAGGACATCGCACCACTGTCGCGAGGGGTGCATCCAATGCTGCTACCTAGGCACGGGGCAGGGGCTGTCATCTGTTCTGCGTGAAATCACGCAAGGAAGCGCTCACGGTGAAGGTCTTAGACAATCTTGTTGTTTATCAAGTAGCACCGCCCGTGCCTAGCCGGAACTGTCGTCCCATGTTCGCTGTGGGCTACGCCTCCAACGCAGGTTGGTATCAGTAGGAATGGGAAATGTTGTGCTCCGCCAGTTGCACGGTGCGCAATCGCCAAAATAGCTGAGCTCGACTAGTAAGCTAAATTGGCGCACCCGCAATGGAATTGCGAAGCGCGGACGGGCGTGCGCTGTCAAGTTGTGTTCCGCCCGGGGTCGGTGCTTTGGGCTGAGCGCATGATCCGTGCTCGTGAACGCCGAGTAGGTTGTCGGTCTTGACTATTTGCGAATCGGATCGTTCTTGCCCAAACTGCTCGGCGACATCGGCTTCGAATTCAGCCAACCACGTGCCAGCGTGGTAGTCGCGCACCAACCCGCTTCGCCGGACATAAACGCGGCCGAAGCCATTGTGCAACTCTCCCAAATTGATGATTGCCATCACTTGGAAGGACCGATGGTCGATCTTCTTAGCGGCACAGATTGACTCGAATTTCTCACGCAAAGCAGGTTCGAATTCACCATATCGAATCATCGTCATGAAGGGTTCCCCGGTATGTGTACACAATCGACGATCGAAAAAGCAATAATCGTTCCAATTGAGCTCAATGTTGAGTGCGGTTGGAGGACCAAGCTGGGGGGAGACGACGCCGAGTTTGCAAGGCGCGTCCACGCAGCAGATCATGCAAAACGTGTCAGTTTTACAATTTATGCGTTGTCGGCGCTGCTCCTCCGGTGCAAGACGAGTCGTCAAACGATGTGTCTTCTGCGGCAGTGCTTCTCGGGTGTTGACATGAGCCTGCTCAACACCATTTTCGTGAGTTTCATGCCTAACACTCCTTAATTCATGGCCTTAGACGTTGCGCCTTCACGTTGGCGTTGGTACGCTGGCGCCCAACCCGAGGATTTGTACCTTTGCGTTAGTCGGTGACGGCGCAAAAGGAACGGTCTTGGGCAACCTTTGACTAGAAGCGAGGAATTTATGGCAACAACTGCGACCAAGAAAGCTGTGGCTCCCGTCACGAAGAAAGCGGCTGCACCCGCCACAAAGAAAGCGGCACCGGGCAGCAAGAAAGCTGCTGCTCCAGTGACGAAGAAAGCATCCGCACCTGCTGTAAAAAAGACAGTCGCGGCGGCTCCTTTGAAGCCTATCAAGGATACGTTCACTAAGGCGTCGCTGGTCATTCACCTGGCCGAGCGCTCAGGCGTCGAGCCGAAGGCGGCCAAGGCGTTGTTGACGGCGCTCGAAGAAACGGTGCTCGCATCGATTCACAAAAAGGGCGCGAAGGAGTTCACGCTGCCGGGCTTGCTGAAAGTCGTCGCGCAAGACGTCCCGGCCAAGAAGAAGCGTTTCGGCAAGGACCCGTTCACGGGTGAAGACAAATGGTTTGCGGCGAAGCCAGCATCGGTGCGCCTCAAGGTGCGCCCACTGAAGAAGTTGAAGGACGCCGCGCTCTAAGCGAAAGTGTTCTGAAGTGACAACGCCCCTCGCGACGAAAATCCGAGGGGCGTTTTTCCGTTCAACGTCGTGGTCTTTCGTGCTACCCGATCGTCTCGGGCAACGAAAACCGCCCGATAACTTCCCATAGGGACGTCGCCTGATCTTTCAGCGACTGGGCCGCGGCTGCAGCCTGTTCGACAAGCGCGGCGTTCTGCTGGGTAACCTTGTCGATCTGACTCACGGCCACGTTCACTTGCTGAATTCCCTCGCTTTGTTCCTGTGACGCGTGGCTGATTTCCCGGAGAATGTCATTGACCTGCCGGACTGCACGCTCGATCTCCCCCATCGTGGACACGGCTGTGGAGACCTGACCGGCCCCTTGCTGGACGGTGGACGCGGATGCCCCGATCAACTTGAGGGTGAGCGTTCTGCGGTCACTGACCGAAGGAGTTCGCATGTTGGTTGGTCCGTTCGTGTTCTGTCGTTGTCTCGCCAACAGGCTGCGCGTTACTTCCGGATCGGATAATAGCATTGTTCTACTCAATGAATCATGGTTCTATCAGATAGAACTAGACGCTTACTCAACCAACCCGACGTTTTTGCGAAGAGGGTGGCTGCTATGACAAGCTCTCCAGTCCTCGATAGTGAGCAACGACGAAGTCGACAAAACTGCGCACGCACTGCGTCATGTAGTGACGCCCCGAATAGAGCATCCACACAGTGCGCGCGTCGCCTTTGACATCGAAACCGTTTAGTAGCAGATTGAGCGCGCCCGCGTGCAGTTGCGACTCAATCAGCGGCCTTGGCAAGCGCGCAATGCCGAGCCCCGCCAACGCAGCCCGTTTAACCGCCATCAGATTGGACGAACTGAAGATCGGGCGCACGTCGACTCGCTGGGAACTGTGAGCATCATGGAATTCCCAGTGGCGAGTCAGTGTGTCCGATGCGAGCAGAACGTCGTGGTCGCACAAATCCTTCGGGATACCTGGCGGATCACGCTGCGCAAGGTACGCTGGGGAGGCCACGATCACGTCGCGAAACTGCGCTAACGGTCGGCACACCAGTGACGAATCGCGCAGCCGGCGTTCGGCACTGAACCACACGTCATGGTTGTTGTCGCCAAGATCCTGCATGCTTTCGAAGACCGTCAGTTCGAATCTCACGCCCGGTTCGGCCGCGCGATACGCCGTCAGTAAATCGCTGAGGTCGGTGGCGGCAAAGCACTCCGGTGCCGCGATCTTCAACACGCCGACCGACTCCCGCGTCGCGGACGAGACGTTCGCTTCAAGCATATCGAGTTGCGTGAGCAGCTCCGTGCACCCTTGCCAGTAGACTTGACCCGCGTCGGTAAGCGATATACCCCGCGTCGTCCGGTTAAGCAGGCGTGTGTTGAGATGTGTCTCCAGCACGGCAATGCCTCGTGTCACGACGGCACTCGATACGCCGAGTTGCTTCGCCGCAGCCGCAAAACTGAGTGATTCGGCTACTCTCGCAAACATACGCATGGCGGCAAGCTGGTTCATGGCGACTACGCAGAAGAAGAAGCTCCTAACCTAACGCCGACATGCTTACGCAAAGCGATCTATACGATTACATTTCCGCAATCTGCATGCCGCCATGCGTGATCGGCCCGCACTACGGGCGCAAGCGTACCTGAGTGAGCTCTTCGCACACCTGCCACAAACGGCCGGCATTCGAAGTGTCCTTTGCCTGCCTGGCGACGCTCGCCTCGCCAATCCTGCTTCCGCGTGTCTCCAGAAAGCCTTGTGGACCATAGTAGCCACCGTCACTGACGTCACGCGAAGTAGCCGCGTAAAGGGTCGGCAGGGCGCCTCCGTAATCGGTGTTCAGCACGACGCCGATGAAATGACTAAGGAGCTCGCGGGCAGCTCCTGAAATCGCGGAGCGATCCCCGGCCCGAAACAGATTGGTGTTCGCGACGCCAGGGTGAGCAGCAAGCGACATAACACGGGAATTGGCAGCGCGCAAACGCCCGTTGAGTTCGAACGCAAACATCAGATCCGCGAGCTTCGACTGCCGATAGGACTGCATCGGCGAATACGTCTTTTTGGATTGGAGGTCGTTGAAATCGATCTGTCCTTGTTTGTGCGCGACGGAAGCGATCGTGACGATGCGTGGTCGGTCAGGCGATCCAGTCACAGCTAGTTCAAGAGCGGGCATAAGGAGCGCAGTCAACGCGAAATGGCCGAGTACGTTGGTGCCAAACTGCAGCTCGAAGCCGTCGGCAGTCTCGATCCGTTTCGGCGGCGCCATGACGCCAGCGTTGTTGACGAGGATGTGAATGGGGCGTTGCTTGGCGAGTTCTCTCTGCGCGAACTGGCGCACGGACGCGAGGGATGCGAGATCGAGAATCGCCAGTTCAACACGAGCGTCGGGTGCAGCGGCGTTCAGACGGGCTAAGGCTTCTTCTCCGCGTTGTTTATCGCGGCACGCAAGTATGACTTGCGCGCCTTTGCGTGCCAGAGTCAATGCGGCCTGGTAGCCAATGCCGCTGTTCGCTCCAGTGATGAGAACTCGCTTGCCGACCTGCGGCGGAATATCGGTTATGGTCCACTGTTTTTCCATATTGCTCCGGTTTGCTCATGTCAAAAACTCACGGCCCCAAATGCGATTTGATCCAGCGATAAAACTGCTGAATCTCCGCTTCACGCGGATGCCCCTCGCGCCAAGTAAAAAAGTAATCGAGCGAAGCAGGAATCCGCACACGCCCCAGCTGCACCAGCTCACCACTTTCCAAAAAGCCACGTGCAAGCTGCAGCCGCGCCGTCGTAACCCCTTGCCCGGCCACCGCGGCCTGCAGCATCAAGCCCGAGTCATCGAAGATCGGCCCACGCTCAGGTTCATCCGCCGGCAACCCTGCAGCTTCAAAAAAATCCCGCCACGACCGGCGAGTAAAACGCAGCAGCGGCATATCCGGTAGATGCTCGATCTTGAACCGCTTGTATCGCGCCAACAACGCCGGACTACACACCGCGACAACGTTATCGTCAAGCAACTTCCTGCACTGAAACCCCGGCTCGTCGACACGACGATGCCAGATCCCGATATCGACAGAGTAGGGATCGGGGGGCACCACATCGGTATGCATGTGCAACGACAGGTCAACCAGCGGGTACTTCTCATAGAAGTCGCCAAGCCGAGGAATCAACCAGACCGAAAGCAAATCCGACATCGCGCTGAGCTCGAGGCGCGTCACGCCTTTCGCTCCGCTTTTAGCGACCTCCCGCGTCGCGTAAGTCGTCGAGGTTTCTGCGCACCCGTTCCGCGAGTTGCGCACCGGCCGCGGTGGGGATCATGCGTGCGCCCGCGCGTCGAAAAAGCTCCACGCCGATCTGTGTCTCAAGTGCCCGCAAATGATGGCTGATCGCGCTATGCGTCAAATTTAGCTCTTCGGCAGCGCGGCTGAAGCTGCGCCTGCGCGCTGCCGCTTCGAGTGCGCGCAGGGCTTGCAAAGGGGGAAGTGTGGTCGCCATGACGTCAAATTTAACTCACAATGCTCGTCGAAATATCTCGTTGGCTTAAAATTGTACGCTCGCGAATAATAAGGGACTGTCGGCTCCCATCTTCTCCTCGCCCATGAAC
>Ga0302220_10002805_pt1 | contig 12493 bp, 10 predicted proteins | sample II_Palsa_E1_3_FD_194572 | JGI IMG/M metagenome (GOLD analysis project Ga0302220, IMG submission 194572) | Peat permafrost microbial communities from Stordalen Mire near Abisko, Sweden - II_Palsa_E1_3 | ecosystem: Environmental > Terrestrial > Soil > Palsa > Peat permafrost | place: Sweden... | reverse complement strand
ACACTACGATAAATTCGATCAGGCTTTCGGCGCCTACTTCAAGGGTGTCGAACTGCAAGCCGGGGTGGACGTCGATGTGCCGCTTGACTGGCTGAAAAAACGCCTGCAACGCAGCTTGAGCGCCGAAGAGAAAGCCCAGATCGAAAAACTCGGTGGGCTGGACAAACTCATGGAGCGCCTCAAAGCCTTGCTGGACGAACAGAAAGAGCGTCACGAAGGCGGCAGCAAATGGATCGGCACGGGCGGCACCTCGGCCTTCGGCAATGGCGGCTTTAACCCGGAAGGCGTGCGTATCGGCGGCGAGTCGGCCGGCAACCGCACCGGCGTCAAGGTCTGGGACCAGCGCAGCTATCGCGACTACGACGATGAAGTGGAACTCGGCACACGCAATATCAAAGTCGCGATGCGCAGGCTGCGGCGCTTTGCCCGCGACGGCGCCGCCGAGGAACTGGACCTCGACGACACGATACGCAGTACCGCTGCCAACGCCGGATGGCTCGATCTGAAACTCGTGCCGGAGCGCCATAATCGCGTCAAGGTGTTGATGCTGCTCGATGTCGGCGGCTCAATGGACGACCATATCAAGCGCACCGAAGAACTTTTCTCGGCGGCCAAAACCGAATTCAAGCACCTGGAATTTTTCTACTTCCATAACTGCGTCTACGACTATCTGTGGAAGAAGAACCAACGCCGCCACACCGAACGGTTTTCAACCTGGGATGTGCTGCACAAATACAGCTCCGACTACAAACTGATTTTCGTCGGCGATGCCACCATGAGCCCCTACGAAATTCTCCAGCCCGGCGGCTCGGTCGAATACAACAACCCGGAAGCCGGCGCCGTCTGGCTGCAGCGCTTTGCCACGCAATTCCCCCAACACGCCTGGCTGAACCCTGAGCCTGAGGCCCTCTGGAGCTACCGCCAATCGGTCGGTTTGATCAGGCAAATCCTACCCGATCGTATGTATCCGTTGACGCTGGCCGGCCTGGAAAGCGCGATGCGCCGGCTCAGTCACTAATTCCGGCCAGCGAAGCTGCGTGGAGAATCGCCCGGTCTGGGGCTACAATGGCTGTCGCGGCCGATCGTTATGCCGCCTGTCCCCACAATCTCAACACAGACCATGACCGCACTCGAACAGCTTAAGCAGTACACCACGGTAGTTGCAGACACCGGCGATTTTCAGGCGATGAAGCGTTATCAACCGCACGACGCCACCACCAACCCGTCGTTGATTTTAAAAGCCGTACAGTCGGATACCTATCGTCCGCTACTGGAAAAGGCCGTGCGCGATCATCGCGAGAAATCCACCGCCGATATCATCGACCATCTCCTGATTGCTTTCGGCACCGAGATTCTGTCGATTATTCCAGGGCGGGTCTCGACCGAAGTCGATGCGCGGCTGTCGTTTGACACCGCGGCCACCATCGCCAAAGGTGAGGAGCTCATACGCCTGTACGCCGCAGCCGGCATCTCGCGCGAACGTATTTTGATCAAAATCGCCTCAAGCTGGGAAGGCATCCGCGCGGCCGAAGTACTGCAAAAGCAAGGCATCCATTGCAATATGACCCTGCTGTTTTCCTTGCCGCAAGCCATTGCCTGCGCCGAAGCCGGCGCCCAATTGATCTCGCCATTCGTCGGCCGAATTTACGACTGGTACAAAAAGAACGCCGGCAGCAATTGGGACGAAGCCCGCGATGGCGGCGCCAATGACCCCGGCGTGATTTCGGTGCGCGGCATTTACGCGTACTACAAGAAATTCGGCTACGCCACCGAGGTGATGGGCGCAAGTTTCCGCTCGGTTTCGCAAATCCTCGAATTGGCCGGCTGCGATCTGCTGACCATCAGCCCGGACCTGCTGCAACAATTGCAGGACAGCACGCAAACGGTCGAGCGCAAACTCAAACCCGACGCGGCGGCCGATGCTGCACTGCAACGCATCGCGGTTGACGAAGCGTCGTTCCGCTATTTGCTCAACGACAGCGCAATGGCCACCGAAAAGCTGGCCGAAGGCATACGCCAGTTCTCGGCCGACGCCATCAAGCTGGAAAAACTGATCGACGCATTACGCTAAGCGTATTGCACCGAGACAGGCTGTAGTCGCTGGGTTGCAGTCGCTGAACTTTAGTCACTGCAGTCGAAGCATCAGGCATGGCGTACTGAACGCCATGCCGCCAAGCAATAGGTACAAAAAAGCCACCTTTTGACTGCCCAACTTTCGCAGGGCAGTTCATTAAAAGGTGGCTTTTTCTTTGAGGGCGCGGCCCGCAACATCGGCCCGCGCCTTCTTTTCAAACTTATGCCGGGTCCAGATAGTCCTCAGGACGCGTCGCATCTTCGGCAATATGCATGCCGATCGCCCGCACGAACAGGCTAACCACTACCGCCACGCCGATATTCAGCAGCAGCGACCAGACCGCCGCATACCCCGGAATGGCCAGACCCGCCACATGAATCGCGAAAATCGAGCCCTTCAATTGCAGTGAAATCGCCATCCAGGTACCGGACACAATCCCGGCCGCCCAGCCCGCCAACAGGCCGCGATGATCGAGGAAGCGCGTATACAGGCCCAGCACGATAGCCGGCAAGGTTTGGATAATCCAGATCCCGCCCAACAACTGCAACTGCACCGCATACGTCAAGGGCAAGAACAGAATAAACGCCAGCGCACCGACCTTGACCACCAGCGATACGGTCTTGGCGATCTGGGTTTCGCTCTTGGCATCGATCTTCTTGTTGAAGAACTCTTTATGAATATTGCGCGTGTACAGGTTGGCCGCGGCAATCGACATAATCGCCGCGGGCACCAGAGCGCCAATACCGATCGCAGCAAACGCCACCCCGACAAACCATGAGGGGAAGAAATGCAGGAACAGCGCCGGCACCGCAAAATTCGCGCCGTATTGCTTGAAGTGAGCGGCAAACTCCGGCATCGTGCCGACCCCAGCCACCAGCGCCATAAAGCCCAGCAATGCCAGCAAACCCAACACCAGCGAATAAGCCGGCAGCATCGCCATATTGCGGCGAATCGAATTGCTCGACGACGCGCTCAGAATCGCCGTGACCGAGTGCGGGTAGAGGAACAGCGCCAGCGCCGAACCCAGTGCCAGCGTCGCATACGCGCTATAGCCGTTGAGGCTGGCCGCATCGGGTGCTTTCAACAACAGCTTGGCGGTCGGAACCGAAGCAAAAATATGACTGAAGCCGCCCAACTGCTTGGGAATCACATAGATCGCGGCAGCAATCGTAATGTAGATCAGGATATCTTTGACAATCGCGATCATCGCCGGCGCGCGCAGGCCGCTGGTATAGGTGTAGGCCGCCAAAATCGCAAACGCGACAATCAACGGCAAGTCACCGAGTAAGCCCGTGGTCGGGATGCCCAGACCACCGATCACCACTTCGATACCGACCAATTGCAAGGCGATATACGGCATGGTCGCCATAATGCCCGTCAGGGCCACCGCCAAGGCCAGCATGCGGCTGCCGTAGCGCGCATTGATAAAGTCGGCCGAGGTCACGTAACCATGACGCTTGGCGATGGTCCACAGCTTCGGGAACACCACAAAGGCAAACGGATAGATCAAGATGGTGTACGGCAGCGCAAAAAAGCCCACCGCACCAGCGCCGAACACCAAAGCCGGAATCGCCACAAAGGTGTAGGCGGTATACAGATCGCCACCCAACAGGAACCAGGTCACCAGCGTGCCGAAACGGCGGCCGCCCAGACCCCACTCGTCAAGCAAGCCGAGGTCGCCCTTACGCCAATGCGCGGCGACAAAGCCCAGCACCGCGACGCCGACAAACAGCACCACGAAAACGACGGTTGCAATGACATTCATTTCGCGCCCCCTGGCTTATGGGTCTTTTTGGTTTTGAAATAGACAAGGGCGGTAATGACCGCGCTAATCAGCACCCACAGAAGCTGGTACCAATAGAAGAACGGAAAGCCGCCCAATTGAGGTTCGATCCGGTTGTACCAAGGTACCCAGAGCATCGCGATAAACGGCAATACAAGCAACCACAGCCAACGCTTGTTACCGTTTGAGGATGAAGCGTCTTGCGACATACATGTCTCCTCTTACCAAGTGTGTTCCATGCCTGAGCATGGAAAGTCTTAAAAATAGGGGCTTTTATTGTTCCCGTGCCAATCCGACACTTTTATCCGCAGATTATCGGAGTCGCATCAGGCATGGTCAAGCGGGTCCAACCCTTGTATACGCTGCGTCATGGCTGATATGACAAGCGCCAATACAAAGAATGTTGTTTTTGTATTGGCAAGGGGAAATGCGCTACCGAATCAAATTCAAATCGAGAAATCATCGGCACCGGTGATTTGACTTAACTTCACCAGCCAATCGCGCGCCGGCAACTCAAAACTGTTTTCGATATGCTTGGCGCGCAGCGCCAATTGCTCGGCGCTAAATGCCAACGGCGGCCCTTTGAAAGCCAACACAATACGGTTGCCCAAATGCACTTCCGGCAAGGCAACCACGCGGCCGTCGAATACGGTCCGCAAGTTCTTGAGGTTCCTTTCAAAACTGGGATGATCGCCAAACAAGTTGACACTAAGCATGCCCGGCTCGGTCAGGCATTCACGGCAGGCACGATAGAAGGCCACACTATCGAGCACCGGCCCGCGTGCAGTCGCGTCGTACAAATCGACTTGCATCACGCCCAGCGACGCATGATTGGCCGCATCGCTGACATAATCCCACGCGTCGCATTCGGTAACACGCAGCCGGGCATCATCGGACGGCAAGGCGAACATACTGTGCGCGGCAATCACGACGGCCGGATTCAGCTCAACGGCTTCGACATGAGACTGCGTAAAGTGGCGATAACAAAACTTGGTCAGCGCCGCTGAGCCAAGGCCCAGTTGCGCAATTTTGGGCGGCGCATCGAGAAACAACAGCCAGGCCATCATCTGCTGAGCGTATTCCAACTCCAATCGCCAGGGATGACGCAAGCGCATGGCGCCCTGCACCCATTCCGTGCCGAAGTGCAAAAAACGCACCCCCCCCTCTTCCGAGAAGGTCACCGGCGCAAAGCGCGGCTTGCGACCGGGCTTCTCATCGGCTGCGGCACGTTTGCGCGCCGGCGGCTCATCGTCGGTCTCGGCATCGCTGCGTTTTCGACTCGCCGCTCGCGGGGTTTTCAGTTTGCGCACGACTTCGGATTCAAGCGCATCGTCAGCATGCTCTTGAAGAAATGCGCGGGCTTCGGCAGAAGCGCGTCGGATCAGTTTTATCATACGAATAGGGCGCGCCAGGCACTCAGTTTTTGCTCGAACGTGAGCATAGCATTCGTCAGGACCTACGATAAAAAAATCAGTGCCTGAGCACTTGATTGTTGTATTTTGTCTTGGTACCGGCCGCTATCACGGACACCGCTTGAATTTAAGACTGACGCTGCCTGCGCATACCAGTCTATGCCCGCAATTCCAGGTGATTGCCTTCAGGATCATCCAGATAAATCGACCTCGCCAACCCCGTTGAACCGTAGCGCTCACCGATCTCACCGAGCACTACGCCATGGGCCTGCAGATGAGCTGCCACAACATCGACGTCGAAATCGCAAACCCGCAAGCAGATATGGTCGACATTGCGGCCGCCCCGGCCGGGAGCAGCACCTCCAGCCTGCCCCAACTTGCCGGTTACGGACACGAGATCGATCAGTTGTGCACCGGCACGCAGCTGCGTGAGGCCGATAGTTTCGTTACGACGCTCGACGGTACAACCCAACACCTCGACGTAAAAGCGTTCGAGTGCGTGAGTGTCGATGGTGCGCAGGACGATATGATCGATGCCGAGAAGTTTCATGGGAAGTTTGTCTATTTGCCCCAACACGCATTCTAACTTCGGGGACGACATGCCACGTCCATGACCTTATCCTATGAAGGCCATCGACGCACAACATCGATCTTCGTGCCAAACACCCAAGACATGCCGAGAATTGCCAATAGATGGACGGAGGGTTGTGATGGCCCGATGGAGGGTGAGATTCAGTAATAGACTGCTCGGCTTGGCACCGAAATCGTGCATCCCAACGATTAGCCATACTGAACAAGGATTAAATCCATTTTGATCCGCCCCGACCGAGGGTATAACCCTATTTAAAGCAGCATTTACTACGCAGATTCTGAACAAGTAATGTGCTCTGAACTTGATCAAATTTTCAGTTATATCTCGCCGAAATCAAAGCGCTCCGTCGCTGGTATTGAAAGACCGCAGGAAACTCAGTTTCTGACACTGGACAATGTGACGCACTCCTTGGAGAGGCAATCATGGGATGGTTCTACGCTTTGACTGTTGGCAAACGCTTGTCGGTGTTGATTCTGATTTCCATGCTGGGCCTTCTGGCCGGCGCAAGTATCAGCCTACTTCAGATTGAGGATGTGTATACGGCCGCTCGTTACGCACAAATCAACACGGTGCCAAGCTTTGTCGTGCTGGACGATGCACAGGCCGCATTTACGGCCATGCGGGTACTGTCCTACCAATATATTCTGAGCACCGACGATGCCGAAAAGAAAGATTTAGCGCAAAAAATCGGTGCGGCGCATGAAAAACTTGCCGCTCAATTTCTGGCTTATGAACCACTTCTTTCTGACGACAAGGATAAAGGTATGCTGGCCACCGATCGGTCGCAGCTGTCCGAGTTCGATTCAGTCCGCGAAAAAATGCTGGCGCTGGCTCAAGAAAACAAGATTGCCGACGCCAGCGGCATGGCCAAATCTCAATTGTTCGATGCGGCTCAGAAAATGGATGCGGCGCTCATGGCGCACCGCGCCTACAACGTCGAGCTAGGAAATACCGGTGCGACGACGGCCGAAGCGATCATCAAGAAAGCTTTGCACACGGTGTTGATTATTGCCGGCATTACGTTAATTGTCGTCGTAGCGCTCGGTATTCTCCTTACCCGCAACCTGCTGCGCCAATTGGGTGGCGAACCGATTTACGCCGCTGAGTTGATGAAAAAAATATCGGCCGGCGATCTGTCTATCGACGTCGTAACCAAACCGGGCGACGACCACAGCATGCTATTTGCCGTCAAGGAAATGGTCGGCAAACTCAAGCAAGTCATCGACGGTCAGCGCAAAGTGGTGGCCGCGGCTAACCAAGGCCTATTCGACCAGCAAGTCGAGTTGGCTGGTCTACAAGGTTTTCAGGCGGAAATGGGCGAAGGCTTGAATCAGCTGGTGACAACGACCGGCGCCAGCATCGCCGACGTGGTGCGGGTGATGGGCGCAATGTCGGAGGGCGATCTGACCAAGACTATCGACAAGCCTTACCAGGGCACGTTTGGCGAACTCAAGGCGTACACCAACAATACCGCATCCAAACTTCGGCAAGTCATCGAAGGTCAACGCAAAGTGGTCGCGGCGGCCAACGCCGGAAAATTCGAAGAGCGCGTTGAGATGACGGGACTGCAAGGCTTTCAGAAAGAGATGGGCGAGGGCTTGAACCAACTGGTGATGACGATCGGCGACAGTATTGCCGACGTGGTGCGCGTCATGGGGGCGATGTCGGACGGCGATCTGACCAAGACCATAGACAAATCCTACGAAGGCTCGTTTGCCGAACTCAAGGAGTACACGAATAACACCGTGGCCAAGTTGGCGCAGGTAGTGAACGAAGTCAACGGCAGCGCGGAAGCCTTGGCGAGCGCCTCGGAAGAAGTCAGTTCGACGGCCCAGGCTTTGTCGCAGGCGGCCAGCGAACAGGCTGCGGGCGTGGAAGAAACCAGCGCTTCGCTGGAAGAAATGACCGCGTCGATTGCGCAAAATACCGAGAACGCCAAGGTCACCGACGGCATGGCGTCAAAGGCTGCACAAGAAGCCACCGACGGCGGCGAGTCGGTTAAGGCAACCGTGGCCGCCATGAAGCAAATCGCCAAGAAGATCGCCATCATCGACGATATTGCCTACCAGACTAATCTATTGGCCCTGAATGCGGCCATTGAAGCGGCGCGCGCCGGCGCGCACGGCAAAGGTTTTGCTGTGGTAGCGGCGGAGGTCAGGAAACTGGCCGAGCGCAGCCAAGCCGCAGCGCAAGAAATTGGCGAAGTCGCGACCAGCAGTGTGGAATTGGCTGAGATGGCCGGCAAGCTACTGTCCGAGATGGTGCCCAATATCAAGAGGACTTCCGATCTGGTGCAGGAAATCACCGCAGCGTCGGAAGAGCAGTCGTCGGGCGTCGGGCAAATCAATGCGGCGGTCGGCCAATTGAACCAAACGACTCAGCAAAACGCCTCAAGTTCGGAAGAATTGGCAGCCACTGCCGAGGAGATGAGCGGCCATGCCGAGCAGTTGCAACAGGCCATGAGTTTTTTCAAACTTGAAATGACACATCGCGTACTTGGGACTCAGCTGGAACACAACGCGGGTAGTGCTGCCAGCCGGGGCGGGAAATCAGGACATATTAGATCAACCAGCATAAAACTACCCGCGTCCCTTGAATTGGGTGGAATACCGAACGAAGCACATTTCACGCGATTCTAAACAAACAGGCTGAAGCCATTGCCACTGCTTGTAAGCGGCTCAGCCGTTCGCTGTACCGCATTGACGACGGCAGCCGTTCTCGACGACTGCCGTCTAGTTTTTTTAGTCATGCTACTCGGGACCGGTGCAGAAATTTTCGCTAAACGACCAGGGCCGTAACCGAGCTGCCGGCGACCTTGCCTGAGTCCCTACCTCCTCAGGTCTTGCGGTTACGTCTGGCCTTTGCATCGAGATACTCTGCACCTCTTCCATTTGGCCCAAAAGCTGCCAACTCTACTATCCAAAAATCTTTCAAGCCTAGGATGGTATTCACACATCCGATTCTTCGCGCACCGCTTTGGAAGTCATCAAGAAGCTCGTGGAGATTTATGTGTAAACCAAGCGCGGGCCATGAGTGCAGCAACACTCACAGCCCGCTAACCACCACCCACTCTTAACCGGAGAGTCGATCATGGCTAAAACGAATCGTAAACCTTCCACGCCCGTTCGCGAGCGCTTTGTCAAAGTATCAGCCTTACAGCAGCCCAGGCCAGTACGCAGTGCCGATGAGTTATGCCGACCACGCCCCGATTTACCGCCCGCGCCATGGATTCGTCTTGCCGGACGTTGGCTCGAACAGGCCGGCTTTGCCATTGATGGCCGCGTGCGTATTCAAGTCGAAGACGGCAGGCTGGTTATCACACCTGCGTGATCAAAATTGTCCGTCGCCGCGCAGGCGAGACGAGCAATCGCCATCGATTGCATGCTCTCAGGATGGGCTTGCCGTAACCAGGCGCGCGCAACAGGGCACGAGGCAAAGCAGAGCCGCCAAGATCCAGAACGCGCTCGGAAGGCCGATACCCCTGGCGACATAGCCCATGCCTGCCGGGCCTACAAGATTGCCCGCGTAACCGGTGATGGTAATCGCGGCGATAGCCAGTGCCGGCGGCATGGTCTTTTGTGCGCCCGCGCGACGGAACAGAACCGGCACGATATTGGATGCGCCGAGCCCAATCAGCAGAAAGCCGGCCATCGCAAGTACTGCGCTCGGTGCAGTCAGCAGTATGACAAACCCGGCAATCGCGAGCAGTCCGCCCCAAAACGTCGTGACTCGATCTCCCACGCGGGCCGTGATCGCGTCGCCTCCGAAGCGCCCCGCCGTCATGGCAACGGAGAACAGCATATAGCCCACGCCTCCCTGGGCTGCGGTGACCAGTCCCTTGCCGGTAATCAACAAGGCACTCCAGTCAAGCAGCGCGCCTTCGGCAAGAAAGGTGATGGCGGTGAGTGCAGCGATCACCAGGACGATACCTCGAGGCTTCACGAACAACGGCCCATCTGTCGTCTGGGCTGCTTGCAGCAGCCGGGGCTGTGCAATCAGCATGGCCATGAGCATCAGCGCGGCACAGATCAAGGTGCTGGCAAGCGTTGCAAGGCGTATTGACAGCAGCAAGGTCATCAAGGCGGATCCGGCGAAGCCACCGACACTAAACAGCGCATGAAACCCCGACATCAACGGTCGGCCTGCCGCTCGTTCGACTTCGATCCCGTGGACATTCATGGCCACATCGAGTGAACCGAGCGCGGCACCAAAAGCGAGCAATGCAATTCCGAGCGAAAGCGGCGTGCTCACGACCGTCAGGAGCGGCAGAATCAAGGCTAAGCCGATTCCGCCAGTGACGATAATCGGCTTGCTGCCGTATCGCGCGCTAAGCGCGCCTGTGACCAACATCGCAATCACCGAACCCATACCGATGCAAAGCAGCAGCGTGCCGAGAACGCCGTCGTCGACGCCGAGTCGTTGCTTGACGAACGGCACGAGCGGAGCCCAGCATGCGATGCCAAACCCCGCCACCAAAAATGCGAGGCGCGTGGCGAACCGGGTTGCCGGCCGGTCAGAAGACATGATGTTTCACTCCCGGAAAAATCAGCTGCACAATGCCTGGCTCGCTGGAAGCGCGGCCTTTAAAACCGTAGGGCCGACCTTGGATAAGGTCAAATATTCTGCGCGAGGTATGTCGTGTTCGACGACAAGACACTCGATTTCCTTGAGCGGCGCGACACGGTGCGACGCGCGGGCGGCCAGTTTGTCGGTAGTGGCGAGGATCACGCTGTGGTCGCTTGCGGCGAGCACTGCGCGCTTGAAAGTGGCGTCGGCGCGGCTAAATGCGCTGACGCCACCCTTGAGCGAGATCGCGCAGGCACCGATGAAACACCGATCGAAATTCATCTGCGCGACGTCTTGTACGGCGCTTGCATCGATAGCTCCACCGACTGCCGGATCGACCGCACCGCCGATCATGATAAGAAGCAGGTCGGATCGCCCTAGTACGGCAGCGGCAATATCGATCGAATTGCTTACCACGGTGAGTTCGTAGTCCTCGGGCAAGAGCTCAACTAGGGCGAGATTAGTGCTGCCGCTATCGAGGAAAACCAGCTCGCCGCGTTGAATCAGGGACACGGCAGCGCGGGCCAATGCGTCCTTGCGCTCACGTGCTTCGTCCATGCGGGCGGCCATCGGAGCGGACGCCGGTGTAATCGGCAGCGCGCCGCCATAGACCCGGCGGCAGCGCCCTTCGGCCGCCAGAGCGCGCAAGTCGCGACGTATCGCGTCCTCGGAAACGCTGAATTCGACGGCCAGCGTAGCAGCCACGACCGGCTGGCCTTGAGCGAGCCGGCTTGCGATCGCATCGCGCCGCGCTAGGGGGATTTCGTGGTTCATGCGCGGATCATAACGCGCATGAACAAGAATGTAAACGTGCATAAACGTGCACATTGAATCGCACTAAGCCGCATCTGGTGTGTACGAATTATCCCAATTGGGTGATATTTGGCACCATTGTGGATCCGGCCCGACCGGACTGGCTTGAGTTTTTTCAAAATTTCAACTGATTTGTAACAATTGGAAGGTTACCAGCTGCAAATGGCCGTTGTTCTAGGAGCGGCCAATTTTGCCGTGTTCATATTGTCGTTACTCCACCTCTGGGACAACAAAATGATCGAAATTCAGACCGACCAAAACGAAATTCAACAACTTGATCAATTTAAACTGCTGCCTCTACCTGTTCAGCCATCAATGGGCAATCGAGCAAAATACATTCGATTGGTCTTTGAAACGGCTCTCTTTTTCAGAGAGATTCACGAGGAGGGGCAAGGTGGACACAGCATGGCTATCAATTTATTGAAGCCTGTTAGTATCCGTGCATCGGCAATAAGAAAATTTGTCCTTCACGGCCTTTACGCGTCACAGAATTTGTCGCTGACCGACGCGGCCATACAACTTTCGGTATGGCAACCTGAAGGTAAAGCACCTCCATTCGACGCTGTGGATATAGAGGAAGAATTAAGAGCGCTGTGTGCTGAGCATGAACGGGAAATCCGACCTGTGACAGACAAAGGAGAAATTCTCGATCGGTCGTTGTTGCGGTTAGCCCGATATATCCGAAGAATTCTTACAGAAGGCACTCAGGCTCACAGCCGTGTAGTTGAAATTTTTGTCCCGGACGATCTTGTGCCAAGAGGTTTCGGCAAAAACGGCCGTGGCTATCGAGAGCATGTGGTGCCCTGTGTAATTCTGCGCGATGCATGCCTAGATTTAATAAAACAAGGCTGGAAAACTGAAGACATCGCCGGATGGGTTAGGCCCTACATCGCCGTTGTCGAAATCACGACGGCAGAGGCGAAGCGACTTGATGGAAGCAAATCTCAAGGCGGCGTTGGCCTGAAAAATTCAATGCCGAAAAACTGGTCTTTCGACACTGGATGTATCTTTGCAAGGCTCCATGAGGCAGAAATTGAGTTTGATCTGCCATCTGGATATCCAGCTTGTACGCACTAACCAATTCACTGCAAAAGGTTTCGGCATAGAGGCCCAGTTCGAAATCTCTTGCGACGAATCGTCGGCGCAGGTGCTAACTCAAATCATCAACAGTAAATACTAGATTGCTCGGGTTAGCACCGATCATATGAGTACGGAAATTTGCGCTGACCACGACAGCCATTGAGTTGCCACTA
>Ga0302220_10002799_pt1 | contig 12515 bp, 9 predicted proteins | sample II_Palsa_E1_3_FD_194572 | JGI IMG/M metagenome (GOLD analysis project Ga0302220, IMG submission 194572) | Peat permafrost microbial communities from Stordalen Mire near Abisko, Sweden - II_Palsa_E1_3 | ecosystem: Environmental > Terrestrial > Soil > Palsa > Peat permafrost | place: Sweden... | reverse complement strand
GCGCAGGCGGAGTTCGCAGAGCTCGAGGCGTTCGCCGGGCGCAAGCTGGCCGCCTGGGACGTCGGCTTCTACGCCGAGCGCCTGCAGCGCGAGCGCTTCCAGGTCTCCCAGGAGGAGCTGCGGCCCTACTTCCCGCTGCCGCGCGTGCTCGAGGGTCTGTTCGAGGTCGCCGGGCGCCTGTTCGGGGTCACGATCCGCGAGCGCAGCGGTGCCTCGCTATGGCACGAGGACGCGCGGCTGTTCGACATCACGAATGCGCGCGGCGAGCCCGTCGGCAGCTTCTACCTCGACGCCTATGCGCGTCCCAACAAGAGAAGCGGCGCCTGGATGGATGAGTGCGTGGGCCGCAAGCGCCTCGCGAGCGGCGCGGCGCTCCCGGTCGCCTACCTCGTGTGTAATTTCCTGCCCCCGGGAGCCGAGCGCCCGGCGCTCCTCACCCACGATGACGTGGTCACGCTCTTCCACGAGTTCGGCCACGGCCTGCATCACCTCCTGACGCGCGTTGATTATCCCTCCATCGCCGGCATCAACGGCGTCGCCTGGGACGCGGTCGAGCTGCCGAGTCAGTTCCTGGAGAACTACGCCTGGCACCCGGAAGTGCTGCAGCGCATCTCGGCGCATTTCGAGACCGGCGAGCCCCTGCCGAAGACGCAGCAGGCGCGCCTCATCCAGACGCGCAGCTTTCACGCCGGACTGCAGACCATGCGGCAGCTGGAGTTCGCGCTGTTCGACTTCCGCATGCACACCGAGTATTCCCCGCAAAGCGGCGGCCGCATCCTCGAGATCCTCGCCGAGGTGCGCGCCGAGGTCGCCGTCGTGCCGGTGCCGCCGTGGAACCGCTTTCCCAACAGCTTCGGGCACATCTTCGCCGGCGGCTACGCCGCCGGTTACTACAGCTACAAGTGGGCCGAGGTGCTGGCGGCGGATGCATTCGCGGCCTTCGAGGAGAGCGGCGTGTTCGATACCGCGACCGCAGCGCGTTTCCTCGATGCCATCTTGAGCCGCGGCGGCAGCCGCGATGCGCTCGAGGCCTTCATCGAGTTCCGCGGCCGCCGGCCGGACGTGCGGGCGCTGCTGAAGCAGCACGGCATCTTGAACGCCACGCGCGCAAGCGCGCCCTCGTGAGGGTGCGCGCCGCGCTCCTCGCCCTGTGCACCGGCGTTGCCGGCGCGCCGCCGCCAGCCCTCGCCGGCGACAGCCTGTACGTCGTCGAGCAGGTGGTCGTGAGCCTCAACAGCCAGCCCGATGGCGGCGGCGAGCGGGTCGCCGCGCTCAAAAGCGGCGACCGCGTCGAACTCATCGAGCGCTCGGGCGAGGAGGTGCACGTGCACCTCCCGGACGGTAAGGAGGGCTGGGTGCGCGCCATCTACGTCTCGGGCGATGAGCCGATGCGACCGCGCCTGCAGCAAAGCGAGGCCGAGGTCGCGCGCCTGAAGGCCGAAGTGAGTCGCCTGGAAGCGCAAGCGAGCGCTACCGCGAGCATGGGGCATGCGGAGACTGCCGCGTCCGCACCCGAGGAGCCCGCCGCGCCCGCCGCGACGCTCTTTGGCGCCCAGGCCGAGAGCGCACCGCGGCGGCTGTGGGTATGGGTGAGCCTGACGGCGATCGCAGCGCTCGGCTTGGGCTTCGCGCTCGGGTGGCGCACGCTCGACCGCAGCATCCGCAGGAAGTACGGCGGCCTCAAGATCTACTGAACGAGGATCTTCTTTGTGCTCCAGGCGCATCGCCACGAGGAACATAAGCGGACGCCATATGACCGCCGCAGCGCCCGGGGTGCCCGCCGGCGGGGCTACCCGCCCTGCGAATGCCGGGCGCGCCTTGAGCGCGACCAAAGTGTGCGCCGGGTCTCGGTAGCGCCGCTGAGGCGCCGCCTAGACTTCGGGATGAACCGCCGCTTGCGCCTCTCAGGGGATGGGCCAGCAGGCGCAGGCCGCGTATTTATCCAATTATGAGCAGCACCCGCCGCAGCGATTTCGACGTCACGAACAGCGTGCAGGTGAGCTCGCCCGCCTCCGTCCTTGCTGCCATCGATAGCCTCTTCCGTCCGACCTGGCCGCAGCTGTCGCTCGCGCCGCTCGAGCAGGCGTTCGCCCACTTCGAGCGGCTGTTCGCAGGCGAGGTGCCGGGCTTCCATGGCGTGGACACCGTCTACCACGACCGCCAGCACACCCTGGACATCACGCTCGCGCTCGCGCGTCTCATGGTCGGCTACGAGCGCCAGGCCGCAGAATCCGAGCGCCTGGGCGCCGAGCGCGCCACCGTCGGCATCCTCACCGGCCTGTTCCACGACGTCGGCTATCTGCGCCGTGAGGATGACGCGGGTTCGCGCAACGGCGCGGAGTTCACCCGCACCCACGTGTCGCGCGGCGCGCGCTTCCTTGCCGAGTACCTGCCGGTGCTCGGACTTAGCGCCTGGGTGCCGGTGGTCACCGAGATCATCCATTTCACCGGCTATGAGGTGCCCTTCCAGGCGATCGAGGCCAAGGTCAGTGACCCACGTGACATAACGGTGGGACACCTCTTGGGCACCGCCGACATGATTGCCCAGATCGCCGACCGCTGTTACCTCGAGAAGTGCCGCGACCGGCTGTACGCGGAGTTCGTGCTGGGGGGCGTGGCGCTGCCCTTCTCGGAGGGCAACCCCCAGGTGAAGTACGCCTCCGGGCTCGACCTCCTGCGCCAGACGCCGGACTTCATCGCCGACGTGCGCGCCAAGCGCCTCGACCGTGACTTCCACGGCGCCTATCGCCACCTCGAGATCCTCTACGGCGGCCGCAACCCCTACATCGAGTCCATCGACCGCAACGTGGAGTTTCTGCGCCAGATCCTCCGCAGCGAGAACTGGCAGCTGCTCAGGCGGCGGCCGCCGATCTTCGCCGCCACCGCGGATCCGATGAGCACCATGCGTAACCTCATGCTCGGACACATAAAACGGCTCTGGTCGGGCGCCTAGAACTTCTCATAGCCTTGAACCTTAAGCGGCGGTTAAGATCGATCTCTTAATAATTAGGGATCGGCCGCCTTAAGCGGGGCACCTCGCCCCGGGCATGCGGCCGCACACGTGAACGCCGCCAGTTTCAAAGTCAGGGTCGCCCTCTCCGCCTTCCTCGTCGTGCTGCTCGCAGCCGCGGGCGTGGTGGCGCTGTTCCTGGTGCGCCATGACGCCGACACGCACACGCTCGGCGCCCTGGCGGAAGCAGCCGCGCGCGAGCGCGTGACGCCGGAGCTAGACGCGCGCGCCGCGGGCCTCGCCGCCCACGCCGCCGACTCGATCGCAGGCGCGGTGCGCTCCGGCGACAGCACCGGCATGGTGCGCCGCCTGCAGCCCTTCACCGACAACCCGACCGTCGCGGCAGTGGACGTGACCGACGCCGGCGGCAAGGCGCTCTTTCAATGGCAGCGCGCCGAGGGCGCAACCGCCGGTGCCCTCACGGCGCAGGCGCAGGCCCCGGTGCGTACCTACGTCGAGAACATTCCAGGCGCTGCGACCCCGGCAACGCTCGCCACCCTCACCCTCAGCCTGCAGCAGGCGGCTCCGGTGGCCGGTGCCAGTGTCGGCGGGCGCCTCGCCGCAGCCAACGCTGCACACACCCGCATCACCTGGCTGCTCGGGCTTGCGCTCGCAGGGCTCGGCGCCCTCATCGCCGGCATCATTGCCTGGCGCACCGTCAACCGCCTGCAGCGCCCGGTCGACTCGCTGATCCGCAGTGCCGAGCGCATCGGCCAGGGCGACTACACGCGCCCGGTGGAAGTGCGGCGCGACGATGCCCTCGGGGAGCTCGAGCAGGCGCTGGAGCGCATGCGCGGGCGGCTGCGCCAGTCGACCATCAACAAGAGCTACCTGCATAGCGTCCTCAACAGCATGACGGATGCGGTGTTCGTCACCTCCCCGGACGGGGTGATCAAGATCGCCAACGCCGCCGCCTGCAAGCTCCTGCACCACAGCGAGGAGGAGCTGCTCGGCAAGGGCATCATCGCCATCCTCGATGAGCGCGAGCGCGCCGACTTCGACCTGCTGCAGGCCGCGCAGGAGACGCGCGAGACCATCGTGCGTACCAGGAGCGGCCAGACCATCCCGGTGTCTCTGACCGGCTCGCGCATCGACAGCGATGACCCGCAGTTCCAGGGCAACATCTTCGTGGCGCGCAACATCACGGACCGCAAGCGCGCCGAGCGCCGCATCCGCTACCTCGCCCGCTACGACGCTCTCACCAAGATCCCGAACCGCATGCAGTTCCACCACGTGCTGCAGCAGACCATCGCCCGCTGCCTGCGCTCGGGGCAGGTGGTGGCGGCGCTGTACCTCGACATGGATCGCTTCAAGGAGGTGAACGACACCTTCGGCCACGGGGCGGGCGACCGGGTGCTGGAAGTGCTCGCCGAGCGCCTGACGCGCGCGCTGCCCAAGGACACGGTGGTCGGGCGCCTCGCCGGGGACGAGTTCGCACTGTTCGTCGACGGGCTGCCGGCCGATGCCGACAACCGCGGCCCGATCGCGCAGCTGGCGCGCTCGCTCCTGACCGAAGTCGCGCGCCCCTTCCAGCTGAGCCAGCACGAGGTGTTCCTGACGGCGAGCATCGGCATCGCCTTCTGCCCGCGCGATGCGGAGAACGTCATCGACCTGCTGCGCAATGCCGATGCCGCCATGTACTACTCCAAGCAGAACGGTGGCAACACCTTCGCCTTCTACTCCCCGGAGATGAACGCAGCGGCGGTGGAACGGCTCATGCTCAAGAGCAAGCTGCGCCGCGCGCTGGAGCGCGACGAGCTGGAGATCCGCTACCAGCCCAAGGTGGACCTGCGCGACGGGCGCATCATCGGCGCCGAGGCACTGCTGCGCTGGCGCCTGCCCGGCCACGGCGACATCCCGCCCTCGCACTTCATCCCGCTGGCCGAAGAGACCAACCTCATTCTCGACATCGGCGAGTGGGTGCTGAACCGGGTGTGCCTCGACTACCGCCACATGCAGAGCCAGGGCGGGGAGCCGGGCCGCATCTCGCTCAACCTGTCGCTGAAGCAGCTGCGCCAGGCGAGCTTCATCCTGCGCTGCCGCTCCGTGTTCCGCCGCCACCACGTCTCCCCGACCGCCTTCGAGCTGGAGATCACCGAGACCACGCTCATGGCCGACCCGCAGCGCACCGTGCGCCTCCTGGATGAGCTCTATGCCATGGGGCTGCACCTGTCGATCGATGACTTCGGCACCGGCTACTCCTCGCTGTCGGCGCTGCAGCAGTTCCCGATCGGTACCCTGAAGATCGACCAGTCCTTCGTGCGCGACGCCTGCGAAGACGCCAACGACGCCGCCATCGTGCGCACCATCATCGAGATGGGGCGCAGTCTTGGCATCGAGGTGATCGCCGAGGGTGTGGAATCCCAGGCGCAGCTGGAGTTCCTGCGCGACAACAACTGCAACTACGGCCAGGGACGCCTGTTCGGCGAACCGTGCACGGCCGAGGACCTGCTCGCCCTCCTGGCGCGCCAGGCGCAGGGCCCGGCCTCCTTCGGCCACCTGCTGCGCGCGAGCCACGAGGCCGCACCGCGCTCGGCCTAAGGCCGGACGTGCTCACCCTCGCCCAGGCGCGCGTGCGGCGCGGCCCCCAGGTACTGCTCGACGAGGCCAGCGTCACCGTGTTCCGCGGCGAGAAGGTCGGCATCATCGGCCGGAACGGCTGCGGCAAGTCCTCGCTCCTGGCGCTGATCCTCGGGCAGCTGCATCTCGATGCCGGGGAATACACCGCGCCTGCGAACCTCAGGATCGCCGCCGTCGCCCAGGACCTGCCCGACTCCGACACCGCCCTCATCGAGTACGTCCTCGACGGCGACCTCGAGCTGCGCGCGCTCGAGGGGGAGCTCGCCGACGCCCAGGCGCGCGGCGATGGCACGCACGAGGCCACCCTGCACGCGCGCTACGACTCGCACGGCGGCTACGGCGCGCGCAGCCGTGCCGCGCAGCTCGCCGCGGGCTTGGGCTTCGACCCGCAAGACCTCGAGCGCCCGCTGCGCGCCTTCTCCGGAGGGCTGCGCATGCGCGCCAACCTCGCGCGCGCCCTGATGCGCCGCTCGGAGCTGCTGCTCCTCGATGAGCCCACCAACCACCTGGACCTCGATGCGCTGCTGTGGCTGGAGCAGTGGCTGCGCGACTACAAGGGCACACTGCTCCTGGTCTCGCACGACCGCGAGTTCCTCGACCGCATCGTGACGCGCATCCTGCACATCGAGGCCGGCAGGCTCACCTCCTACACGGGCAACTATTCTGACTTCGAGGTGCAGCACGCCGCGCACGCCGAGCGCAACGCGGCGCTCGCCGCCAAGCAGCGTCGCGAGGCGGCCCACATCGAGAGCTTCGTCGCGCGCTTTCGCGCCCAGGCCTCCAAGGCGCGCCAGGTGCAAAGCCGCCTCAAGTGGCTGGCGCGCCTGGGCGAGATCGCGAGCGTCCACGAGCAGGCCGACTTCGAGTGGCAGTTCGCCGAGCCGAAGAAGCTGCCGCGGCCGCTGGTGACGCTCGAGCGCCTGAGCGCCGGCTACGGCGAGCGCGTGGTGCTCGGGGGCGTCTCCTTGAGCGTAAGTCCCGGGGATCGCCTCGGCATCCTCGGCCGTAACGGCGCCGGCAAGTCGACCCTGATGCGCGTGCTCGCCGGTGAGCTGGCGCCGCTTGCGGGCACCCGCACCGCGGCCCCGGACTTAGGCTGCGGCTTCTTCGCGCAGCTGGAGCTGGAGCAGCTCGATGGCGCGGGTTCAGCGCTGAGTGAGCTCACGCGCCGCGGCGGCGAGCAGGTCGCCGCCTGGCGCCTGCAGGAGCAGCGCGACCATCTGGGGCGTTTCGGGTTCCGGGGCGCGCGCGTATTCGAACCCACCGCCAACTTCTCCGGCGGCGAGCGCTCGCGTCTGGCGCTTGCGATCCTGGTGGCGCGCCGGCCGAACCTGCTGCTCCTCGATGAGCCGACCAACCACCTCGATCTCTCCATGCGGCATACGCTGCTGCTCGCGCTGCAGGACTTCGCCGGCGCCGTGGTGGTGGTGTCGCACGATCGCTCGCTCCTGCGCGGGGCCTGCGACCGCTTCGTGCTGGTGGCCAGCGGCAGTGTGCGCCCCTTCGATGGCGATCTTGAGGACTACGCCGCCTGGCTGAATACCAACGAGGGCGCGCTGAGTCCGAAGGATGCCGCGCCCGCGAGCCTGTCCCGCCGCGACGAGCGGCGCGCCGCGGCGCAGGCGCGGGCGCGCTTAAGTTCACTGCGCGGCGAACAAGCTGAGCTCGAGGCGCGCATCGGCGCCCTGAACGCCGAGCGTGCCGGGCTTGAAACCACGCTCGCCAATCCTGCCACTTACGCCACCCGCGGCAAGGCCGAGCAGCGGCAGCTGTCGCAGCGCCACGGCGAGCTCAATGCCGAGATCCTGCGCCTCGAGGAGCGCTGGCTCAACGTGTGCGCGATGCTGGAAGAGCAGGCCTCATGAGGCTGCGCCCGGGGCGCGCGCTGGCGCTCGCCGCCGCGCTCGCTTTCATTGCGACCGCGGTATGGCAGACGCACAAGCCGCTGCCGCCGGGGATGCACGTGGCGTCGCCGGTATGCACGGTGCCCGGCGCCGAGGTGACCTTCATCCCCGACATCACCGCGGCGGATGCCTATGGACACCCCGCCGTGAGTCAGGGCATCCAGGATGAGGTGCTGAAGCTCATCGGCGGTGCGCAGCGTTTCGTGGTGCTCGACTACGCCCTGATTGGCGCAGCGGCCGCTGCCGAGGCGCCGCAGCGGCGCACCGCGACTGAACTCACCGATGCCTTGGTGAACTTGAAGCGCGCGCGACCCGGGGTGCGGGTGCTGTTTCTCACCGATCCAGGCAACGAGCGCTTCGGCACCGCGCCCCTGCCTGAGCTCACGCTGCTGCGAGCGGCGGGGGTCGAGGTGGTGCCGGTCGCGCTCGACGTGCTGCGCGACCCGAATTTCCTCTACTCGAGCCTGTGGCGCCTCACGCTGAACTTCTGGGGCGGCCCGCCCGGGGAGGCCGGCGCGCTCGCGCGCGCGCTCAACTTCAAGGCCGACCACCGCAAGGTGCTGATCGCCGATGATGCGCGCGGCGGACTCACCGCGCTCGTGTCCTCGGCCAACCCGCTCGAGCGCGAGAGCGCCTGGTCGAATGCGGCGCTGCGCTTCTCCGGTGCCGCCGCCGCGGTGCTCCTGAAGAGCGAGCTGGCGGTCGCGCGCTTCTCCGGCTGGCACGGGGACGCCACCGGCCTGGCGCCCGCGGCGGCGGCGGATTCGGCCTGTGACGCGGCAGCCCCGACTTCACTCGGCCCGGCGCAGGTGCGCGTGCAGGTGCTCACGGAAGGCGCCATCCGCCAGCAGCTGCTCGAGCAGGTGGCGGCGGCGGTGCGGGGCGACTCCATCGACATCGCCGCCTTCAAGCTCGCCGACCGCGGCGTGCTGTACGGCCTGCTCGAGGCGGCGCAGCGCGGCGTGCGCGTGCGCCTGATCCTCGACCCGAGCGAGGATGCCACGACGCTCACGCCTTCGGGGCTGCCAAACCAGCCGCTCGCGAGTGAACTCGTGTCGCGCAGTGCCGGCGCCGTGCACGTACGCTGGTACCGCACCCATGGGGAGCGCTTCCACACCTCCCTCGCGCTGATCTCCGGGGCCGGGCGGGTGTGGCTGCTCGAGGGCTCCGCCAACCTCACCCGCCGCGGCCTCGAGGACTACAACCTCGATGCCGACGTGGCGCTGGAGATGACGCGCGATGCGCCGCTCGCCGAGGAAGCGCTCGGCTATTTCGAGACCCTGTGGAGTAACCGCGCGGCGCTCGGCATCGAATACACGGCCGACTTTGCCGCCTTCGCCGACCCCTCGCAGGCGGACTACTGGCTCTGCCGGCTGCTCGAGGGTGCGGGCGTCGTGGCCTTCTGAGCGGCCCCGCGCGCCGTGTCCGTCTGCACGACCGTGACCGCCTGCGCGGTGAGTGCGGTCAGGGCGGCATCGGTGGCCTGCTCGAACGCGCCTACCACTTCCCCTAGGCGATTGGCGGCCGCGGTGGCGCTGCCCTGAACGACGAAGCTGCCGATCACCTCGCGCCCGTCGCGACGCCCGATGTTGCAGTCGAGCACCACCAGCACCGCGGGCGCAGAGCTCGCACCGGCGGCGTAATCGGCGTCGAAGCGCCGCACGGTGATCTGCAGCAGGTAGTCGGAAGGGAAGGCGCTCGCGGAGTCCTCGACCGACGCGAACTGCCCGGAGGCGCGCAGCGTCTGCACCGCGAGCGAGCCGAGCATCTGCGGCAGCGGCGCCGGCCAGCGGCTGCCGGAGTAGAAGCTCATGCGGTGATCGCTCTCGAGCAGCATGATGTGGCTGGTTTCGAGTCCGGGATCCGCGAGCGGGCGTGCGATGCGCAGCGAGCTCAACGGCGCACTCGCGGGCGCGCCGCCGGCGGGCGCCGCGGGCGCGCGCAGGTAGTAGGTCTGCTCGGGAGCGGCGGTGCTGCGCAACAGGCCCCCGCAGCCGCCAACCACGGCGGTGAAGGGGAGCAGCAGGAGCAGGCAGCGCAGCAGTTTCACCGGGGAATCTCCACGCCCCGCTGGGGCGGCTCGTAAAGCAGCTGGGCGGGGTTCTCGCGCAGGCTGTTGGAGAGGGCCTGGATGTCCTCCGCCGCGGCGCGCCCCTCGCGCACGAAACGCTCGATCTCGGGCAGCCCGTCGCGGGTGAAGGCGCGGATGTCGGAGCGGTTCTCCTCGAGGATGTGGTCGAGCTGATCGCTCGCGACTGCCAGGTGGTCGGCCACCATGTGCAGGCGCTGCGTGGCCTGCTCCACGTCCGGGCGCACCGCATCGATGACCCCGTGTGCGGTCTGCGCCGAGGCCGACAGCTGCGCGGTCGCCGAGCGCAGCTCGGCGACCAGTGAGTTCAGGTCGTGGGCGGTCTGCGGCAGCCCGCGGCTGGCCTTGTCGAGGTTGGCGAGCGCTGACTGCACCGCCTGCAGGTTCGTATCATCGAACAGGCGGTTGGCGCGGATCACGACCTGATTGGCGCCCGAAACCAGCTCCGGCAGGCTCGAGAGCAGCACGTCGAAGTCGGACGGAGCCGAGCGGATCACCGGGTACTTGAGGCTCTCGACCTCGGGGGCCGCCTTCTTGTGGTCGCGGTCCTCCTTCAGGTCGATGTACAGCAGTCCCGTGACGCCCTGCAGCTGCAGCTGCGCCACGGTGTGCTCGGAGACCGGGGTGGTGGAGTCGATGTCGACGACCACCTGCACGCGGGCGGAATCGCGCGGATCGATGCGCATGTTCTGCACCCGCCCGACGCCGACGCCGAGATAGCGCACCGCCGCACCCTTGTCCAGGCCCGAGACGCTGCCGCTGAAGTAGATCTCGTAGCGGTGGTAGTCGCGGTGGTCACGGGTGTCGGAGTACCAGTAGACGAACACCGCGGCGGCGAGCGCGATCAGGAGCACGAAGGCCCCGACCGCGGCATAGTTGGCGTCACGTTCCATGCAGCGCCCCCAGGCGCGCGCGGGCGCGCTCGCCATGGAAGTACTCCTGGATCCACGGGTTCGGGTTGTTGACGATGCCCTCGAGGGTGTCCGTTATCATGCGCCGGTCCACGATCACCCCGACACGATTGCAGGTACGGAAGATGCTGTCCAGATCGTGCGTGATCATGACCACGGTCAGCTTCAGCTCCTTCTGCAGGTAGAGCACCAGGTCATCGAAGGCCGCCGCGCTCACCGGGTCGAGCCCGGAGGTGGGTTCATCGAGGAACAGCAGGCTCGGATCGAGCGCCAGCGCCCGCGCCAGGGCGACGCGCTTGACCATGCCGCCGGAGAGCTCGGCGGGGTACTTGGCGCCGGCCTCGGCCGGCAGCCCCACCAGGCGGATCTTCAGCAGCGCCAGGTCATCCAGCGCCTGCTCCTTCAGATTGAGGTACTCGACCATCGGCAGCTGCACGTTCTGCTGCACGGTGAGCCCGGAATACAGGGCGCCGGCCTGGAAGCTCACCCCGTAGTGCGACTTCACCTGGCGCAGCTGCTCGAAGGACATGTGCGTGATGTCCTGGCCGTCGATGCGCACCGTGCCCGCCTGCGGGCGCTGCAGGCCGAGGATGGTGCGCAGCAGGACCGACTTGCCGGTACCCGAGCCGCCCACGATCCCGAACACCTCGTCGCGGTTGACCACCATGTCGAGCCCGTCGTGCACTACCTGGGTGCCGAAGCGGTTCACGAGCCCGTGTACTTCCAGTACCGGGTCCATCAGATGTCCAGCTGCATAAAGAGCACCGCGAACAGGGCATCGGCGAGGATCACGTAGAAGATCGCCTGCACCACCGCCACCGTCACCAGGCGCCCGAGCTCGCGCGCCGAGGAGCGTACCTGCATGCCGTGATAGCAGCCGGCGAGCGCGATCAGGAGCGCGAACACCGGCGCCTTCACGACCCCGACCCAGAAGGTGGTGTTGGAGATGGCGTCGATGACGCGCCCGAAGTACTGGTTGAGGGGCATGTCGAGCAGGAAGCGGCACAGCATCGCCCCGCCGGCGAGGCCCACGAGGTCCGCGATCACGGTCAGCAGCGGCAGTGCGATGACGAGCCCGATCACGCGCGGCACCACCAGCACCTCGAAGGGGTCGACGCCGGTGGCGATCAGGGCGTCCACCTCCTGGTTGAGCTTCATCGAGCCAAGCTCCGCCGCGAAGGCGCTGCCGGAGCGGCCGGCGACGATGATCGAGGTAAGCAGTACCCCAAGCTCGCGCAGCACACCGATGGTCACGAGGTCGACCACGTAGATGTCGGCGCCGAGACCCTGCAGCTGGCGCGCGCTCATGTAGGCAATGATGACGCTGATGAGGAAGGCGATCAGCGCCACGATCGGGATCGCGGTGATGCCGGTTTCGTAGACGTGCCGGGTGATAGAGATCGGGCGCAGGTGCTTCGGGCGCAGGAGGCCCCGCGCCGCGGTCGCGGCGGCGCGCCCGAGGAAGGCCAGGCCCTCGTTCAGGCCGCCGGCGGAGCGCTCGGTGCGCCGGCCGAGGTCGATGAGGCTGCGCATGAGCACGCCGTGCGGCACCCCGGCGGGCGGGGGTGGCGGGCTCGCCTCGACCCCCTTCTGCGCTTCCTTGAGGGTTTCATCGAGCAGGCGCAGCTGGTCCGGGGCCTGTCCTTTGAAGCTCACCTCGGCGCCCGCGGTGCGGGCGCGCGCCACGAACTCGTGCAGCGCCCAGGCGCCGGACAGATCCAGGCGCGTGAGCGCTGCCGCGTCGATGAGCACGCGCCGCGCGCCGCCAAGATCGAGCCCGTCGAGCTCGCCATCCACGGCGCCGAACTCGCGCGCACCCCACTCGCCGCTCAGTACGAGCTCGAGACCCTCTGCGGTGCGCCGGACCTCGATAGCCATGCAATGACCTGCGGCAGCGCCTGGAAGGCTAGCGCTTGGCGTGCAGGTGGGCCTCGAGGAACCAGAGGTACTTGTCGACCTCGCGCGAGACGCCGGTGAAGAGGTCGGCGGTGTCGGCGTCCCCGAGCCGGCCGGATTCCTCG
>Ga0302220_10002797_pt1 | contig 12521 bp, 9 predicted proteins | sample II_Palsa_E1_3_FD_194572 | JGI IMG/M metagenome (GOLD analysis project Ga0302220, IMG submission 194572) | Peat permafrost microbial communities from Stordalen Mire near Abisko, Sweden - II_Palsa_E1_3 | ecosystem: Environmental > Terrestrial > Soil > Palsa > Peat permafrost | place: Sweden... | reverse complement strand
CCCGCGGCCATTCGATTGACTCCGGACCGCCAAAGCCTGGCCGGTGACGGCTACGATGCACAGCCCATTACGGTGGAGGTTGTCGATGCAAAAGGACTTGTGGTACCCACAGCAGATGTCCCGGTCACTTTCACGCTTAGCGGTCCTGCCGCCATCATCGGGCTGAACAATGGCGACCCTACCAACCACGAACCGGAGAAGGGCACCCAACACAGCACCTACCATGGCCTGGCTCAAATCATTGTGCAGAGCGAACTGGCCGGCAAGGGTAAGCTGACGCTCCATGCTACAAGCCCTGGCCTGAACGCCGGCGACGCCTCCGTCAACGTGATAGCGACCGCGGCGCCTCCGGCCGTGGCAGAGATCTCGAGCCAAGCCCTGGTACTGATGAACTTGAAGCGATCGCCAGCATCAGCGAATAGTCCAGACCCAAACCAGCAGCTAGTAATCAGCGACATGAACAGCTGGACGCCAGCTCATCCCGACGCCTTGCCTCCGTTTCGCGATGGTGTGTTTGCGATTTACCGGACAAACTTTATGCCACGGAGAGCGGACCGTCCTTGATGCTCAGAACAAGGCCGCTAAAGATCTCCTGGTTCTCGTGCATTTTGTCTCTCGCCGTGCGCGGGTTACCGTCGTGCTCTGCCGCGTCGTGTATGGTGATCTCTACCAGAAGACCACCGAGAGTCCTCTCTTCGAAATGGCGGAGTCTATGCGCGATTCCACCTCACATAGAGTGCCGGTCTAAGAGATGCTTTCGATAGTTGCACGCCGAATGGAATGAGTCTGTTTGCAGTGGTCGAGTTGGGCTTTGATTTCTCTTGTAAGGCTATAATTCGGCCGCACTAACGAAGTTGAGAATGAAAGCACAAGGTGAATGAAGGGGTTACTTCCACGAGCTGAAGGCATGGTCCAAAAATATTTCCTGTAAAGTAAAGGTAATTAGATACATCTAACCCTATGACAATGCGCATGAAAGATATCGCGAAAGAACTTGGGGTCTCAGTCGTGACCATTTCAAAAGTTCTCCGCGACCACCCAGATATTAGCGACGAAACCCGCGAGAGAGTACTCAGTTACGTTAAGAAAGTTGACTATCAGCCGAACGTCCTGGCACGCAGCCTGGTAACCGGTCGAAGTTACCTCGTGGGACTGATTGTGCCCGATCTACTGCATCCTTTCTTTGCGGAAATAGCAAAATCACTCTCACAAGTGATCGGAGGGAAGGGCTATTCCTTAATCATCGCGTCGTCAGAAGAAGATCCTGAATTGGAAGCACGGGAGATTCGTCAACTGCAAGCACGCCATCTGGACGCTCTCGTAATCGCATCTTGCGCGCTGAACAATACTTCTATCGACAAGCTTGCACTCCATAACGATCCGTACGTGTTGATCGATCGCAATTTTTCGAAGGTCAAATCCAATTTTGTTGGAACCGACGATGAGGCTGCAGGCCGGATCGCGACAGAGCACTTGATTCAGATGGGCTGCCGGCGCATCGCGCATATAAGCGGACGAAATAACAGCACCGGTTATGGCCGATTACAAGGATATCAAGCGGCACTGCAGTCTCATGGGCTTCGCTATCGCAAAGAGTACGTCGTCAGCCGTCCCCATGTCGACGCCGACAGTATCGATCAAGGAAAGCAAGCCATGCAAATACTGTTGGGGCGTGAAATTCGCCCCGATGGTGTTTTTTGTTACAACGACCCTCTCGCGATAGGCGCGATGGAAAAGATTTTCGAAGAAGGGCTAAGTGTGCCCGACGACATAGCGGTTATTGGATGTGGCAACTTGCACTATGACTCCTCCCTGCGAATACCGCTCTCGAGCATCGATCAACAAAGCCATGCCATCGGTCGGCGGGCGGGAGAGGTTCTTCTCGAAATTATCGAATCAAAAGTGCCAAAGCCGCCTCAAAAGGTCGTTCTTGAACCGACTTTGATTGCTCGATTGTCTACCATGCGAAATTCCGCAGCTCACTCAGATGGCCCGAAAGTCAAGACGAAGAAGTAGACCTACCAAAAAGGTCGCGTTGCATACCACGCTGAGCTAAAGTGGAACTCTCAGAGGTGCGTAGTGGATCGCAGTAGTTGGAGGCCGCTTGGCCATGATGTCTCTCTGTTTCAACCAATAGGCCCTGCAGCGCGGGCTCCTTAAGCCTTGGCACGAAGAGTCAACGCTGCCTCTGGGGAACCATTCATCAGTTAGAAGTCCTAGTTCGTGCTGGGTGAATAGTCTTCCCTTTGCAAACCAGCCTGCCCGCCGTGTTCCGCACAGGCGACATACGTCATAACTACATCAAACGACTATCGAGAGGCGTGGGCGAAGGCAGCATGGCCATCGCCTTCATCCATCAATATCTGGCCCGGCAGGGTTGCGACCGAGGTAATTGAGGGGAGGGTCTGTCCGATCTAGCGTCGAAGACGGCGAGATCCGCGATTCATCCGATCAACCCACCTCTGCCGTCAAACCAAGCAAAGAGGTTCGCTGAACCGAGGCGCCGGGCCGCTCATAAATCGCCGTGCTTGCCAGATGATCTCTGTTTTGACTATCGTTAGCGGTAACGTTATTGGCAAATCGCCATCGGGAGCACCTAATGAGCTCAACAACGCAAATCTCCGATCTTCAAAAAAAACCGTTATCGCCCGATATGGAAGAATGGGAGGAGTTCCTTGAAGGACGATATAAGGAAGGTAAGTCGGAGAAGGAGTTCCGCCAATATGACGCAGAAGCCGACCCCGGTGTCGCCGAATTCTACCGCCTAAACCACACTTACCAAACTCACGCTTACGCGTTGGATAAGGAACATCAGTACTTCAGGCTTACGCGTGGCGAAAAGAGCATTTGGGAAGCAGCCGAATTCCTAAACACTTTGGTCGATGACAGCGACCCCGACACCGATTTGACGCAACTCGAACATTTGCTCCAAACCTCCGAGGCGATTCGGAAAGACGGCCATCCGCGTTGGATGGTGGCGACGGGATTTGTACATGATCTCGGCAAATGCCTTTGTCTCTACGGCGAACCGCAGTGGGGGGTGGCGGGGGATACCTTTCCAACAGGCTGTGCTTATTCTGACGCAGTCGTTTTTCCAGAGTATTTCCACGCCAACCCCGACTCTCAGAACCCGCAGTACCAGACAAAATTGGGCATCTACGAAGAAAACTGTGGCTTGGACAAAGTGACGATGTCCTTCGGACACGATGGCTACATTTATCAGGTCATGAAAAATTACCTTCCGTTGGAGAGCCTGTACATGCTGCGCTATCACTCGTTCTACGCCTGGCATCGGCACGGCGCCTACGACTATCTCTGCAACGATCAAGACCGCGCGATGTTGCCATCGGTCCTGAAGTTCAATCCATATGATCTCTATTCCAAGGGACATATCAAGCCGGACTTCAACCAACTCAAGCCTTACTACGATGACCTATTTGCAGAGTTCTTCCCAGATAAAATTGCTTGGTAAACTGCGTTCTAAGGCGAGAAACCCGGCGATGGTCTCCACGTCAACGGCGAGCTTACCTTTGGCGAAACATTACCGTCAACGGAGTTCTATCTCTCGCTTGCCTCGCCTATGTCAATGACGCCAAGAAACTGTCCCTCGGTATTTCCGCGTCTCCACATTGCCTTCGCTCGAAGCTATTGTGAAATGCCTGCCCAGAACAGGTCCGCACTTTAGTTCATCCGGATTGCAGGGTCAGAGTAAAGGACCGGGGCCGCAATTCGCTTCAAATTGAAGTGAGGATGATGCGAGCGATCTAGAGAATGCTGGCATTGGACCGACGTACTTTTATCATCCGCAGTACTGTCCGACAAAGCCGCCCCTAAACGATAGACGGCTCTCGGTTCAACAAAAAAACCATTCGTCTATCTTCAAAGATGGACTTTATTAGTGCTTTGCATCTTCGAAGCCGATTCTATAAACATAGGCATATTTACCGGGAGCTTCTGCAGGCACTCTAATATGCAATCCGTCCGCCCGTTGAGTGAAGGTCAATTCCGCAGACGCGCCAAGCAAGCTGACTGAGTTGACCTTGCGGGCACCCACGACGTCGCTGCTCAAGGTATGAATGACCGCTTCGCCTTCTTTTGGCCACGCCATCTCGATGGCGTACAAGGTCTCCCTATTTGTTGTAAAACGAAAGTCCTGCGCTGTATAAGGTTTGGTTTGCGTATCGTGAAAAGACCCCGCTTCTACTTTGGTGGGTCCTTCGCCAAAGCTTGTCCAGGGCCGTGTTCCATAGATCGCATTCCCATTTACCTTCAACCATGCGCCGACATCCAGTAGTACCTCTTGGACTGGCTGCGGTATGGTTCCGTCGGAACGGGGGCCGATGTTCAGCAGTAGATTACCGTTTTTGCTGACGACGTCGGCAAGCTGCTGCACGATAAATTTAGGCGTCTTGAAGGTATCATTCTCGATGTAACCCCACGATTTGTTGCTCACTGAGGTGTCGGTCTGCCATGCCTCCGGCAAAATGGACGACAGCTGCCCGCGCTCAATATCCAGCACAGCAGAGGTCTTCTGCATATCGACGAGCTTTGAGTTGATGATGCCAACCGGCCCGCGTTTCGAAGATTCATTGTAGTAATACGCCGCAAACTCGGCCACGTATGGCCGCACGGAAGGCTGACCAATCCACCAGTCAAAGAAGATCAAGTCCGGGTGATACTTCTGCACAATCTCTGCGTTTCGGGCGACCCAGTCTTTCGCATACGCTGGGGATACATAGGTCCAGTCCTCTGCGAGTGCGGCGCCATCGTCACCCAGCCTGGGATGGGCAGGTCCATAAAACGCAGCGTACTTCGGATCGTTCACATCAGAGTCCTGCTTGCGGCCACCTTCGAGGAACCAGTCATGCTCAATACGATGAGAGGACGCACCAAGATGGAGTCCTTCGGCCCGAACCGCCAACGCAATTTCTCCAGCGAGGTCCCTGTGCGGGCCCATCTTCTTTGCCGTCCAGTCTGAGAGATCACTGTCATACATTGCGAATCCATCGTGGTGCTCAAATACAGGAACGACGTATCGTGCTCCAGAATCCTTGAAGAGCTTGGCCCAGGCCTGCGGATCGAAGTGCTCGGCCTTGAACATAGGAATGAAGTCCTTGTAACCGAACTGGGTCAGCAGCCCATAGGTAGCCACGTGATGTTTATTGATGGAAGACCCTTCCAGATACATCTCGCGCGGATACCACTCGTTTCCATATGCTGGTACGGAGTACAGACCCCAATGGATGAAGATGCCAAACTTTGCGTCCCGATACCAGTCCGGTGCCTGATAGTTCGCTAGCGACTGCCAGTCCGGCTGAAAGGGTCCTTCCTTCGACTCCCGCTCCACCGTTGTGAGCAGGGCATCACGCTGCTTGTCGTACTTCGCGACGGCCTTCTGCCAGGTCTCATCGATCTGTGCTGCCCCCTGCTTGGCGGTGCTCAGGTATTGCGGGGCCACCTGTCCTGAAAGAGACGAAGAAAAGAGCGAGGCCACTAGGATGCTTAGTGCAGCGCGGTGCAATTTGAATTCCCTGCTGCATGATTCGTCCGATCGTGCTTTTCGTGCAGTAAGCATTATTTGCCTTTTCATGCAGATTATTTTTTTTCGGTGATGGCATTGATATCCAAAGTTGAAATAACTAAAAAGGGTTGCGCACGATAGACGGTATAGATAAAAGTGCCTAGGCGTTGATCTCCAATTCGCTCAGCGCACGCTGGCCATTCGCGAGAAAGGAAAAGAGAGCGACGCATACATAGGCAATTAACGGCACAAGGTAAGCGAGAGCGATACTGTGTCCGATCTCCGAAATCAGTCCCATGACCGGAGTCAGCACGGCGCCCCCGATGATCGACATTACTAAGAGAGAGCCTCCAATCTTCGTGTTGGGGCCGAGGCCTCGGAGACCCAGCGCAAAAATGGTTGGGAACATGACCGACATGAAGAAGCTGGTAAGAAAGATGGCCCAGAGGCCTATCCAACCTGGAAAGGCGATCGCCAACGCGACCAATGCTACGTTGGATACTGCGTAGTTGCCCATCAGCTTTGCTGGGGGAACTCGCTGCATAATCCATGCAGAGGAGAATCGTCCGAGGGCGAATGCAACGAGGGTTCCCGTAAGAAAAAAGCCGGCAAGTTTCTGCGTCTGATGGGCGTAAGCCTGGACGTACTGGATGAAGTAACTCCACGTACCCACTTGAGCCCCGACATACATGAACTGTGTAGCTACCGCCAGCAGGAAGTGCCGCTTGGTCAAAAGCTCGGAGAAGCGACCTTCGTTCTCCTCTGCCGCTGTCGATTCTGCGGCAATCTGAGGAAACTTGGTGAGGAGGAAGACTACCGCTAATACGAACGCGATGATTCCGAGCGCCATATACGGGGTCACGACGCGTAGCGTCTCCGACTTGAGGTAGGCCTCATAGGTATGGTTCGCCTTGCTCGAAGCGATGCTTTGCGGCGATAGTTCAACTCCGGAGAAGATGAAGATTGTTCCAAGTAGAACTCCCGAGATCGCTCCTAAAGGATTGAAGGCCTGAGCAAGATTCAGCCGTCGTTCGGATCCGGACGAATCCCCTATCTGCGTAATGAAGGGGTTGGAGGCTGTCTCCAAAAATGCCAGTCCGCCGGCCATGACGAAGAGCGCTCCAAGAAAGAACTCATAACGCATCGACAGAGCCGCCGGCCAGAAGAGAAACGCGCCGACACCGAAGAGCATCAGCCCGGCAGTCATGCCCACCTTATAGCCAGCTTTGCGCATCAACAACGCAGCGGGCATGGCCAACAGAAAGTATCCGAGATAAAAGGCGGACTGGACCAGTCCAGCCTCAAAGCGGCTCAGTGTGAACGACTTCATAAACTGGCCGATCAGCACATCATTGAGGTTGTTCGGGATGCCCCAAAGAAAAAACAACGAGGTAACCAGAGCGAATGGAACCTTCTGGCCTGGACCGATTAAAGGCTGGTCGTCTTGAAAAGTGAAGGGGGCGTCTTGTTGATGTGTGACAGGAATCATGCATTCCTCTTTGGAGAGTTGACAGCACGGGGCGAATTTGCACGTTAATCGAGCCGGACCATGATCTTGGAAAAGCGTGAAGGGTCACTGCTCCACGCCGCGAGAGACTCGGGGACTTCGTCGAGGCTGACAATCGCAGTCACAGCATCGTCTACTGGGAATCGACCTTGTTCGAGCATTTGGATGACGGCATGGAAGTCTTCCGGCAGGGCATTTCGAGACCCTAGAATATCCAGCTCCTTTAAAACGAACAGGCGTGTTTCATAGGCTACTGGTTCTTTAGCGTAACCAATGTAAACCACTCGTCCGGTGAATGCGACCTCTTCGACGGCCGCACGAAATGTCTCCGGAAGGCCGATGGCCTCGATGATCACGTCGGGCCCGTGTCCGCCGGTGAGTTCACCCAGGCGGTCGTGCATCGAATCAAGTGTGGTGTTGATGAGATCTGTCGCCCCTGCTTTACGCGCCAGCTCCAACTTCTTATCATCGACATCAATTGCAATGGTACGAGCTCCGATAAAGCCGGATGCCGCAACCGAGCCTAAGCCAACTCCGCCGCAACCGATGATGGCCACCGTATCCTCTGCGGTTACGCGCCCACGTCCAACGGCGTGAAAACCCACTGTAAGCGGTTCGACGAGACACAGCTCCTTGAGCGAGAGCTTTGCCGGATAGATTTTCTCCGGAAGCTCTGCAATGTATTCGGTGAGCGCGCCATCGCGCTGTACGCCGAGCGTCTGATTAAACTGGCATGCGTTCGGACGACCGCGTCTGCACGACGCACACTTGCCGCAGCTTGTGTAAGGGGACAACGTCACATCTGTCCCGGCGGCGAGATCCGGGCGCCCCGGCGTGTCATGGACGATTGTCGCAGCAATCTCATGGCCCAGGATGCGTGGAAACTGCACGAGCGGGTTCTTACCACGATAGCTGTTCAGATCAGTACCGCACAGTCCGACTCTTTTTACCTTCAGCAGTATCTCTCCGCCAATATGCGAAGGATCTCTCACCGTCTCTACCGTCGCTTCACCTGGCTGTTTTAGTACAAGTGCCTGCATCTGTGTGCTCCCTTTCACGACTGTTCTACTGCTTCATCCTCGAGCGTCCTGGAAAATGATTGCGTCTACGCTATGAGAGTCGATAGGCTTCGATCGCGGTTCCCCCGAAGACGCGCTCTCGCTCAGTTTGTGACAACGATTGGAGCAGAGACTCAAGCGTCGAGAACCACCGACGATAGCTTGTCCCCACGGTGCACACTGGCCAGTCAGAACCAATCATAAGTCGACTCGGTCCGAATGCCTCCAGCACAACGTCCGCATAGGGGCGCAGATCTCCGATCGTCCAGCAATCCCATGCAGCCTCAGTGACCATACCCGAAAGCTTGCAGTAAACGTTCTGCTCCTTTGCGAGTATGCGAAGGTTGGTACGCCAGGGTTCGAGCAGACCAGCGGCAATCTTAGGCTTTGCGATATGATCCAGTACGAACAACTGGTTTGGATGTTGTCGGACGAACTCAATTGCGTTGGGAAGCTGATGCTCGACGATCAAGAGATCGTACACCAGACTCGTGCTTTGCAGCGCCCGGATACCAGCAGCGAAAGCATCGCGTTGAAGGAACTGTGGATCCTGCTCTGCCTGCACTATGTGGCGAAGCCCTTTGAGATGCTTGTTCGAGGTCAGTAGCTCAAGCTCTTCGCAAAAGTTCGCGCCGGCGATCTCCGCCCAGCCAATAACGCCACGGATCCAGTCAAACTGATTGGCCATCTGGAGAAGCCACCTGGTTTCTTCAACCGTCTGCCGAGCCTGAACCGTCAGCACGCCATCGATTGCAGCTGCTGCGAGCTCCGGCGCGAGATCCTGAGGTAACATATCGCGCTGAAGTGGCGCCATTGACGCATCGATCCAAGCATATTCTGGCTGCGAATAGTGCCAAAAATGTTGATGAGCATCAATACGATCTGTCATGGGTCTCGACGTGGTCGGACGACTTAGCATAGTCGATATGGCCGGATGGCCATACGTAGTTGAAGTCAGATCCGATTGCAGTGGTGATCTCTTGAATCACGCTCGCATCCTCAGAGGGATCAAGGGCTCGCAGATTCTCTTCGAGTTCCTTTACGGTCGACATGCCCACAAGGGTAGACGACACATAGGGGTGTGCGAGGCAGAAGCGAAGCGCAACCTCAGTTAACCGCAATCCATGAGATTTACATATCTCCTTTGCACGATGGCCCGCAGCCCGGATCTCGGGCGGAGCAGGATGCCAGGTTGGGATCTCACTGGGGCTGAGGACGCCCATATGTAGTGGCGACGCATTGATGAGCCCGATGGATTTCCTTTTTGCAAGCGGCGTCAGTATTTTGTCCATATCCTGCACCATCAAGTTGTAACGGCAATAGCTCAGAATCGAATCGACTGGCGCTAGTTGGGCAATCGTGATGAGCGTCTCCAAGGAGTAGCCGGTGATGCCGATGTAGCGTGTTTTCCCTAGCTGTTGCAAGCCTCGCAAAGCCGGTAACGTTTCTGTGACGATTTGCTCGACATCGCCAAACTCTACATCGTGCACCTGAAGTAGATCGACGTAGTCCGTTTTCAGGCGTGCCAGCGAAGCATCGACTCCGGCTACAATCGTGCGGGCGGAGAAGTCGAAGTCGTCTGCGCCATAGCGTCCACACTTGGTTGTCAGGATAACTTCGTTTCGTTTCCCCTCAAGGGCCGTTCCCAGTCGTTGCTCAGCAAGGGTTACGCCGTAGTACGGCGATACATCGAAAAAATTGATCCCCCAATCGATCGCCTGGTGAACCGCGCGTGTGCTTTCCGCCGGATCAACCACAGAGAATACGTTCCCAAGTGGGGAAGCCCCAAACCCGAGGATAGACAGCTCGAGGTCGGTCTGACCGAGTCTTCGATAGCGCATCTAGTTCCTCCGACTTGTCCAGACGTTGCTCGGATATCGTATGACCCAAAGAACCGTGCTTGGAACTTACGTTACAGTAAACGATGAATGTTAGGTAAGCAAGTAAATTATTGAAGGTTCCACGAATTCGATTTCGGTAGGATGCAGCTTCCACTTGTGTTCAAGAGGACCGTCAGGGTAGTGGTCGAACTCTGAAGCTAGTCGTTCGGCAGAAGGGCTGAAGCCCTAATCCAGCCAGCGCGATCTCCACTTCCTATATTGAAGTGCAAGGTAATTGGGTGCCCTCTCGTAAGACGCACAGTACATTCTGCAGAGCCAGGCACTACTGAACCTACTAGAATCCCGGAAGATGCATCGACTCTTTCGATTCCGTGCCGGACAAAGAGCTTAATAGTTTGGTCCACCTGTGAGCTAATTGTCACGTCTATTGTTTTTGTCTTTAAATTCCACGTGAGGTCATCGATTTTTGCCCGTGTCCTGCTCACTACTCCCTTTATACTTCCTTCGGTCAGTGAATCAGGGTTCGCGGGAAGCAACCCTATAACACCTGGCCGAGAGTAGAGCAGCATCTCCATGATGAGAGTGGGAAGGGCCCCCTGCGGATCGGGGGAAGGAATTGCGTATGGATTATGCATCGTCGTTAGGCTTGCGTTGACATATCCCTGTTCGAGGATCTGTTTCAAGTCGAAGTTCACCAGATACGAATCCTTCAACCTTGCTGCGGCGAGGCCCCGATGCAAAATGCCATGCGCGGAATCATTTCCCTGCGCTCGCTTCCGGGATGCAATGGAGGATGCTCTGGCGAGAACAGGGGTTGCGTCTGGGGTGAACTCATCACCGGGCCATGCTCCATACAGATGTGAGACGTGCCTGTGATCCTGATTCTCTTCCAGAATTGGCCACGCCCATTCCTTCAACGCACCATCCGTATCCAAAAGATACGGTGGCAGCTTCGCTAGCATGGCCTCCCAACGTGGAATCTCTTCAGCATTTTCACCTAGTACCCGCGAGGCTTCGATGACATGCGTCAGCACTTCCCTGCAGACACTGATATCCATCGTCGCGTTGATAACAGCAGGAGATCTCTCTGAGTTGCGAGGATAGTTTTCCGGAGAGTACGAAGGAACGAAGATATAGTTACCGTTCTTGTCTTTCTCCTTCAAATAGTCTTCGTAAAAGAGGGCAAGCTCTCTAAGCCCTGGCATTACGTGTTCGCGTAGGAATTGTCGATCTCCGGTAGCCAAATAGTAATCCCAGATGGGGCTGTACATCCATCCACCAGCAGATATCCAATAGTGGTGAGGCCAGCCATAATCAAAATGTATAAGCGGACCTCCCTCCTGGGTGGGGTGAATTCCGAAGAGCGCACCACGGGCGCCAAAGATGTTCTTGGCATTTGTTTGAGCATCTGGCAGCTCCCTTTCTACCCAGTGTGTATACGCTTTCATCGACTCCGGCAAATCTCCCATTACGGCGCCGGAAATCTGCAAATTTACATTGACGTTGACGTGCCCCCACATCGGGGTAAAATCCCCAGTCCTCAAGTAGAGCCAGTATCGCCCCATGTCGAGCAAGTCTTCAAGCAATGCGGGGTTATATCCAAACCTCGTTCTCTGGTCGGTGAGCATCTCTTCACCGCTCATGGAGTGCAGCGAGTCTCCACCGAAATTTACTGAGACACGATCGATCACGCTGGCCTGACCTGGACGATGACGCGCAAGCAGCACCCCATAGTTCGGGGTGATCTGATCCACTGCAGCCTTAAGTGCATTGATATCCTTCTGCTCTAAATCTTGATAGGCTTCGATACGCGTAATCAGCGTAAGGGAGTGAACGCCCCGAAGCACGAGGGCATCTCCCTCACTGTTGGAAGATCCTCCATCCACGATGACCCTTGTCACACTCGCATAACCGGGAGTGCCTTGATCAACGACGTAGTGTCCTTGAAGAATGAAGTGGGACGCATCAACACTCTGATCTAAATGAATACCCGGAGTCCCCGGCTCATGAAGATGCAGCGGTTGTCCCCCTCCATCCGCGATTCTTATCGTTTCCCGTCGATTTGCAGGTATATCCGTGCGGCCGCGGCCCAGTACAATCGAAGTGTCCAACCGAAGCGTCGCATTGATTGCACCGTCCTTCGGAGCCGTCAATAACTGAACGACCACGTTGTCCGGACGCGAGACAAACGTACGCCGTTCCCACTGGCCCTGCTCGTCGGTCCAGATAGTCTTCACTTCCCCACTTTCAAAATCAGTCGTTCGCAGATAGTTCTGCACGGCATGTTGGCCCGGCGTCTCGATCCGCATATCGAATGCGGGATGGGGTCGAAGATTGTTTGTCCCGGGTTTTGTTTCGCCCTTCTCCGCCGCCGCAAGCGAGAGGTCGAGAGCTTTTTTATATTCTCCCTCAAGCATCAGCTTTCGGACTTCAGGGAGAATGTAGGCGATTTTGGGCGCCTCAAGAGGTTTCCCTTCCATGGTTGAAGAAGGCTCTCCTGATGGAAGATGATCTGTTCGGCAAACGGATCTCCAAATACTTCAACCCACATCTTGCCATCGCCGGTGAGGAGACCGTCGTCTTCTGTCGTACCG
>Ga0302220_10002792_pt1 | contig 12531 bp, 17 predicted proteins | sample II_Palsa_E1_3_FD_194572 | JGI IMG/M metagenome (GOLD analysis project Ga0302220, IMG submission 194572) | Peat permafrost microbial communities from Stordalen Mire near Abisko, Sweden - II_Palsa_E1_3 | ecosystem: Environmental > Terrestrial > Soil > Palsa > Peat permafrost | place: Sweden... | reverse complement strand
TGAAGAGATCTGAAACAATAGAGTGAGCAGCTCATAGCTCAATATCCGGAACAGATCCTAGTGTTTCATGTCAAGAAGCTTGATCGTGAGGTCATAGTTGTTGTACCGGGCGTATCAGTGTTGTGGCAGTTGGGGCGGCGGAGAGGAACTGGAAATCTGAGGCTCCGGCACGAGCTCATGCGTTGCCGGGAGACTGAAATCACCTTCCATTCGGATTCTTCAAGACGTTTCGGGGATTACCAGTCGAACCATCAGGTCGCTATAGGCGTCGTCGATCCGGGCTTAGGGCATGAGCAATCCATAGTAGAAGGCGCCAAAGAGCAGATCGATTATGACGTCCTCTTCTTGAGGCGACATGCTCGCCATTTTCAATGCATTGCGCCCCTCTTCGCGTCACGGGCCAATCCACTTCTCCCAGAACTCGCGCGCGAGTTCTGGGTCCGACTGCGTCGCTCCAATCAGGTGGTGCAAAAGGTCGCGACGTGACGGATCGAGCGCGCGCGAAGTCGCGAAGAACGTTCCGGAAGGTTTCGCGTAGCGTTGATCCCCGTGGATAGACGATATGGGGCTGAAATGCCCGCAAGGAACGCGTCCATAATTACAGCCGCAGCATTCGGCCAGCGGCTGTATATGGTCGTCTTGACGACACCAGATGTAGTTGGGATGCCGTCAATTGTGACGCGGCTTGGGCCAAGCTCCCGAACAAGGTCCAGTGCCGCAGCTTGAACTGAAGCCGTCGTCACGTTGCTTCTGATCTGCCCCGCGCGTCCCTTACCCGTCGTCATTCAATCGAATCTTCATCCTCAGAGGAGTAGCGACCTTCGATCTTCACATCTAGATTTCACCTCATTGACAACGCAACGTATCGTATTGTAGTTTGGTGTGAAATTGTACGGAGTGTCGAGTTGGCAGGCACAGTTCTGCTCTCATTTAAACCGTAAGGACGTTGCATGGCCCGGTTCATCCGGGCCTTGCCGCTGTTGTCGAGTGGCGGGTTTGACGTGGGGGTGCCAGCAATGCCCGATCCTCTGGCAGCCGCCACTCCAATCGGTGGAATCGCGATCGGAAAAGAACATGGCAGACAATGAACTTAATTCGCAGATGGATGACAGCAGCGTCATTCGAGCGGTCTGTGTTTACTGTGGGTCTTCGCCCGGTGCTGATTCCACCTTCATGGAAGCAAGTCGCGAGTTGGGGCGGGCGCTGGCGGGGGCGAACCTTAAACTGATCTATGGCGGCGGAACGACCGGCCTGATGGGCGCGGTAGCGCATGGGACGCTCGATGCAGGAGGTGAGGTTGGTGCGATTATCCCAAGCTTCCTGATAAATCGCGAGGCAAACCAGGCATCACTAACTATGTTTGAAGACTTGACGATCACAGACACGATGCACGAGCGGAAGCGTCAAATGTTTGATCGCTCGGATGCTTTTGTTGCACTCCCAGGCGGTATCGGAACGGTCGAGGAGATCGTAGAAATCATGACTTGGAGTCAACTTGGCCGCCATCGCAAGCCGATTGTTCTCGTCAACATAAATGGTTTCTGGAATCCCCTAATTGCACTTCTCAATCACCTGCGCGATGCCGGATTCATCCATAGCGCCAAATTGCTTCAACCAATTGTTGCTGAACAGGTGAAGGATGTTGTTCCAGCAATTCTGGATGCGGCTGTTCTCGCCAGAGTTTCGGCCAAGGGCGAACCGGCGATCATCGAAAAGCTTTAGCGCGCTGTCCACGGTGCCGCCTAGGTTCCAAACTCAATCAGGATCTATTTTCATCTGTTGATATTTGTTTACATCCTGTGTCTTGCGTAAGCGGGACAGGATGATACGACCGCTGCCTGAGCAGTGGTTGCTTGTATTCCCCCTCGCTGATCGATCACGCCCAGGTCGACGACCGGGCGTTCTGTGCTCATTTCCGCGCGCGCGCGAACGCTGGGGCTGGCTCGTCATCAAGCGACACACCCGCAAAGACCTGTCGCGCGAGCCTGCCGGCAAACTCTCTATTGAGGCCCGCATACGGCATCAATAACCTGTAATAGACGGCTCCGAAGATCACGTCGATCAACACGTCCACGTCTACGGGTTTCTTAAATTCGCCACGTTCTTGCGCACGCGCGATGACCTCGCGCGCCTGCGCTCGGCGAGGCAGGACCCATTTCTCCAGGAATACCTGCCGTAGCGCACCGTCGACCTGGGCCGCGGCCAGGAGCTGCCGCAGCAGTGTGCCTCGTTGCCCATCCAATGCCTTGATGAGTTGTTGGACCGCCCGCTGGAACGTGAGGGCAATCGTTTTCTCCTCACGATACGGAATTTCCGGTGCGATATCGCTCATGAAGGCATCCATCACGACCGCGCCTGCACTAGGCCAGCGACGATAGATGGTGGTTTTAGCGACGCCGCTCTGCTGCGCGATTCGCTCGATGGTTGCCGCTTCGATCCCGTGTTCGTAGGCCAGATTCAACGCAACACGCAGAACCGCCGTACTGATGTCCTGGCTTCGAGGCCGGCCCGGGCGTCTCATCGTATCCAAGGCTTCTTCGGTCTTTACCGTCATGCGTTGCTCGTCTCTAAAAAGATTTTTGACATTTTGACTACGCTTCGTATCGTATCTAAGATTCGTCAATCGACCCGTTGTTCACTGTGAAGGGGCTTGTTCCCATGAACGTTTACCGTCCTGAGTCGCTTGCCGAAGCCGAAGACATGCTTCGCACGGTCGACGGCACGGTATGCGTGGGCGGTTGTACCTCAGTGCAATTCCTGTGGCGCCGTGGCGTCCCAGTGCCTGCCGCCCTCGTATCCATGGCACGGATCGATGCGCTGAAAGTATGCGTCCGGGATCACGAAAACGCCATACGGCTCGGCGCCGCGTTTGCATTAAGCGACGTCGAACAGCGGGGCGACGTGTGTCGCGAGTGCCCGGCGATCGCTGGAACGATCCGCAGAATCGCCGCGCTCGCTGTTCGGCGGCTCGGCACGCTGGGTGGAAACATCGGATCGTTAACGGGCTGTTTGCTGGCAATGGGCGCGTCGGTATGTTGTTTCGTGGACGGCGAATCGCGCGATTCGGAACTCGAAGGCTGGTTGGCAAAAGACATTCGTGCACGTGGAATCCTGATCAGCGTGAGCCTGATGCCGAGTGCGAGCGGTACCTTTTTCGTGCATCGCAAGATTGGATTGCGAGCTGCGGTTACGCCCAGCGAGATCGGCGTCGCGGCGCTGCTCAGTGTTGACGGCACCGGTGTGATCACCGAAGCGAGATGTGCGGTGGGTGGTGGCATTGTGCGACCTTGTTTGTTGGTGTCAGCTTCGGCGAGTTTACCGGGAATACCGCTCGAAGGTCTTGATATGTATGCGGTTAGGACGCAGTTAGAGAATGAAACCGATGCGCCAACGGATGGATTTCGCACCACCGCCTATCGAAAAGCGGCTGGTGCTGGTGCACTCGTTGCGGAATTGGAAGCCTCGCTCAGGGCTTTGGCAACCCCGCCACGGGTGACTTTCACAACCCATACGACGTCGGTTTCTAAGCTCAATGTCAATCGCCTATGTCCGGAGCGGCGTAACGCATATGCGTCTGACACAGTCGCTGGCGTTGCCGACCGGTATGCCGGCGCGGAAGGTAAAACGATCAAGCAGGATCGAGCCGCTCGATCCATTTTGCAGCGCGCATCGTACGATACGTTTAAAGAGCGCCGGCATAGCCGTCCTGACATTGCGGAGAAGGTGGCTGGCACGCTTCAATACGTGACCGACACCGCTCATGGCGACATGCTCGTCGGTCGAATATTGCGGGCAGGGGTGCCGCATGCGCGGATCGTCTCGATCGATACATTCGATGCGGAGCAGTTGCCGCGCGTGGTAGCCGTCGTCACGTCTAAAGACATTCGTGGTCTGAACGCATTTGGCATTCTGCTTCAGGATCAGGCGGCCATGTGCAGTGATAAGGTCCGACACATCGGAGACGCAGTCGCCGCAGTCGCTGCGATCGACACGGAGACGGCAGATCGCGCACTGGCGTTGATCAGAGTCGAATACATTGCGCTGCGATCGTCGACGATCCCGAGAGCGCACTCCAAGCCGATTCAGCCAAGGTCCACGATGGCGGCAACCTTCGGCACGACGTGCGCTTTGAGCGCGCCGACATTGAGCGTGTTGCAACGGCCTGCATCCCTATCGTAGAAGACGAGTATGCGATGTCGCGATAAATCCATGCGTTCGTGAAGACCGAAGGTGAACTTGCGGTGCCGCATGTGGACGGTACGCTGACGATGATTGCTGGCGGATAACACGGCTCACGCTGACCGAAAACGGCGTTGATAGAGGCCCGTGAGGTCATCACACGGAACCTCGACAGCTACCTGTTGCCCAGTATCGCCGACGCACCGCTAACTTCACGTATGTTTGCGCGTGAGGACCTTCACGAAGGCGACTCCTGCGGACCTCGTGGTGTAGGCGAACTTGGTATGGGTGCCGTGACGCCGGCGATCACAACTGCCGTCGCCAATGCAATCGGCTGGTTGCCGACCGAGCTTCCGATACGCCCCGAGCACGTGCTGGCCACGCTGGCTCGGTCTGAACCTGCCCCGGAACCACGCGCATCCAGCTTTGTGGACATGATTTAAAGGCCCCGATGATTAAAACTGTTCGGTTCGTACTCAACGGAGAGATCGCTGATCGTGGCCCAGCTGGATATGCGCCTCACCGAAATCTTGCGAAGCACGTGTGCTCTCACAGGCAGCAAATTCGGGGGTAGCGTCGGTCGCTGCGGCAGTTGTTTGGTGTTGGTGGATGGCTAGGCATTGAATGGATGTCTAATGATGGCGTGGCAACTCGAAGGTAGGCATGTCGTGTCCCCTGAAGGTCTGAGGGACTCAGCGATCACAGTATGGTCCGAAAGGCACTCGTCGACGAAGTGTCATTCCAGTGCGGCTATTCCGCCCCGGGTTTTGCAATCGCGTTGACCGCTCTGTTCATGAGCCGTCAACGGCCTGACGACGAATCGATCAAGGCCGCGCTGGAGGGCAATATCTGTCGCTGCACCGGCTACGCTTCGATCATCCGCGGAGCTCAGCGCGCTCGGGATGTTTTGTTTACCGAATGACTTTGAAATTTGCATAGAGCGGTACGTCGGGCGTCTTTGTGGCGGACGTCAGGTTTTGCATCAGTACTGCTAACTATATGGAAATTGCTATACCGGGAATAAACGGGTTTATTTTCGGCGATGAAATTGGACCTTGATGATGGGCGCTCCTTCTGTGGCCCACCCCCAGAAGCTACTCAAAGAACGGCGCGACGAGGTGACGTCCCTCGCCGGCCACAGTTATATTTTTTTAACAAAATTACTGGAAAATCCATGAAGCCTCTCGTCCACCGTACGCTAAAAGCCGCAGTCAAATTCACAGCCCTCGCTAGCATATTTGGGTTGTTGGTCACAAATTCAGCGCATGCGCAATCAAGCGTGCAACTGTATGGTCAGGTCGACGAATGGGTCGGCGATCAGAAATTCCCGGACGGCAAGGGTGCAGCTGAGGTGTCGGGCGGTGGTATGTCCGCCTCTTACTGGGGCTTGAAGGGGGCGGAGGATCTGGGTAATGGCTACAAGGCGATCTTCACTTTGGAAGGCTTCTTTATGGCACAGAACGGCGAGTACGGCGCCTTCAAGGGCGACACGTTCTTTTCGCGTAACGCGTATGTCGGTATCGAATCGCCGTACGGCACGGTCACGGCCGGATATCTGACGACGTCGCTATTCGTCTCGTCGATCCTGTTCAACCCGTTCGCCGATTCGTACGAGTTCTCGCCGATGATGTGGCATACCTACCTGGGCCTCGGCACCTTCCCGACCTACAACACCGACATGGGCGTGGTCGGCGGTTCGGACTGGGCCAACGCGGTGGAATATTCGTCACCTAACTTCAACGGCTTTAGCGCCAACGTGATGTACGCCCTCGGCAACACGGCGGGTGAGAACGGCGCGAAGAAGTGGAGCGCCCAGTTCCTGTACTTCCACGGCGCGTTCGCGGCAACCGGCGTCTATCAGTACGTAAACTTCAACGATGCCCCGGGCGACCTCACCAGCCTCGCGCAAAGCGTGGGGCTCGCGAGCATGAAGAGCCAGAGCGTCGCTCAGTTGGGCGTGTCTTACGACCTGAAGTACGTCAAGTTCTTCGGCCAGTACATGTACACGTACAACGCGCAGGACATCGGCAGCTGGCACGTGAACACCGCCCAGGGCGGCGTGACGGTTCCGGCGGGCCCGGGTTCGATCATGGCGTCGTTCGCGTACTCGCGCGATGGCAACGGTCTGGACCAGACGCGTCAGACGGCTGCAATCGGCTACGACTATCCGATGTCCAAGCGCACCGACGTCTACGCGGCGTATATGTACGATCACTTCACCAGCCAGACTTCGGGCCAGACGTACGGCGTGGGTATCCGCACGAAGTTCTGAATCTCACAGAACGACTTCTGCATTCGGCTTCTCGAGTCCGTGCGTTCAGGTATCCGCGCCGACTGACAACGGGAGGCCATCTTCGATCCAGGGACCGGATGAATCTAATTTGCAAACATGGATGGTGGATCGGGCATATCCAGCGCCCTCGCCTCGAGCAGCTGTCAATCACTGTGATGTGCAGCACCACGCCGGGCAGAGGACTACTCCGATTCTTGTGGTCGACCCATTTCCCTCAAGATATTTCACGACAACATAGAAACACCGTACAGGACAGGAGAATCACGATGAAGAAAACATGGTTGAATGCGCCACGAGTCGCCCGTTTAGCACTTGTGCTGTCAGCAGCGATTGGTGCATCAGGCGCTTGGGGAGCCGACGTCCCCGGCGTCGCATTTGTCTACCTTGGCAACCCGGGAGACGCCGGCTGGACCTACGGGCATGATCAGGGTTCGAAGGAAGTCGAAGCGAAGTTCGGCAACAAGATCAAGATCACTCGCGTAGAGAACGTGCCGGAATCGGCCGACTCGGAGCGCGTGTTCCGCGATCTGGCCAACAAGGGCAACAAGATCATCATCGGTTCGACTTTCGGCTACCAGGATTTCGAACTGAAGGTTGCGAAGGATTTCCCGGACACCGTGTTCCTGCACGCAACCGGCTACAAGAAAGCGCCGAACTTCGGCACCTATGCCGTGCGGATGTATCAGGGAGCGTACCTCGCGGGCGTCGCCGCAGGCTATGTGACGAAGACCAATACGCTCGGCTTTGTTGCGTCGGTGCCGATTCCGGAGGTGGTCCGCAACATCAACGCGTACACGCTCGGCGCGCGCTCGGTGAATCCAAAGATCCATACCAAGGTCATCTGGATCAATAGCTGGTTCGATCCCGGGAAGGAAAAGCAGGCGGCGGAAACGCTGATCGGCCAGGGTGCCGACGTGCTGATGCAGAACACTGATTCGAGCGCCACGCTCGCAACCGCTTCGGAAAAGCACGTGCATGCGTTCGGCTGGGATTCGGACATGAAGAAATTCGGCCCCGACGCGCACCTCGGTTCGGTAGTCGCGCATTGGGGCGTGTACTACACCGCGGCGGTCCAGCAGGTGCTGGACGGCAAGTGGAAAAACGATCCGGTGTGGTGGGGCATTCCGCAGAAAGGGGTCAGCCTGGATGACGTGAACACGTCAGCGCTTCCGGCCAATGCGCTGAAGGATGTGGCGACAAAGCAGGACCAGATCGCAAGCGGCAAGTGGGATGTGTTCACCGGTCCGGTCAAGGATCAGGCGGGCGAAGTGAAGGTGCCGGCGGGCAAGACGCTCGGTGATGCAGACCTTCAGCGCATCAACTGGTACGTCGATGGCGTCGATGGCTCGCTGCCGAAATAGACGTTGGCGATTCGGGGCTGCTTAGGCAGTCCCGCCGTCTGGAGATCGTACAGTTGAACGGCCGTCGCCCCTCAGTAGCAGACATTGCGACTGGATGGGCATGAACGGCGGTAGCGGGTCGATCACAGGCGTCGCCGCTCGGCCCAGAAGTAGCACAGCCACGATGACGCACGAAGCCGTGAATGTGTTTGTGGAGAAAGGGGCGCCAACGCATATTTGAGGCACGCGCCCAACACCTCATCTACCCAAGTAGAAATCCAAGGGGATAAGCTCGACGACCCATCCGCCTTCTTCGCCCAGCGTGGCCGCCGGGTGCATGGAGGCGATGCGCAACGCCTCGTCATGGGTAGCCGACGAATCCGATTCGTCGCGCATAGCGATCTTATGTGGCGTCGCTACAAGTGATGACGTGCATGTGGGAATGACAGGCAAAGACCGGCCGATGTTGTTGAAAAAGTCGCTGACCGTCTTTCTCATGAGGCTTTCAGGGGTCTCCGCACCCTTAACCGATGTTCGCGAGCGGTTCGTAGGCAATGGCAGCGCGTATGATCGTCCTATCTCAATGGGTTGGGCGGGACGTTATCGCAGCCAGAATGACCGGCAGTTGAGCTGGTTTTCCAAAATGATGATCGAAGCCGGCCCTGAGCGATTCGGTCCGTTCAGAGGGCGTGCACAGTGCAGTCACCGCCAGCAGCAATGGCCAGGAGACGGCATTCATGCGCCGGATTTCTCTCGCCACCGTGTGACCGTCCATATGGGGCATCTGGATATCCAGCATCACCACATCAGGACGCCAGGCGCGATACGCAGCGAGCGCACCTGGACCGTCTGTGGCCGTCTGGATGGTGTAACCGTAAGCCTCGAAGAAAAGCACGTAGGCCTCGACCAGATTCGGGTCGTCGTCTGCGATGAGTAAGCGCTCCGCTTTTGTGTTGGACATTCGGTCCTTATAGGTTGGCCCCCTATGTCACGCAATTTAGGGACCCGATAAAATCAAAGCAGCGGTTTTACGCAATGTAAATTCAGCAAATGCCCCATACTGACCCTTTTCCCGCTTCCTTGAGGGTAAACATGCGATTGGCTGACTTCATCCTGCGCGACATGGAAACGATTCTGGTGCAATGGGAGACGTTCGCCGCTACCCTGTTGCCGGCATCGGTGGACATGAAATCGCTTGCTTTGCGAGACCATGCGCAACAGATTCTGCAAGCGGTGGCGAAGGATCTGTCGACTGCCCAGACCAGGGAAGCGCAAGCCGAAAAGTCGATGGGACGAGCCCCCGTACTGATCGGAGCTCCAGAGACAGCTGCGCAGACGCATGCCCTCCTACGGGCGCGAGGCGGGTTTGACATCAACCAGCTGGCTGCCGAGTACCGCGCCCTGCGCGCCGGCATCCTGCGCCTGTGGATGGACGAATGCCAGCCCGACACCCCAAATCCGGATGATGTCATCCGGTTCAACGAGGCCATCGACCAGGCGCTTGCCGAATCGGTCGAGTATTTCAGCCAGCAAGTAGACCAGGCTCGCAATCTCTTGCTTGGCATGCTCGGCCACGATATGCGCAGCCCACTGCAGACCATCCTGATGACGGCCCAATATCTGACGGCGCTGAACGCTGGGGACCAGGTATCGGTAGCCGCATCCCGTTTGATACGAAGCGGCGCTCGCATGCAGGCCCTTCTGAACGATATGCTTGATTTCAATCGGACCAGACTGGGTTTGGGGATCAGTATCTCGCCGACTGATACCGACCTGGAGAAACTGTTTGCCGATGAACTTGACCAGTTGCGGGCAGCGCACCCAGACCGTCGGGTCGATCTGGATGCGCAAGGTGACTGCCGGGGAGTTTGGGACGGCCGCCGCCTGCAGCAGTTGCTCGGCAATCTGGTGTTGAATGCGATCAAATACGGAGCGCCGGATGCACCTGTGCGAGTGGTCATCACCGGCGAAGAGCGGAACGTTCGTTTCGAGGTCAGGAACCAGGGACCCGCCATCGATCGAATGACCCTGCATCGGATCTTCGACCCGCTTCAACGTGGACTGAATCATAAAGACTCATATGAGGCGGACGGCAGTCTGGGGCTCGGGCTGTACATCGCACGCGAGATTGCCAGGGCTCATGGGGGCGAGATCGAGGCATGGTCCGACGAAACAGAAACGGTGTTTGCTGTGCGCCTGCCACGCCGCCAGTAGCGCTCGTGATGTGCCCGCTGGCGCTGTGAGTGCGCGCCCGTAAGTGCAGGGCAATTAGCGTTTAAAGATTTCTCGACGAAGTCTTCGCGTGTCATCCAGCTCACTCGCCTCCCGACACCAACAGGTCCGTCTACCAAGATTTTCCGTATGTCCGATTGTCTGCATGCCTGTAGGGGCTTCGGGTCCATCTGGGCCGATCGCCATCGGGCTCAGTTCGGCCAGCTTCGGACGGTCGACCAATCGGCGCAAATCGTTAACAATTGCCTTCTCACCACGAACTCAGTTGATGCCGCACGATGAGTATCACACTACGACCGGATACCTTTGACGCCAGTGCAATTCGATTGCGCTCGATGACTGAAGGTGTTGTTGATCGGCAGTCGCTATTCGCGCTCTACAAATTATCGCTTCACGAGCACATTGATCAAACATTCGGTTGGGATGAGAATTTCCAACAAGAGCGTTTCAGCTCGTCCTATCGTGATCATGAATTCATTTCCGTCACCGTAGGGGCGGTAACGGTGGGGTACGTTGCGCTAAAGGATGAGACCGATGAGGTTCACTTGTCGCTCTTGCTTCTGCAACCGGAATACCGCGGTCAAGGGATCGGTCGCGAGGTGATGCAATTGTTGATGTCACGTGCGTCCGAATCCAGCCGCCCATTAACGCTTTCATGTTTTTTGTGCAATGAAGGGGCGATGCGTTTCTATCAGCAGTTGGGGTTCTCCGTCGTGACAAAAGACGAGAACTTCGTGACGTATCAATCACCCGCTTCCTAGCTAAGAAATCGGGGTGCGCTACTCTCAGAACTTGTGCGGCAAGACCGCTGCTGACTACAGCATCTCGAGGAACGCGCTCCGTCAGTACGCAGAACTCCATGAAAACCCGATAAAAATCGCTCTCAAAATAATTTTTAGATCACCAGCGAAGGTACAGTTGGCCATGTATGACAAATCGGTAAAATGTTGAGCCGTAAGGAGCGAGCTTCCTGATTGGCGGAAGTCAGTCTGCGTCTTTCCCAGCAGCCCTGGACGAAACCGCCCGAGAACCGCCTTTGTGACGGGATCGATTTCGATGGATCCTGGTAAAGGCCTTGGCCCTACTATTGACATTTCACCTTTAAGCACGCTAAAAAAGACAGGTAGATCATCCAAAGACGTTCGTCTTAGAAATGCACCGAACCTTGTGATTCGTGGATCACGCTGTGAACTTTGCGTTAACACGTGGTCCTCGAACGCCTGTGTACGCATGGTCCGAAAAACGATCCGATTATATGGGCGGCCATCTCGCCCTAATCGCCTAGCGGTCGAAAATACTGGTCCGACTGACGTGGATTTTATTACTACAGAAAATAAACAGAAAAGGGGGGCCAAAGCGAAAAGAACAGAAAGGGAAAATACAAAGTCAAATAATCTCTTTCCAATTCTGGTGTAGAAAGTCGACTTCGCTTGAAAAAGTATTTTAACGAGATCTGCGCCGGATTTTTTTGAAATCACACTAAGATGTCGTTCAATCACATTTTTGATTTCATCGGATGATTTGTGATTATTTAGTGTGAATAGGAAGATGGTGGCGTTCGCGTCCGGAAACTCCGCAATGAGGTGAAAAGCCCTTGCCGCAAGTTCAGTTCGGATTTCTGTTTTTGCGATCGAAATTAAACAATCGAGTGCATCACGGCCACAATTGATCAACGACTTCGAAATATCATTCACCGCAAAATTGCTATAAAAAGCTGCACGAACGATAGGTAGTCGGGCAGGGACTGGTGCTTTCGCTATATTTTCCAAAACTTCTAGTGCGACTGAAGGCGGAAAATTTATAAATTCGTTTGCTATGAATTTATTCGCGTCGAGATTTCCTGCCCGAATCGACCAATCCAAATAATTAATCCGGTGTTTTTCGATTTTGATATTTTTAATCTGCTCCCGGAGCAAAGAAAAGAAGACTGACAAGTCTTCTCGAATGTAAAGTCGGAGCAATTCCGCATCGACGATTTTTCTTTCGTCAGAAGTGTCATGCAAATACTCCCTTACTCCAACCATTAATCGCTCCCGTATGCCAGGGACGGAGCCCTGCAACGCCGTGACGGTCCTTAGTGTCAGCAAAACATGCAACTCTGTCTTCGGCACACCTTGGCGTTCGAACCATTCGAGGTAGACGTTTGGGTCCTGCACAACCTCAGGCATAAAGTAGTAGACATCTTTCCAATCAGGCAAGACCCAATATTTCTGCCAACGGGTTGGATGGCGACTCAAATCCTTGGCAACAAGGTACTCTAAGATTCGGCGGTTCGAGAATACCCATTGTGCGTCACCCGTCTTGCTAATAATTCCAGAACGCGCCGCAATGTGGTCAAGCCACACGCAGGCTGAAGCCGGTTCCGCACTGATTGTATCCACGATCTCACGATCGTTCAGGCTCAGTACGCCAGACTCTTTCACATGCGCAAAAGAGAGATACGCGATCGCCTCCAGAAGGTCCTGCGCGTTTGGTGTTGACAACACT
>Ga0302220_10002787_pt1 | contig 12547 bp, 13 predicted proteins | sample II_Palsa_E1_3_FD_194572 | JGI IMG/M metagenome (GOLD analysis project Ga0302220, IMG submission 194572) | Peat permafrost microbial communities from Stordalen Mire near Abisko, Sweden - II_Palsa_E1_3 | ecosystem: Environmental > Terrestrial > Soil > Palsa > Peat permafrost | place: Sweden... | reverse complement strand
GGCTCGCCGCGCGCATCGGCGGCCTGGGTGGATACCCGGGCCAGCCGCGGCGGAATTCGGTGTTGTGCCTGTTATCCGTTAGGATCGCCACTCTCGAATAACATCGCCCGCGAACCCTATTCGCAGGGTGGGCATATCATTACTTTGAGTCAGGAGACGCCTCATGCAAGACGTTCACAATTCCCCTGCGGTGCATGCCGGTGCGGCGGTCCGCACGCGCTCGCGCACTCGCTTCGTGATCCTCGCGCTGCTCGCGCTCGGCACCATGATCAACTATCTGGACCGTACCGTCCTGGGCATCGCGGCACCCACGATGACCAAGGAACTCGGTATCGACGCAGCCGTGATGGGGATCGTCTTCTCGGCGTTTTCATGGACCTACGCGCTTGCCCAGATACCGGGAGGGGTATTCCTCGATCGCTTCGGCAGCAAGGTTACGTACTTCCTCGCATTGACGTTCTGGTCGCTCTTTACGTTATTGCAAGGGTTCGCAGTCGGCCTCAAGTCATTGCTGCTGTTTCGCTTTGGCCTGGGCATCAGCGAGGCGCCCTGTTTTCCGGTCAACAGCCGCGTGGTCGCCACGTGGTTTCCGCAGCACGAGCGCGCCCGTGCCACAGGGATCTATACGGTGGGCGAATACCTCGGCCTTGCGTGTTTCGCGCCGGCGCTGTTCTGGATCATGGGGAGCTTCGGTTGGCGCGCGTTGTTCGTGGCGGTTGGCGTTCTCGGCATTACCTTCGCGATCGTGTGGTGGTTTTTTTATCGCGAACCGCGCGACTCGAAGACCGTCAATCAAGCCGAGCTCGACTACATTGCTGCAGGCGGCGGACTTGAGCCGCCCGGGGGTCAGCAGACGCTGGCTTTCTCGTGGAGCAATGTCGCTCGGTTGCTCAAGCGCCGCCAGATCGCGGGCGCATGTCTCGGCCAGTTCGCGGGCAACACCACGCTGGTCTTTTTCCTGACCTGGTTTCCGACCTACCTCGCAACCGAGCGTCATATGGGCTGGCTGAAGGTGGGTTTCTTTGCCGTGATGCCGTTTCTCGCGGCAGCGGTCGGCGTGATGTTCGGCGGCTGGGTGTCCGACCTTCTGCTCAAGCGGACCGGCTCGGCCAACATAGCACGCAAACTGCCGATCATCGTCGGCTTGCTGGGGGCCTCCACCATCATCTCGGCGAACTTCGTCAACAGCGACGCGATGGTCATCACCATCCTCTCGATCGCATTCTTCGGCCAAGGCATGGTCGGGCTCGGCTGGACGCTGATCTCGGACATTGCGCCGAAGAACCTGATGGGCCTGACCGGCGGCATCTTCAACTTCTGCGCGAACCTGGCGGGCATTGTGACGCCGCTGGTGATCGGCGTGATCGTGGCGAAGACCGGCTCGTTCTTTTACGCACTGGCTTACGTCGGCGCGGCTGCGCTGGTAGGTGCGCTGTCCTATGTGTTTATTGTCGGCGATGTACGTCGCGTTGAATTGGCAGACCAATTGGCGCAATGAGCGCCGAATTTCTTGAGGCATGCAGCCATGATTAGCGGAAAAACCACTCTGATTGCCCACCTTGGTTATCCGACGGAGGGATTCAAGGCGCCCATGATCTACAACCCCTGGTTCGAGCAGAACGGCATCGACGCGGTGGTGATGCCGATGGGCGTGAAGGCGGACGACTATCCTGGCCTGCTGCAATCCCTGTTCCGGCTGACCAACATCCGCGGTGCGCTGGTGACCATGCCGCACAAGGTCACGACTACGGGTCTTGTCGATGAACTCACGCCTACCGCTCGCATTGCGGGCGCGTGCAACGCCATTCTTCTGCGTCCTGACGGCACCTTGCTCGGCGATCAGTTCGACGGCGCGGGCTTCACGCGAGGCGTTGAACGCAAGGGCCGGTCGCTGAAGGGCGCGCGTGCGTTTGTGCTTGGCAGCGGCGGTGTGGGTTCGGCTATCGCGGCATCGCTCGCGGCAGCGGGCGTGGCAGGCCTCGCCCTCTTCGACACCAACACGGCAGCAGTCGAAGCGCTCGCCGACCGCTTGCGCAAGCACTATTCGCAGCTTGTGGTCACCACGGGTTCCAATGACCCGGCGGGCTACGACGTGCTCGTGAATGCGACGCCACTCGGAATGAACGAGGGTGATCCGCTGCCGTTTGACATCGACCGGATTTCGCCTGGCACGTTCGTTGGCGAAGTTGTCATGAAGTCTGAATACACACCGTTGCTGCGCGCGGCCAAAGAGAAAGGCTGTGCGGTGCAGGTCGGCACCGACATGCTCTTTGAAATGATTCCGGCCTACCTTGAGTTCTTTGGTTTCGGCACGGCCACGCCTGAGCAACTGCGCGCGGTTTCACAGATCAAATATTGACGAGGTGATGTCATGAAGAAGGTACTCGTTCTCAACGGACCCAACCTGAACCTGCTAGGCCAGCGCGAACCCGCGCAGTATGGGTCCGACACGCTCGCCACGGTCGAGGTGCTTTGCAAGGAAGCCGGCGAGCGGCTCGGCGTGGAGGTGGAGTGCCGGCAGTCGAATCACGAGGGTGTACTGATCGACTGGATCCACGAGGCAGGCCGCGAAATAGCGGCGGGCACCCTGCTTGGGGTCGTGATGAACCCGGGCGCTTTCACGCATACGTCTATCGCCTTGCACGATGCCATCAAGGGTGCGAGCGTCACGCTGATCGAACTGCATATCTCTAACGTCCACGCGCGGGAATCGTTTCGTCACCACTCGTATATTTCGCCGGCAGCGCGCGGGATCATTGTCGGTTTGGGCATCAAGGGTTATGCCCTCGCCATCGATGCGTTAGTGCAAGTGTCTCAGGCCAAGTAAGCGAGTGGGGGGGGTGCAAGTTCACGCTCTACTCGTATGTTTCCCCGCGCTTATCAGCGCCTTCGGTTGACCATCAGACCCGTCGTTTGCACCGTGCAAACGACGGGTTTTTTTATCTGACATTTCGTTCTGACAATCAATTCTCGCGCATGCCCGACGATCAGCATCGGCACGCGCGCCTGCGCTGGTCCTGGATTTCAATTGGCAATCAAAGAGAAATCAACGTCCGAGTAAGGGTTAACGTAAATTCACTATTGGTGAACCGATTGTACAATTCGTAATTCCTGAGGTGTTGCCCTGAATTGCATCGGGCGCCGCTGGGCGGCATGCGACAGGTATGCTGCAGCGCGTGAAAACATGGGTCAACTCGACGTTGATCTTTTCCTTAAGAACCGGATTAAGCGGCACTCATGCCCCGCGCGAAGCGATCCATTCGCTCGCCCGGTGTGAGCCCACAAGCGAGGACCATTCATGAATTCCGACGTGATCGAGGTCGAGCGGTTGCTCGACGAAACACACCGGCCGATGTTCCACTTCGTGTTGCTTTTGTTGTGCGGCTTATGCCTCGTGATCGACGGTTTCGATGCCCAGGCGATGGGCTACGTGGCTCCGAGCGTGATCGGCGAGTGGCACGTTTCGAAGGCGTCACTCGGTCCCGTATTCAGCGCAAGTCTGTTCGGCATGCTGATTGGCGCGCTGGGTCTTTCGGTACTTGCCGACAAGATCGGGCGGCGACCGGTGTTGATCCTGTCGATGCTCTGCTTTGGTTTGCTGATGCTTGCAACCCCCTTCGTCACCACGATCCCCGCGCTGATTGCTGTGCGCTTTGTCACGGGTATCGGCCTGGGTTGCATCATGCCGAACGCGATGGCGCTCGTCGGTGAGTTTAGTCCGCAAGCGCATCGCGTGAAGCGAATGATGCTTGTTTCATGCGGATTTACGCTCGGCGCGGCGCTGGGCGGCTTTGTCAGCGCATGGCTGATTCCGAACTACGGCTGGCGCTCGGTGTTTTATCTGGGCGGCGTGGTGCCGCTTCTGCTGGTTGTTGCCATGACGATGAGCTTGCCCGAGTCCCTGCAGTTCCTGGTGCTGAAGGGTCACAAGGGGCGTGCGCGCGCATGGCTCGCGCGGTTCGACCCCACGCTGCGGATTGACGCAGCGTCGACCATCGTAGTCCGCGAAAAGAACACCGGTGGTGCACCTGTTGCCGAGTTGTTTCGCGCGGGCCGCACGGCGGTGACGCTGATTCTGTGGTCGATCAGCTTCATGAACCTGATCGACCTCTACTTTCTGTCAAACTGGCTGCCGACTGTCATGCGCGATGCCGGCTATTCACCGGGAACCGCGGTGATTGTCGGTACCGCGTTGCAGACGGGCGGCGTGCTCGGCACCTTGCTGCTTGGCTGGTTTATCGAGCGCTTCGGCTTTGTCCGGGTGCTGTTCGTATGTTTCTTCTTCGCTGCCATCTTCGTTGGCATGATCGGTACCGTCGCGCATGCATTGCCGTGGTTATTGATCGTCGTGTTCGCGGGTGGCTTCTGCGTGGTCGGAGGCCAGCCAGCGGTCAATGCGCTCGCCGGGCACTATTACCCCACGTCGGTGCGCTCGACGGGAATCGGCTGGAGCCTGGGCATCGGGCGCATTGGCTCGGTGATCGGGCCGCTGGTCGGCGGTCAGTTGATCGCGCTGAACTGGTCCAACGCGTCGCTGTTTCACGCGGCGTCCGTGCCGGTATTGTGTTCCGCCTTGTTTGTCCTGCTGCTCGCGCTGAAGACTCGAAATATCGACTCGGCAACTTCTGGTGCACCACGGACAGCTTGATAGTCGGCTGGCCGCGCACGTTTGAACGGGATCTCCAATTCCCCGCTAGTCTTTCACGCGGCGTGCGAAGAAATCCGCTTTGAGGCACCACGTCTGTCCCTGATCCTGCAATTGTTCACCGGTCTACGAATTTCGCGCGCGACGCGGCGACCAGTCCCTATCATTTTCTGCGCCTGTTCCTGCAAGTAGCGGGTGTGACGCTGCACCAGTACCTGATGCGCACGCGATTGCACGAGGCTGCCGTGCGTGACCGACCAATTTTCGGATTTTCGCGCAAGCAGGCGTATCGACAGCGCCGGCAGCATGTCAGCCGGCCGGATGTCGATGTCGACAACCTCGTCAGTTCCGCCTTGGCCGCGAGCCCAGTCCAATCCGCGATCCAGAAAAGTAGAAGTACTTACCATATTGGCTGGGACAGTGTTTTCGCACCGGCGCCCGTCGGGATATAACCGATCTTCTTGTGACTGTTGCCGTCCATCACCAAGGCGTCGCCAGCCACCGCATCTGCGACGTTACACCCGCCTCTGTCGATCACGCGCGCGACCATTCACCCGGGTTCCCCGCGCGGAGCACTCTCCAAATTATCCGCAACGCACGCGGCGGTAAGCGAAATGCAAGACGGAATGTAAGTGTTTAACGACCACTTCGAATCAGCGGCATCCCCCATTGCAACGTGTTTTTTTCTGTGGAAGACTTCGGTCATCTGCTGTACCGGACATCATTCCGATATACCAGACAAACGGTTTACCGCGGTTTATCCGGTCTGGTCGCGCTTTCACGCGAGGCAGGGCCGTGTGCAACATCATTTTATGCAGGCCCATGCGCCGGCATGGTGAGGGCGTTGAATCCGGGATCTTCCCTGGCCGCCGCCGTCTGTCCCTGAACTGACATTTTCACTTTCAAGGCTGAGACCCAAATGAGACTTGTCAAAGAAAGCGCACGTGTTGTCTGTTTATTCGCGGTGGCCGGTCTGTTGACGTTGGCCGGCTGCACGAAGGTCGCCACCTCAGATCAGGCAGGCGCAGCAGAGTCCACGCTGAAGGCGGTCTTGCAGCGGGGCACGCTGCGCGTCGGCGACTGCCTGAGCTTCGCGCCCTTCGGTTTTTACAACAAGGATGGTGCGGCCGATGGTTACGACGTCGACCTGGCGAAAGAGCTGGCGAAGCAAATGGGCGTGAAGCTGGAAGTGGTCAATACGACGAGCGCCAACCGTATTCCGAATCTGCAGACCAGCAAGGTCGACGTCGTGTTCTGCAACTTCACCCGCAATCTGGAACGGGCCAAGGAAATCGGCTTCACCAATCCCTACGTGGTGGCCAGCGAGGCGCTGCTCGTCAAGAAGAGCAGCGGCATCAAGTCGATCAAGGACATGTCCAACCGCACCATCGCTACCGTCAAGGGATCGACGAACGGCGACGAAGTACGGGCGCTGAACATGCAGGTGAAGATCCAGGAATTCGACAGTTCGCAGGCGGCCATTCTTGCAGTCAAGCAAGGCCAGGCCGACGCAATGATCGAAGACAACAACTTCCTTGCGTATCAGGCCTCGCTCGACCCCGAGTTGACCGTGACGGACGAGGCGCTGGTTCCGCTTGAATACAACGCATTCGGTGTGAAAGCGGGCGATCAAGTCTGGCTCGACTACCTGAACCTGTTCCTGTTTCAGGTCAACGCGTCGAAGCTTAACGCCCAGCTCTACAAGAAGTGGTTCGGCGCCGATCCGCGTTTCCCGCTGAATCCGCAGTACTGAAGCGTTATCGCCTGCATCTCGCAAGGCTTACGACGGAGGAGCAATGAGCTATCAATGGGTGACCCTGTCGGGCTATCTGAACGATTTTGTCCGGGCGGCGTGGCTGACGCTTCAGGTCACGTTGCTGGCCTTCGTCGTGGCGATGTTGCTCGGCTTGCTGGCCGCACTGGCAAGCACATCGCGCGTCGCGGTGCTGCGGGCGATATCGAGTTGTTACATCGAGGTGATCCGCAACACGCCGGTGCTGCTGCAGATCTTCATTGTTTTTTTCGGCCTGCCGTCAATGGGCATCACGCTCGATGCATATACGGCCGGGGTGATTGCGCTCGGCGTAAACGTGGGTGCGTACCTTGCCGAAGTGTTCAGGGCAGGTATTCAGTCAGTGCCGCGAGGTCAGTTGGAAGCAGCATCCATTCTCGGGCTGGAGCGTTCGCAGATCTTCATTGAGGTGGTGATGCCGCAGGCCGCACGCGCCGTCTATCCCGCGATCGTGAACAACCTGATCCAGCTTCTGCTCGGAACTTCGCTGCTGTCGGCTATCGCGTTGCCGGAGCTGACCGGCATGGCGACCGTGATCAACGCGCGCACGTTGCTGTACATCCAGACGTTCACGATCACGTTGATTGCCTATCTGGTACTGAGCAACTTTTTGTCCTGGGTCGCCGGGATGATCGGGGCGCGGCTGTTTCACCCGCCGCTCGTGCTGGCAAAACGCGCACGCCGGCCATTGATCATCAGGCGCCGTGTAAGCCCTGGAACAGGAGAGTGACCATGACAAGCGACCTGTTGATGTCCAGTCTTCCCATCCTGCTTCAAGGCCTGCTGACAACGCTCATTCTCTCTGTAGCGGCCATTGTGGGCGGCACGCTGGTCGGGCTGCTGGCCGCTGTCTTGCGGACCTTCGGGCCCTGGGGCACGCCGCGCCTCGCCCGGCTCTATATCGAGCTGTTTCGCGGCACGCCCGTTCTGATCACGCTGATGTTCATCTATTTCGGCGTGTCGTACTTTGGTTACGCCATCGACGTATTTGCTGCGGGCGTGATCGGGCTCAGCGTCTATCAAGGCGCCTATATTGCAGAGGTTTTCCGATCGGGTATTGAATCGGTCCAGAAGGGGCAGTGGGAAGTCTCGCAGATCCTCGGACTGAGCAAGATGCAGGCGTTCTTTTCAGTGATCTTGCCGCAGACCGGAAAGATCGTGCTGCCGCCATTGATCGGCCAGTATCTGTCCCTCATCAAGGACACGTCGATAGTCAGCATGATCGGCATGTCGGAGTTGATGCATCAGGGCCAGGCGATTGTCGACCGGATCGGCCAGCCGGTGGAAATCTATGGCCTGGTTGCCCTGCTGTATTTCATTGTGTGCTTTCCCCTGTCGCGGTGGGTGCGCCGCCATGATCGAAGAAGGAGCCTGTTGTCATGAACACCGCCATCGCGTCTCAGCCGCTCGTCAAGCCCATCATCAACCTGACCGGCGTCACCAAATCGTTCGGTACGACCCAGGTGCTCAAGCAGATCAACCTCGAGGTGCATCAGGGCGAAGTACTCGTCCTCATTGGCGCGTCCGGTTCTGGCAAGAGCACCGTATTGCGGATCATGAGCGGTCTTGAAACCGCTGACGCCGGCGAGGTCTGGGTCAACGAAGTGCCGCTCCACGACGCGCGCCGCGCACGCGAAATTCGTGGTCACGTAGGCATGGTGTTCCAGCAGTTCAATTTATTCCCGCACAAGGATGCATTGGGCAATGTCTCGCTGGCCTTGATCAAGGCACGCAAAATGAATCCGGCGGACGCCCGCAAGCGCGCGATGGACGCACTGGATCGCGTAGGTCTCGCCGATCGCGCCGATCACTATCCGAGCCAGTTGTCGGGCGGCCAGCAGCAACGCGTAGCCATTGCACGCGCGCTGGCTGTAGAGCCGGGCATCATGTTCTTCGATGAAGCGACCTCCGCGCTTGATCCGGAACTGGTCGGCGAAGTCACCGAGGTCATGCGCGGCCTTGCACGCGATGGCATGACCATGGTGGTCGTCACGCATGAAATGGGTTTCGCGCGCAAGACGGCGGATCGCGTGGTGTTCATGGACAAAGGCGTGATCGCCGAGCAGGGCGCGCCCGAGCAGATCTTCGTGAATCCGCAGAACGAGCGCACGCAGCAGTTCCTGCACCGGGTACTCGACCATTGAGTACGACCGGTATGCGAGCGCTTATGCAGCCACACTGGCAGCCGCATAAGCAGCCGCATAAGCAGCCGCATAAGCAAGCGTCCACGCGCTAAACTCGCGTCAGTCAAAGATCGAAACAGCGAATCATATAGCCGACGGAGTTCGAGTCATGTCTGTACAGGAATCTTCAAGGGCGAGGGGAGTCGACCGTGTCGTCTCCATCCTCAAGCAATTGCATAGCGTGCGGCGTCCCATGACCATGCGCGAACTGATTGAAGCAACGGGTGCACCGCGTTCCAGTATCTACGAACTCGTGACGATCCTGACCGAGGCCGGCTGGCTGGAAGCGGGCGCGGACGGGAGCGTGTTCTTCGGCCGGGAGATGCACTACTACGGGTCCGACTACGCCGTGCACAACGACCTGATCAGCCGGGCGCACCAGGCCATTCTCGGCCTTGTCCGGCGCCACGACGAGACTGCGCAGCTCTGCATGCTCGAAGGGAATAAGTACACCGTGGTGCTGTCGGAAAACAGCTCGCGTCCGTTCAACATCAGTTCGGATATAGGCGTGAAAGTCCCCATTCCGTGGACCGCGTCCGGCCGCTTGCTGCTCGGTCACTTGAGCGCGGTCGAGATTCGCGCATTGATTCCGCAAGAAGACTTCGTGCTCGACAACGGCAAGCGGATCGAAGTGCCGGAATTCCTGGGCGATGTCGAGCGCGCCGCACAACAAGGATTTTTCTGCACGGAAGGCCTGTCCCACACGTTCCGATACTGCATGGCCGCGCCCGTGCGGGACAAGAACGGACACGCCGTTGCTGCGCTATGTTTCATGACCAGCCGCGACACCGACTTGAACAAGCGCGCGGCCATGCTCGAGGACCTCATACGCTCGGCGAAGGCCCTATCGCAGCCGTATTACGGCACGAGTTTCAGCGCGGCGGGTTGATCGCGCAGAGCGCCATGGCCGCGCTGAAATTTCGACGCGTCAAACCGTTCAGGCACCCACGCTAGCTGCAATCTGCACATCCTGCACCGCCACGCCGGTGAGGTCGGCCACCGTGATCTGGGCAAGGTCGGTATCGTCGCGAGCGCGCTGGCCGGCGTCCAGCAATGCGCCGAGTTCAAGCAACTGCTCCGCATGAATCAGCCCGGCGGACAGCGCATGCGAGACTTCGCCGTATTTGCTGCACTGATCGATCGAATCCACCACGATCACCCCGGCGCGACTGATGATTGCCGGATCCAGTTCCTGCTTGCTGGCGCTGTCCGCGCCCACCGCTGTGATATGCGTGCCGTTGCGGATCCACTCGGAGCGCAGCAGCGGTTCGCGAGACGGTGTTGTGGTGACTATCAGGTTGGCGTTCGCCGCAACTTCTTCAGCAGAGTCCATCGCCCGCACGTTGAAGCCTAGTGCCGACATTTTCTCGACGTAGTGGCCGCGGTTTTTCGCGCTCGGCCCCCATACGAATACATCCCGGCAACCGGTCACCGGTTGCAAATACTCAAGCTGCAACCGCGCTTGCTCGCCGCTGCCGATAATGCCAATTCCATGCACCTCGCGCGGCGCGAGCAATCGTGCGGCGAGTTGTCCGGCGAGCGCCGTGCGCACGCAGGTGAGCCAGCCTTCATCCTGCAACAGGGCGACCGGCTCGCCTGTCGTGGCGGAAAAAAGCACGATCAGGCCGTTGTTGCTCGGCAAGCCTTGCTTGGGGTTATCGTAGAAGCCGGTAGACACCTTGACCGCAAAAGCCGCTGCACCCTCTACATAAGCGGACTTGACACAACAATCGCCGTTGGCCGCGTCGAACTGGAAGTTCTGGACCGGCGGCACCTGGACGGTCTTGCGGGAGTAAGCCACGAAACCTTCCTCGATCATCCGCACCGCGCGCTCCATATTGAAGCGCGCGATAATTTCGTCTTTCGTCCAGATTTTCACTTAACAGCCTCGATGAATTTGTTCAGCATGATATTGCGTCCACAAAGCACCACGGCTACCGCACGGCCCTGATACCGGGATCCAAGTTTCAACATTGATGCCAGCGCGACACCGGCCGCGCCTTCAACCATCCAGCGGTCGGTTTGCGCAAGCAGCTTCATGGCAGCCCGGATCTCTTCTTCCGTCACCAGCGCGGTACCGGCAATGACTTCCCGGCCAATATCGAAGGTCACTGAGCCGGGTTCTACACCGCCCGCGGTACCATCGGAAATTGTTTCGCTTTCCTCAACGTCTATGATCTTGCCCGCTTTGAGTGAACTATACAAAGCGGTCGAGTTCGAGGGCCAGCAGCCGATCACGTCGGTTTGCGGAAGCAGTGTTTTGACCGCCGTGCCGATACCGGAAATAAGGCCGCCGCCGCCGACGGAGGCGAACACCGCCGCCAGATCGGCAATCGTGCCGCTTGCCTGCTCATGCAGTTCCATGCCAATCGTGCCCTGGCCGGCTATGACGTCGAGATCGTTGTAGGGCGACACGAACGTCATGCCCCGGACCTTTGCCTGACGGGCGGCTTCAAGTTCGACGGCCAGCGTTGTGTCGTTTAGCGTCACCACCTCGGCGCCCAGCGCACGAATAGCGTCGAGCTTGATCGCCGCGGCGGATGTGGATGCATAGACCGTGACGGGCACGCCCGCAAGCTTGCCGGCGAGCGCCACGCCCTGACCATGATTGCCGCTCGACACCGTGAGCACACCGTTGCGGCGCGCGTCTGCGTCGAGCAGGCGCAGCTTGTTGGTCGCGCCGCGAAACTTGAACGAGCCGGTATGCTGCAGATGCTCGCACTTCAGGTACACGTCGCATCCGGTCGCCTTCGATAACATCGGACTGAATGCAAGCGGCGTGACGCTTACTTGCGGTCGAATGGCGCGATGCGCTTCCTCAATGCGTTGAAACAGTTCATTCATCACTCGTTGCCCCTCAGTTCCTTCAGATAATTGAACACCGTGGCGCGGCCGATCGTCAGTACCTTCGCCACATAGTTAGCCGCGCTCTTGCCCTTGAACGCGCCTTGCTCATGCAATGCTTCTATGAGCGCGCGCTTATGCTCGCGCGTCAGCATGGACAGCGCGAGCTTGCGTTCCTGCAGCCAGTGGTTGAGAAAGATATTCACGCGCTCCTGCCAGTCGTCCTGGAACAGCTTCTCGGGCTGTGGTTGCAGCGTGGTGGTTGAGAGGAGCAGGTCAAGCGCCTGCCTGGCTTGCTCCAGTGCCGCAACATGAAAATTGATGCACATGACGCCGATCGCCTGACCTGCATCGCTACGCACGACAATACTGACCGAGCGAATCTTGCGGCCGTCCCACCCCAGTTTTTCATACGGACCGATTACCCTTTCGTCCGGATCGAATTCGATGTCGTCGAGCGATGATTCGTCGCCAAGCTCGCGTTTGGACTGGTTGTTCGCTACATGCACAACGGTTTGCGTGCCAAGGTCGTGTATCACGACCTCCGTGTACGGCGGAAACAGCAAGACTATGCCGTCGGCGATCGCGCTGTAGCGAGCGAGCAACTCGGCTGATGGTTGCGGGTCGCTGCGCTTGACCACCCGCTTGACCACTCGCTTGACCGCGCGCTTGGACGACGGCTTGGACGACGGCTTGGACGACGGACTGACCGTGAGCTCAGCGGCTTGTCCGGAGGCGATCTTCAAGTTACGTGCTTTAGTCATTATTCAATGTCGATTCGTGCGGAACAGTCGTGCGATGGTCCGCACGTGCGGCTTAGTCGACCGCTAGATCGACCGTAAAATATTTCTCCAACAACTTCTGGTAAGTGCCGTTGCGCTTCAGTTCAGTGCGTCCAGCAGATGCTGGATCACCAGCATTCCGGGCAACTCGGAATGTTCAGCCGATAGCGTCATGTCGTTTACCGAAATATACTAAGTAGTCTAAGATAGACTTTAAAATATAATCGGTCAAACAAAAAAATGAAGGCGTCGAGGTTGGCCGGTTCAGCGCGGATGACCTGGTCCGGTTGTGTTTTTTTGC
>Ga0302220_10002786_pt1 | contig 12547 bp, 13 predicted proteins | sample II_Palsa_E1_3_FD_194572 | JGI IMG/M metagenome (GOLD analysis project Ga0302220, IMG submission 194572) | Peat permafrost microbial communities from Stordalen Mire near Abisko, Sweden - II_Palsa_E1_3 | ecosystem: Environmental > Terrestrial > Soil > Palsa > Peat permafrost | place: Sweden... | reverse complement strand
TCACACCGATCTCTGGAAACTGGGAGACCCTACATGAAGCGGTTCTTCAATCGTGCGCTGGGCCGGCTGGCCATGCTGCTGGCTGTGCTGACATCAGGCCTCGCGACGATGGCGACGGCCTATGCCGCGACACCGCCGGAGATCCGCGTCGACTACGCGTACTACTCGCCGGAAAGTCTCGTCATCAAGCGCTACGGCTGGCTCGAAGACGAATTCAAACCGGACCATGCGCAGATCAAATGGGTGTTGAGTCTCGGCAGCAATCGCGCGCTTGAGTACCTGAATAGCGGCGCAATCGATATCGGCTCGACCGCGGGCCTCGCCGCCGTGCTTGGCAAGGCGAATGGCAATCCGATCAGGGCCGTGTATATCTTCTCGCGTCCCGAATGGACCGCGCTGGTGGTGCGCAAGGACTCCCCGATCAAGACGCTCGCCGATCTGAAGGGTAAGAAAATCGCCGCCACCAAAGGCACCGATCCGTTTCTGTTCACGCTGCGCGCGCTCCATACGGTGGGCTTGACGCGTGACGACGTCGAGCTCGTCAATCTGCAGCATCCCGACGGCCGCACCGCGCTCGCGAACGGCCAGGTGGATGCGTGGGCGGGTCTCGATCCGCATATGGCGGCCGCGCAGATCGACGATGGCGACCGCCTGCTTTATCGCAACGTCGACTTCAACACATACGGCTTTCTGGATGCGCGCGAAGCGTTTCTCCAGCAATATCCCGAGACGGTTGCGCGCGTGCTGAAGGTCTATGAAAAGGCCCGTGTGTGGATCATCGCGCATCCGGACGACGCCGCAAAAATCGTCTCCGAGGAATCGAAAGTCTCGTTGCCGGTCGCCAAGCTGCAGCTGCAGCGCAACGACTTCAGCCAGCCCGTTCCTGGCGCGCAGCAGATTGAAGCGCTCAAGGCTGCCGCGCCGATTCTCGTGCAGGAGCAACTGGTGAAGCCTGGCACCGATCTGCCGCAGGTGATCGACGCGCTGGTCGATTCGCAGGTCGCGCAGCCGGTGGTGACGGCGGCAAGGGCCCAGTGAGTTTGACGATGGCATCTGCTTCTGACGAATCGTTATCGTTCAACGTCGCTGAGGCGACGAGGCTCACTGAGCACGCGCCACCGCTGGCGAATGAGAATGCGCACGGCAGCGGCAATGCAGCAGCGCCCGCGCGGTCAGCCCATGGCAATCTGCGGCGCTGGCATCTCGCAGGCCTCGCGCTGCCCGTTGCATTGCTTGCACTGATCGAAGTGCTGGTGCGCACGAACGTCGTGCCGGATCACCTGCTGCCCGCGCCGAGCACGATTGTGCTAACGCTGTGGCAAATGGGCGCCACTCGTCTCGCGCGCCATATCGCGGCCAGTACGCTGCGCGTGTTGGCGGGTTTCGGCATTGGCGCCGTGCTGGCTTTAATCTTGGGCGCCGCGATGGGCCTCAGCCGCCGTTTCGAAGCTCTGCTCGAGCCATGCTTTCAGGCGCTGCGCTCGATTCCCTCGCTTGCGTGGGTGCCTGTGCTACTGCTGTGGATGGGCATCGACGAGGCTCCCAAGATCACACTGATTGCGATTGGCGCATTCTTTCCCGTTCATCTAAGCGTGGTGGCGGGCATTCGCGGCGTCGATCGCAAGCTGGTCGAGCTCGGTGCAATCTACCGGCTCACACCCGCCGCACTATTCAGACGGATTCTCTTGCCCGCCGCGCTACCGCAAATCTTCACGGGCCTGCGCACAGGCTTGAGCCTCGCATGGATGTTCATGGTCGCCGCCGAACTGATCGCCGCCACGCGCGGCCTCGGCTACATGCTGAGCGACGGCCGCGAAACCGGCCGCCCCGATCTGGTGTTCGGCGCGATCATCCTGCTCGCCATACTCGGCAAGCTGAGCGACGGCGGCATGCGCTGGCTCGAAAACAGCGTGCTTGGCTGGCGCGATGCCTTCGACGCATACGCCGATCAGGCACGTGTGGGAGAGAAACGATGAGCGCGTCAGATCACCCACCGCTGCTGGAAGTCCACGTCGAGGCCAAACACTACGCCGCCCGCACCGTGCTCGATCACCTCTCGTTGCGTATCGGACATGGCGAGATTGTGAGTCTGGTTGGCCCCAGCGGCTGCGGCAAAAGCACTTTGTTGCGGATCGTCGCCGGACTGGATCGCCAGTACCACGGCGAAGTGCATGTGAACGGCACGCCCCTGAACGGGCCTTCGCCGCAGATCGGTGTGATCTTCCAGGAGCCGCGTCTGTTGCCGTGGCTGACGGTGGCCGACAACGTCGGCTTCGAAGCGGGCTCCGGCGGAGGACGCGATCCGCGCGTGGCGCAGTTGCTTGCCGAGGTAGGACTGGCAGGTCAGGAATACACGTTGCCGAAAGCACTCTCCGGTGGCATGGCGCAGCGCGTCGCGATTGCCCGAGGACTGTTTTCGCAACCCGACCTGCTGTTGCTCGACGAACCGTTTAGCGCCGTCGACGCGATGACGCGCATGCGCCTGCAGGCGTTGCTGTTGTCCGTGGCGCGTGCCCACGGCACAGCCGCGCTGCTCGTCACGCACGATCTGGACGAAGCCTTGTATCTAAGTGACCGCGTGCTTCTGATGGCGGCGGCGCCCGGGCGCATCGACCGCGAATATCGCGTCGCACGACCGCGGCCGCGTGACCGGCGCGATCCGGTGCTCGCGGATCTGCGTGCACAGTTGCTCGAACGACTCGACGCTTTCGAAGCAGTTTGAAACCTTTCACTCCACCCACGCATCCGGCAAATGCTGCGTCAGCGTCGACACGAACCGTGCCGTCTCGGCTTCGCGAGGCCGCGTAAAGATCTGCCGCGACGCACCCGCCTCCACCACTACGCCGTTGTTCAGAAACACCACATCGCGCGCAATGGAAGCCGCCAGACGCAGATCGTGCGTCGCCATCAGCATCGTCATGCCCTCGCTGGCGAGTTGCCTGAGCACCTCAACCACTTCGGCGGCCAGTCCCGGATCGAGCGCGGAGGTCGGCTCGTCGCACAGCAACACTTCCGGCGACGGCGCTAGCGCGCGCGCAATCGCGACACGCTGCTGCTGCCCGCCGGACAGCGTGGCGGGCCACGCATCTGCCTTGTGCGCAATGCCGACCTTCGTCAGCAGTTCATGCGCCCGCTCGCGTGCCCGCGCCTTGTCCCACTTCTGCACCGTCAGCAGTCCTTCCATCACGTTCTGGATGACCGTCAAATGCGGGAATAACTGAAAGTTCTGGAACACCATGCCCGTGCGGCGCCGGATCGCCAGCACAGCATCGCGTGCCGGCTTATGCTCGCGACTAAACTCGAGCCGCTGATTGCCGAGCTGGAGCGAACCGCCCTCGGGAATCTCCAGCAGGTTCACACAGCGCAACAGCGTGCTCTTGCCGCTGCCCGACGGGCCGATCAACGCGGTGACGTTGCCGGAGGCAAGCGTCAGATCGACCTTGCTCAACACCCGGTGTTCGCCAAAGAACTTCTCGATCTGTTCGAGCTTGATCATCCGTTACCTGCCTGAAACAATGCATGCCGGCCGAACCGCTGCTCGAGTTTCACTTGCGCCGACGACAACACCGAGCTGATCACCAGATAGACCAGTGCCGCCTCCGAGTACAGAATCAGCGGCTCATAGGTGACTGCGGCAATGCGTTGCGCCGCCTGAAACACCTCGGGCACGGTCAGCACGGCCGCAAGCGAGGTGTCTTTGACGAGCGAGATAAACGAATTGGACAACGGCGGCAGCGCAACTCGCGCCGCCTGCGGCAGGATCGCGCGGCGCAGCGCCTCGCCGCGTGTCATCCCCATCGAATAGGCTGCTTCCCACTGCCCTTTCGGTATCGATTCGATGACCCCGCGAATCACCTCGGAGTTGTACGCCCCGACATTCAGCGAGAAACCGATGATGGCCGCCGTCAGCGGATCAAGCACGATCCCGACATTCGGCAGTCCGTAGAAGATCACGAACAGTTGCACCAGCAACGGCGAACCGCGAATCAGCCAGACATAGAAACGCACGATCGACACCGCCCAACGCGGCCCGAACAGGCGGATCAACGCGGCGGCGAACGCCAACGCCAATCCGATCGCGAATGAAGCGAGCGTGAGCGGCACAGTGAACACGAGCCCCGCGTAGACGAGGGGCCACAGCGACTGCGCCATCAGATGCAACCAGGCTGGCATGATTCAGACCTTCCCGGCGCTTACTGGGAGACGTCCTTGCCGAAATACTTCTCCGAGATCTTCGCGTAGGTGCCGTCCGCCTTGATGTCGGCCAGCGCCTTGTCGATGGCGGCCACCAGTGCCGGGTCGCCCTTGCGCAGTAGCACGGCCGACTGGTCGGCGTCACTCGAGCTGTCGGTTGCGACAATCTTCACCTGCGCGTCCGGCTTGTGCTTCTTGAAGTCGAGGAACGACAGCGAATCGTTGATCGTCGCGTCCACGCGTCCGGAGGTCAGCAGATCGATCGATTCGTTAAAGCCCTGCACGCCCACCACATCGGCACCATGGTCCTTGGCGATCTTGCCAAAATTGCTGGTCAGCGTATTGGCCGATTTTTTGCCCTTCAGGTCGTCGAACGTCTTGATCGTCGTGTTGTCCGTGCGCACGATCAGCACCGCGCGGGTCGTAATGTACGGCGTCGAGAAGTCGTACTTGGCTTTGCGTGCATCCGTCACTGAGACTTCGTTGATCACCGCGTCGTAGCGGTTCACGTCGAGGCCGGCAATCAGTCCGTCCCACTTGCCTTCGACAAACTCCGGCTTGACGCCCAGGCGCTGTGCGATCGCACTGGCGATATCCACGTCGAAGCCCGTCAGCTTGCCCGATTCGTCGTGGTACGTGAACGGCGCATAGGTGCCTTCCGTGCCGACCTTGAATACACCGGCCGACTTGATCTGGGCGAGTTCGTCCGCAGCGAACACTGACGTGACGCTCACCGCCTGCAGCAGCGCAATCAGCAGAATGGAACGAATCGATTTCATGAGAAGGTGCTCCGTAGGTATTGGTATGGAGATTCAGTCCTGCCCGGCTAGCCGCCCCGGCAGAGTGGGCGGACTGTAGCAAAGCGCCTCCATTTCTACAAAGCATCAAGTTTCCGAAGAATATGCGCCATGGTGATAAGCCGCACAGCCGCGCGCCGCGGGGGTTTGGGCGCCTGTCAAAACCGCAACACCTCATCGGCCTTGATGATCGCTTCGGCAATCGTTTCGATATGCTCGCGCTTGACCATGGCTTGCGAGCGCAACAGGTCGTAGGCCTCCTGCTCGGAGAGATGACGGGTTTCCATCAGGATGGTCTTGGCGCGCTGGATCTGCCGTTGCTCGGCAAGCTTGTCCTCGACGCGCTGTATGTAGCGCTCCATTTGCAGCCGGTTGCGGTGCTGATTGAGCGTGACAGCAATCGCCGTCAGCAGGCCGAACGAACGCACCGGCGACGGCACCACGCAATACGCACCCAGTTGCATGACCGCCTCGATGATGATCGGATTCTCGTAACTGACGACGGGAATCACCGGCGGCGCATTCTTCGCATTCATCCACGGAAGGCTGACCGAGAGTGTCTCCGGACGGACGGCGAGAAACACGACGTCGGTGGCATCCGGCAACGTGTCGACCGCGGGCCAGGTCATCTGCACCTTGCAGCCTATGCGGCACAGTTGCCCGAGCAGTTCTTCGCCGTCCTGATCCTGCGGGTGAATAGCAAACACGCTCAGCGAGCGGATATCGCGAAGCGCCTGAGGGGTACGGGAAGACGAACGCTGCTTCATGACTGCACCTCGTCGGGACCACCGTGCGGGGCTGCCTCATCGACCAGCGAGTGCGAAATCACAAACGGGTCTGCTCGCGTCCACCCTGGCGAATCGCTCAGGATATCGAACTGGCCATGCCGGTTAAGACGCCCGATACGAGGATGCAAATATGTATGGTGATTGTGTTCGTCGATCCGGATACGCCCCTGCGGTGCATTCAGCTCGAGCCCCGGCAGCGTCTTGAGCAAGGCGTTGGTGTCGTCCCCACCGGTGATACGCATCGCGTTGGCGAGCACATGCATCTGAAAGTAAGCGGCCTCCCAGCACATGTCGGTGACGACGCCATCGCCGAAGCGCCGGTGATAGTTGGCAAGGCAGCGCTGATTGACCGGATCGCTCACCGACTGAAAATAGGTCGCCGCAGTAATGTGCCCTTCGCCGAGCGCGGCGCCCATCGCCGCCACTTCCGTTTCACTGGTTGTCAGGCTCGCGATAGGCGTCTTGTACGGATCGAGACCCGCCTCCGCAAACGCGCGGTACATGTGCGAGATGCCGCTGCCGACCACGGTCGAAAAGACAAAGTCGGGCGCCTGCGCGGCGATCTTCTTCGCCACGCTTAGATAGCTGGACCAGGGAGCATCGAGCGGCAGATAGATTTCTGCGAGCTTCTCGCCACCGCGCTCGAACACGAGATCGCTCATGATGCGATTCGACTCGTAAGGGTAAATGTAATCCGAGCCGACCATAAACACGCGCGAGCCGAACTGACCCAGCATATAGTCCGCCAGCGGCAGACTGTTCTGGTTCGGTGCGGCGCCGGTGTAAATCACATTACGGCTGTACTCGAACCCTTCATAGAGCGTCGGATAGAACAGCAACGCGTTGTGCCGCTCGACGATCGGAATCACCGCCTTGCGCGTACTCGACATATAACAGCCCACCACGACACGGATCTGCTCCTCGACGATCAACTGCTGGATAAGCGCGGCGTATCGGGCCGGCGTCGAAGCCGGATCGCGAAACACTAACTGCAGCTCACGGCCATTGATGCCACCGGCAAGGTTGATTTCTTCGGCCGCCAGAATCGTCGCGCGCTGCTGCGACAACTCGATCGGAGCCGTCACACCGGACGAGGAGAACAGCACGCCGACCTTGATCGGTACATTGGATGATGAGGTCATATTTCAGCCAGTAAGTAACGGCAGGTTAAGCGGCCCACCAGCGCGCGGCGCGGTGCACGACTCCGGTTTCCGTGCACGGGCATTGTGCGCGTTCACACCACCTTGGGGAACACACCGCACGGAAAAAGATGAAACCGGAAAGACGATCACTGCCTGCGCGTTGACGGTAATGTACTGAACCAAAAGGCGTTGCGCGCGAATTGCCTGCTTGAGGCCACCTGAAAATTCGCACGCATAGTGTCAATGGCACAGCTTTTGCGTTATCGCTACTCGTGATCGAGTGTGAAGCCGAGACCTGCACCCTCGATCCTAACGAGTTTCGTTGTGCGAGACAAAGGCGTCTTGCGTGACACCGGCCAAAAAAGCCCGAAAACCAGCTAACCGCTGGTTTCGGGCTTTTTTTTGTCTTCAACTTTTGTGAAGGGCGCCATGAAGAACAATAGACGTGACTTTTTGAAGACCGCGATCGCCACTGCCGCTGCTGGCGCAATCCCGGGTTCGCTGATGCTGGCCTCGCGCGCTGCCTCGGCGGCAGACCCGGTGAAGGTCGGCATTCTGCACTCGCTCACGGGGACGGTCGCGATTGCTGAAGCACACGTGGTCGACGCCGAGAAGCTGGCGATCGACGAAATCAACGCCGCGGGTGGCGTGCTCGGCCGCCAGATCCAGCCCATCGTCGAAGACGGCGCCAGCGATTGGCCGACCTTCGCGGAGAAGGCTCAAAAGCTGGTGGAAAGCGACAAGGTCGCCGCCGTGTTCGGCTGCTACACGTCGGCCTCGCGCAAGGCCGTGCTGCCGGTGTTCGAACGCTATAACGGCCTGCTCTACTATCCGACGTACTACGAAGGACTGGAGATGTCGAAGAACATCATGTACACGGGTCAGGAGGCCACGCAGTCGGTGATCCCGGCCGTCAACTGGCTCGCCAAAAACAAGGGCAAAAAGTTCTACCTGATCGGTTCGGACTACATCTGGCCGCGCACCACCAACCGTATCGCGCACCCGACCATTGCGAAGGCTGGCGGCACGGTTGTCGGCGAAGACTACTTCCCGCTTGGCACCGTCGAGTTCTCGTCGGTCATCAACAAGATCAAGGCTGCCAAACCCGACGTGATCCTTTCGACGATCGTCGGCGGCTCGAATGTGGCTTTCTACAAGCAGCTGAACTCGGTCGGCATCACCGGCCAGAACCAGCCGATCATGGCGCTCGCCGTGACCGAAGAGGAAGCCATCGGCATCGGCCGCGATAACCTGACCGGTGTGTTCTCGTGCATGGGCTACTTCCAGAGCGTGCAGAACCCGGTGAACGCGAAGTTCGTTCCGGCGTTCAAGGCAAAGTACGGCGCCGACCGGGTGATCGGCGACACGATGGAAGCCGCCTATACCTCCGTCTACCTGTGGAAGCTTGCGGCAGAAAAGGCCAAAAGCTTCGATGTGGAGAAGGTGGTCGCGGCATCGTCGAATCTCGGCTGGGATGCACCGGAAGGACAGATCCATTTCCACGTCAGCAATCATCACCTGTGGAAACACGCACGCATCGGCGCCTTCAAACCCGATGGACAGGTCGACATTCTGTACGAGTCGCCGCTCATCGAGCCAAACCCGTTCCCGAAACTCGGCTAGGCAGGCGCTCAGGCATTACCTCGGCGACGATGGGCCTCTCCAGCCCATCGCGCCTTGTCTTCCAGGCATCCTTTCCGGCAAAAGAACTGCGATGACTCTCGATACTTTTCTAACCCAGGTCTTCAACGGCCTGTCGCTCTTCACCGTGCTGGCGCTGATGGCAATCGGCCTTGCGATCGTGTTCGGCCTGATGGGCGTGATCAACATGGCGCACGGCGAACTGATGGCGCTCGGTGCTTACATGACGTATCTGACCTCGATCGTTTTCGCCCGCTATCTGCCTTCGCTGATGGGCGCGTATTTCATCGTCGGTATCGTGGTGGCATTTCTGGTGACGGGGGCGGTCGGCTTTGTGCTGGAGCGCGCGATGATCCGCTTTCTCTACCATCGACCGCTCGACACCATGCTGGCCACCTGGGGCTTGTCGCTGGTGCTGCAGCAACTTTACCGGCAAGTGTTCGGCCCCATCGATGTGAGCGTGCCCACCGTGACGTGGTTGCAGGGCGCATGGAATCCGACGCCGGGTATGGCGATTCCGCTCTCGCGCATCTTCATCATCGGTCTCACGCTGGCGGTGGCGCTCGCGGTGTACCTGTTTCTGTTTCGCAGCCGCTGGGGCCTGCGGATCCGCTCCGTGATGCAGAACCGCGCGATGGCAGGCGCCGCCGGCATCAATACCGAACGCGTGGACGCCGTGACCTTCGCGGTGGGCTGCGGCCTTGCTGGCATTGCAGGCAGCGCCCTCACGATGCTGGCCTCGACGGGCCCAGTCACCGGACAGCAATACATTGTGGACACCTTCATTGTGGTTGTGTTCGGCGGCGTCGAGAGCCTTGTCGGCACCTTCCTCTCGGCGTTCTCGATCGGACAGTTGCAGTCGATGTTCGAACTGTTCCTGAGCGGCTCGATGGCGAAGGCAGCCATTCTGCTGCTGGTGATCGTCGCACTGTATTTCCGGCCCAACGGGCTCTTCGCACTCAAGGTTCGCCGCTAACCATGAAAGATCTCCCCATTTCATCGCCGCGCTCTTCGACTCCGCCGGCAGCGGCGCAGAGCCCCGGTTTGCGTGCGACGCTGCTGCTCGAACGCTACTCCGTCGTGATCCTCGCGCTGCTTCTGCTGGTGGCCATTCCGGCGGTGTCGGGCTCGTTCCGGCTCGGCCTCTTTGCGAAGTATCTGAGCTTCACATTCTGCGCAGCGGGTCTCGTGCTCACCTGGGGCTATGGCGGCATTCTGAGTCTGGGGCAAGGCATTTTCTTCGGTCTCGGCAGCTACATGATGGCGATGTATATGAAGCTCGAGGCCACCTCGGCGGACCCCGCCGCCGCGGTCTTTGGCAACGGCGGACCACCGGTGCCGGACTTCATGACATGGAACAGCATCGACAAGCTGCCCTGGTGGTGGGCGCCCTTTGAGCACGCGTGGTTTGCCCTGCCTGCGATCGTCATCCTGCCCACGCTGCTCGCCTTCATCCTCGCATACGCGAATTTTCGCAAACGCGTAGGTGGTGTGTACTTTTCGATCGTGACGCTGGCGCTCGCGTCGATCATGTCGATCATGATCATCGGGCAACAGGGTTACACCGGCGGCATCAACGGCATCACGAATCTGCCGACCTTCATGGGTTACAGCGTGCAAAGCGACACCGCGGTCTACGTGCTCTACTACGTGAGCGCGTGCCTGCTGCTGGTGGCGATCCTCGCCGGCCGTTTCATTCTGAAGAGCCGCCTTGGCAAGGTCTTGATCGCGATTCGCGACCGCGAGGACCGCATCCGCTTCTCAGGCTACGACCCCGCCCTCTTCAAGGGTTTCATCTTCGCCGTGGCGGCATTGTTCTCCGCGATCGGCGGTGCGATGTTCACGCTTCAGGTCGGCTTCGCGTCGCCCTCGGTGTGCGGCATCGTGCCTTCGATCGAAATGGTGATCTACGCGGCGGTGGGCGGACGACTGTCGCTGGTCGGCGCAGTGTATGGAGCGATTCTGGTTGGCGCCGCCAAGAGCTTTCTCTCCGAAAACTTTGTGGGCTTCTGGCTGTACCTGATCGGCGGGCTCTTTATCTTCGTGCCGATGTTCCTGCCCAAGGGGCTCGCCGGTGTCATCGAATGGCTGCGCGAGCGCCAGGGAGCCGCGCAATGACCCAGATGATCCTTTCGGTCGAGAACCTGACGGTGTCGTTCGACGGCTTCAAGGCGGTCGACGATCTGAACTTCTACGTCGAAGAAAACGAGCTGCACGTAGTGATTGGTCCAAACGGCGCCGGCAAGACCACGCTGCTCGACATGATCTGCGGCAAGACAAAACCCAGCTACGGAACGATTGCGTTTAAAGGTCTGAACCTTGAGCGCATGCTCGAATATCAGATCACCCGTGCAGGCGTGGGCCGCAAATTCCAGAACCCGCTTGTCTACGAAGATCTGACCGTGGCCGAGAATCTGGAACTCTCCTACCCGAAAAAGCGCGATGTGATCGGCTGCCTGTTCTTTCACCGTGACGAGACCGTGCGCGATGAAATCGACCGCATCGCGCACATGATCTTCCTTGCCGATCAGCTCGACCGCAAGGCCGCACAGCTATCCCACGGCCAGAAGCAGTGGCTCGAAATCGGCATGCTGCTGATGCAGGATCCGGAACTGCTGCTGCTCGACGAGCCCGTTGCCGGCATGAGCGCAAAGGAACGTGAGCAGACCGGCGCGCTGCTGCGCGAAATCGCCAAGGGACGCTCGGTTGTGGTCATCGAGCACGACATGGAGTTCGTGAAATCCGTCGCGCACAAGGTGACGGTTCTGCACCAGGGCAAAAAGCTCGCCGAAGGCACGATGGACCAGGTGCAAAACGACCCACGCGTCATTGAAGTCTATCTGGGACACTGAACATGCTCGCGATCCAGAACCTCAACGTGTTCTACGGCGAAAGCCACATTCTTCACGACCTCAGTTTCGAGCTGACGGCCGGCGAAACCATTGCTGTGATGGGTCGCAACGGCATGGGCAAAACGACCTTGCTGAAGTCGCTGATCGGCATGATTCCTTCGCGCAGCGGCGAAATCAATCTGAGTGGGCGCAATCTGGCCGGAACTAAAAGTTATGAGCGGGTTGCCGCGGGCTTCGGCTATGTGCCACAAGGACGGATGATCTTCCCGTATCTAAGCGTGGAAGAAAATATCCTCACAGGCATGGACCGGATGCGCAAGCCGAAGATTCCGGAGTACATCTATGAGTCGTTCCCCGTGCTCTGGGAAATGCGTAGCCGGCGCGGCGGCAATCTCTCCGGTGGCCAGCAACAGCAGCTTGCGATTGCACGCGCCCTCGTTTCCGAACCCAAAGTGCTGATTCTCGATGAGCCGACAGAAGGGATCCAGCCGTCGATCATCAAGGACATCGCCCGCGCGCTCAACCGGCTGAAGAAGGAACGCAATTTCGCCTTGATCGTCTCCGAGCAGGTGCTGCACTTCACGCTCGAGATCGCCGATCGCTTTCTTATCATCGAAAAAGGCCGCTTTGTGCATAGCGACCGGCGTGAGAACGTCGACGCGGAGCGGATCATGCGCTATCTGACCATCTGAATTCATGACGCTCCCATGCGGGAGCGCATCCTTACCACAAAGGAGTCCTTATGTTACACGGTGACATTTCAAGCAGTCTCGACACGGTTGGCGTGGCGGTGGTCAACTACAAGATGCCGCGTCTTCACACCAAGGCCGAAGTGCTCGCGAACGCGCGCAAGATCGCCGAGATGCTCAAGGGTATGAAAATCGGCCTTCCTGGCATGGATCTCGTGATTTTTCCGGAGTACAGCACACACGGCATCATGTACGACCAGCAGGAGATGTACGACACCGCGGCTGCCGTACCTGGCGAAGAGACCGAAATCTTTGCCGAGGCGTGCCGCAGCGCCAAGGTATGGGGCGTGTTTTCGCTCACGGGCGAACGCCACGAAGAGCATCCGAACAAGGCGCCGTACAACACGCTGATCCTGATGAACGACAAGGGCGAGATCGTGCAGA
>Ga0302220_10002785_pt1 | contig 12548 bp, 13 predicted proteins | sample II_Palsa_E1_3_FD_194572 | JGI IMG/M metagenome (GOLD analysis project Ga0302220, IMG submission 194572) | Peat permafrost microbial communities from Stordalen Mire near Abisko, Sweden - II_Palsa_E1_3 | ecosystem: Environmental > Terrestrial > Soil > Palsa > Peat permafrost | place: Sweden... | reverse complement strand
TGCTCGCCCTATTTTTGACGCGTGAGTTGGCGACATAAACGGATTTTCGCGGAAGATAAAGCTGATATGGCAGGAATTCTGATTATTGCTCACGCGCCGTTTGCGACCGCCTTGCGTGATTGCATTGCGCACATTTATGGCGGCCTACCTGCACGGATAGGCGTGATCGACATTACACCGGACTGCGATCCGGTGGAGTTGATTGCCACAGCCGAGTCCGAGCTGGGGCGCTTGATGGAAGAAAACGGCGCATTAGTATTGACCGATTTGTATGGCGCGACGCCATCCAATATCGCGGCGCGGCTCGCGTCCCTATCTCAGGTGCGCGTTCTGGCCGGCGTCAATTTACCGATGCTGGTGCGCGCCGTATGTTACCGCTCGATCCCGCTCGACACGTTGGTCGACAAAGCTTTGTCGGGTGGCATTAAAGGTATTCAGGCCGTGAACGCGCCTGTCGATCCGTCCTTGACAGCTGACACCAGCGATGCCGTTACTTCTCCTTTGTCCTGTTCTTCGGATCATCATGCAGCAACGTGAAACCACCATCGTGAATAAACTGGGGCTGCATGCGCGTGCCTCGGCCAAATTGACCCAGTTAGCTGGGCGTTTTCATTGTGAAATCTGGATGACCCGCAATACGCGGCGTATCAATGCAAAAAGCATCATGGGGGTGATGATGCTGGCGGCCGGAATCGGCAGTACGGTATTGATTGAGACCGAAGGGGTGGATGAAACCGAGGCAATGAATGAATTGCTGGGTTTAATTGCCAACAAATTCGGCGAAGGCGAGTAACCACATCGGCGAACGATTTCGGCTTAACCCGCTGATGTCGAACTCAAGTTTTCTTGCGTAATATGCAAGCCCGCGTTGGGCCAGAACCTATTTGACATGGCGCGGTCTGAGAGCCTGCAGGTATATTGATTGATGGCTTGCCTTAGCAAGCCGGGTGAATTTGACCTTGCGTTGAGCCTCGCCAGGCGGCGGGTTTATAACAGTCTCAAGGAGACGCATTTGTCGTTCACGCTGCATGGAATTCCGGTTTCTCGCGGCATCGCCATCGGGCGAGCGTATCTGATTGCGCCCGCCTCACTCGATGTCGATCATTATTTGCTTGCGCCGGAAGAAATCGAAGCCGAAGTTGCACGGTTTTGCGCGGCTCAGAATGTGGTGCATAACGAACTCGAAACCTTGCGAATCGAGCTGCCGGCCGATGCACCCGGCGAAATGGGCGCATTCTTGAACGTCCATATGTTGATCTTGCGTGATGCGATGCTGGCCGAGGCCGCCGTCGAGCTGATCCGCAACCGACGCTATAACGCCGAATGGGCGCTGACCGAGCAACTGCAGCAATTGGGCAAGCACTTCGACGAAGTCGACGATGAATATCTGCGCGAGCGCAAGGCCGATCTTGAGCAGGTCGTCGAACGCGTGCTGAAGGCGCTGGCCGGTTCGCCATCGGCGGCTTCGCTGGTGGTGAATGGCGCCGCCGAGGGCAGTGGCTCTCATGAAATGATTGTGGTGGCGCACGATATCGCGCCTGCCGACATGATGCAGTTCAAGACCCAGACCTTCCGAGGTTTTGTGACGGATCTCGGTGGGCGCACCTCACATACCGCAATTGTTGCGCGCAGCCTCGGGATTCCCGCCGCGGTCGGTGTGCAGCAGGCAAGCGCCTTAATACGCCAGGATGACCTGATTATTGTCGATGGCGACGCAGGTATCGTGATCGTCGATCCGGCGCCTATCATCCTTGAGGAGTACTCGTATCGGCAAAGCGAGAAGGCATTGGAGCAGCGTAAGCTGCAGCGCCTGAAATTTTCGCCGACGCAAACAGTGGATGGCACCAAGATCGACCTGCTGGCCAATATCGAATTACCCGACGATGCCGCTGCTGCCTTGGGTGCGGGAGCCGTGGGGATCGGTCTGTTTCGCACTGAATTTCTGTTTATGGGTAAGCATGAATCGCCCGAAGAGGAAGAGCAGTTTGCCGCTTACCGTAAGGTGGTGTCGATCATGCAGGGGCTGCCCGTCACGATCAGAACGATCGATGTCGGCGCCGATAAACCCCTCGATCACCGGCCGTCAGACAGTTTCGAGACGGCCGCCAACCCGGCGCTAGGTTTGCGAGCGATACGCTGGAGCCTGTCCGAACCGCAGATGTTCCTGACGCAGTTGCGTGCCATCTTGCGCGCGTCGGCGTTTGGGCCGGTAAAGATTCTGATTCCGATGCTGGCGCACGCGCAGGAAATCGATCAGACCTTGGACCTGATACACGAGGCCAAATTGCAATGCGACGAGGCCGGCTTGGCCTATGATCCCAATATCAAGATCGGGGCGATGATAGAAATCCCGGCCGCGGCGCTGGCTGTGCAGATGTTCCTGAAACGGCTCGACTTCCTGTCCATCGGCACCAACGACTTGATTCAGTACACCCTGGCCATCGATCGTTCCGATAATGCGGTCGCGCATTTGTACGATCCCTTGCATCCCGCCGTGTTGGGTTTGATTAGCCATACCCTGCGCGAAGCACAGCGTGCCGGCGTGCCGGTTTCGGTGTGCGGCGAGATGGCGGGTGACCCGGCCTTAACGCGCCTGCTGTTGGGTATGGGGCTGACTGAGTTTTCCATGCATCCCAGCCAGTTGTTGTCCGTCAAGCAGGAAGTGCTGCGCGCGCATCGGCCCAATCTTGAAAAACCGGTGCAAGACGTGCTGGCGGCCTACGAGCCAGCCGAGTTGCAGGCTTCGTTGGCGCGCTTGGCGCTGATTTGAGCTGAATTGATGAAGTGGGGAGTTGCATAGGCCGCGAGTGCGGCCTTTTTTACATGGGTGCTGTATGTGGGTGGCGCGAGCCGCATACTGGACAGTCCGCTTGGCGCGCAACGCGCAGCGTGTTCCATTCGCCGCGCAGCGCATCGTACAGCATCAAACGCCCGGCTAAGGTTTGACCGACGCCGGCAAGCAACTTGAGTGCCTCGGCAGCCTGCATGGCGCCGACGATGCCCACCAAGGGCGCGAACACCCCCATGGTGGCGCAGGCGACTTCTTCAAACGCCTGCTCGGGCGGGAAGATACAAGCATAACAAGGCGACTCCGGATCGCGCATATCGAAGGTGCTGATCTGGGCGTCGAAACGCAATGCGGCGCCTGACACCAGCGGCACCCGGTGCGTGACACAAGCGCGATTGACCGCGTGTCGCGTGGCGAAGTTATCTGAGCAGTCCAGCACCACCGTTGCGCGCGGCACCCAGCTTGCCAGAAAATCTTCATCGGCCCGCACGCAAAGCGCGTTGACGATGACGTCGGGATTGAGTTGCTTCAGGGTTGCTTGCGCCGAGCCGACCTTGGCTTGGCCCACGGACGCCGTGGTGTGAATGATTTGTCGCTGGAGATTGGTCAGGTCGACGTGATCCGCGTCGACCATGGTCAGCGTGCCGACTCCGCTTGCCGCAAGATACATACAGGCTGGGGCGCCGAGCCCACCGGCGCCGATCACCACGATATGCGCGTCTAAAAAGCGTTGCTGTGCTTCGATGCCTAGCTCGTCGAGCAGAATGTGGCGCGAGTAGCGCAGCAGTTGATCGTCATTCATTAGGCGTCATTCTTCAGGCGGTTACAGTCGCTAAGTGCGACGACGGCTGGCCGTCGAAGCACTTAGCGGTCTTGCGATGTTACTGCTTGGCGGGGGTCGACGCACCAGCCGTTGCACTGGCCGGCGCGGCGGTGCCGGCCTTGACGGCCGAGGCCGGCCCATCGACCTTATCCATCGGGTCCGGGGTAACCACCATGGCTTTCGACAGCTCGACCGGTTGGCCCATCAACTCATGCAATGCTTGTTGAGCCATAAAGTCGTTGGTGCTGCCCGGTTCCGGCGGAACCCGATTGCGATCTTTCTCGCGTTGTTCCGCGGTCTTTTTCGCATTCGATTCCTCAAGGTTGCGCAGCAATTGCAGACGGTCGGTCTGGCGTTGCTCAGCTTCCTTTTTCTCGTTCGGATCTTGCAGATTAGCCAAATGGTTTTGGTAATCGGCTTCGCGCGTGACGAGTGCATCGTCAGGATCGCCATCGGCATATTGGTCGACCACGAAATCGGGGCTAATACCCTTGTTCTGGATCGAGCGGCCGGTAGGCGTGTAGTAATAGGCCGTGGTCAGGCGCAGCGCGGTATCTGCCGTCAGCGGTCGAACGGTTTGCACCGAGCCCTTGCCGAAGGTGGTTTTGCCCATCAACTGCGCGCGATGGTAATCCTGCAGCGCGCCGGCGACGATTTCCGAGGCCGATGCCGTATAGGCGTTGGTCAGCACGACGATGGGCACCGTCTTGAAGATGGCCGGCAGGCTTTTCAGCGGATCGTTATCGAACGAAGGCAAGCGGTAGTTGTTAAACGTGTTGCGGTACGTTTGCTTGGAGTCGGCAATTTGCCCGTTGGTCGAAACCACGGTCGAATTGGCCGGCAAGAAGGCGCCGGCTACGCCCACCGCACTTTGCAGCAAACCGCCGCCGTTATTGCGCAGGTCAAGGACAATGCCTTTCAGTTGCGGGTCGGTGCGCGCGAGCTCGGTCAGCTTGGCAGCCAGGTCCGGCACAGTGCGCTCTTGGAAGCTGGTAATGCGCACCCACGCGTAACCGGGCGCCATCATCTTGGTCTTGACGCTTTGCACGCGAATTTCAGCGCGCGTCACGGTGACCGGGAACGAGCGCTCGTCGGTTTTACGATAGATGGTCAACGTGACCTTGGTGCCTGGGTCGCCGCGCATCAGTTTGACTGATTCGTCCAGCGTCATGCCGCGTACCGGCTTGTCGTCGATGCGGGTAATCAGGTCGCCGGGACGAATGCCGGCGTGGGCCGCCGGCGAATCTTCAATCGGCGAAATGACTTTGATCAGGCCGTCTTCCTGGGAAATTTCTATTCCCAGGCCGGCAAATTTACCGCGCGTCTGTTCCTGCAATTCCGAATATTCGGTTTTGTCGAGGTAGGACGAATGCGGGTCGAGGCTCGATACCATGCCTTTGATCGCGGCCGTCAGCAGCTTTTTGTCATCGACGGGTTCGACGTAATCACTTTTGATCTGACCGAATACCTCAGCGAACAGTCTGAGTTGATCCAGCGGCAGGGGCGCTAAGTCATTGGGTTGTGCTGCGGAGGAAAACTGCAGCGTGGCAAACGTGCCGACCACGAGGCCGGCGGCAACCAAGCCGATATATTTCAGGTGTATGCGCATAGATCAGTCAGTGAATGGCTTTCGTCAACTCGTAAGCGGGGGTGCCACGAGTATAACTGGTTTGCCTTTTGCCACGGGGGTTAGCTAGCGGGTTGATTCGGTTCGACAACGCAGTTCGTTGAAGGTTCGCGGTTTGCCTTGGTGCTGATTGCCGACGAGTATTTCTACTCGTTCGAGCGCTGCCAAGACCCGCGGCGTGGTTCCGGCCGGAACCGGGGGTACGCCGCGAGAAGCTTGCGAGACTAGGTTCAGCCAGCTTCGCCTTGGCTCGCAACAGCATTTTGAGCGTGTGCGATCGCGGCGGCATTGCCGAGATATTCGCGTTTGATCGGCTTCAGTTTGGCGTCCAGTTCGTAGACGATGGGAACGCCGTTCGGAATATTCAGTTCGACAATGTCATCGTCTGAAATATTGTCGAGATATTTAATCAGCGCGCGCAGAGAGTTGCCGTGAGCGGCGATCAAAATACGTTTGCCGGCCTTGATGGCCGGGGCGATCGACTCGTTCCAGACTGGCAGAACACGGGCCACCGTGTCTTGCAGGCATTCTGTGAGCGGTAAGTGATCGCGAGCGACCTTGTAACGCGGGTCGGCAAACGAAGCACGCACGTCTTCCAGATTCATGGCTGGCGGCCGTGTGTCGTAGCTGCGACGCCAGATATGGACTTGCTCGTCGCCATATTTGAGCGCGGTTTCGGCCTTGTTGAGGCCCGAAAGCGCGCCGTAATGCCGCTCGTTGAGGCGCCAGCTATGGACCACCGGTATCCACATGAGGTCCATTTCGTCCTGGATGTGCCACAGGGTCCGAATCGCGCGCTTGAGCACCGAGGTGTAAGCGATATCGAAGGTGAACCCGGCCTCTTTTAACAGGCGGCCGGCAGCATGGGCCTCATTGGAGCCTTGTTCGGTCAGGTCGACGTCGACCCATCCGGTAAATCGGTTTTCCTTGTTCCATGTCGATTCGCCATGGCGGATTAGAACGAGTTTGTACATGTTGGCCGTAGTGAGAGTAAGAAAAAGGGGCGCGTTTACGCGGTTTGAGTGGGAAAGTGGGGTCGAATCGGAAGACCTAATTTCAACGATTTGCACCCAGTTTCAAAGACATCCCGCATCGCAGCAAGGGAGTATTTTATAATGATCGGATTGCAACCACCATTTGGCGGATTTTCCGTGAAGTTTTTCACCGACTACACCCATGTTTTACTGATCGCCATCGCTGCTATTTCGGGCTTCCTGCTGCTGTGGCCGGTATTGCGCCGCGGCAGCGGAATCTCGGCCGCAGACGCCACGCTACTGATCAACCGCCAGAACGCGGTCATCGTCGATTTGCGTAGTGCCGCCGAATTTGCCGGTGGTCATCTGCCGCAAGCGCGACACTTCGATATTGCTGAACTGGAGGCGAAGGCCTCACAGATTAACAAAAACAAAAAGACCCCGCTCGTGCTAGTTTGCCAAACCGGACAACGCGCGCAGAAAGCCGAGGCACTTTTGACGGCTGCAGGCTATGCCGAAGTGCATGTGTTGCTCGGCGGTTTGAATGCCTGGCAGCAGGCGGGCATGCCCGTCGTTAGGGACGGAGCCGCAAAATGAACAAAGTCGTGATGTACAGCACGCAGGTCTGCCCCTATTGCCAGATGGCCGAGCGACTGCTGAAATCTCGCGGCGTCGAGCATGTCGATAAAATTTTGATCGACAAAGACCCGGCGCGGCGCGAAGAAATGATGACACGTACCGGGCGCCGCACGGTGCCTCAGGTGTTTATCGGCGAAACCCATGTGGGCGGCTACGACGATTTGTCGGCGCTGGACCGCGCAGGTGGTCTGCTTTCCCTGCTGCAGTCGGCTTGAGCCTCAGGCTAATTTAAATTAACACGTGTAGTAAACCAAACAGGAATTTCTCATGTCCGACCAGAACAATCAGCCGTTTTTCAATATCCAACGCGTTTATTTGAAAGACGCTTCGCTTGAGCAACCGAATTCACCGGGGATTTTCCTCGAAACCGAAATGCCTTCGGTTGAAGTTGAGGTCGATGTGAAGGCCGAGCAGCTCGCCGAAGGCGTGTTCGAAGGTGTAGTGACCGGTACCGTTACCGCCAAGGTCAAGGACAAAGTTGCGTTTTTGATTGAAGCCAAGCAAGCTGGTATTTTCGATATTCGCAACATTCCGACCGAACAACTCGACCCCTTGCTCGGCATTGCTTGCCCGACGATTATTTTCCCCTACCTGCGCGCCAATATTGCAGATCTGGTGACGCGTGCGGGATTCCCGCCGATTCATCTGTCGGAAATCAACTTCCAGGCCTTGTACGAACAGCGTCTTGCCCAATTTGCCGCGCAAGCAAACGGCGCGGGCAGCAATGACTCGGATATCGTCGTCGCCGAAAGCGCGCCGACCCAACACTAAGCTGCTGCTAGTGCCGCAGACAGCGCCTATGAAAGTCACCGTTCTCGGCGCAGGAGCATGGGGCTCGGCGCTCGCCAGTCATCTCGCGGCCAAGCACGACACTGTTCTGTGGGCGCGAGATGCTGGTTTGCTGGCTCGCGTCAACGATGCTCACGAGAATCTCGCCTACCTGCCTGGCGTACCTATGCATGTCGCATTGCGCTTCGATGCGCAGCTCGACTCAGTGCTGGCCCATGCGGGCGGCGCGGGCGACCTATGCGTCATCGCGGCGCCAGTCGCGGGCTTACGTGCTTTGTGCCAGGCGATGCGGGATGCGGGGGCGGTGCCGGAAAATCTTATCTGGCTGTGTAAAGGTTTTGAAGCCGACACACAGCGTCTGCCGCATCAGGTCGTCGAAGAAGTCTTGGGTGACCATGCCCATTGCGGTGCGCTGTCCGGCCCCAGCTTTGCGAAGGAAGTTGCGGCGGGCCTGCCGGTGGCGTTGACGGTAGCCAGCGCTTCCGAAGCCTGCCGGGACCTTACCGTGCAAGCGTTCCATCATGGGGCCATGCGTATCTATACCGGCGACGATGTGGTCGGCGTCGAAGTGGGCGGCGCGGTTAAAAACGTCCTGGCGATTGCCACCGGCATTGCCGATGGTTTGGGCCTCGGCTTGAATGCCCGTGCAGCCCTGATTACGCGTGGCTTGGCGGAAATGACGCGCTTGGGCATTGCCTTGGGCGGTCGCGCCGAAACGTTTACCGGTTTGACCGGCCTGGGTGATCTGATACTGACCGCAACCGGAGATCTGTCCCGCAACCGTACGGTGGGCATGCAACTGGCCGGCGGTTCGACCTTGGAAACAATCTTGGGCCAACTAGGCCATGTTGCCGAAGGTGTGCGCTGCGCCAAGGCCGTCATGCAAATTGCCCAGCAGCATGGTGTGGAAATGCCGATTTCCGAAGCGGTCTGCGCGGTGTTGTTCGATGGTCGCGCGCCGCGCGACGCCGTTGGGGCTTTATTGCGCCGTGACGCTCGCGCCGAGACGCTGCCGGCAAACTAGGACGGGTTTTAGTTCAGGCGCCCCCCGCAAAACCTTGCTGGCGCCAAGCTTCAAACACCACGACGGCCACCGTATTCGAGAGATTCATGCTGCGGTTGTCCGGGCGCATGGGCAGCCGCACCCGTTGGCTGGTGTCGAATTGTTCCAGCAAAGCCGTTGCCAGCCCGCGCGTTTCCGAGCCGAAAATAAACCAGTCGCCTGCTGCAAAAACCTGATCGTAGAAGCGACCTGCGCCGCGCGTCGTGAAAGTGAACATGCGCTTGGCATCGGGTTTGGCGGTGTCTAAAAATGCCTCCCAGTTGGCATGGACCTTCATGGCCGCATATTCGTGATAATCGAGTCCGGCGCGCTTTAGCTTGGCATCATCCAAGGGAAAGCCGAGTGGTTCGACTAGATGCAATTGCGCTCCGGTATTCGCGCACAGGCGTATCACGTTGCCGGTATTCGGCGGGATCTCGGGTTCGACCAGTACGACGTTAAACATAATGTGGGGTCTGCAGATATCAGTGTTTCAATGAATTCGGTCGGACGTGCCGACCCGCGCAGTGTAGCCTGCGTGCGGCGGCGGTGTGCGTAATGCCACCAGGTTTGTGACCCGCGCCGCGCCTGCGCGTTTTAGCACTCGCGCAATTTCGGCCAGGGTGGCGCCTGAGGTCATTATTATATAGATATGAATACATATAAAGTAGGGCAAGATATAATCTGCAACCCTATCCAGTCTAACAACACGCACAGCCTTGCCTACCGCATATTCTTACGTCCGGTTCTCCACCTCAGATCAGCTAAAGGGCGACTCACTACGGCGGCAAATTGAAATCTCGCAAGCCTACGTTGAAGAGCACGGCCTTACTCTCGATACTACGTTGCATTTCCGCGATCTCGGCCTTTCGGCATTTGACCGGTCTAACATCACACGCGGAGCACTGGGTGGCTTCCTCGAAGCCATCAAACAGGGCCGAGTCGAGTCAGGTTCATTTTTACTGGTTGAATCGCTGGATCGCCTCTCGCGGGCCGAAGTACTTGATGCACTCGAAGTATTTACGGGCATACTGAAGCACGGCATCACGATCGTGACCCTTACTGATCGAATGGTTTATAGCCAGGAATCGCTGCGTAGCAACTTCGGCAGTCTGATCATATCGATCACCATCATGGGGCGGGCACACGACGAATCCGCGATGAAGAGTCGCCGTTTGAAGGCCGCATGGGACAACAAACGAGAGCGGATCGGAGAGAAAAAACTTACCGCTCGATGTCCGATGTGGATGCACCTGAGCGCGGACAGAACAACATTCGAGTTCATTCCTGAGCGGGTCGAAACGGTACAACAGATTGTCGAATGGTCGCGTGGCGGTCTAGGTAATACGTTGATAAACAGACGTCTGAACGAAGCGAAAACTCCGACCTTCACGAACTCGCCCAGAGGATGGCAATCTACATCTGTAGACAAAATTTTGACATCCAGTGCTCTCTATGGCGCGTTCCAGATGTACGTTTACGTCGATGGAAAGCAAATTCCAGAGGGCGATCCAGTCGAAGGATATTTTCCCGCCCTCATATCGAAAGAGGATTTTTTCCTGCTTCAGTCGTTACGCCAGGAGCGACGTACTGGCTGCGGCGGAAGGGCAAGAAAGGGTAAGGACGTACCCAATTTGTTCAGTGGCATCGTAAAGTGCGGTTATTGTGGCAGCAACATGATTCTGCTTGGTAGCGCTCGGCCAAAATCAGCGGACGGAGAACCACGACCTATCCGAAAAAGTTTGGCGTGTGATGGTGCTCGCCGTGGGCACGGCTGCTATGGTGTTCAGTGGGAATATAGGGCTTTTGAGACAAGCTTTCTCACGTTCTGTCATGGCTTGCAACTCGACGCTTTGATTCGTGACTCATCCCCTGACGCACGATCCAATGACGCCAAGCTCACGCTGAATCAACGGGTGGATGCGGCGAAATCGGAGGTCAGTGATATCCAAAACCGTCTGGCTCGCTTGATGGCAGTCCTCGAACTGGGCGACACACCGACTACGGTTCTTACGCGAATTCGGCAGCTGGAACTTCAGATTGTAGAGAAAACGGAAACACTGGACGATCTGACCAAACAGTTGAACATGGTGTCGATGTCATCGAAGTATCGTGCCAACGAGATCGAAGACGTGCGGCGATTAATTAACGGCATGGACACCATGGACGAGACGATGCGATTCAATGTACGTGCGATGCTCGCAGAGCATCTTCGTCACATGATCGAACGTATCGATGTGTTTCCGGCAGGCATGCTGCACACACCGGAAGAAATCGCTCATCTTCGAACTGAGTTGCTGGCAGCGGGATTCACCCAAAAGCGCATCGATGAGTATTTGGAAGAAGCTGATTACAGAACCGAGCCTCAACGTTTAGGCGATGGAAAGCGCGGACGATACGCACCGGATTCTTCCCGAGGGCGTTTTTATACGATCAAGGGCAAGACCGGCGGATTCCGAGTTGTCTACCCTTGCCATGACGACCCGGAAAATGTCGTAGTCGAAGCAGCGATTCGCAACTCGAAAGTCTGACAGGTTTTGCCGCAATGATGCCGGTGCTAACCTGAGCAGTCTAGTATTTACTGTTTATGATTTGAGTTAGCACCTGCACCTCCCGAACCTTTTCCCTGTCGGCTGGATAGAATAGCTTTGATGACACAGGCTGTTCATCCAGCAAACACAAGGGAATGTCATGGCAAGCACACCACTATTCGATGCCTCCGGCCATAGAGTCGGATTCACCGAAACGCGCACGAACGGCAATATTGTTGCGTACAACGCGAACGGTAAGCCGCTAGGCTATTACTGCGCATCATCGAAGTACACATTCGAAAACAATGGCCGCCGTGTCGGCAGCGGCAATCAGGTCGGGCTGTTGTTTCGATAGTCAGCCCGATTTGATCAATCCGACGTGACTGTTTGAAGCTAGATGAGGCGTATTAACTCAGATTTGATCGCACATACCGTGTCAGATTTGAACAAAATCCGGTTGGAGTAAGCTGCAGTTAATCGCCGGTAGGTATTCCAAAAAAGTCCGGTTTCTGGGGCTAAGCGAACCTTGGTTATCAGATGGGTCGGGACCGAATCCGACCCGTTTGAGACACACCGGTGAACCTAGCGACTGTCCCTTCGCTGTACGACATGCGTCAATTGCCGACTTCATACGGCTTATTGATGCTCCGAACTCGCAAATCATCGTCGCGCTCTCCAGTTGTCAAGCTCCCCGTGAGTTTCGCGACCCGAACCATCTTCCGCAGCATGCTAGGGCAAGACGCCACCTAGAAGGTCTGCATGTGAGAAACAGCGTATGACCGAAACTTAGGTGCTATTCTTCTGACCACAGAACCACATCTCGCGAAGTATCGATCATCGTTTTTTTTCATTGCGACGCTGCTTAAGCTACGTACAAGGATGCCCATGAAAACAGAAATCTCCGCTCAAAAGGTACTCGGTGAAAATCTTACTGCGGAATTTGTGAAAGCCAAAGCCCGTCGTGAATTGGATCGAGCGATGGTTGACGGAGCAATGTTCTTGGATCATGCCGCAAATTTCGCAGTTTCTGTCACTCACGTGATGGATTGGACGTATTACCTTCGAATCCAAGCTAATGCCCGTTGGAACGGAATTGGATGCGATGAATTCCGCAAACGGGTCGTTGCGCATCATCAAGGTGTAAGCGTTTTTTTGGACTTTGCGAACGAATTCAAGCACGCAGATCGAAAGCCTGGAGCAACAAAAATTCTGGACAATCTTTACTTCGATTCTATCGAAGAGGAAAATCCTGGTTCGGCAACGCCTACCTTATTAGACTACTCAATCAGCTCGTTTACCGAACTCAATGTTGGCAACGGGAAAAAGACATTTTTG
>Ga0302220_10002783_pt1 | contig 12553 bp, 21 predicted proteins | sample II_Palsa_E1_3_FD_194572 | JGI IMG/M metagenome (GOLD analysis project Ga0302220, IMG submission 194572) | Peat permafrost microbial communities from Stordalen Mire near Abisko, Sweden - II_Palsa_E1_3 | ecosystem: Environmental > Terrestrial > Soil > Palsa > Peat permafrost | place: Sweden... | reverse complement strand
AAAAAAGGTAACCGAAGACGAAGATATAAAAAAAAAAAAGAAACGAGTTATCAGCTACGAGAAACGAGAGGTAGTATTTACAGGAAGAGAATATAGTACAGAAGCAGCTCCCCCAAAGAAAAGAACCCAGCATGTAACGAGGAAAAAGAAAAAAAAAAAACTTGCCAGAAATTGAAACTATTCAAGGTCTCCGAGGGCTGCTGCCTTTACGCGGCGTAGAGCGACCGGTCAATCTCTTTGGGGATCGACTTGATCTCGGTGTTGAGCTCCTTCTCGATCTGGAAAAGCATGTCCTTGTCGTCTCCCGTGATGAGGTTGACTGCGATACCGAGGTGGCTATGAAAAGAAGAAGGAAAATCAAACTCTAATTGCATTCTATTTCGGTTCGTACCCAAAGCGACCGCTGCGACCGATGCGATGCAGGTAGGTCTCCGAGTAGCGGGGAAAGTCAAAGTTGATGACGACGTTGACGGCCTGGATGTCGATACCGCGCGTGAAGAGGTCCGTGCAGACGAGGTTGCGGCAGAGGCCGTTGCGGAAGTCGTGGAAGACGCGGTTGCGCTGGGGCTGGGGCATCCTGGAGTGGATGTAAAAGCACGAGTAGCCGAGCTCGGTGATCTTCTTGGCGAGGAGCTCCACTCGGCTAGACGAGTTGCAGAAAATAATCGACTGGTTGATCTGGAGCTTGGAGAAGAGCGTGCGGAGGCAGTGGATCTTTTGGCGCTCGTCCACGTAGGCGTAGTACTGCGTGACACCGCGGAGGGTGAGCTCGTCCATGAGGTTGATCACGAACGGGTTCTTGAGCCTATTTGGTGTTTTCAGTACGTTTTGCTTCCTTCTTTAGGGCAGCAGTACCAGCGCTTGGTGAAGGCCTCGACAGACCCGGGGAACGTGGCCGAATAGAGGAGGATCTGGCGGTTGTTGGGCATAAACTTGAGGAGGTGCTCGATGTCAACCTGGATCTCCTCCGAGAGGAGCTTGTCGGCCTCGTCCAGCACGATGACCTGGCAGTTGCCGAGCTTGGCAATGTCCCTGGACGCGAGGTCCTTGACACGGCCGGGGGTACCGACGATAATATGTACTGTGGCTGGGTTAGCACGGCAGAAAGATGGGTGCGTGCGTGCTTACCAGTCTGCTGGAGACGCAGAATGTCCTCCTTGAGGTCGGTGCCGCCCGTGGACACCATGACCTCGAGGCCAAGATGCTTGGCAAGTGTCTTGCACACCTGCGATGTCTGCAGCGAGAGCTCTCGCGTGGGGACGAGCACGAGGGCTGGCACCATCCAAATTAGTGAGTGCGTGCGATTGTTTTCGTTGCGACTGTACCCTGGATATGGTTCTTGTCCTTGTTGCATTTCTCTAGAAGGGGGATGAGGTAGGCCGCTGTCTTTCCCGTGCCGTTCTTGGCGCGCGCGAGGATGTCGCGGCCAGACAGCGCAATGGGTATGCTTTCCTCCTGAATGGGCGAGGGCTTCTCGTAGCCCATCTCAAAGATGCCCATGAGCAGCTCGCGCTTGAGGTAGTAGTCCTCAAACTCGTTGCCCTTGGTGGCCGTCACGTCCTGTGCTCAAAGCAAAGCCAGAGCAAGGGCACCCGGTCAGCATGACACGCAAACGACCAAAAACAAAACATACCTCGGTCTTGATGCGAGTGTCCTTGGCGGGCGTGTTGAGTGACTTTTTCCAGTCGGCGTCGTTGGCGTTGACGGCCGCCGCTGGTGGTGCTGTTGCTGCTGCCGCCGCAGCGGGCAGCGGCACGGTGGACGACGGCAAGAGCGCGGTAATGCTGGCCGAGGTCACCTGCTGGGTCTGCTGTTGTTGTTTGGCGACTGGAGGCCTAAATTTGCCGGTGCAAATTAAGCCAACGGCGACAGAGAAGGGAAGAAAATAAAAGTACCGTGCTGGTGCCGCTTGGGGACGCAGGACGGGGACGGTCGACGCAGCCAGCTTCGGTGGTTGTTGTTGTTGTTGTTGTAGTTGTTGAGGCTGACGTGGTTGTTGCTGTGGGGGCAGCACTGCTTGCGGACGCACAGAGCTCATGTTTTTGGCGTGCGCGTGGTAGGATTCAGGTACGCGGGAGGAGGATGGGGTCGAAGGGCCGGTCGGACTGGGTGGGGGGGCACGGATTGGGCGCTGCCGATGCGGATTGACGCGCGAGATTGGCACTTGGGGATGGATGGGTGACAAAAGCGGGGTGCCACACTCGTGTAAAGATGGGCGCGTGCCAAAGTTTTTCGCCTGTTTCCCTCCCTCCTTTTGTGTCGTTGTCAGCAGTCGTGGTGCGCGCGCGTTGTGTGCGTGCTTGCGTGTGCGCGTGTGTGGCCAGCGAGCGAACCGGCCTTGCTCTGTGGGGCTGTGCTTGTAAATTCGCCCTTCTTTTGTGTGTTTTTCTTTGGTGATTCCCTCGAACCCGTCCTCCGTCCCTTCCCCGTCTCCCCCGTCCCTAAGATAAGACTCTCGTGGCACAGAAAAATGACGTCCACCTCGTCCGACTATGACACCAACATGATCACGTTGACGCGCCACACGCTCAACAACCAGCACAAGCACGAGGAGGCCAACGGCGACCTGACGCTGCTGCTGGCGTCGGTCCAGCTGGGCTGCAAGTTTGTGGCCACGATGGTGCGCAAGGCCGGCCTGGCCAACCTGTACGTTAACGGGCAAGCCAGCAAGCACGAATGACTGACCAGCAAACGAACAGCACCGGCCTCGCAGGCAACACCAACGTCCAGGGCGAGGCCGTCAAGAAGCTCGACGTGCTCGCCAACGAGATCTTCATGAACTCGCTCAAGTCGTCGGGCAAGACGGCCATCCTCGTGTCGGAGGAGGACGAGGAGGCCGTCTTTGTCGAGCAGGGGCTGCGCGGCAGGTACATTGTCTGCTTTGACCCGCTGGATGGATCGTCCAACATTGACTGCGGCGTCAGCATCGGCACCATCTTTGGCATCTACAAGCTGGTACCGTAACAGAAAGAGAGGGAGTACTCAAAACTGCATCCTGAGCAGGCCGAGGAGTCCTTTGCCGCCCCCTCGCTCAAGGACGTGCTCAAGCCCGGCACCGAGATGGTCGCAGCGGGCTACGCCATGTACGGCTCCTTCACCGCCTTTGTCTTCTCGACGGGCCAGGGCGTGCAGGGCTACACGCTCGACCCCAACCTGGGCGAGTTCATCCTCACGCACCCGACGATCGTCATCCCCAAGCGCGGCAACATCTACTCGATCAACGAGGGCAACGCGACCAAGTGGGACGACGCCGTCAAGGGCTTTGTCGACTCGGTAAAGTTCCCCGCCAAGGAGTCGGGCAAGAAGCCCTACTCGCTCCGCTACGTGGGCTCCATGGTCGCCGACATGCACCGCACCTTCCTCTACGGCGGCATCTTTGCCTACCCCGCCGACAAGTCGTCCCCCAAGGGCAAGCTGCGCGTCCTGTACGAGGTCTTCCCCATGGCCTTCCTCGCCGAGCACGCCGGCGGCGCCGCCTCCACCGGCTACAAGCGCTGCCTCGAGACGGTCCCCGCCCAGATCCACGAGCGCTCCCCTTGCTTCCTCGGCAGCGCCGACGATGTCGCCGACGTCGAGGCCTTTTACGCCAAGCTCTCCAAGTAGTCTCTCTCTCTCTTTTGTTCTGTTGTTCGCCCCCCGAGCATGCTTGACTGAACTGTGAGGGTGCCCTTGACTGGGCCAGAACGAGCGATCGGGCATTGAAGGCTGCTGCGTGACTCGGCCGCTCAGGAAAGGAAAAAAACAACAGAAAATGCTGAACCGGGATGAGCGAACCAATAAAGAACGACCGGAACGAAACAGCGTACGATCGTCTAGCCGCCCGATCTGGCATTCCTGCGCGCACAAGGGAGCCCTTGCTGTCGGCCTTCACACTGATGGCAGAGATCTAGCAATTTGCTCTCTTTCATGTCTGTACACACGTCACCTCACGATCTTTTTTCTATTCGTCGAGGAACTGGTACAGCTCGGTCCACTCCTTGTGCATGTTGTAGAGGAGGACGTAGAAGACGTGGCGCTGGCGACGCGCGGCGACCATGGCCTCGCGGACGCTGCTGACGTATTTCTTGCCCTCGCGAACGTCGTCGAGGAAGGGCTTGAAGGCGCTGTCGACGAGGACGTCGATGGCGAGAAGACGCCGGGCGATGGACTGCTCCATGTCGACCACGAGGACCTCGATCAGCTTCTTGTCGAGCAGCTGCTGCCGCACGGCGCTGTACTTGCCCCACGCCTTGCTGATGAGCATGTTTTTGCGCTTGGGCTGCATCCTGGCCGCGGCATCCTGGAGGACGATCTGCACGTTGACGCCGGCGTTGGAGGCACCGACAGAGTCGGGCGCGGACGTGTCACCACCACCACCACTAGCGCCGTCGACATGCTCGCTGGTGGCCTCGGCCCCGTCGACGTGGTCGTCTGCGCCGCCCCCGATCATGCCGCTTTGGATGGACGCAGAGGCGCCGGCGGCAGCGAGCTGGACGGTGCGGTGAAGGTAGCCGACGAGCTCGGTGCGCGCAACGTCGACGTCGGTCTTGCGCATGACGTTGCAGTTGCGGACCTTGAGCATGGGCGCCTTGCGCGAGTACTTTTCCGTGACGAGGACCATCCAGCCGATGCCCCGCGCGCGACAGTCGGCTTGCAGCTGGATGGCCTTTTCCGAGTTGAGCCTGCCTTGGTAGCTCTGCGCGAGGTAAGAATAAATGAACGAATAAAAAAAATAAGAAAACAGGGCGAATACGGTCGCATGGATGTCGCCTGCCCAGAGCTCGCCGAGGATGGCAAACTGCTCCTGTTCCAGCATGGCCATGTTGACCTCTTGTGCCTTCGCGGCTGCATCGGCCGCAAACTTGTCCTTGGCGTCCTTCTTCTTGTCGTCCTTGTCGATGCCAAAGGCGATGCACACGAGCACGTCCAGGTCGTGCGACTTGGCGACGGGCAGCTCGACCGAGCGCGCCTGCTGCACGGGGAACGTGTTTGCGGAAATCTTCTCGAGGGCAAAGTTGGCACCGACGCCAAACAGGATCGGCGTCGAGGACGTCGGGTGACGGAAGCGCGCGATGAGCCGGTCGTAGCGGCCGCCCGTGGCGACAATGTCGTGGCGGCGCTTGTTGCGGTGCAGGAGGACCGTCTGGAAGTACATGCCGTCGTAATAGTTGAGCTGATTGGCCATCAGAAGGGACGGGTCCACGACGATCCGGTTGGCCGGCACGCCAAACGCCTGCACCAATCAGAAACAAACAAATAAAAAAAAAATTATTTATATGGGGATGAACGCACCTTCAAGTGGCCACACATTGTTATCAGGTCGTTGATGCCGGCGACAGCAGAAGGGTTCGAGGCAAAGACGGCACGCAAACGAGCGAGGACGGTCTCGTTGTCGCCCTTGATCTGGACAAGGGCGCCGAGCCGGTCGACGAGGGCGGGCTGCATGCGGAGCTGGCTGATCAGGGCCTTGCGCGTGTGCGTCCAGGGCTCAGACGCAAGCTGTGACATGATCAACCAGGCCGCGAGACGGTTGTCGCCCTTGAGCTGGCCCTCGTTGAGGATGGCCTCGGACAGTCGCGCGTGGGATATCCTGCCATTTTTATAGAAGAATTGAGCCAAGTATTTTCTTTTTCTCTTTACCGAATGGTGTAGCCTCGCTCAGCAACCGAGCCAAACGCCTCAAAGACCTCGCACACGACCTTGATCACCTCGGCATCGGCCAGCATGTTGCCCGACACGCTGTCGACAATGTCAAAGTCGCACTCGCGCGGCTGCAGGGGCTGGCCATCGCCCGGCCTCTTGCGGTACACTTTGTTGACGGTGTAGCGACGGAGCGATTCGATGTTTGGCGTGCGCGCGAGGTAGCGAGCAAAGGGCAGCGTGAGGTCGTACGGCAGCAGCAGGAGCTCTCCGTTGGGATCGAGCATCGTGACCGTGTCTGGCGGAAGCGGCTGGAAGGCGTTCTTGGGCATGAGCAGGGGCGTCTCGAGGTGGATCCCGCCGTGCCGCTGGAAAACTCGCGTGATCGTGTCCTGCGTCTTGGACGTGTGGAAGAGCGCATAAGGAGAGGGCGCCTGTGCAGACGTCGACGGGTCAATGTCAAACGTGTAGTCCGAGAGCTGGTTTCCTTCGTTGGCGAAGAGGGCCACGAGGATCCTCGAGTAGTACGGCATCGAGGGGTTGGTGACAGACTTGACGGCCTCGTCCACACTGTCATCCGTGAGCTTTTTCGGGATGAGGTCGCTAAATGGGGATATCAATATTTATTCGTGTGTTCCTCTCTTTTTTCACCTTTGGAGGATTTGCCGTGCCGTCGGACGATCCTTGTGGTTGTGGCTCAGCATGGAGCGGATCAGCTTGAACTGGTTGAGATCCTTGTTAAAGTGCTCCGGGAAGGCAACCTCCTTGGACCGGAGAGCGCCGAGAACGTGGAACCGCTCCATGCCGGTCGAGAAACGATAGACCATCTCGAAAAACATGATGCCGAGGCTGTAGATGTCCACCTTTTGCGAGTACTTGGCGCCCTGGAGGATCTCGGGCGAGACGTACATTGCCGTGCCGACCTCAGACGTGAAGGAGCCGTCGCCAACGCTGCCACCGTGCGCTGACGCCATCCCGCCCTCGACAATGGGCTGCACGGGTGCGTTGCCCGTGACTGCGAGGCCAAAGTCACCAATCTTGACATTGTCCTTGGAGTCGAGGAAGATGTTTCCAGGCTTGAGGTCGCGGTGGATGAGGCCCTGCGAGTGGATGTACGCCAGGCCCTCGACGATCTGGATGAAAAGGCGCCACGCCTCCTCCTCGGAAATGGGGCCAGCATCGATGACGTCGCGCAGAGTGTTGTTGGGGCAGTACTCCATTTGTATGTAGAGGTACATGGCCGGTCCTAGCGTGTTCCTTTTAGAGAACAGAAAAACGAATACAACTCACCTTTTTGTTTTTGCAGGGGTTTCGCTGGCGCCGCGGCTATCCCAGTGGGCTTCTTGGCGACAGAGGCGGCAGGTAGCTTTGTAGTCTTTTTTGGTGGCGATATTTCTTCCGATTCACTGCTTTCCTCTTCGCTCTCGTCCTCTTCGTCGTCGTTCTCTTCCTCGTCGTCGTCATCCTCTTCCTCGTCGTCGTCGTCCTCGTCGTCTTCCTCGTCCTCCCCGTCGTCGTCGTCGTCGCTGCCATCGCCAATGTAAACGCCACCGCTGCTGCTCTTGCTCTTACTTTTTGTGAGCCAGTTTTTCTTGTTGCCTAATTCAAAAAATAAACAACCTTTTTTTTATAAATCCGTGAGCATACCAAGCCAGTCCATCGAGAGATCACCAAACTTGGAGCTGAGCTCTTCCTCGTCTTCCTCTTCCTCATCTTCGTCGTCATCGTCGTCATCGTCATCGTCATCGTCTTCGTCCTCCGAACCACTGGCCTCGCTGTTGACGATGCTCGCGGCATCCTTGTCGGCGCCCTCGATCCACGCCTGATAGTAGCGGACGACGCGGTCGTGGTGGACTTGAGCAAGCGCAATCACCTCACGCATGTACCGCCTGTTGTTCTCCATGTCGCTGCGGTTGAGCTTGATCCGCTTGATGGCGTAATAGCGGCCATCGAGCTTGTTTCGCACTCTCAGCACTTGGCCGAAACCGCCCTTGCCCAGCGGGGTCGCCTCATCAAAGTCGTTCTTGAAACGCGACAGACCGGTCATGTGGAGTTCGCTGGGCGAGTCGCTGGGCGCCTGGGCAGCTGGCTTCTTGGTCTCAGCGGGCTTGGGCGCTTCCTGGTATTTCTTGGCGGGAGACTTTGGAGGGGCGGTGATCGCGTTGGTCGACAGAGATTGAAGGGCCAGGGACGCGGTCGCCTCCTGGCTCGGGCCCACACGCTTGTTGCTGGCGGTGCTCGCCTTGCTGTCGCTGGCAAAGATGGGTAGCTGAAGGATTGCCGAAGGCAGCAGGCGGTCATTCGCTTTCTTGCTAAAAAGCTTTTTGAGCGCGTCGTTCAGATTGTCGTCCTTGCTCTCCTCAAAGATAGAAGCTAGAAAAACATTTTTAAAAAATAGTTTGGACTTCTTCCCTTACTGATCGCGGCCGCCGGCGTAGGGAACAACGTCGCAACCGACGAGCCGACCAGCATTTCGAGCATTATGCAGCCTGCCGCCCACACGTCCACTTTCCTAAGTCGTCCCCAAATTATTTTTCCGACAAAAAAGAAGAAAGAGGTACCTCGCGTTGGATGACGACCACTCGACGGGGAGCTCGGGGGCGATCCAGTTTGGCGAAGAGCCCAGGGGCTTTCCTCGGAGCTTGCGGTTGAACTGGGCGAGCGAGCCGCCGTAGCTGGCCGAGCCCAGGACGAGGGAGCCGTTCGCGTCGAAAAAGAGGTTGTCGGACTGCAGGTTTTGAGCAACAAATCGATCCTGGTGGAGGGTGTTGAGCGAGTTGAGGATCTGCAGCATGTGCTTTTTGACGATGTGCAGAGGGAGCGAGCCTGCGCGTCTCAGCAGTGCCTGCAGAGTCCCGCCCTCAAAGTACTCTGTGTAGATCTCCACGAGCGCACCCTCCTCGCGCTCAATCACCCGAATGCCAAAATGCTTGGCCACGATCGCGTCCTTTCTCCCAATCAATCGACCAATGTCCTTTTTCACCTCTGCCAACTAGAAAAAAGTTGAATATAATTAGCCCTTTTTATTATTTTTTTTTTTTTCAGGTACCAGGTTGAAGACGGCGGCGTCCTCGACAGAGGCAGGGAGCTGCAGCTGACGCACCAGCACCATTTGGCCCGAGATCGTGTCCACGGCGTTGTACGACGAAAAGTCCTCGCCCTGCTGAGTTGGCCCGAGACGAGTGAGCTGGAACTGGTCGCGCCCTTTCCTGAACGCGAGGAGCGTCAGCTCTGGGACCTACGATATGGCTCAGTAAAGCAGCGTTGGTTAGGCGACCCAACCTGTCGTTCAGAGTGGGCCTCCTCGGACGTGGACACGACAGGCATGAACTCGTTTCGCCGTCTTGTCTCCTCCTTGAGCGCCTCCTCTTTCCGCCTGACGGTGTCGTCAATCTTCGTGCCCAGGGCCTGCTCCTGCTGCGCCTTGGACTGCTCGCGCTGGTGCTGCTCCTGCTCCTTGAGCTGCTTCTCCTTGGCCTGGCGGTCGGTCATCTCCTCGTAGAAGGACTTTGTGACGCGGACGGTGTTGTGCATGGCCAGGAACGCCTGCACGTGCCCGGTGATCTCAAACACGACCTCGCGCCCGTGCAGCGGCTTGAGCTGCTCCTCGATCAGCGCCTGCAGGTCCTTGACCTGGGCCGCCGACAGCCCCTTGCTCTTGGGGATCTTCATGACGGGCGGCGTGATGGGGTACTTTGGCGTGAACTCGACCTCGAGGTCGGCGCTGGCGTTGCACGTCTGCGCGGTCTCGCCCAGCGGGAACAGGTGCAGCACAAACTTGGTCTGGCCCTTCCACGCCGTCTTGGCCTCCTCAAAGTCGTTCTAATGGCGGTGTGGTCAGCATGGTAAAGGGACTGCGGTATGTGGCACACCATGAAGATCGACTTGAGTGCCTCGACCTCGTTGTGCTGGGTCTCCTGTATGTCCATGCTGGCTGGGCGCTGGCGGTGTCGGCACTGGGCGGCGTCCGTGTGCTCAACCCTGCCGGCAAGAAGACAAAACAAAATGGGCCAATGACGCAACAAGCATGGGAAACACATACACATCGACTCGGAAAAAACAAAACAAAAACAAAAACAAAACAAAAAGGTGCTCGTTTTATGTGAGGGCAGCCGCACGCTTGGTGGCGTTGACCGAGTCGGGCATGCGCAGCTCGTAGTCGCCGTTCTGGGTGATGTAGCGCACCCAGGGGAGTGCCTGGTAGCCGCTCTTCTCAATGATCTTGAGGTATCGGACCTGTTTTTTTTCAATTACAATTTTGTAGCGACAAGGCAACGCCCCATACCTGGATGCCCGAGGTCGTAAAGTAGGGGATCTCAAACTTGACCGAGATCGGCGGCTTCTTCTCGGTGTCGCCGGTGCGGACGGTGGGCAGGCCAAAGTGTGCGCGCATGATAAAGTCGCGACCGCCGGGGAACTGCTTGATGGACCAGATGATGGCGTTCTTCTCGGGGGCGTAGCGGGCCGTGCCCACGCTCGACTTGAACTTGGGCGTGTCGGCGTCCTCGGGCACTGGGATGATGATTTCGACATTGTTGGCGGTGGACCGGCTCTTGAACTGGGCCTTGGCCTTGATCATGTACTCCATGCGCGTGTTCGAGTAGTTTTCCACGATCGACTCGACCCAGATCAGCGGCTTGACCTGCGTGTTGAGGCGGTAGGTCATCAGGTCAAACTCACCATCCGGGGGGATGAATGAGATCGTCCGGTCTGTCTCAAAGCGCGACAGGCGCACGCACTGGTGGAACTTGACGTCCTCCATCTCGACCGACTTGCCCTTTGCAGCTGGATAGAGGGGGGAAGTCGGTTAGGATCACTATTGCTAGTATTTATCCGTTGCCCTGTCATTACATCGACCCGTCGCCTCAAACATGACCTTGTCGTTGAGGCCGAGGCGGAGCTCGGGCATGCCCGTGAGCTGGACCTTCATCTTGATGGCGCCGAGGATCTCGCTGCGGAGGACGTTTCCGTTTGCGTTGCACAGGAGGTTGACCGACTCGACCACGTCCAGGAAGACCTCGTTCTTGCGGTGCTTGATGCCCTCGGGTCGCCACGAGACGGCCGTGGTGACGGTCATGGTCGGCTTGGTGGCCAGCTCCAGCTTGTTGGACTCCTGGGTGATGTACAGCTGCAGCACCTTGGACTCGGTCGTCTGCGGGTAGCCAAAGTCCATCATCTCGTCCATGAGCTCGTAGATGATGACAAAGTTGTCGCGGATCGACTCTTCCTGCAGGTCCTGGAAGTACTGCTGGAACACCTCCTTCATCTTGTGCAGGTACACGAGCACAGACGTCACGTTCGAGTTTTTGCGTGTGACGGCGAGCACTGAAAAAAATAACGACGGAGGGGAAGGGGGGGATTGGCCGTGAGCAAAAAAAAAAAAAAAAAATCATCACAAGGGGAAAGGAAAAGAGCACGTCCCTCCCACCCAGAAAAAAAACAAACAAACAGCAACGACAACGTACGGTAGAGGTTGTTGTGCTGGACGTAGATGTAGCTCAGGCCGTTGTCGCCCTGCAGCACCGGCCCCGCCGCCTCGGCCGAGCCCGAGTCCTCTGCCTCGATGACCATGGGCATGAACTTGTCGACGGCGTTGGTGGGGATGTCGCCGCGGTAGTTGCGGCTGATCAGCACCTTGCCCTTCACGTCCAGGATAAACAGGGCGGAGGCGACCATGGCTGTGTCTTTGTTTTCAAGCGGAGGCCTCTTACAAAAGCACACTTTTTAAACTAAACTAAGTAAGGCCCATGGGGGGAAACAAAAGAATGCACCCTAACTTATGAAAAAAAGCATTTAGTTGCCCACAATCGAGCTGGTGACAAGGAGAGCGACGCCCGTGGCGAGGGTGGACACCGCGCCGACGATCGACGTGAAGATGGAGCCGAGGAGGGCCTGGATGGTCTGGAGGAAGAGCGCCGACACGGCCCAGCCGATGAAGAAGGACTCGATCCAGTTGGCCGCCTTGTCGTCGTCAAACTGGATGCCGTAAAAGATCGCGATGACCGACGAGGCCAGCGAGCCCGCGAGCAGGAGGACGTAGAGCACGTACTCGACCCACACGGGCACGAAAAAGTCGGTCCAGCTGCTGGGCACGAACAGCTGGTGGTCGGGGATCTGGTCGTCGTAGATCGCGGCGGCCTTCTCGGACGGCGACTGGCTCGCAAGGCCGCTCGTCAGGGACATTTCAAACATGACCGTCGTGCTCAGGCGGACGACGCTGGTGTGTTTTACGCGGCGCATGAGGAAGCCGATGAGCGCAAAGGGGATGAAGACGATGACCGACGACACGAAACCGGCAAAGACCTTGCGCTCGACGTTGGACATGACCAGAAGGGAGCCATCGGTGGACTGGAAGAACGTGGCAGAGATCACGAGCGTCACGAACAAGCTCGCCACCGTCGTCGAGATGCGCGCGAGTTTGGTGCCCGTCACGGTCGACTCGAAGAAGAGCGAGAAATACGCGTGCTGAAATGAAAGGAAAATTTAACCAAAAAAAAAACAAACTATTTTTCTGATCGACGTACGTTGTACTTGAGACCCGCTCGGCTGCCGACGTACATTCGCTGCACAAAGCTGAGCTTGCCCGTGCCCTTGGGGTACAGGTTGATGCCGTAGGCGTCCTTCCAGGCATCCAGATGCATCTAGGAAAAAAAAAAATACTGTTGGATTATTTATTCATTTGTATTCGGTACGGTGGCGAGGACGGAGCGAGGGGCAGGTCGGTCGTAGAGCTCATGGTAGCGCTCTGCAAAGTAGCGCAGCTCTGCCTCGCTAGGGGTCTCTGCAGTGGCGATCGACTGGCGGTCCTTCCAGATGGCGATCGAGGCCAGCAGGATGTAGAGCACGACCAGACCCGCCACGGCCACGGTCGAGGCGATGAGGCCGACCGAGTTGGGATTGATGGACGTGGGGATGACGACCTGGTTGATGTCAA
>Ga0302220_10002779_pt1 | contig 12567 bp, 8 predicted proteins | sample II_Palsa_E1_3_FD_194572 | JGI IMG/M metagenome (GOLD analysis project Ga0302220, IMG submission 194572) | Peat permafrost microbial communities from Stordalen Mire near Abisko, Sweden - II_Palsa_E1_3 | ecosystem: Environmental > Terrestrial > Soil > Palsa > Peat permafrost | place: Sweden... | reverse complement strand
AAGTGCGCCTGCGCGGCGTCGGCATCATCAAGTGCTCGCAGGTGATCAAGGATGCCGAAGGTAACGTGACCGAGCTGCATTGCACGCTCGATCCGGAAACCCGCCATGGCATGCCTGGCGCCGACCGCAAGGTAAAGGGCACCATCCACTGGGTCAGCGCGAAGCACGCCGTGGCTACCGAAGTGCGTATCTACGACCGCCTGTTCAACGTGGCCGCACCGGACAGCGAGGAAGATGGCAAGAGCTGGCTTGAGCACGTCAACCCGCTGGCCAAGCGTGTGGTGCAGGCTTGGCTCGAACCGGCTGCCGCTGCGGTGGCGCCGGAGCAGCGGTTCCAATTCGAGCGGCTGGGTTACTTTGTAGCCGACCGGGTCGACCATCGCGCTACGGCGCCAGTATTCAACCGTACCGTGACACTGCGCGATACGTGGGCGAAACAGGCCGGCCAATAGAGGGAGCGAGACTATGCTGCCGCTGCAGATCCATCTCACCCTGCCGCCATGGATGGGTGAGGTCGCCGACACCGACCGCCGCTATCTCAGCGACGAGGAACGCGTTGGCCTGGCGATCGAGTTGTCACGGCAGAATGTCGAGCGCGGTGGCGGCGGCCCGTTTGGCGCGGCCGTGTTCGATGCAGTCAGTGGTCGCCTGATTGCCGCAGGCGTGAATCGTGTGGTGCCACTGAGCTGCTCGGTGGCGCACGCCGAAATGATGGCGATCATGATCGCGCAGCAACGCCTGAGCCGAAGCCGGATGAACGAGGACGATGGCCACTACGTGCTGGCCACCAGCTCACAGCCTTGCTGCCAATGCTACGGCGCCATGGTCTGGGCCGGTATCAACGCGCTATTGATCGGCGCGCGTGCCGAAGACGTCGAGGAGCTCACCGACTTCGACGAAGGCCCGTTGCCGGCGGACTGGATCGGCGAACTGGAACGCCGCCGCATTGCCGTGCGTCGGGATATCCTGCGCGATCAGGCGCGCACCGTGCTGGCCGCCTATGGCACCAGCGGTATTTTGTATTGAGCCGCCTGCGCGCCGCGCTGCCACTGATCCTGCTGCTGCTGGCGGGCATCGTGCTGTTCGCCTCCGGCACGTTTGACCGCTTGCATCCCGAACATCTGGTCGCGCACCAGCATGAGCTTCACGCGCGTATCGCCGAACATCCGTGGCTGTGGCGGATCGCCTATATCGGCCTGCTGACGCTGGTCACTTCCACCGGCATTCCGGGCACCATCGTGGTGATACTCGCCGGCGGTATTGCATTCGGCGCCGTCGACGGCACCGCGTGCTCGTCGATCGGCCTGACCCTGGGATCGCTGATCCTCTATCTGGCCAGCCGCTATGCGTTTGGCGCCGGTAGCAAGCATCCGCCCAAGGTGGTCGAGAAGCTGCATCACGGCTTCGAGAGCCATCCGGTGAGCTATACGCTATTCCTGCGCTTCGTACCGGTGGTGCCGTTCGGCATTGTTACAGTCTGTCTGGCGTGGTTGCGCTGCCCACTATGGCTGTTCCTTGGCGCCAGCTGGGTGGGCGGCACCACGATGCTGTGGTTCGAGAGCTCGATTGGCTCTGGTCTTGGCGACATGATGAGTCAGAGCAGCACGTTCGGCATTGACCTGTTCATGCACCGCGAAGTGATGTTGCCACTGGGGGCAATCGCCGTGCTCGCACTATTGCCGCTGCTGATCGAGCGCCTTACCCGACGCTACCGGCAAGCCATCAAGCAAGTCGATTGAGCCTGCCCTGGCCCAATGTGGCCAAACGGGCTCTAAAGCAGCTGTCAATCCGGTCATTTCGCGCTAGTGTGGGGGCACCCTGGGGGCGCCGAGGCGCGCGGGGTGAACCGACCGGCCTTGGTGCGCTGACGCACCCGAGGCGATAGTGGGGAGGTGCGGGGCGGATGGACAGGGCGATCAACTCCTGGCCAGAACGGCTATGGCAACGGACGTCGTTGATGCAACGGCTGGCATTCGTTGCGCTGGTGCCCACGCTGATCACCGCCGCTTTACTGGTCACCCTGCTGACCCGCCACCAGCTGATCACCTTGCATCGCATGGCGCAGAGCACCGCCGATGCGATCGCGACGCAGACCGCCTCGGTGTGCGTGCAACCGCTGCGCAATATGGATTTGCGCGAGTTGCGGCAGATTGCCGATTCGATCGGTGGCCTGCCGAATGTGACACGCGTGCAGATCCGCACGGCCGACGGCCAGATTCTCGCCGACTACCGCGAGACCGTCGACAATGACAACGCACGCGAAATCCTGACCGTAGAACACGACGTGATCGACAGCGATCAGCCGCGGCAACGCGTGCTCGGCTCGATCCTGGTGGATGTGAGCGTGCATGATGCGATCGCCGCGCAACAGGCAAGCCTGCGCAACGCGTTGATCGTGCTCGTTGTGAGCCTGTTTGTCGCTGGCGTGATCGGTTGGCAGGTGGCGCGCTGGATCAGTTTCCCGTTGCGCCACCTGGCCGGCGCGGTGCGACAACTTGGCCTGGGCGATCGCAAGGTCGCCGTGAAAGTTACCGACCGGACCGAGATCGGCGAGCTGCAGCAAGGCTTCAATCACGCCGCAACGATGTTGCATGACGCGCACCGCGGGATGGAGCAGGAAATCGAACACGCGACGCAGGAGCTGGCGCGCAAGAATGCCGCACTGGAAGCAGCCAGCGTGGCCAGGGCGCGCTTCCTCGCGGCCGCCTCGCACGATCTGCGTCAGCCGCTGTACGCGCTGACCCTGTTCTCTTCGGCGTTGGCGGTGGATGAGTACGATCCGCTGCGGCTGGACCGCATTGCGCATATCCAGGAGTGCGTGCAGTCGCTCGACCATCTATTCAGTGAGCTGCTCGATTTGTCGCGTCTGGAAGCCGGCGCGATACAGGTTGAAATCAGTGAGTTCCCACTCGAGCATGTATTCGCCGAGGTAAGCCGCAACTTCGACATAGTCGCCGAGCAGCGGGGATTGCGCCTGATCATGCGTCATAGCGGCCGCTGGGTGCGCAGCGACCGCAGCATGCTCACGCGCATCCTCAACAACCTTGTCAGCAACGCGTTGCGTTATACCCGCCAGGGTGGCGCTCTGATCGGGGTGCGGCGCGATGGCGAAGAGCGGATACGCATCGAGGTGTGGGACACCGGCAACGGCATCGCAGCCGAACACCTTTCCAGCGTGTTCGACGAGTTCTACCGAATCGACGATCACCCCGAATCAGGATGCGACGATAGTTCACGCCCCGGCCTGGGCCTGGGTCTGGCGACCGCGCAGCGACTGGCGGAACTGCTCGACGCCCAGGTACTTGTCAAATCGCGGCTAGGCCGCGGCAGCGTGTTCCATTTCCAGCTGCCGATCGTGCCGGCGCAACTGGAATTGGCGGGATTGGCCGACGACGCGCCAGCGGATTTGTCGGGCAAGCGCGTATTGGTGATGGACGACGATCCAGCCATTCTTTCCGGCATCCGCTATCTGTTGCGCAGCTGGGGTTGCGAGGTGGCGGTGGCCGAGGATCGTCTGCAGGCGCTGGAGGCGATCGAGGACTGGCCCGGGCCGGCGGACATCGTGATCTCCGACCTGCATCTGCATGCGGGCGAGCGGGCGCTCGACGTGTTCGCCGCGCTCGATCGACACTACCAGCCCGACGGCGAGGCGCCCTTTGCGCGCATGCTGATCACCGGCGAAACCCGCAGCGACCGCCTGCGTGAGATCGTCGCGGCGAAGATCCCATTGCTGCACAAACCGGTATCGCCGCAGCAGCTTCGCGCCACCATGATGGCGGTATGGACAGCCTCGCGCGGCAATTTCTGATCGTCGCCCACACGGCCAGCGTTCCACAGCAATCGCTAATGATCTGGCTGGCATGCTGGCGGGGTTATCCCACCCCCTGCCCATCCGGATCTGGAACCCACCGATGAAATCACTGACTTTGTTACTGCTGCTGACCATTGGCCCTGTCGCCGTCAGTGCCGCCGAGCCTCCTGCGGCGATGACGGCGGCGACGTATGCCGTGCAACAACGCCATCTGCTGGGCGGCGGCGGCGGCTGGGATTACCTCAGTCTCGATCCCGCCACGCACCGCCTGTTCATCGCCCGCAATGATCGGGTGATGGTGGTCGATATCGGCAGCGGCAAGCTGATCACCGAGATTCCCGGCATGAACCACGCGCACGGTGTCGCGCTGGCGCTGGCCCAGCATCGTGGCTACGTCAGCAACGGCCAGGGCAACAGTGTCAGCGTGATCGATCTGGATTCGCTGAAGACGGTCGGCAACATCCCGGTAAGCGGCCTGAACCCCGATGCGATCGTGTTCGACCCGGCAAGCGGCCACGTGCTCACCATGAATGGCCACAGCCATTCGGCCAGCGTGATCGATCCCGCGGCGGGCAAGGAAGTGGCCACCATCGACCTGCCCGGCCGGCCGGAGTTTGCGGTCAGTGATGGCCACGGTCACGTGTTCGTCAATCTGGAGGACAAGGGCGAACTGGCCCAGCTCGACACGAAGACCGACAAAGTGCTGCACGTCTGGAGCCTGGCGCCATGTGACTCCCCTTCCGGCCTCACCTACGACGCAGTCTCTGCACGGCTGTTCTCGGTGTGCGACAACAACCTCATGATCGTCACCGATGCCGTCAACGGTCGCCAGGTCGCCCGGGTGGCCATCGGCAAGGGCCCGGACGCCGCCGCGTTCGATCCACAGGCCCGGCTGGCGTATAGCTCGAACCATGACGGCACGCTGACCATCGTGCACCAGGACGATGCCGATCATTACAGCGTGCTGGCCAATGTCGTGACCCAGCAAGGAGCACGCACACTCGCGCTGGATCCCACTACGCACCTGGCCTACCTGGTCACCGCCGACCCCGCGTCACACGGCGCCCCGGTCAACGGCTTCACCCTGCTGGTCGTCGGCAAACAGTAACGTCATGGTGCCACTGGGCTGCCCGACGCCGATCTGGCGCGGGTGGCCTGGTGGTACAAGCTCCAGAGCAGCCGGTGGATGCTCTGGAGTGAGAACTGGTGAGCCGTCCAGGCACCAAACTCGCACCCACAGCCCCTAAAGTTTCCGCAGCTTCGGCCGATATGCTCCTGTCCTGACCGTCAGGACCGTGCCGAGGGGGCGCCGATACCAGGGTGAAGAGTCGGGGGGCCGTCGAACCGGGCAAAAGGGAGCGGGCGACCGAAATCGTCCTGCCGTTCATTCTCGTCGTTGCCGTAATGATGGGCATGTGCATCATCAGCCTGGACATGATGTCGGCGACGCGAGCATTTGTGGGTGGCGAAAGTCGCTGGTCGAAAGGGCAGAAGCTGGCTGCCTCGCACCTTCAGCAATACCTGGTGACGTTTTCAGAGTCAGACTTCCAGCAGTACCTCGAGGCCATCGCGGTTCCACTCGGCGACCGTCGCGCGCGGCTGGAAATGGACAAGCCCGCGCCCGACGAGGCGACTGCTCTGGCCAATTTCCGCGAAGGCGGGATCGCCGATACCGACATCCCGGGCATGTTGCGGCTTTATAGTCATTTTCGCCGCATCTCCTATGTTGACCGCACCATCTCGATCTGGATTGAGGCGGACAAGCGCATCGCTGAACTGGTCGACATCGCGAACGATGTGCATGCACGGGTTGCCCGTGGCGAGCGAGGCGGCGACTGGGTTGAGGCAAGTCGCGAACGCATTCGCGTTGTGGACGCGCAATTGACGCCTCTGGAATTTGCCTTTTCCAACGCCCTGGGCGAGGCGTCGCGGATAACGGCCGACGTGCTGCTTGCGGCGATTGGCCTTGCCGGCTGTCTGCTCGTACTCAGTGCCGCCTGGCGCACGCGTCGCCTGCTTGATGATCGTCTGCGTGTCGCCAGTGCGCTGCGCGCCAGCGAAGATCGCTTCCAACTCGCTGTCACCGGCAGCAATGATGGCCTTTGGGATTGGGATCGTCTCAGTGGCAGGATCTATCTATCGCCACGCCTGCGGCAGATGTTGGGCATAGAAACCAATCGCGCACATCGCCCGGCGGAGTCGATTTTCGATTGCCTGCATCCGGGCGATCATCGGGCCATGAAAAAAGCCGTAGCAGCCCATGTCTGGCGAGCGATGCCGCTCGACATCGAATTCAGGGTGCCGCTGCCCACCGGCACCGTACGCTGGCTGCGTGCACGCGGCCAGTCAGTACGCGACGTAACTGGCACCTCAGTTCGCATGGCCGGCTCAGTCACCGAGATCACTGACCGGCGCATCGCCGATGCGCTGCTGTTCGCCGAGAAGGAACGCGCCGAAGTCACCCTGCAGTCGATTGGCGATGCGGTCATCACCACCGACGCGCAGGGCCGCATTGCCTATCTCAATCCGAGCGCAGAGCGCCTCACGCGCTGGCGCAGCGATGCCGCGCGCGGTCATCCGGTGGAGACCATCTGCAAAATCGTCGAAGAGGTCAGCTGCGTATCGATCCCCGATCCGGTCGCACAAGTCCTGCGCGACCATTCAGGCTGGACGTCCAGTGACAAGCTCATGCTTGAGCACAGCGACGGCGTGAGGATCGCCATCGACCTCACCGCGACACCGATCCGTGACCGAGCGGGCAACGTGGACGGCGTAGTGCTGGTGATGCACGACGTCAGCAGCGATCGCGAACATGCGGCAACGCTGAGCTACCAGGCCAGCCATGATGCGCTCACCGGCTTGATCAACCGCCGCGAATTCGAGCGCCGCCTCGCACAGGCCATCATCGCAGCCGATCACGCCGGACAACCGTTCACGGTGCTGTATATCGACCTCGACCAGTTCAAGGTCGTCAATGACACCTGCAGCCACGCGGCGGGCGATGAATTGCTGCGACAGATCGCGACGCTGTTCCTGGCGCGGACACGTCGCTGCGACGCAGTGGCACGACTGGGCGGCGACGAGTTCGTGGTGCTGTTGGAGAACTGCGACGCCGAAGACGGATGGCAGGCTGCGGAGAACCTGCGGTCCGCCATTGGCGACCTGCACTTCACCTTCGGCGATCGCACGTTTGCGCTCAGCGCGAGCATCGGCCTTGTCAGCCTGTGCGAGGAGATGCTCTCGCGCGAGGATATTCTTGGCGCCGCGGATGCGGCATGCCACCTCGCCAAGGAGAAAGGTCGCAACCGTGTGCAGCTGTATCGCCTGAATGACGATGAGGTTGCTTCCCGTCAGTCCGAGATGTGCTGGGTCAGCCGCATCCAGGCCGCGCTGGCTACCGACAGTTTCGAGCTGTACGCGCAAAACATCATCGACCTGAGCGATGCCGGCCAGCGCCGCTACATAGAACTGTTGCTGCGCATGGTCGACGAAGACGGCCAGCGGATTCCACCGCTCGCCTTCATTCCCGCAGCGGAGCGCTATGGCCTGATGCCATCCATCGATCGCTGGGTCGTGCAAGCCGCGTTCACCACGCTGCGCAACTGCATCGCGCACGACCCGGCAATGGCACCTGAGCTATGCGCGATCAATCTCTCGGGCACCTCGTTGTCCGAAGATGGCTTCGCCAATTTCCTGCGCCGTCAGTTTGTGGCTTACAACATCGCCCCATCGATGATCTGTTTCGAAATCACCGAGACCGCAGCCATTTCCAATCTGTCCCGCGCGACTGTGTTCATCAGCGACTTGCGTGCGCTCGGCTGCCGGTTCTCGCTGGACGACTTCGGTGCCGGCATGTCCTCGTTCACCTACCTCAAGCACCTGCCGGTCGATTTCGTGAAGATCGACCGCAGCTTCGTCAAGGACATGATCGAAGACCCGATCGACTGCGCGATGGTCGAGGCGATCAACAATATCGGCCACGTCACCGGCAAGCTCACCATCGCCGAAGGCGTCGCCAACCAGAGCCTGCTCGATGAGGTCCGCAGGCTCGGCATCGACTTCGCGCAGGGCTTTGCCGTCGACGAGCCGTGGTTGTTCGCAGGCTACAAAGCAGCAGCCCATGAATCCGGCGTGGCTGTGGTCGATTCAGCGAGCATTTGAAACTCTGCATACGCTGGCCGGTGAACGCGGTCAGCGGCACGGTCGCCGGGGCCGTCAGCATCGATCGATCAGGCTGCAACCAAATCCCCGTGTGCCGCCATCACATGGGCTCGCTTCTCCGATGAGGGAGCTGGTACGGCGGCCACCTGGAAGAACGCTATCTGCCGGCGCAACGACTGTGTGAGTTCCAGCGCGCTACGACTGGCCGAGCTGGCCTCCTCCACCATCGCTGCATTTTGCTGGGTCACCGTGTCGATGCTGGCAACCGCATCATTGACCTGATCGATACCGCTGGCCTGCTCCTGTGATGCAGCGGCGATCTCCTCGACCAGTCCGCTGATCTGCTGCACACCCGACTGGATCTCGATCAGCGCATGACCCGTGCGCTCGACCAGGTCGTTGCCCTGGCTCACCTTGTCGCTGCTGTCGCTCACCAGCTGACGGATCTCACGCGCGGCGGACTTGCTTTGCTGGGCCAATCGGCGAACCTCGCCAGCCACCACGGCGAAACCTCGTCCGCCTTCACCCGCATGGGACGCCTCGATCGCCGCGTTCAGTGCCAACAGATTGGTCTGAAAGGCGATCTCGTCGATGAGCCCGACGAAGTCCACGATCTTCGTACTGGCTGCTCTGATCTCGCTCATCGCCGAAGCGGCTTCCTGCGCGAGAGCGGCGCCTTCTCCAGCGTGCGTGCGCACGCCGCGCACGACATTGCGGCTTTCGTTCGCGCCCTCCGCATTCTGTTTCACGGCGGCCGTCATCTGCTCCATCGACGCAGCGGTTTCCTCCAGCGCACTGGCCTGTTCCTGCGTACGACGCGAAAGCTCGTCGGTGCCCTGCGAGATGTCGCGCGAGGTCGCCGCCAGCTGCTCGCAGGTTTCGTGCACCTGGCCGACGATTTCGGCCAGTCGACGATCCATCGATTGAAGCGCGCGGAGGGTATCGCCGAACTCGTCATTGCCGTCGACCACCAGTGCATTGTTGAGCCGACCAGCGCTGATCGCCTGTGCCAGCTGCTGCGCACTGGTGAGCGGGCGCATGATACGGCGCGTGGTGCTCCAGGCCAGAGCCATGGCAATCAGCAACGCGCTTAATGCCGCAATGGCCGTCGCAACGAGCGTAGCTTTGGCCCGCGCATCCAGACGCGGCTCCACACCGGCCGTGCGCGTATCGGATTCTGCCGCCATCGCCAGCGTGAGCTCGTCGAGCGCACGAATCGGATCCTTGTATTGGACGAAATGAAGGTTGGCCGCGTGCGCATCCTTAAAAGTATTTTCAGTGATCAGTTTGAACGTCGCTTCGTAGCCATCCGCGTACATCGCAAGGTTTTTGCGAAACGTTGTTACCTCGCCGGTAGCTGTGGGAAAGACCTCCAGGGCATCGAGTTCGTGCAGCGCCTTCGCATGTGCGCTCTCCCACTTGCCGTGATAAGAGGCCACTTGAGCGGCATCCCCAATGTTGATGAAGGTGTCCTTTTCAAAGCGGCGCAGTTCCAGCAGGCCAGCCTGTAGTTGGCGCACGTCAGCAGCAAAACGTACATCGCCATGCAGCGTTTCCAGTGTCGTGTGCTGCAGACCGACAATCCCCCATGCTCCCACCGCAGCCGTAGCCATGGACAACAAAGTCAGTGCGCCAAAGGCGAGCTGCAAGCGAAGGCGAACCGAGAATCGTCGCGACGAATTAGAAGCGTACATGGGCATTTCAGATTACTAGGGGAGTGTAGTTATTCATCGGCCTGCGCTGGCGCAACTTGAATCATCTGACAACCGAAGTCGCACACAATGCATCAATGTAGTCAAGGACTTAAAGCCATTCGCTCACGCAATCACCTATTGGCGAGCGGTAACAAGTTACGTACTCCAACACGCTTCTGCACTGGAGTTGCAGCCGGGCAGCAGTAGTTGCGAAAAGCCTGCAAACAGCCCTAACGAACCGCAGCCCATACCAAGCAGAGGGAGAAAACGCTCAGGACGATCGAAGCACCGCGTTGCATCTGCAAGGAGGTGGGCCACGATAATTTGCCCGACCCCAGCCCGCGCCCAAGAGCTATCCAGCCAAGCCCAATCGGAACCAGCAGCAGCGTGAATTCCACCATCGCGGCAAGGTAGTCGCCGAGATCGGTGAATGCGCTTTTGGGAAAGATCAAACTCGCGAAAAGCAGGCCCTTGGGGTTGAGCAAGGTGGCGATGAGGAGCGAGCGCATGCCGATCAATCGCCGCTCGGGTTGGGCCGAGGTCTTCGATGCGGGCCACATGCGTATGGCAAGCCACGCAAGATAGATTCCGCAGGCCATCCGCAAGGTGGGTAAAAGCCACGGCAGTTTTTCGGTCGCCGCGACGAGAAAAATTCCCCAGACCGAGATCGATATCAGATACCCGCACAGCTCGGCACCAATGAGCGGCGCCGACGATCTAAAACCGTGTCGAAGGCCCGCCGTCGCGAGGAGCGTATTCGTCGGACCCGGGGTGATCAGCACGACGGAAATTCCAAACGCAAGCAACGGCATGTCAAAAGTGGGAAGCATGATGGGCAGCTGCACTCGATCTACGGTGGAGTAAGTAACCGGCAACCAGATCGTCACGAGCTTACATGCCGCTCGGCATTTTGCCCGAAAGCAGATGCTTTACGCCTACGGAACGATCGTCGTCACTCCCTGACCTGGAAGATTGACCGAACCTTCCTCAGGAGTAAGCCCTGGTCGACGATCATATGTGCCCATCACCCTGTACCAGTTTTCTCGGGATGATTGACCAGGTACGTTCGCATCTCCGCGACTTGCGACTTGAACTCCGATTGATCGCCGAAATGGTCAATGAAGTAGTGGATCGTGTCGTAGCGACCGGGCAGATTGTGGTCCATCTGGTTGCAGGCCCGCACGATATAACCGGCCGGATTTTCTGGATGACGGCTGATCAATGTATCGGCCAGTGCTTCGGCCTTCTCGGGCTGGTGCGCGGCGTGGTTGTACAGGTCGCCCGCCTCAGCCATCGCCTGCTGGTTGTCCGGGTCGCGCTTGAGTACGGCGAGGAACGTGTTCTCGGCTTCTTTGACATGACCGGTGTATGCGTAGATATGACCCAGCTTCGTACCAATCGCATTGTCATCGGGAAAACGCTGTTCGGTCTGAGCAATGCTCTTGATCGCGCCGTCGCCATCTCCGAGTTTGACCATCAGCTGCGCGCGCCATTGCAGTGCATCTGCGTCTGCTGGATTAAAGCGCAGCGATTCCGAATAAAGTTCCACCGCCAGAAGTGGAGCTTGATCGTAGGCCTCGTTGGCGAGGTCCTTCAGATTGCCATAGGAGACGTTTTTGTCAGCAGCAAGCATCAGCTGGCGGATTTGTTCGCCCGCTGCATCCCCGCAATCGCAAGTCGCCCGATAAACAACCGGGTCCTGAGCGACCATGCGCAACAGCGAATTGTGCGCAACCAACGCCTCTGTCTCTCGCATCTGCTCACCTTCACCGCCAAACGCACTTCCCCACTTCGGCTGGGAAAAGTTCATCATTTGCACGCGCAACGCGAAATTGGCTGGATCAACAGCCAGACCGCCCCTGGCTGCCTGATTCATATAGTCCTCGTCTCCTTCCAAGGCACCGAGATAGACCATCGATGTAAAGGCAGGCGTAATAGCGGGCAGTAACAACACCGCACGATCCAGATCCTGACGTGCCAACGCCAACTGTTGGCGCATACCGTCAACCTGGTCGTCGCTGAGGTCTCGCGCCCAACCGCCGCCGCGCGCTTTGTGGGCAGCATTGACATACTGCATACCGCTGGCCGCAAGTGCGTAGGCGCTATTCGGCGCTTGCTGTTTCCACGCATCGATGATCTTGCGCGTGTTGGTATCGGCTTCATCGAAGCCGGCGCTATAAAAAGCTGCATCGAGTAAGCCAGGCTGCTTCGGATCATGCAGTTGTGCGTCCAGGTAGCCCTTGAATGTGCGATCAACTTCGTCGGCTTTGCCTTGTTGCAGCAAGCTGTCGATCTCCGAGAGCTGCAGGTAATGACGGTTGCGCAGCTGACAATATGCCAGGGTGGTTCCATCATCCCAATGACTACCCGGCAGATTGGGGTAGCGCAGGCAACGCTGCAGTGGGTCGGCGATGCTATCCGCCTGACTCACTACAGCCATAAAAGCTACGTAATCCGCAGCAGATTGCTTCGCTTTATTTGCGCTGTGCCAGTCGTTCCAGATGCGCCCTACCAGGGTTACCGCAATCACAACCAACACCAGAGCAAGCCATATTTGCCGATGATTCTGACCATCGGCGCGGCCTGATTGACCTAACACTTCGCGATTCGAGTTATCCATATGCCCCCCTATTACACTCGATCCAGCCGGTTAACCTGGGCCAGCTTCATTTCTTTGGACTCGTTAAAGCTTTCCCCCACTGCCCTAAACTTAATCCAAGCATGATCAAATATCACTGGGCACGCTCTATGAGCCAGCAGAGTGCAAGAGCTCCAACTGACCTTGCCCTCGAACTTCGTATCCCATAACCGTGGTCATGGGCTAGCTTGTTTGGTCAGAGCCGCAAGCCAGTGTTTCTCGAACTGCATCGGACTGACGTAGTTCAAGGTGGAGTGTAGTCG
>Ga0302220_10002774_pt1 | contig 12587 bp, 8 predicted proteins | sample II_Palsa_E1_3_FD_194572 | JGI IMG/M metagenome (GOLD analysis project Ga0302220, IMG submission 194572) | Peat permafrost microbial communities from Stordalen Mire near Abisko, Sweden - II_Palsa_E1_3 | ecosystem: Environmental > Terrestrial > Soil > Palsa > Peat permafrost | place: Sweden... | reverse complement strand
ATATTCATAACACCGACATGGGCGGCGCGGTACCGGCGTCGCTGTCGCGTACGCTGACCGAGATCTACCAGGAAGGCATCCGCTTCGCGCCGACCAAGATTGTTCGCGCCGGTGTGCTGGACGAGGTCCTGCTCGAACACATGGCGATCAACGTGCGCGCGCCCGACCAGAATCGCGGCGACCTGAAGGCACAAATTGCGATGTTGATGACCGGCGAGCGCCGGGTGCTGGAGATCATCGAGCGCTTCGGAATCGAGCGATTCCGCGCCGGAATGGACGCGCTGCTTGAGTACTCGGAAGAGCAGGCGCGCACGATCGTGAGGAGTATGCCGGACGGCGAATATTTCTTCGCTGAATATGCCGACGAAGATTCGGTCAACGGCAGACCGCTGCGTGTTGCGTTGACCCTGACTGTTGCGGACGGTTCACTCGTCTTCGATTTCACCGGCAGCGATCCGCAACTGAATTCGTCGCTGAACATGCCCACGGGCGGCAAGGAGCGCCACGTCCTCGCGCTCGTGGGTCTCAACTACGTCTTGTACTCGCTTAATCCCGATCTTCTGCTCAACGCAGGCATGCTGAAAGTGGCGCGCTGCATCCTGCCTGAAGGCACGATCATGAATTGCGTTGCGCCCGCGGCGGTCGGGATGCGCAGCCTGACCGCGAAGGTCGCGCAGTACGTGACCTTCGGCGCCTTCTCGATGGTGTGCCCGGAGCGCTTGCCGGCGTGTCCCGCTGGGGGTATGTCGATTCTCAACGTCAAGACCGTGGACCGCCGGGGTCGCGCGGTGATCGCTTCCATCGGTCCTGTGGGCGGTGGCGCGGGCGGCATGATCTCGGGCGACGGGTCGGATGCGTCCGGCGCGAACGTGGCGTTCCTTCGCAATACGCCGGTCGAGATCAACGAAGCCGAAGTGCCGATCCGCATCACCAAGTATGGCGTCGTGCCTGGTAGCGCGGGCGTGGGCAAGTACCGGGGCGGCTTGGGAACCGTGATGGAGTTCAGGGTGTTTTCGCCGGGCACGCTGGTCACCGCACGTAATCGCGACCGTTCGCGCTTCGCGTCCTGGGGCGTGCTTGGGGGCAAGGCGGGCGCCGTCTCGCGCTTTACCCGCAATCCGGGCCGCGAGGACGAGGAGGACCTGGGCGTGACCGACCTCGTGATGTGCGGTCCCGGCGATGTCATCCGCCTCGAAGGCTGCGGCGGCGGCGGCTACGGCCATCCTCACGAGCGCGACGCGCAGAAGGTGGCGGAGGACGTGCGGCGCGGTTATCTTCGGGTGGATCAGGCGCGTGACTTGTATGGCGTCGTGCTGGTCGGCGGAGCGATTGACGGCGCAATCGATGCAACGCAGACGGCTCGACTGCGCGAAGAGGCGAAGAGGGCAATGGACCAAACCGCGGACCGGAAGGTGGCCACTCACTTCGACTATGGCGAGGCGCGCAACGCCTATGAGGCGAAGTGGACACGCGAACGTTACGACGTATTGACCGGCATCCTGGCTCGCGCGCCGGTGGCGTGGCGTCACTTCCTCAAGCACAAGATATTCGACGCCCTCGATGCGAGGGAAGCGGCCGGCACGCTGACCGCCGGCGCCGGAATTATTGACGAACTGTATGCCGGCGTGTTGCGGCGATACCCCCAATTGCTCGACGTGGAGCAGGCCGCCGTTGCCTGAAACATGGATGAAAACGCGGACGTTTTCATCGGCTGGCTGACGGCCATGCAAAGCACCGCGTTAGCAATGCAATAACAGGCGAATTATGCTGTTTCGCGGTTTTTGTCGGCGTTTCACGCGGATTCTGCAAGCATACGATGCTGCTGAAGAGACGCGATAAACCTTGCCCACATCGCCTCCTGAACGTTCTTTCAGATCCCTTACCCACCCGGAGTCATTCAAGTGAAAGATGATACTAAAAGCGGTGGCGTAAGCCGTCGCGACATGATGCGCGTGTTGGCCGGCACCGGCATGATGGCGGTTGCCGGCGGCGGCCTGCTGTCGGTATCGGCGTCCGCGCTGGCCGCCGATACCCCCAAGAAAGGCGGCAGTATCCGGGTGGCATACGACGCGGGTTCGGTTTCGGACACGCTCGACCCCGCCCTGGGTTCGACGGGTAGCGACTACATCCGGTTCTTCATGTTTTATAGCGGCCTGACGCAGTTCGACGAGAGCCTGACGCCGCAAATGAATATAGCGGAGTCCGTATCAACTTCCGACGCAAAGACGTGGATCATCAAGCTTCGCCAGGGCGTGACGTTCCACGACGGCCAAGCGCTCACGCCAGCTGACGTAGCTTATTCACTGTCGCGTCATAAGAACCCGCAGACGGCATCGAAGGTGAAGACCCTCGCCGATCAGTTCACCGATATCAAGGCGAGCGGTCCGAACGAAGTGACCATGGTGCTCGATGTGCCGAACGCCGACTTGCCGGCGATCCTTGCCACGCCGCAACTCGTGATCGTCAAGGACGGCACGACGAACTTCGGCTCGGCAATCGGAACCGGACCGTACAAGCTCAAGAGTTTCAAGCCGGGTGTCAGCACGGTAGGCGTGCGCAATGACAACTACTGGAAAGCCGGACAACCTTACCTGGACCAGATCGAACTGGTGAGCATCAGCGACAACGCGGCCCGCGTGAATGCGCTGCTCGCAGGCGACGTGCACCTGATCAACTCCGTCGATCCGCGCTCGACACAGCGTATTGCGGCGACCCCGGGTTATGCTGTCAAGGAAACCAAATCCGGTCTTTACACCGACCTGATCATGCGTCGCGACAACACGCTCACGGGCAATCCCAACTTCGTGATGGGCATGAAGAACCTGTTCGACCGCGAGCAGATCCGCACGGCCGTGTTCCGGGGCTTCGCTGTGACCGGCAACGACCAGCCGATCCCGCCGGGCCATCGCTACTTCAACGCATCGTTGCCGCAGCGCAAGTTCGATCTCGACAAGGCCAAGTTCTACATGCAGAAGGCTGGTGCGGTGGGCCCGGCTTTGCCGCCGATCTACGCCACGACCGACGCGAACGGTTCTATCGAAATGGCCGAACTGATGCAGCAGACGGCCGCAAAGATTGGTGTGAACCTTGTTGTCAACCGGGTTCCCGGCGATGGTTACTGGTCGAACCACTGGATGAAACATCCGCTCGGTTTCGGCAGCATCAACCCGCGTCCCAGCGCAGACGTATTGTTCACGCAGTTCTTCAAGTCAGACGCGCCCTGGAACGAGTCAGGCTGGAAGGACCCTCGCTTTGACCAGTTGCTGCTGAGCGCGCGTGCTGAAACCGACGAAGCCAAGCGCAAGGCGATGTACGGCGAAATGCAGGTGCTGGTGGCGGATCAGGGTGGCATCGGCATTCCGTCGTTCATCAGCCTGCTGGACGCCAATGACAAGCGGTTGAAGGGGCTGGGCTCGATCCCGACCGGTTCGATGATGGGCTTCTCGTTTGCCGAGCATGTCTGGTGGACTGCTTGACCAAGCACGTTACGGAATGGGTTAAAAGCGGCTATCGTGGCGCGTGAGGCAGAAGCACGCTCGTTGCGCCACATTCAACTAAGAAATCAATGAAGCTTGATTCGTATTGGCTGGATACGGCTCCCGTATTCACTGGAGGTGCACAGGGTCCCGTGGAAGGCCGCGCCGATGTTGTCGTGATCGGCGGCGGATTCACGGGCTTGTCGGCGGCGCTCGAACTTGCCACGCGCGGTGTGTCGGTCACCGTGCTGGAAGCAGGGCGGATAGCGAGCGAGGCGTCCGGGCGCAACGGCGGCCAGTGCAACACCGGCGTCGCGCAGGACTTCGCTTCGCTTGCCGCGCGCGTCGGGCTTGAACAGGCCCGGGGCTTCTATCGCGCGTATGAAAGTGCGGTGGCGAGCGTGGAGTCGATCGTGTCCCGTCATCAGATCGATTGCGACTTTGTCCGCACGGGGAAGCTCAAGCTGGCCGCCAAGCCCAAGCACTTCGAGAAACTGGCGCGTACCTACGAGGTGTTGCGTCGCGAAGTCGATCCGGAAGTGGAGTTGATTCCGGCTGATCGTATGCGCAGTGAAATCGGCTCGGATGGTTTTCACGGCGGCCTGCTGCAGCGCAACGGCGTGCAGATGCACATGGGCAAGTTCGGGGTCGGGCTGGCACAGGCTGCCACACGGCACGGCGCGCGCATCTTCGAGGGCGCCGCGGTGAAGCAACTGAAACGTATCGATGGCGAACGCTACGAGCTTACGTCGGCGCGTGGCGTCATCACGGCAGACCGGGTGCTGGTGGCAACGGGTGCATCGCGTGTGGGGCCGTTGCAGTGGTTCCAGCGGCGCATGGCGCCGGTGGGCAGTTTCATCGTGGTGACGGAGCCGCTTTCCACGCAGCAACTCGACGCGTTTTTCCCTCGCAGGCGCAGCTATGTAACGTCGCTAAACATAGGCAATTATTTTCGGGTGACGCCTGATAACCGCCTGCTGTGGGGTGGTCGCGCGCGCTTCGCGATGTCCAATCCTCATTCCGATGAAAAGAGCGGCAACGTGCTACGCAAGGGACTTGCCAAGTACTTTCCGGAGCTGGCCAACACGAGGATCGACTACTGCTGGGGTGGTCTCATCGACATCACCGTGGACCGGCTTCCCCGTGCGGGGCGGCACGAAGGGCTCTACTATTCGATGGGCTACAGCGGCCACGGCGTGCAGATGTCAACGCATATGGGACGCATGATGGCTGACATGATGTCGGGTTCCGAACAGGCTAACCCGTGGCGGTCGCTCCCCTGGCCCTCGGTGCCCGGACATGCCGGCCGCGCGTGGACGCTGCCTTTGGTCGGCGCGTATTATCGGCTCCAGGATATTTTGTTCTGAGGGGTCTGGGTGTCCTGATTGAATCGTGCGCGCATGGCACGCGTGTGGGGCGAACGTGATAGTCTTTTTGACCTGAACCATCCGACCCGCGCCCGACCCCGCAGCACGCGAGCTCAACGTCAGGAGACCAAGATGCAAACAAAGATTCCGGCAATCTATATGCGCGGAGGCACAAGCAAGGGTGTCTTTTTTCGTACGGATTCACTCCCGTGCGATCCGGCACTCCGCGACCGCATCCTGCTGCGCGTAATCGGCAGTCCCGATCCCTATGGCCAGCAGATCGACGGCATGGGCGCCGCTACGTCGAGCACCAGCAAGGTCGTACTCGTGGGTCCGTCTTCCAGGGATGACTGCGACGTCGACTACTGGTTCGGGCAGGTGGCGATCGACAAGCCTGTCGTCGACTGGTCCGGCAACTGTGGGAACCTGACCTCCGCGGTTGGTCCGTTCGCGATCGCGCAGGGTCTGGTCGATGCGCCGCGCGACGGTACTGCCACCGTGCGTATCTGGCAGGCAAACATCAATGCAAGAATCATCGCGCATGTGCCGATGCAAGATGGCGCGGTGCTCGAAGAAGGTGATTTCGAACTCGATGGCGTGACCTTCCCCGCGGCGGAAATCAGGATCGAGTTCCTGGACCCGAGCGGCGAGAGCGGTGACAATGACGCCGGCGGCGGCATGTTCCCCACGGGAAATCCGCTCGACACACTCGACGTACCCGGTGTCGGCGCCATCGAACTCACGATGATCAACGCCGGCAATCCCGCCATTTTCATCGACGCCGCGACACTCGGGCTGAAGGGCAACGAACTGCAGCGGGACATCAATGGCAACGCGGATTTGCTAAGCAAGGCCGAGGCAATCCGCGCGTATGCGGCCGTTCGAATGGGACTGGCACGGACTGCGGATGAAGCATCGACACTTCGGCCCCACACGCCGAAACTTGCGTTCGTGGCTGCCCCATCTGCCTATGTGGCATCCAGCGGCAAGCCGGTCGATCCGGCGACGCTCGATATCAACGCACGCATTTTCTCCATGGGCAAGTTGCACCACGCCATGACCGGTACCGGCGCGGTCGCGATCGCGGTTGCCGGCGTGATTCCCGGCACGGTCGTGCATCGGCTTCTGGCAAACAAGACGACCGGGCAGATCCGTTTCGGCCATCCGTCGGGCGTATTGGCGGTGGGTGCAGAGGCCGAGCAGCGCGACGGTACGTGGGTCGTCACCAAGGCGATCATGAGCCGGACGGCGCGTCGGCTCATGGAAGGGAGCGTCTTCATCCCTTCTTCTCTTGATCCCGATGGAAACTGAGGCGTTGACGCCTTGTGAATTTGCCTCACGTCGCGGTGAAAATTTCTCTCTTTGCGCGCGGGCTCTGGGTGTATAGGCTTGTGACTAGCGGCTGACCATAGGCCAATACGAGCCATCTTCAGCCGTGGCCCATACGCTTCGCCGCATGGATCCGGAGGGGACGATGTTGGACGCCAAATTGATAAACCTGAGCGCGGTGGCAGAGCAGACTAAAGCGGGATACTTCAATCAGGTGCTGACCAAGGTGAACGATCATGCGGTTCACCTTAGCGTGATGGACGCGCCATTTTTCTGGCATTTCCATCCCGACTCGGACGAAGTCTTCATCGTTATCGAGGGCGTCTTGCTTGTCGAGCTGGAAACGGCGCGATATGAGTTAAAGGAAGGCGAGATGTTGACCGTACCGGCCGGGGTCAGGCATCGGACCAGCCCTTTGACTCCGCGATCAGTGAATCTCACTGTCGAAAAAATAAACGCTGAGAGCGTACGCGTTTCCTGAGCGCCCGCGTGAAACGATGCTCATCGTTTAAACGAAGCCCTGCGTCATCGCAAATAAAAATTACGTAAAACCCTAAGCGGCCTGCGTATATATGCCGTAAAAACACCAAATATTTACGGCATTTTTTCTTGTTATCAACCGACGAGGAATCCTACACTTCTGGCAAATGATGAGACCGGGGGTGTCATGTCGAAGCAACGCACAGCAACGAAGAATCACACGCGTATCAGCTACGTTCATCGTGGCGTAGGCAGCGTAGTACTGAGGCGCTTTGACTCAGCGTGCGATTCGTTCGATGAGTTGACCCAGATGCTGCACCGGTCATTTGCGCGGCTTGGCGGGATGGGGCTCAATTGCACGTGCGTTGACCAGTCAGCGCTTGTTACCCGGGCGCGTGCCATGGGCGGCGACTGTTATGTCGCGGTATGCAACGGACGGCTGGTCGGAACAATGACGCTTTATACCCAGGATACCGAGTCGGTATGTGCGCTTTATCGGCGGGATGATATTGCGAGCGTTCGCCAAATCGGCGTCGATCCTGCCTATCAGAGCAGGGGGATCGGGAAGTCGTTATTGGCCTATGCGGATCACTGGGCCGCCATCCGCGGTTACGCCGAGCTTGCACTGGATACACCGCAACCCGCTGCACATTTGATTGCTTTCTACCGGGGCCAGGGCTTCCGCATCGACGACTTCGTGAGGTTCGCGGGCAAGCAATATGACAGCGCGATTCTGAGCAAACCGCCAGTCGCTTTCCGCCACCTTGCCACATGGTCACGCCGTCTTGAACTGCCGCAAGCGAGTGTTGCTCACGCGAGTGTTGCTTACGCGGCATAACAGAAAGGCCGCACTCATGCCTGAAGTGCGGCCCGTATCAAACCCTGTGTCGAAAGCTGCTTTGAAGCTTCTTTGAAGCTTAATAATCAGACCTTTTCAACCGAAGCCTGATAAATCTCATCGACAGACGTTGCCAGCGTTGCGTCGAACTCGCTGTCGCTCATCGACTTCTTGAGCTCGTTGATCAGCGCCCGGGAGAAGCTGGCGATCATGCCGTGATTCTTCGCGAGGCGATTGCACGCGTCGGTCCGCGCGTAGCCGCCCGAGAGCGCCACCACCCGTACGACGGCCGGGTGCTCGATCAGCGGACGATAGAGATCCACCACGTCCGGGATAGTCAGCTTGATCATGACCTTGCTGCCATTGGGCAGGGCCTCGAGACCCTTGAGCAACTCAGCCAGGAGGATGGTTTCCGCTGCCGCCTTGTCCGGGCTGTTGATCGACACCTCGGGTTCCAGGATTGGCACCAGACCGTGCGCCTGGATTTGCGCCGCGACTTCGAACTGTTGCCGGGCGATGGCCGCGATCCCTTCCTGCGAAGCATGGTCGATAACCGAGCGCATCTTGGTACCGAATACGCCCAGCTTGACCGCCCGCTCGAGCAGCGCGTCCAGCCCGGGGATCGGTTTCATCAGACGCACGCCGTCCGCTTCGGCCTCGAGCCCCTTGTCCACTTTCAGAAAGGGAACCACGCCCCGGTCTTCCCACAGGAAGGCGGGGACGGACTTTCCTTCTGCCTGTCCGTCCATGGTGGCTTCGAAGAGAATGGCGCCGATAACCTTGTCGCCTGTAAAAGCGGGTGCGGTCATGATGCGTACCCGCATCTCGTGCATCAGCTTGAACATCTCGGCGTCGCCGCTGTAGTCGCTCTCCGGAATTCCATACGCCTTCAGTGCGCCAGGGGTGGATCCGCCACTTTGGTCGAGGGCGGCGATAAACCCCGGTTTGTCACTCATTTGCGCCAGCATTTTGTCATTAGCCACGTACGTTTCTCCCTCTTAACTATCAAACCCCGGACCAAGGACCTCTGGTCTGGACCATTGCTTTCAATGTAATAAGTGTACTGGATTGGCGGATAAGCTTCGAAAACAAACAAACAGAGGTAGCCGGTTTTACTTGGCTGGCTTTGGCCGCACCGCTTCTGATGGCACGCTCATTCGTCCCTGCTCGCCCGCCGGACTGCGCTACAGGCGGGTCGCGAGGCGGTCCTCCAAGACGCAAGAACGGTGCCTCGATAGAAAAAGCAACTGATCGTTGCTGCCGCGAAGGCTTCCAGTCTGCCGCGCGGGAACGCTTGCGATCGGCAGGTTCACCCTCGAAAAAAGTTGCCGCCATAGGTACAAGTTGAACGAGATCGTACCGGCGAAAACCCAAGGCTTGGTCCGCAAAAGCCGGGCGCACCCGCAGTCGCGCTCAAGCATCCGCGAAAAATATTGAAATAAAAATCAAAAAATGCCGACGGGTCGCGAGAGAAGAACGACCTTGTCCGCGCCTTGCGGGATATTTCTGAGGGTTCTTTCACATCACAGATGGGTAGGGCCTTCCGCGGCTGCGGCCCGCATGTCGCGCGGGCACCGGTGACCTCGAACCGGCCGCACACACGCGTGGAAATCTTTTTAAAGATTTGGAAAGGACCTGCGGGAGGCGTGTGTTGCTCGCCGTTTCACCCTTGGCGGAAGTGCGCAACCATGACTGCGCGAATAGAGCATGTACAGCCGACAATGCACAGCCCGGGAGATGCGCGGCTGCCGCATCGCATCGCCTATCGTTTCCCCGAGGCTCCCCTGAGGCTTGCCTTCAGCGGGCTGATTTTCATCCAGGCTCAACAGCAAACCTGACGTACGGAGCATTTTAATGTCGACGATTTCCAGCGCGTCCAGCGCTTCAAGCGTGCCCGCCTCGGCCACCGTGACCTCGGCCAACGCCATCTCGAGCGCGGCCGACACGACGGCTGCGGCCGCCTCGGCCAGGGCGTCCGCCGCGCAGTCGGTCATCAGCGGCTCGACGGGCAACGCGTCGCTGGATGTCTCGTCGCTGGTCACGAGCCTCGTCAACGCGAAGGTGGCGGGCCAGACCGGCTCGCTGATCGCACAGCAGAGAAACGACAACACCAAGCTCTCGGCAATCGGCGCTTTGCAGGCCGGGTTGTCGGCGTTGCAGGCGGGCATTGCGCCGCTGTCGAACGGGACCGCCCTTGGGCAGTTCACCGTAACCGCGGATGGCACGGGGCTGACGGCGAGCGGCAGCAGCAGCGCGGCGACGGGCCGCTATTCCGTCGCGGTGACGCAAATTGCCAGCGCGCAGACGCTCTCGTCGGCCGCGTTCGGCGCAACGACTGCATTGGGCACCGGCACGATGAACGTCTCGGTTGGAGACAAGTCGATGAGCGTCGACATCACGCCGGCGAACAACACCGTGAGCGGCATTGCGAGCGCGATCAACTCGTCGTCGAGTAATCCCGGTCTCTCGGCAACGGTCGTGACCGGCACCGACGGGGCCCACCTGATCTTGCGTTCGTCGGCCACGGGTGCATCGAATACGATCAATGTTTCCGTAGGCACGGTGACCGCCGATGCCGGCCTGTCCAGTCTCGGCATGACATCGACGGCCGGCGCCAGCGCTGCAGACCCGTCGAGCATTACATCGGTGTCCGCCACGAGCCCGTGGACGCAGACCGAATCCGCCAAAGACGCGATGTTTACCATCGACGGCACGGCGGGCACCAGTTCAAGCGACACGGTGACCACTGCGATCCAGGGTGTCACGCTGAACCTGACCGCGGCGGCCATTGGCGTACCTGCCGGCACGCCGCAGACGCTGACCGTGGCACAGGACACCACGTCTGCGTCGAGCGCCATCGACAACTTCGTCAACCTCTATAACGCCCTGGTCACCACCTACGGCCAGGTTGCCGGTTTCGACAGTTCGAAAGCGAAGGGCGCGCAAGGCGGCCCGCTGCTCGGCAACGCGATGTTCAATACGATCAAGAGCACGCTCGCAAGTATTGTCAGCAGCGGTGTCAAGAACGGCAGTTCCAACATTTCGCTCGGCGCAATCGGCATTACGCTGAACAAGGACGCGACCCTTACAGCCGACGACACGAAGATTACTAACGAGCTGACGAGCAATCCGCAAGGGGTGGCGGCCCTGTTCAATTCGACGACCGGCGTGGCCGCGAAGATGACAAAGAGCCTGAACGGATTCCTGGGAGAGGGCGGCCTGATTGCGAATAACCAGAACCCACTCAACGCGGACCTCAAGAGCATCAGCACGCAGCAAGACACCCTGGCAAGCTACTCGGCCCAGCTCACTCACCAGTACCAGGCGCAGTTCACCGCGCTCAACACGGTCATGGCGACGATGAACAAGAATTCGCAGTACCTGACGCAACTGTTCGGCGGCGCCAACAGCGCCGGCGCGCTGGCGAAAGGCAAGGGCGGTTGATCTGCAAGGCAGTGATGACGCGGCGACAAGGCGAGATGCAGCAGTGAAACACCTGAACCAAGCCCGGCGCAGCGTGCGGATGCCGCCCATGCACGCGCTTCGCGAGCCTCACGCAAGGGGGTGGCGCAAGGCCGTGACAGTGTGAAAAATACGCGAGCACTTCTGTGGATTGTCTCTAGAGTATGTCGATACCCCTCGGTGCTGGCCGCCACGTCGGTGTGCGGCGCGATAGACGTGGGCGGCAGATAAGCTTAAGTGATGGATTGGCTGGTCGCTGCTTCGGGCGGTGGCTTGCCAAACCATCTGGATCACTTATTATGTAGTGCTGTCAATCCCGCTAAAAAACAGCGATCAGTACCACGCCGATCACCGATAACCCCGCACCAATAATCCGGAGCCCGGTTGCGGGCCGCACCTCGAATCCCAGCAAGCCGAAATGGTCCAGCAGCACAGAAGTAATGACGGCCGAGATCACAACGATGGTGGTGAACGTGGCGGAGCCAAGCTTCTTGGTAATCAGCAACGAGCACATCAGGAACAGCGCATTGCAGATACCGCCTATATACGCCCACCAAGGGACATCTCCAAGTTTCGCGGCCGTAGCCTTGAGTTGAAACCCGAGAAACGGAATGCAGGCGAGCAGACAAAGCGTGCCGATCGTATAAACAATGAACGCGGCGACAATCGGTGCCTGTGTCGTCTTGAGCAACGCCGAATTGCTGCCGGACTGCAGCGGGTTGGAGATACCCGCCAGAACCGCGAAAAGAGCCAGGAGCCAGTGCACGAATGGCCCCTTATTCGTCGGAAAAGCGGGGATCGCGAAACGCGTCCGGCCCCGCTATGGGTTCTAACAAGACCGGTCGATTGTCCGCCGCAGACCTGTAGATTGCTTCCATGATGCGCTGGTCCTGCAGGCCCTCTTCGCCGGGCGTACCGGGTTTGCGGCCGGTCAGCACGCATTCGGCCATGTGATCCATCTCTGTGCCGAACTGGTTCTTGTCCTCCGACACCCGCTCCTCCATGACCTCCACATCCTCCCGTTCGGCGGACCGGTGATTCACGTAGAGCCGGATGCCTTTATAGGAAAAGGCGGGGTCCAGCTTGACGCTCGCTTTCTGGAAGTAAAGCCGGGCGTTGCGGGATTCGTGCGCGTCGTAAGCCGACGAGCAGCGCCCTACAACGCCGGAAGGAAACCGCATCTGCCACGCTACATTCTCTTCGACCTCCGTAAAGCGTGGGTCGCCCGGCGTGCTCCAGATCCAGGCCATCACCTCGACCGGTTCCTCGCCCGTGACAAAGCGTGCGAAGTTAAGGCAGTAAAGGCCGATATCCGGCAACGAACCACCGCCGGCCAGCTCACGCTGGTGGCGCCACTGGCTTGCCTCGTCCTGCACCTGGCCGTTGTGCGCTTCAATGATCTTCAGGCTCCCGAATTCTCCCGATCTGACGAGCCTGGCGATGTCGCGATTGTGGGGTTCGTATTGCAGCCGGTAAGCGACCATCAACAAGACGCCGGCGTCCGCGCAGGCGCGCACCATCTCAAGCGCTTCGGCTGACGTGTTGCTTAGCGGTTTCTCGCACAGCACATGCTTGGCCGCGCGCGCCGCTTGCTTCACCTGTTCGTGATGCAGGCCGTTGGGCGTCACAATGTAG
>Ga0302220_10002772_pt1 | contig 12593 bp, 12 predicted proteins | sample II_Palsa_E1_3_FD_194572 | JGI IMG/M metagenome (GOLD analysis project Ga0302220, IMG submission 194572) | Peat permafrost microbial communities from Stordalen Mire near Abisko, Sweden - II_Palsa_E1_3 | ecosystem: Environmental > Terrestrial > Soil > Palsa > Peat permafrost | place: Sweden... | reverse complement strand
GCAACTACGTCCCAAGCGTTTCCGGTGGGAGTCGACCAAAATGCGTCGTTCACCGGTCGTGCTTTCAACGACAGCTTCTACCAAGACCTGCCGCTCGGTCGGCCTGAAACCGTCTGTCAGCAATGGCGCCCATATCGGTCATCCAGCCGCGGCGACACCAATCTCGAAAGCCGACTTCGTTCATATCGCCGATCGACGGGACTGGTGGATGGCGGAGCGGCCCCTTTCGAGCGAACGGCGGCGATAAACAGCCCTTCGTTCGGTCGCAGGAACGGCAGCTAAGCACCCAATCTCAAGGATCTCGACGAGACGCCCGACAAGGTCGCGAAGACGGCGAAGATCGCGGCTTTCTACGCGGTGCACTTGGCAGGTTTGCTCAAGAAGGAACGCTACCCGGACCGGACCCCTTACGGAGGATCAGCGTGTTGCGAGGTCGGCGAAGGACATCAGGAACAGAAAACTCAGCCAGACAACACTGACCAGCGCGGTCATCCGCACCAGCGCGCTCGCCTTGCCGAGCTGCATGAACGCGCCCAGCACCAGCGACGCCTGGATGACCACCACCGACAGCGACAGCAGCGGCTTGAACGGCACCGCGGGAACCAGCGCATAGCCGAGGCTGATCGCGCCCAGGCCGATCAGCGCCGCCCAGACGAGCAGCGGTTTGACGACGATCGCGCGACGTTCGGGCGTCATCACCGGCCTGCCAAATAGAGCAGCGGCCAGAGCAGCAGCCAGACGACGTCGACGAAGTGCCAGTAGAGCGTCGTCGCCTCGGTCACCATCCAGCGCGGCCCCAGCGTGCCGACGCGATCGAGCCACAGCAGCCGCGCGACGAACGCCAGCCCGATCGTCAGGTGGACCGCGTGGACAAGCGTGATCGTCCAGTAGAAGGACCAGAAGCGGATCGCGCCCACCGCCGTGAAGGGGAAGGCGGGCATCGTCGGGAACAGGTGCTCGGACAGGTCCTCATGATATTCGAAGCCTTTGACGAGCAGGAAGGCGGTGCCAAGCGCGAGCGTCGCGACGATCCCGACCCGCGCCGCTCGGCGCCATTCGGCTTGGATCGCGCGCTCGGCGACGGTGAGCGTCGCGCTGCTGCTCATCAGCAGCAGGGTGTTGACCGTGCCGAGCAGTAGGTTCGCCTTGTGGCCGCCTGCGGCGAACCCGCTCGGGTCCTGCAGCCGTGCGACCGCGTAAAGGAAAAAGAAGCCGCCGAAGAACAGGATCTCGGTCGCGAGGAACAGCCACAGCCCGAACACCATCGCCTCGTGCTGGCGCTCCGGCTCCTCGAAGGGCTCGACCAGCGTCGCGACCGGGCGGCTGCTCATGCGCGCTCGTCCTGCATCGTCTCGTCGGCCGCTCCCGGCGCCTCGTCCCAGTCGTGATAGGCATAGGCCTCGGTCTCGACGACGGGCGGGACGAGGAAATTATGCTTGGGCGGCGGCGACGACGTCGTCCATTCGAGCCCGGTCGCCTGGTGCGGATTGTCGGGCGCGCGCTCGCCGTGGAACAGCGAATAGGTCAGGTAGAAGAGCGGCATCAGATAGCCGACCGCGAGCACCGCTGCACCCGTCGACGACATCACGTTCCACACCTGAAACTCGGGCGGATATTCGTGGTAGCGCCGCGGCATGCCGAGATAGCCCAAAATGAACTGCGGGAAGAAGGTGAAGTTGAACCCGAAGAACAGCCACAGCGCCGCGCTTCGCGCGAACGTCTCCGAATAGAGCCGCCCGGTGATCTTGGGCCACCAGAAATGCAGCCCGCCGAAGAAGGCCGACACCGATCCGCCGACCATGATATAGTGGAAGTGCGCGACGACGAAGTATGTGTCGGAGAGATGCACGTCGACCGGGATCGAGGCGAGGAACAGCCCGGTGAGGCCGCCCAGCGTGAACAGCCCGACGAAGCCCAGCGCGTAGAGCATAGGCGCCGAGAAGCGGATCGTGCCGCGGTAGAGCGTGCCCGTCCAGTTGAACACCTTGATCGCCGAGGGCACCGCGATCACGAAGCTCAGGAAGCTGAAGATCATGCTCGCGAAGGGCGACTGGCCCGAGACGAACATGTGATGACCCCACACGAGGAAGCCGATCACCGCGATCACCAGCATCGCATAGACCATGAACTGGTAGCCGAACACGCGCCGCCGCGACTCGCAGGCCAATATCTCGGAGACCACGCCCATCGCGGGCAGGATCATGATGTAGACCGCGGGATGGCTGTAGAACCAGAACAGGTGCTGGAAGAGCAGCGGGTCGCCGCCCGCGCGCGGATCGAAGATCGGCAACCCCAGCAAGCGCTCGGCGCAGATCAGCAGCATCGCCATCGCGAGCACCGGCGTCGCCAACACCATCACCAGGCTGGTCGCGTACATCGCCCAGCAGAACAGCGGCAGGCGCATCCACGTCATGCCCTTGGTGCGCAGCAGGTGGACGGTGGCGATGAAGTTGATCCCCGTCGCGATCGACGAGAAGCCGACGACGAAGATGCCGAACGCCGCAAGCAGCACGTAGGAATTGGAATAGAGCGTCGAGAAGGGCGTGTAGAAGGTCCAGCCGGTATCGACACCGCCGAGCAACAGCGCCGCCAGCGTGAAGCAGCCCGCGATGACGTAGAGATACCAGCTCATCAGATTGAGCCGCGGGAAAGCGACGTCCTTAGCGCCGATCATCAGCGGCAGGAGGAAATTGCCCAGGGTCGCGGGGATCGAGGGAACGAGGAAGAACCACACCATGATCACGCCGTGCAGCGTGAACAGACGGTTGTAGGTGTCGGCGGTGACGAGGTCACCCTTGGGCGTGAACAGCTCGAGCCGGATCACGGTAGCGGCGGCACCCCCGATGAAGAAGAACATCGTGATCGAGGCGGCGTAGAGGATCGCGATCCGCTTGTGGTCGGTCGAGAGCAGCCACGATCGCAGCGTCGTGCCCTCGGTAAGGTAGCTGCGCTCGCCGGGTGCGCGCGCGAACAGGCCGGTGTCGTCGCTTCTCATCGCGCTTCGCTCCGGCCCTGATCGAGTGCCTTGATGTAGGCCACCATGGCGACGACCTGCTCCTCGCTCGCGACGCCCTGATAGCTTGGCATCACCGACGGATAGCCGGCCACCACCTGCGCCTCAGGTCGCATGATGCTGGTGCGCAGATAATCTTCGTCGGCGGTCACTGTCGTGCCGTCGGCGAGCGTCACCGGCCGGTCGTAGAGCCCGGCGAGCGGCGGCGCCGGAACACGCGACCCAGCACCGTGGCACCCCGAGCAACCGAATTTGGTGAAAAGCTGCGCGCCCTCCCCTGCCAGATCCTCGCCGTGCGGCTGCGCGGCGAGCCAGGCGGCATAGGCCTCGGGCGGCATCACGCTGATCGTGCCGGTCATCCGCGCGTGGGCGGTGCCGCAATATTCGGTGCAGAAGAGATGATAGTCGCCGGGTTTGGTCGCCTCGAACCAGGTCGCGGTGTAGCGGCCCGGCAGCACGTCCTGCTTGATGCGGAAGGCGGGGACGCCGAAGCTGTGGATCACGTCCTGGCTGGTCATCTCGAGCCGCACCGGCACGCCTTGCGGGATGTGCAGCGCGTCGATCTCGCGCACGCCCTCGGGATGCTGCGCCTTCCACATCCATTGCTTGGCGACGATGTGGATCTCGAGCGCCTTCTTGGGCAGCAGGAAATGCGGCAGTTGCGCGGAGGCCGCCCACCAGAAGACGAACAGCGCGACGAACAACGTTGCGACCGTCCAGCCTATCTCGACCTCGCGGCTCATCCACTCGGGCAGCGGGCCGCGGTAAGCCCTGGTGCCCTCGCGATATTTGATCGCGAACGACAGCACGAGTGTCCCGACCACCGCCATGATGACGACGCTCAGCGCCACCAGCACCCAGAAGATGCGATCGACCGACGGCGCGATGGTGGAGGCGGACGCGAGCATCAGGCGGCCCTCCGCTGGCGGCGAAGGCTCCACGCCAGGAAGCCGGCGAATGCCACGACGAGCGCAATCCCGCCGAGGCGCAATGCCAGAATAGCGGGCCTCGCATACACCCCATGCTCCGCAGCCAGCCCGTAGCAGATCGCGCTGATCCGCCCGGCGAAGCTGTCGTCGGTCTTCCGCGCGGGCGCGACGTAGACGGCGTCGGCGCGCGCGCGCGCGATCGCGGCGGCGAGTTGCGGCGCGGTGCTCGCGGTCTCGGGCAGCAGCGCGGACAGCGCGCCGCCCGGCGAGAAGATGTAGATCGCCGCGTCGTGCGCGAACTGGTCGGCAGCGGCGTCATATTCGGCATGGTAGCCGAGCGCCTTCTCCGCCGCCGCGATCGTGGCGGGGGTGCCGGTGAGCAGCTCCATCGCCTGCGCCTCAAGCGGCAGGCTGCGCAGCCGTTCGGACGCCAATTGCCGCGCCACCCCCGGGCCATCGCCGTCGAGCCCGATCACCACCATCCGGTAGTCGCGGCCCGGCACCAGCCCGGCATCGTGCAGCGCACCCGCGGTCAGCGTGATGCCGGGGCCGCAGATATGCTTGCAGCTATAGTCGGCGAACAGCAGCACCGTGGGCACCGGGCCATCGGCGAGTGCGTAGCGCGCGCCCTGCTGGTCGACGAAGCCGAGCCCCGCCGGCAGCAGCGCGCCGGCCGGCGGCGTCGAGCCGACCCGCGACAGATCGGCGGGCGTCAGCGCGGCGGCGGCCGGGCTCGCGGCCAGCGCGATCGCAAGGACCAGCGCACGCCTCATGGGCGCCTCCACAAAGCATCGCCCTGTGCGACCGTCGAGGCCATGGCGCGATCGATCCCCACGGGCGGCTGCGGCTGCGCGACCTGCCGCGTGTCGTCGGGCGCGGTGTCGATCGTCTCGAGCACGGGCGAGGCGAAACGCTCGGGCACCGCGCGCGTCTGCGCGGCGTAGCGGTGGTTGTAGAGGAGCCCCGTCGCGACGATCAGCGCGACCAGCCCGGTCACGAACGCCGCCAGCGCGATCACCGCGGGCCGCGCATGCACGCTCCAGCCTTCATATTCCTGGCTCATGCCCACGCCTCCCGCGCCAATCCGCCGATGGCGAGGACCGCACCGAGTGCGGCGCTGAGCCCGATCCAGCCGCCCGGCCCCGCGACGATCCACACCGCGACGAGCCCGAGCGCGACCAGTGCCGACCGTCCGGCCCAGCCCCGCGCCCGGTCGCTGCGCCCCAGGCCGACCAAGAGGATCGGTGCGAAGAGCCCGAGCGCCGTCGCCAGTCCGGGCAGCAGGGCTATCGGAAGGATGCGGCGATCGACATACCAGCTGACATGCGCTGGCAAATTGCCGAACCAGACGATGACGAAATCGATGTAAAGGAAATAGCTCAGCCCCAGCCCGCATGCGACCAGCAGATAGGCGAGATCGCGCCTCTGGAAGGCGGTGCCCAGCCCCGCCGCGCAGGCCAGCGCCGCAGCGCCGCCGATCTGCATCACCGCGAGCACCATCGGCGCCACCGACTCCGGCTGCGCGGGCGCCACGCCGAGCAACCAGTCATAGCCCATCACTGACACGACGAGCCCGTGCAGCAGCAGAAGCGGTCCCGGCTGCGTTACTGTCCCGCGGCACAGCGCGCGCGCCGCTCCTCCCCAGAACAGCAACGCGAGCACCGATCGCACAGTGAACGCGATCGGCGACAGCCACAGGTGCAGGTGACCGTCGGGATAGTGGAACAGCGCCTGCCCGATCACCACCGGGATCGCGAGAAACCCCAGCCACGGCAGCCCCGCGAGGATCGGCATCAGCGCGGCATCCCAATCGGCGCCGACGACGCGCGCGATCAGCAGCAGCGCCACCGCCCCGATCGCAGGCGCGCTCAGAAGCAGGAAGCCCGCGCGCCAGCCGTCCGCCGCACTGCGCGGATCGACGATCGCCAGCACCGCAAGCGCCGCCGCACCCGCCAGCGCGAGGAGAAGCGATATCGGCCTCATGCGCCCGGCCTCGGAAGTGCCTTGAGCGCCTCGACATAGGCGCCGACCGCCCAGCGGTCGGCCGGGTCGATCCGGTCGGCGAAGGGATACATGACGCCGTAGCCGCGCGTGATGACGTCGACGGTGCGGCGCGGATTGTCCTGGCCGCCGAACGCCGGCGGCCGTGGAAAGCCGCGCTGGACGACGCGGCCCTGGCCGTCGCCAGTCTCGGCATGGCAGGGCGTGCAGAAGATCCGGTAGCGATCCTGCCCGCGCGCGAGCAGCGCGGCCGTGACGTGCGGCGGCGCCGTCGCGGCGACGTCGCGCGCCGGCTGGTCCTGCGCGACGGTGCCGGCCGGGGCGTCGTCGCCGGCGGCGGGGCCGTCCTTCCACAACGCCGCGCCGCCCTGCGCCTCGTGCCGCGCCTGCTTGGTCATCGACAGGTCGCAGCCGGCGAGCAGCAGCGGAAGCGCAAGGATCGCGATCCTCATCGAGTCACCATCCGGCTATGCACCGCGCCGGCATCCGCCAACATCCTGATCACGTCGGCCCCGTCTTCCGCGTCGCAGGCGAGCGCGATCACGAAGCGATCCGACGACGCGCGCGCGACCTCGTCGAGATCGAACGCGCCGTCGTGCAGCCGCGTCAGCCTTGCCCGCACGACGAACGCGATCATCCCCGCGATCCCGGCGGCGAGCGCACCGAACTCGATCGGCGCGATCAGGAACACCGGCCACGAGTGCAGCGGCCGCCCGCCGCTGTCGAACGGATAGGCCGTCGTCGCGGTCCACCAGATGAAGGCGTAGAAGCCCGCGGCGGCGAGCAGCCCCGCCGCGATCGCGATCCAGGTGATCGGGTGCGCGGTCTCCTCGCTGATCTCGCCCAGCTCGATCGGCATCGGCGACCACAGCCCGACGATCCGCCGCCCGGCCCTGTCCGCCTGCGCCACCGCCTCGCGGAACGGCGCCTCGTGCGCGAAGCTGCCGAGCGCAAGCGCGGTCATCGTGCCGTCTCCGCCAGTTCGCGGATCTCGTACATCGGCACCAGCGGGATGACGCGCGACAGCAGCAGGAACAGCAGCACGAACAGCCCGCCGGTGCCGAACAGGATCAGCCCGTCGACGATCGTCGGCACGTACAGCGTCCACATCGTCGGCTCGTAGCCGACCGACAGCGTGTTGCAGAGGATCAGGATGCGCTCGAAATACATGCCGACCAGCACGCCCAGCGAGACCACCACCAGCACCGGCGTCGAGCGGCGCAACGCGGGCGACCAGAACAATTGCGGCATCAGGCAATTGCCCAGGATCATGCCGTAGGTCATCCCGGAATAGGGCCCGGTGAAGCTGAAGCGGAGGAAGCGCAGATCCGCCGCGTCGCCCGTCCACAGCGACGACAGCCACTCGCTGCCGTAAGAGAGCAGCAGGATCGAACCTGCGGCGAGCAGCATCTTGGCCATCGCGTCGAGGTGATTGGGCCGGATCACGCCTTCCAGCCGCAGCGTCGATCGGATCACCAGCGCGAGAAGCACAACCATCGCGAAACCCGAAAAATAGGCGCCGACGACGAAGTAGGGCGGGAAAATGCTCTCGGTCCAACCGGGCATCAGCGAGGCGGCGAAGTCCAGCCCGACGATCGAGTGCACCGAGCACACCAAAGGCGTCGCGATCACCGCCATCGTCCGCTGGAGGCACTGGTGCGAGCGCCACTGGCCGGGCGTTCCCTGCCAGCCAAGCGCGAAGACGCCCCAGATGCGCCGCCACCGGCGATCACCGGGGCGGTCGCGCAGCGTCGCCAAATCTGGAATAAGCCCCAGGTAGAAGAAGATCAGCGAGAACAGCAGATAAGAGAGGATCGCCCAGAAATCCCACACCAGCGCCGATCGCCACTGCGGCCACACCCCCATCGTGCTCGGATAGGGGCCGAGCCAATAGGCGTACATCGGGCGGCCCAGATGCAGGATCGGGAAGAGCCCCGCGATCGACACCGCGAGGATCGTCATCGTCTCAGCGAAGCGGTTGATCGCGTTGCGCCACTTCTGCCGCGTCAGCAGCAGCAGCGCCGAGATCAACGTGCCGGCATTGCCGATGCCGATCCACCAGACATAGTTGGCGATCGGGAATCCCCAGACGACCGCCGAATTATTGCCCCACATGCCGGGGCCATAGACGAGCGAGATCCCCACCGCGATCGCGCCGAGCCCGGTGACGCCGGCCGCTACGAGCACGGCGATCCACCAGCGCCTGCCGGCCTTCTCGTCGGTAAGCGGCGTGCAGACCGCGTCGGTGATCGCGGCGTGGTCGAGCATCGAGGGAAGCAGCCAGCGCGCGGCGTCGGTCATGCGGCCGCTCCCGCAAGCCGATGTGCCGCGTCTCTTTCGTCATCATCCCGGAATCGATCCGGGATCCATAGACGCGGCGCTCGACCGTCGAAAACTGCGTCTATGGATTTCCGCCTTCGCGGGAATGACGCGTTGGGCATTTCCAGACCCGGCGCTTTGTGCAGCACGTTCCCGTCATTCCGCCGAAAGCCGGGACCCATAGATGCGGATCGCATGGGGGCGAACGCGGCGCTCGCCTCATCGAAGGATCGCCGTCCATGGGTCCCCGTTTTCGCCGGGACGACGGTGGTAGGGGATCTCACGCCATCCCCCCGTCGTCGACCACCTTCGCCAGATAGGTCGTGCGCGGCTTCGTCCCGAGTTCCTCGAGCAGCGCATAGTGGCGGGGATCGTTGCGCAGCTTCGCCACGTCCGAGCCCGGATCGCGCAGATCGCCGAACGCGATCGCCTGCGTCGGGCACGCCGCCTGGCAGGCGGTGACGACCTTGCCGACGGGCGTGCCGTTGGCGTCCGCCTCGTGCACGACCGCCTCGATCCGCTGCACGCAATAGGTGCATTTTTCCATCACGCCGCGCGAGCGCACCGTAACGTCGGGGTTGCGCTGCGCGGTGATGGGCGCGGGATCGAGATCGCCCCACAACTCGGCGCCGGCATAATCGAGGAAGTTGAAGCGCCGCACCTTGTAGGGGCAGTTGGCCTGGCAAGTGCGTGTGCCGACGCAGCGGTTGTAGACCTGGTTGTTGAGCCCCTGCGCGTCGTGGACCGAGGCTTCGACCGGGCAGACCGGCTCGCAGGGCGCGTCCTCGCACTGCATGCACGGTACCGGCTGGAAGCCGCCGCCCTTGGCGTGCTCGTAGCGGTCGACGCGCAGCCAGTGCATGTCGCGGCCGCGTTCGATCTGATCTGGGCCGATGGCGGGCACGTTGTTCTCGGCCTGGCAGGCGACGACGCAGGCGTTGCAGCCGATGCAGACCGATGCGTCGATCACCATGCCCCATTGCGGCACCTCGGGCGGCTGAGGCGGACCGGCGCCGAGCAGCGAGGCGTGCGGTCCGGGCTTCCCGGTTGCCTCGCCGGGGCGGACGACGGGATAAAGTTTCTCAACGTCGCCATCGAGGCCGAAGTCCCGCTGGTTGCGCGGCACGTAGGCGCGCTTACCCGTCGCGGCGAGAGTTAGCGATGCGCTTGTCCAGCCCCCGCGCGGGCCGCGGAGGCGAAAGCCGTCGACGGCGGGCCCGAGCGTGCCGCGCCCCGTCGCGATCGGGCCGCCGGCGGTGCGGCCATGGCCGAGCGGCAGCGTCGCGACGCCATCGGCTTGGCCCGGCACGATCGTCACCGCGACCTCGACACCGCCGAGCGCGACGATTTCGGCCTCGGCGAGCCTGAAACGCGCGGCGTCGTTCGCGGACAGGCGCAACGGCGCACCCCAGACCTGCCGCGTCACCGGATCGGGACATTCCTGCGCCCAGGCGTTGGTCGCACCGCGACCATCCCACAGTGTCGGCGAGGGCGGCAGCGTGACGATCATCGCGGCGGGTGCGCGACCGGGCGCAGGAAGCACGAGCTTCGCAGTCCCCGGCGTCTCGGGCTTCGTCGCGGTGCCGTCGATCACGCCGGCGACCAGCGTGTCGCGCCACCAGCGATCGGGATCGCCGCCGGACTGGTCCTTCCATTGCTGTCGGACACGCGCATGCTCGTCGATCCGAGGCCCGGCAGCGTCGACCATGTCGAGCGCGGCGAGTGCCGATCGCCCGCCGAACAGCGGCTTGATCATCGGCTGGACGAGGCTCGCGGTGCCGCCGGGTGCGCGCAGGTCGCCCCAGCTTTCGAGCCCGTGCGCGAGCGGCGCGCGCCACGTCGTCTTCATCGCGGTCTCGTCGGGAAAGGCGGCGAAGGCGACGCTCAGCGGCACGCGCTTCAGTGCCTCGTCGAAACCAAACGACGGCGGCGCATGCAGCACCGGATTGGCGTCGAGTATGACCAGCGTCGAGACCTTGCCCGCGGCCATGTCGCGCGACAGGTCGGCCAGGCTCTCGTGGTGGCTCGACGGATCGGGATCGACCGGCGCGGTCCAGTCGACGGGGGCGGCGATCGCGTGGTTGATCCACGCCGCCAGCGCATGTGCCTCGACCGGCTGGCCGCGCCCGACCATCACCACCGCACGGCCGTGCGCCGCCGTGAGATCGGCGATCAGCGCGACGACGAGCTTATGCGCCTCGGGTGGCAGCGACGGGGCGGCACCCCCCGCGCCGAGCGCTGCGGCGACCGTCAGCAGCACATTGGGGATCAGCGCAGGATGCAGCGCCGCGCGCCGGTCCGCGCAGATGCCCGACTGAGTGAGGGATGGCTCGGCGACATAGGTGTGCAGCGGTTTGCCCGGCGCACGACGCCGGTCGGCCCAGCCGCGCGCAAGCGCAATCTGGTCGGGTCCTGGTCCTAGCGGATCGGCGTCAAGTAGCACCAGTAGGTCGGTCTCGGCGAGCCGCGGGCGCATCGTCAGCTGCCGCTCGAATGCCATCGCCGCGCCGGCACGCTCGGCATCGTCGTCGATCGCCTCGGCGCGGGCGTGGCGCAGGCCGGGCAGTCGCGTCTTCGCCTCGGCGATCCGCGCGAGCAGCGTCGGCGAGGTCAGCCGGCCGGTGAGCAGGACCGTGCCTTCGCCCGCTTTGCCTGCGGTCGCCGCGATCAGCGTGCGTTCGAGCATCGACCAGCCGCCGATCCCCTCGGGGCCAGCCGGCGCGCGCATCCGCTGCGGATCGTAGAGATCGAGGATCGCGGTCTCGGTGAACAGGTCGGTCGCGCCCAAGCTTGCGGGGTGGTTGGCCGAGCCCTCGAGCTTGATCGGTCGCCCGTCGACGACCAGCGCGGTGGCGCCGCGCCCATAGCCGGCAAGCGCTAGCGTCGTCGCGTAGCGGCGCGTCCGGCCGGCCCGGTCGCCGTCCTCGTCGCGCACCGCAGGCACGATCGGCTGGTCGGGCTTGGAGCAACCCGCGAGGCTTGCCGCCGCGCCGGCCGCGATCAGCCGCAGCACCTCGCGGCGGTGCGGATCGTGGCCGCCGAGGAAGCCGTCGCTCAGCGGTGGCATGTCGAACAGTCCGTCAGCTTGCGCGACCGCTGCAGTCCCGCGACATGCGCATGGATGCGCCGCGCCTCGTCCTCGGGGATCGGCTGGTCATAGGGCTTTGACGCGGTGACCCGATCAAGCGGTACGAGCTTCTTTTCGGGCGCGCGATGGCAGTCGAGGCACCATTGCATCGTCATCGGCTTGGCCTGCCGGGTCAACGGCATCGCGCGCATGTCGCCGTGGCAGGCGGCGCAGGGTACGCCGTTTCGGACGTGGACGTGGTGGTCGAAATAGACGTAGCCCGGCACGCGGTTGACGCGCGACCAGACGATTTGCTGGCCGGAAGCGAAGCTCTGACGGACGGGTGCGAGCATCTGCGCGTTGGTCCACATCTGCGAGTGGCAGGTCATGCAGACCTGCGTGGTGGGCACGGTCGCCTTGGAGCCGGTCTCGACGCCGACGTGGCAGAAACGGCAGTCGATGCCGAGCTCGCCGGCGTGGTGCTTGTGGCTGAACGGCACGGTCTGCTCGACGAAGCGGCCCTGGCCGGTGACATAGCCGGTGCGCTGAAGCCCGATCATCAGCGCGACGATACCCAACGGCGCGAGCAGCAACGCGAACAGCGCCACCCGCAACAGGCTGTTTGCTCCAGGACGAAAGAGCTGCGCCAAGCCGTTGGTAATCCCCCATGTCCACGCCTTCGCGTGACCGTGCCAACGCGTTTCGGCGCAAAGGTTTCCTGCCGCCTGCAGATCGCAGGGCGTGCGTTGCAAGCCTGCATCGTTCGGGCTCGGTGGTCGCGACTTTCCCTGCTAGGGGCCGCCGATCGCCCGCAGAACAGGCCAGCACCCGACATGACGCCAGGCGGCGACCCGCACGCCCACCGGACCGCGATCCGCTTCATCGTGGCGACACTGTTCGTCGACGCGATCGGCTTCGGAATCGTGATGCCGGTGGTGCCGACGCTGGTGATGGCGCTCGAGCATGGCACGCTGGCGCACGCGACGCGGACCGGCGGCTGGCTGGCGTTGATCTATGCGCTCGCGCAGTTCCTGCTCGGCCCGCTGGTCGGCGGGCTGGGCGATCGCTTCGGGCGGCGGCCGGTGCTGATCGGCGCGCTCGGCGGCTTCGCGATCGACTATCTGCTGATGGGCTTCTCGCCGAGCATCGGCTGGCTGTTCGTCGGCCGCGCGCTGGCCGGCGTGTTCGGCGCCTCCTTCGGCCCGGCGACTGCAGCGCTGGCCGACGTCAGTGCGCCCGAGTACCGCGCCAAGACGTTCGGCCT
>Ga0302220_10002771_pt1 | contig 12593 bp, 9 predicted proteins | sample II_Palsa_E1_3_FD_194572 | JGI IMG/M metagenome (GOLD analysis project Ga0302220, IMG submission 194572) | Peat permafrost microbial communities from Stordalen Mire near Abisko, Sweden - II_Palsa_E1_3 | ecosystem: Environmental > Terrestrial > Soil > Palsa > Peat permafrost | place: Sweden... | reverse complement strand
GTTGCTACGCCACGATTCGCCCGTCCGCTTCCGGCCGCGCGCCGACCCGGAGCAGTGGCGCTGGCTGCTGCAGTTCGTTCGCGCCTGCACGCTCGAGCAGAGCGAGGCGTGTACCCGCAAGCTGCTGTCGCTATCGTCTTTCAGCCGCGATCTGATGCATGAACTGCTCGTACACGAACCCGCCATACGCTTCCAACACGCGAACGCCGGCAAGCTCGTGGTGTATCGCACGGACGCGGCTTTCGATGCGGCGTGCCGTCTGCTGGACTACCAGCGCTCGCTCGGCTGCGAACAGGAAGCGCTCGATGCGAAGGCGTGCATCGCGAGAGAACCCGCCCTCGCCCATCTCGGCGGTCAGCTGCGCGGCGGCATTTTTACCGCCAGCGAAGACAGCGGCGATTGCTATCAGTTTTGCATGAGCATGATGCAGCTACTGCGCGAGCGCGGGGTTGATTTTCGCTTCGGCACCACGGTCACGCAACTGCGCGAGGTCTCGGCGCAGAAAGTTGCGGCGTACGCGGGCGAGGAACGGCTCGACGCGGATCACATCGTGCTCGCCAACGCTGCGCCGAGCGTGCCGCTACTTCGCACCCTGGGCATTCGCGTGCCGCTGTATCCGCTCAAAGGCTACAGCCTGACGGCACCCGTCGTGGCAGATGCGGCCGCCCCGCGCGTCAGCATCACCGACTTCGAGCGCAAGATCGTCTATGCACGGTTGGGAAACCGATTGCGGATCGCGGGCATGGCCGATATCACCGGTCGGCTAGCCGACGTCGATCTCAAACGGGTGGCGACGCTGCGTGCGCAATCGGCCGCCACCTTTCCTGGTGCTGTCGATTTCGACACCGCCGCCGTGTGGTGCGGACTTCGCCCCGCTACGCCGAAGAGCATGCCGATCATCGACGGCACGCGCCTTGCCAATCTCTGGCTGAACCTGGGACAAGGTGCGCTCGGGTTCACGTTGGCGCTTGCTTCGGGACGTCTGATCAGCGACCTCGTCGCGCGCCGGGAACCGGCCATCGCACTCGATGGCTTCGGACTCCGGAACATGTGAAGCCGCGAAGCGGCTCTCAGTTACGCGTCAACCGGACAGTCCCATTCCATTGGCCGGCTGGGTCTCGTCCGGCTGCAATGCATACACCACATCGGGGCATCCTTCGTCATTGTCGCTACCGTCGCCAAAGGCGATTGCGACAAATCCATGTCGCTCGTAAAACGCGCGCGCCCGTTTGTTCTCGACAAAGCAATGTAGATAAACGGGCAAGCGCGCGTTCGCGATCACCTCAGCCAGAAGGCGTGTGCCAACACCCTGGCCCACTCGCGACGGCATGACGTAGAGTTGATCTAGCCACAGCACGCCATCGACTGTGGAAATCGCAGCGATGCCAACGATCAGCCCCCGCGTTTCGGTCGCCACGGCGACGTCACCAGTCGGAATCAACCAGTCTGCGATCCACTGGCACACGGCAAAATCGGAGTGCGCGAGCGGCGCAAATGGCATCAATTCCTTGCGCGCCCGGAGAAAAACGTCGGCAACACCGCCAATATCAGCAGCGGTCGCTGGGCGGATGATGAGTTCCAGCTTCAACTCCATTTCGATGCGGTCTTTCAGAGTGAGGTTTTTATAGGCGCCCAGTCGGGACACGTCTGTTTCAACTCGACAGCCCCGGCACACCGACGCCGAAGGTTTGCAATAGCAGGACCACGTTCAGCACAAGCACGGCAATCCCCGATAACCCGGCCGCAAACATCATCGGCATGCGGTTGCGATACTGTCCCATCACCCGCTCGCGGCAGGTGAACCAGACGAGCGCCGCCATCGGCACAGGCAGCGCAAAGCTCAACACCACCTGGCTGATGACGAGCGCATGCGTCGCATTCACCCCTAATGCGACGACGATAAACGAAGGCACCATCGTAATCGCTCTTCGCAACCACAGCGGAATCTGAAAGCCGACGAAGCCCTGCATGATCATCTGCCCCGCCATGGTCCCGACCACCGAACTCGAGATTCCCGACGCAATCAACGACAACAGGAAAATCCCCGCCGCGCCGATACCGAGCAACGGTGCGAGCGTGTGATACGCCGTTTCGATTTCGGCGACCTCCGGATGGCCCGCATGGAACGCCGCGGACGCCATGATAACCATGGCGATATTGATCAGTCCCGCAATCGTGAGGGCGATCACCACCTCGATATTGGAGAAGCGCAGCAACATGACCCGTTCGCCCTCGTTGCGCGCGGGGGAGCGGTTTTGCGTGAGGCCCGAATGCAGAAACAACGCGTGCGGCATCACCGTGGCGCCGATAATGCCCACGGCAATCGTCACCGCGCCGGCATCCGGCAATTGCGGCGTAAAAAGGTGCCCGAATACGCTGGGCCACGCCACCCGCGTGATGAAGAGTTCGGCCAGATAGGAGAGCCCGATGATGCCGACCAGCGCGCCAATCGCCAGTTCGAGGGGCCGGAAACCGGCTTTCTCGAACAACAGCAGGAAGTACGTGACGAGGGCCGTGACAATCATGCCGGCCAGCAAAGGCATATGAAACAGCAACGCCAGGCCGATCGCACCGCCCAGAAACTCGGCCAGATCGGTCGCCATTGCGGCAATTTCACTCACCATCCACATCGCAAATACGAGCGGCGCAGGAAAATTTTCCCGGCATAATTCGGCGAGATTGCGCCCCGTGACGATGCCGAGCCTGGCCGAGAGCGCCTGAAACAGCATGGCCACGATGTTGGCGAGCAGGACCACCCACAGCAGGGCGTAGCCGTAGCGGGCGCCGGCCTGGATGTTGGTCGCGAAGTTGCCGGGGTCCATATAGGCCACCGAGACGACCACCGCTGGCCCCGCAAACGGCAGCACCATGGCCGCGCCGCGGCGGCGCCCCTCGAGCACCTCGCGAATCGCCAGGGTGGTGCGCCCGGTGACCGTGCCGGAGGCCGTTTTGTCGCGCACACGTTCGTCCATCTGTGCCTCGTCGGATTACCCCGAATCGCAAAAGATGCGATCCGCGGGCATTTGATCGGCCTACACGTGCTAATTTCTCACATTTGCCGCGGGCGTGCGTCATCGAAAACCGCGCTCAGGACGTTAATGAAGTGCGGCTTTGCCGCACTTCCATGAAGGCACAGCTTTTCGGTGTCGCTTTACACCTTCGGATACTTTACAGAATGCCTTACTCGCCGGTTACATTTCTTTCGAGAGCCACCCTTTCCGCCGCGGTCGTCTTCTCCCTGATCGGCCATCTGAATATCGCTTACGCCGCCGACCGGGTCATCGTGCTCGACTCGGGCGAGTCCGAACTCTCGCTGATCGACGAAGCCACCCACAAAGTGGTCGGCACCGAGCCGACCGGCAAGGAACCGCATCACCTGATGATCACGCCGGACGGCAAGTCGCTGATCGTCGCCGATTCGATTTCGAACAACCTGATGTTCGTCGACCCGCATACCGGCGCGGTGCAGCGCACCGTCGACGGTATCGAGGACCCGTATCAACTGGGTTTCTCGCCCGATCACAAGTGGTTTGTCACGGCTGCGCTGCGCATGGACCGCGCCGACATCTACCGCTATGACGGCACGAACATGACGCTCGTCAAGCATATCCCGCTTGCGAAGACGCCGAGCCACATGACGTTCGCCTCCGACAACCGCACCGTGTTCATGACGCTGCAGGACTCGGGCGAACTCGCCGCCATCGACCTGCCCACGCAAACCGTGCTGTGGAAAATGCACGTGGGCAACGAACCGGCCGGTCTGTGGATGACGCCTGGCGACAAATACCTGCTGGTCGGCATGACCGGTGAGGACGACGTGGCCGTGGTCGACTGGCGCAAGCAGCAGATCGTCAAGAAGATCCACACGGGCCGCGGCGCGCACAACTTCCGCAACCTCGACGACGGCAAGCACGTGGTGGTCTCGAATCGCGTCGAAAGCACGATCAGCATCATCGACTACACGACGCTCACCAACGTCGGCGACATCACCGGACTGATGCCCGGACCGGACGACATGGAACTAACTCCGGACAAGCGCTATCTATGGGTCGGGTTCCGCTTCGCCAAGCACGTCGGCATCATCGACCTGACTACGCGCAAGCTGATCGACACCATCGCGGTGGGCCGCTCGCCGCACGGCATCTATTTCGACAACCGCGCGCCGGTGATTGCACCGAACCCGGACTAAACGAAACGGCCTGCTGAAAGATGCATTGCATGACCAGTCATTCACGAGGATTATGATGTTCCATGAAATCGTCGCGCAGCTCGACAACATGGTGTCCGCCCTGCAGACGCTGCTGTATGTCGACGTGGTGCAGCCGTTTTTCTACCGCTTCGGCCTGATGGGTTACGACGAAGACACCTATGACGCCCTGTACTGGGTGATCATCGGGGCGCTGGAAATCGTCGTCACGTATCTCGCGCTGCGTCCGCTCGAAGCGCTGCGCCCCATCGAAGAGTGGAAGGACCGCAAGGCGCTGCGCGCCGATGTGCTGTACACGTGGATCGCCAAGCTGGGCATCATCAATATCGCGTTCTTTTTCATGCTCCAGCCGCTGTTCGATCACTGGCAGAGCCTGATCTCGATCTACAACGTTCCGAACATCGATATCGACAGCCTCTGGCCGGGCGTGACAGATCAGCCGATCGTCTCGTTCCTGATCTATCTGGTGGTGCTCGACTTTGCCGGCTACTGGTATCACCGCTGGCAACACCGCTTCGGCGTGTGGTGGGAACTGCACGCGGTGCATCACAGTCAGCAGCAGATGTCGTTGTGGAACGACGACCGCAATCACTTCCTCGACGACATCATTCAGGCCGCGTTCTTCGCTGCGATCTCGCTGTTTATCGGCGTGCAGCCGAACCAGTTTGTCGTGCTGATCGCCGTCAGCAATTTCATGCAGAGCATCCAGCACGTCAATGCGCGCTTGCCGTACGGGTGGCTGCTCGAGCGCATCATCGTCAGCCCGATCTTTCATCGCCGCCATCACGCCGTCGGATATGGCCATGAAGGCACCGCCTACGGCTGTAATTTCGGCGTGCTGTTTCCGTGGTGGGACATGATGTTCCGCACGGCATCGTGGAATCGCACTGTCGAACCGACCGGTATTCGCGATCAGTTGCCTGCACCGCTCGGCGATAACCGCCCCTACGGTCAGGGCCTGCTCGCCCAGCAATGGCTGGCGTTCGGCCGCATCGCCGCACGTCTGACCGGCCGGCGTGCCTACGCGCCGGGCACTACCGACGCAGCAAACTAATCAGTCGACGCAGGGCGGCCTGCCGCCCTGCGCCATCTCGCCCCGCTGTAAATCGACTCCTTCGCCGTCGCGCCAAACGCGCCGCAGCAGTACCCCCGCCCACTACGTCTTCCACCGCTCAACCATCTGCACCTCCTCGCATTGCATGCGCACGTTCTATCAGCATGCCGATTACGCGATGGTTGCATGTCCTTACAATTCGGCCTGCTTTTCGATAGGTCTCCACAGGACGCAATCTCCCGCCGCAAAGCCCGCTCTTACGATCGCCCAACGGGCTCTATGCAACGCTCACATTTCGTTGCAAACTCGCGTCCCGGTTACAACGCGAATGTCATCCGCTCCCCCGTTCGCGACGTTAGCCAGTTGGACGTACACATAAGGGCCGCTTTCGTCTTCGGGCCTGACAAAATGAAACCTTCGGAGCAGCCGACAATGACAACAACCTTCCACCGCCTGCGCGCGACCGCGCTCACGGTCTCCGCCGTTCTTGCCATGATTCCGCTCGCGGGCCACGCTCAGGTGCCCTCGCCCACAGCGCCCGCTGCTTCGGCTGCCGGTGACCCGCCTGACCGCGTCGCACGTTTGAATTACTTTGCCGGCACCGTGACGCTGGAACCCGCCGGCCTGACCGACTGGTCCTATGCCGCGCTGAACCGGCCGCTGACGACTGGCGACCAGTTGTGGGCCGACGCCAACGCACGCGCGGAACTACATGCCGGTTCGACGGCACTGCGACTCGATCAGCAGACCGCGCTCGACATCGTCAACCTGAACGACACGATCACGCAGTTGAAGGTCACGCAAGGCACGCTGTCCGCTCACGTGCGCGCGTTGCCGGCCGGTCAGAACTTCGAGATCGATACGCCGAACGTAGCGCTTGTCGCTACCGCCCCGGGCCTGTTCCGCGTCGACGTAGCGGCCGACGGCAGTTCGACCACTGTCACGGTTCGCGCAGGCACCGCCACGGTGTACGGTGACGGCGGCTCGTTCCAGGTGAACGCGGGCCAGCAGATCCAGTTTGTCGGCACCAACCTGCAACAACAGGCAGGCGGCGCCGCACCGGCACTCGATGCGTTCGACCAGTGGGTCGCAAGCCGCGATCGCGCGGAAGACAACTCGGTCTCCGCGCGCTACGTGTCGCGCGAAATCCCCGGTTATGAAGACCTCGACGCCAACGGTACGTGGCGTAGCGACCCGAGCTACGGCGAAGTGTGGGTGCCGACCGTAGCCGTTTCGGCCGGCTGGGCGCCGTATCACGAAGGCCACTGGGCATGGATCGCGCCGTGGGGCTGGACATGGGTGGATGACGCACCGTGGGGCTTCGCACCTTTCCACTATGGACGCTGGGCCTATGTCGGCCGCGCGTGGGCATGGGTGCCGGGTCCGGTGGTCGTGAGCCAGCCGCCGGTGTATGCACCGGCGCTGGTGGCCTTCGTCGGCGGCGGCGGTGGTGGCGGCGCGCATTGGGGTGTCGACCTGGCGATCGGCGGAGCAGTGGGCGCCGGCGTAGCGTGGTTCGCACTCGGACCGGGAGAGCCGTGGCATCCGGCGTATCACTACAGCCCGACGTACTACAACCGCATCAACAACGTGAACATCACTAATGTTCACAACACGACGATCATCAATAACATCCACAACACGTACATCAACCAGAACGCACCGGGCGCCATCACGGCCGTGCCGGCGAACGCGTTCGTACGCGGCGAGGCGGTTGCGCAGGCAGCGCGCCCATTCAATGCGCAGAATCTGGCCCATGCGCAGATCGGTGCTGGCGCGCCGGCTATCGCGCCGGTTCAGCAGAGCTTTGCCGGCGCGTTGCGGCCTGCTCACGTGGGTGCACCGGCAGCGCTCGCGCAGCGTCAGGTGGTGGCGACCCGCGCACCGGTCGTGCCAGCGGCTTATCACGACACGTTAGCCCAACGCTTTGCAGCGGGCGGCGGCAAGGTGGCCGGTGCCGGCGCACCGGTGGTGCGCACTGCAGCGCCTGCTGCTTTCACTGCCGTGGCACATCCGGGCGCGCCGGCTACAGCCGCCCCTCGTGGAGGTTTCCAGGTGATCAACCGGGCGCAGGTTCATCCGGTCGGTCCGCAAGGCGCTCAGGGGCACGGCAATGAGGCGCAAGCGGGTCATGCTCCGAATGCGGTAGCACCGAATGCAGCGGCACCGAATGCGGCCGCTCCGAAGCCGCAAGCCGGCGAGCAGTTGCATCCGAACGAAGGTCACGAGAACGGTGTACCGCGTCCGCAAGGCGAAGCGCCGCAAGCGCAACCGGAAGAGCGTAACGCGCGTCCTTCTGAAGCCGGTGCCCCGGTACCGCATGCACCGGAAGCCGAGCATGCTCAGCCCGAGGTGCAGCGTCCTGCCGAAACCGCTGGCGGCCAGCCGCAGCATGCTCAGGAAGCCGCACCCAGGCCGCATGAAGCGCAGCCTGCCCAGGCGCCGCACGCGAACCCGCATCCGGCCCAGCCGCATGTAAATCCGCACCCGGCAGCGCCGCATCCGGCACCACACCCGGAGCAACATGCACAGCCGCATCCGGCTCCAGAGCAGCACAATGCAGAGGAGCACAAGCCGGAAGGTGAGCATAAAGACGAGCATCCACACTAAGCTCGTTGCGGCTGCCCGTTCTGCGGGCAGCCTCCATCAACGCATCATCAACCCGGACTCAACGATCGCGCCGTGGCCACCAGATTGATCGGACTCACACGAATGATCCCGCCACGCGGGCTGTCGATGTCCGCAATCAGCGCGAACGACGTCGCGACCACCAGCGGCAATACCAACAGCAGCGTCAAGCCCGCTTTGGCCGAGCGCGCGCCATAACCGACCAGCAGGTTGCAACACACCGCGATCGCCACCATAAGCCCCCACGCGGCAATCGGAATGCGGTTCCACCACGCAGCCTGCGTGTACCCCTGCGAGTTCAACACATCGTTCATGCCCGCGACCGCCAGCGCAGTCACCGGGGTCGGCTGCGCCGCAGCGGCGTCGCGCACCGCGGCCCACAAACCGGACTGCAGTTGCGCCGTGGCCGTGTTGACCTGTTCGAGCTCCTGCACATCGCGCGTCGTGTAAAACAGCATGCGTTGTTCGAGGTAGTGGCCCAATAGCGTTCTCACCTGCTGCGCATCCGCAGCGGGCAGCAAATCGGCGCGCACGAATTCCGTGCCGATTGCATTGGCTTCTTCTTCCTCGTAGTTCTTGCGCTGATCGTACCGGCCCACTGCCATGGAAAAACTGAAGCCGATCATGAGCGCCAGCAGCGTGAGCGTCGCGGCCTGAACGACGTTGAAGTCTTCGCGCGACTCTGCCGTGAGGGCCTTCACGCGCCTGAGGAGACTCGCCCCAATCCACGCCGAGAAGGACATCGCCACCAGCGTCGACAAAAACACCACCAATGGATAGTCCATTGCATTGCGCATACGCTCCCCCAGGATTGCGAGTCTCGAACGAGGCTTAAGAGCCTGTCTTCAGATAATATCGGCCGTCGGCTGCGACATTCGGACCGAAGCCGCATGCGGCCACTGAGCCGTGCGTCGCGATCTCGAGCGTCTCCGGCGCGGTCAGCCTGAACTCGAGCAGGCATTTGTCTCCGTGGGCATCATACGCGCCGAGGTTGGTCACTTTCGCAGTGGCCTCGATCGTTGCGCCGACCGGCTGATCCGAGACCACCACTCGCGCAATAGCGCCGAAAAACCGCACGTTTGCCACGACGGCGCCAGTGTTGACCACCGGCTGACCTTCGCTGCTAACGCTCGGATAGACGAACCGCGCGTCGAGCCGGTACACGCCGTGACGCCCTTTCGCCGGCGCGAGTGTGATGGTGCTCCATGCGCCCAGGCTCAGATAACGCGCGAAGCTCACTCCGGGCGCGGGCAAGCCCTGCACCACCTGTTTGTCCGCGATGCCAGCCAGACGTTGCTGCGCCACTTCGACGACGCGGCTTAGCATCGGATCGTCGGGCGCGTCCTTGCCGCGGCTTGCGGCAGTGCGATAGTACGCACGGGCATTCGAAAATTCTCCCAGGCCCGACTGCACATCGCCCTCGTGAATCAGGGCCATCGTGGCGCGTGCATGTGCCGAATTGAGGGCCTTCGGCGAGTTCTCTTCTTCGGCCTGCAGAGTGGCCGCATCGGCCAGCATCGATTCCATGTCGACCAGTGTCTGCGCATCTTTGATGCGTCCCGCATCTAGCGCTGCAACACCGAGCGCCGCGCATGAGGCGTTGGTGCGGCACTGCACATCCTTGCCGGCAAGCACGTAGCGACGGTACGCCTCGGCGCGCGAGCCGGTATCGAATGCCTGGGCGGCAGCGAACGACGGCACTAGCACAACGATAGCAGCAAAGACGAAAGGTTTTCCGAGCATGAGTGGAAGTGAGGGCAATTACGTACTCGATAAGGAGCGTCTTGCATGAACCTTTGCATGAGCGCGCCCGCTACGCGAATGTGCTTTCACAGGTACAGGTGCTGCCAGTGATGCTGACAGAAAATCGACGAATGTGCGAACCCGCGCCGAGAGTTGTTGATGGGGTGAACAGCCCGCATGGATACCGGCGCCAGGCGTGAGACTCATGCGCCGCGTGGTGCGATTCACCAGCGCCACACCCGCGCGCAACTCCATCTGCGCGAGATGCTTGCTGATTGCCACAGTAGACAGGCCCAGTTCGCGCGCTGCGACGTTCAGACTGCCGTAGCCTGCGAGGGCCGAGAAAAAAGCCAGGTCGTCTGCCTGAATGGGGGACGTCACGGGCGCACCGGATTCTTAACCTGCTGTTAAAGGCGGTTCGAGTCTAGCACCGTTTTCGGGTCCTGCTACACCGTTACGATGCGGTCCATTGATGAATTTTTTGTGGAGCCACGCTGCATGAAGACCTATCGCATAGCCATTCGTCATCCTGACCACATATTCACACCGCGCCCACTCTCAATCACCCGCCACGTTTACTCCAAACTTCTTCCGATACGCCCCTGGGCTCGTCAACGCGATACGCCGGAAATGCCGGCGCAGCGATTCTTCCGAGCCAAAACCCGCCGCCTGCGCAATGCGCGCCATCGGCATCGGTGTCTGCGCCTCCAGCAGCTCGCGCGCAATCGCCACACGCTCACGCACCAGCCACTCGTAGGGAGCCATCCCCGTGGCATCACCAAACTGACGCTGCAACGTCCGCGGGCTCATCGCTGCATGTTCGGCAAGCGAGCGCAATGTGTGCGGCAACGCCGGGTTCGCCCTGATCCAGTCCATCAGTCTGGCGACACGGCTGCCCTCGTCCTGCGGCATCGGTCGCGGGACGAACTGCGCCTGGCCGCCCTCACGATGCGGTGGCACCACGAGCCGCTGCGCGACCCGATTCGCGATCGCGCTGCCGTGGTCGCGCCGAACCAGATGCAGCAGCATGTCGAGCCCCGCAGCCGATCCCGCCGAAGTCATCACCTGTCCTTCGTCGACGTACAGCGCATCTGTCTGCACGCGCAGTTGCGGGTAGCGTTGCTGCAGTTTGTCGGCGTAGCGCCAATGAGTGGTGACGGTTTTGCCGTCGAGCACGCCTGCCGCAGCAAGGACAAACACCCCTGAGCAGATCGAGCAAAGCCGCGCGCCGCGCCGGTATGCCGCACGAATTTTGGCCAGTAGAGGCGCGGGCGGCAGTTCGTCGGCATCGCGCCAGCCCGGCACAACAATCGTCGCGGCGCGATCGAGCAGTCGCAGCGAATATGGAGCCGTAACAGTAATGCCGCCCGCCGCGCGCAGCGGTCCCGGCTCGACTGCGCATACCGCGAAGCGATACCACTCGTGTTCGAGCTCTGGCCGCTCGAGTGCGAACAGTTCGGTAACGCAGCCGAATTCGAAGGTACAGAGCCGGTCGTAAACCAGCGTGGCGACGAGATGATCTTGCATGGCGTGATATTACCGGAGATTGCCAATTGCGCCACTTCTGCGCTGGCACGCTGGCTCACTTACGCCGGCATCTCTGACGCCGTGACGACAACCGCGGGTTGTGTCGCTGGCATTCCAAATTGGAATAAAGGTTAGTCTCGGCCGCCAGCTACAGGTGATTCGTTCCATCCTCTACTGTTTCGATGCTTCAGCGCCAACCTTGGCGTCCGCCGAGACGCTCCGACATGGACGAACGGCGCAACACAATCCAGATTGAAGGAACGCAATCATGAGCAGAAAACTTGAGGGTAAGGTCGCCGTAGTTACCGGTGCCAGCGCCGGTATCGGCCTCGGTGTCGCCAAGGCATTCGCCAATGAAGGCGCTCGCGTGTTCATCACGGGCCGCCGCCAGTCTGAACTTGACCGGGCGGTAGCGGAAATTGGCCACGGTGCGGTCGGCATTCAAGGCGATGCAGGCAAGCTTGCCGATCTAGACGCGTTGTATGCGACGGTCAAGCAGAAGGCCGGGAGCATTGATGTACTAGCGTTGAACGCCGGGTTCTATGAGTTCATGAAGCTCGGCGAGATTACTGAGGAGCATTTCGACAAGACCTACAACGCGAACGTCAAGGGCCTGCTGTTCGGTTTCCAGAAAGCCCTGCCCCTGCTGTCAAAGGGTTCATCGGTGATTTTCACCGGCTCGATCGCCGGCTCCATCGGTATCCCCAATATGTCGGTCTATTCGTCGACGAAGGCGGCCGTGCGCAGCCTGGCGCGCAGTTTGATACTGGACACCAAAGAGTTGGGCATCCGCATCAATGTGTTGAGCCCGGGTCACACCCTGACTCCTGGACTGCAGTCGTTGATCCCCGAGGCTGCGCATGCCGGCATCGTCGACACGATTCCTCTGTCTCGGCTGGGTACCCCCGAGGACCTGGGCAAAGCCGCCGTATTCCTCGCTTCCGAAGACAGTGCTTACATTACGGGCATTGAGCTCGATGTCGATGGCGGCGTCTCTCAGTACTGAGCGATTGCCGCAACAGGTGGCGCTGGACCGGCGCCACCCGAATGAGCGTTCCAATCTCTTCTTCCTCGCATCTTCCTGGGATTCCTTACTACAACAGAATCCAATTTCTAAACCGATAAGGCATTTCGACTGATGCCGGCAGAGCCGACGAATTCCCTTGAGCCCGCTGAGCTGCGAATTCTCCCGTAATTTAGCGCGAACAAATTCTATGAAAGACAAAGAAACTACCGAACGGCGTAGCGTATTGAAAGGCGCGATGCTGTTAGCAAGCCTTCTCGCGCCGTCTGCCTTCGCAACCGTAAGCGGCGCGGACCTTGGCACTTTCGATGATAACTCGACAGCAATAAGCACCACCCTGACTGAGGTTCCTTTCGACACGGGGGCTACGTTGACCATCGAGCGCCGCGGCGCGATCGCGTTACTCGGCA
>Ga0302220_10002769_pt1 | contig 12601 bp, 10 predicted proteins | sample II_Palsa_E1_3_FD_194572 | JGI IMG/M metagenome (GOLD analysis project Ga0302220, IMG submission 194572) | Peat permafrost microbial communities from Stordalen Mire near Abisko, Sweden - II_Palsa_E1_3 | ecosystem: Environmental > Terrestrial > Soil > Palsa > Peat permafrost | place: Sweden... | reverse complement strand
GGATGACGGCGATCTCCGGCACCATCTACGCCGGCACCTCCGAGATCCAGCGCAACATCCTGGCCGAGGCGGTACTCGGCTTGCCGAAGGAACCGCGACGGGCCTGAGGTCCTGCGCGATGAGAGACGAACAATCGAGGAGACTGCCGAATGGCCGAACGAAGCGGGCAGGAACTGCTCGTCACCAGCGAGATCGCCGACGGCGTCGCCGTGCTGACCTGGAACCGACCGGAACGCAACAACGCGTGGTCGGTCCCGATGGAGCGCGAGTACTACCGGCTCTTGCGCGCCTGCGGCGACGACCCGGAGGTCAGGGTCATCGTCGTGACCGGGGCCGGCCGGAGCTTCTGCCCGGGAATGGACGCGAACACCCTGGCCGACCTGGCCACGACCGGTTCCTCGACGTTCCCGCACCGGCGCGATCCGATCACCTTGCCCCGGTCGATCCGCAAGCCGGTCATCGCCGCGATCAACGGCGCGTGCGCCGGCATCGGCCTGGTCGCCGCGATGAACTGCGACCTGCGTTTCGCTTCGGCCAGCGCCAAGCTGACGACCTCGTTCAGCCAGCGCGGGATCATGGCCGAGCACGGGCTGGCCTGGTCGCTGCCCCGCGTCGTCGGGGTGCCGAAGGCTCTGGACCTGCTGTTCTCCGCTCGCGTGGTCAAGGGCGAGGAAGCCTTGGCGATGGGGCTGGTGGACCGGATCTTCGCGCGCGAGGTGCTGATGACCGAGACGCTGGCCTACGCGCGGAACCTGGCCGCCTGCAGTTCGCCGCTCGCGATGGGCGTGATCAAGCAGCAGGTGTACGCGGCCCAGGAGAGCACCCACGAACAGGCGCGCACGATGGCGATGCGCTGGTGGTACGACGTGCTGCGCGAGCACGGTGACTTCAAGGAGGGCATCGGCTCGTTCCTGGACAGGCGCGAGCCCCAGTTCGCGCCCTGGGATCCGGGGACTCCGGACGAGCCTGCCCCGCTGCCGGAGGACTGAACCCATGTCAGAGTCGGTGTCGGTGGTCACCGGCGGAACGCGCGGGATCGGGGCGGCCATCTCGCGGCGGGTCGCGTCCGACGGCGGGCACGTCGCGGCGATCTACCACGCCGACGACCGGGGCGCGGAGGAGTTCGTCGTGGCGGCGAAGGCCGACGGCCTGGACATCTCGGCGCACCGCGCCGAACTCGCGGACGTGGCGGCGTGTAAGGGGGTGATGGGCGAGATCGCCGTGTCGTTCGGCCCAATCCGGCATCTGGTCAACAACGCCGGCGTCTTGCGCGAGGCCAGGGTGGCCGACACGACGGAGGAAATGTGGGACGCGGTCCACGACGTCAACTGCCGCGCCGCCTTTTTCCTGGCCCAGGCGGCGTGGCCGGGCATGGTCGAGGCCGGGTACGGCCGGATCGTGAACGTGGGGTCGGTCACCGGTACCAGCGGCAGCCCCGTCGAGGCCGCTTACGGTTCGTCCAAGGCCGCGCTGATCGGGCTGACCCGGTCGCTGGCCCGGGCCGGTGCGCGCAAGGGCATCACGGTCAACTGCGTGGTGCCCGGCGTGTACGAGACCGACATGACGGCGAGCATGGGCGAGGAGGACCAGCGGCGGATCGCGGCCATGATCCCGGCCGGGCGGCGCGGCCGTCCCGAGGAGCTGGCCCATCTGGTCGCCGCGCTGCTGCACCCCGACGCGGCCTACATCACCGGCGCCGTCATCATGGCCGACGGCGGGCTGGGCATGGGCGCCTGAGCGACAGGGGCGCCTGCTCGAGGCCCACCCACTGCCCGGTCTCCTTGGCCTCAACCGATCGCCGGGCGGCCGCCAGGCCGGGCCCGGCGACGTCCGCGATCACCGATGTCTCGTCCGGGCCGGCCAGCAGCAGTCCCGTCTCTGAGCCGGTTCGAAGTCGGACTCCTGGACGCCGCCGCCGGGGAAGACGTACATGCCCGCGGCGAAGGCCATGGTGGCTCTGCGGCGGATCAGGAACGTCTCCCGCCCCGCCCGCCTGTCGCGCAAGATGACGACGGTCGCGGCGTTCCACGGAGACGCCACGGTCCCGTCCCAGCCTTCGATACGTGCGATCTGCTTCGGCGATAGGGATGCTCGCATGCCGCGCCAATCGTGAGAACCGGTCGCGCCCGCAGGCGCCCCGGTTCGGGTCTCGCGGCGCGAGCCGGGGCGGCGACCTTGCGGCGCTCGATCTGAATGATATAACTAATTCTCGCGTTTTCCCAAGCTTCGAGCGGCGGGCGGAGGGCCGGGACGGGCAGGAGGGTAGTGGTGGCTAGAACGTCGGCCCGGATCCACAAGAGTCAGGTCTGCGTCGCGGCGGCGATGCCGGCCCGGATCTCGTCCCACATCGCGCGGTCGCTGTGGTAGGGCGCGTAGAACTTGAGCCGGTCGGCCAGGCCCCCGAAACGGCGGGCAAGCTCGGCCGCGACCTGGCTGGGCTCGGCGACCACGGCGAACGTGTTCAGTACCTCGTCGCCGACCAGGCCCGCCATCGCCTCCCATTTGTCGTCCCGGCTGGACCGGCTCAGGCGGTGCAGCTCGTCGGCGAGATCCCCCCAGTGGTGCAGCTCGAGGACCGGCTTGTAAGCGGGAGTGCTTCCGTAGAACGCGATCTGGTGCCGCACGGCCTGCTGGGCGGCCTTGGCCTCCTCCTGCGTCCGGCCGGTCGCGATGAGCGCCAGGTGCGCGACAGCGAACTCCGACCGCGAGCGGCCCGATGCGGCCAGCCCCGCTCCGACCGCCGGGACCGTCACTTCCCTGATGTAGCGCTCGGTGGTGAAGCCATGGAGGAAGATCCCGTCGGCGACCTCGCCCGCGACCCGGCTCATCGTCTCCCCGACCGCGGCCAGGATGACCTTGGGACGCGGGTACCCGCTCGGCGGCGGGGAGAAGAACGGCGTCATCAGGGTGTGCTGGTAATAGTCACCGCGGAAGTTGAGCGCCGCGCCGCTCTCCCAGCTGTCCCAGATCGCGTGCAGGGCCGAGATGAACTCGCGCATGCGCGGGGCCGGGTGGCTCCAGGGCATGCTGAACCGGCGCTCGATGTGCGGCTTGACCTGGCTGCCGAGCCCGAGCAGGAACCGGCCCTCGGTGTAGGCCTGCAGGTCGTGAGCGGCGTAAGCGACCGTCATCGGTGTCCGCGCGAACGCCACCGCGATCGACGTGCCGAGCTCGGCGCGCCTGGACTCCAGCGCGGCGGCCGGCAGGGGCAGGAACGGGTCATGGGCCGACTCGCTGGCCCACAGCCCGTCATAGCCCGCGCGGTCAAGGTCGGCGGCCGACGCGGTGATCGCGGCCAGGCTCGACACGTCGAGGTTCGCGTCAACTTTCACCTGTGATCAGCCCTCCCGGGTCCGTGGCTGAGCTGCCCGCGGCGGGGTCGGTTAGCCTAGTGCGGACGACCTTCCCGTTGGCGTTGCGCGGCAGGGAGCTGGTGAGTTCCCACAACGCCGGGACCTTGAAGCCAGCGAGCCGCTCACGGGCGAAGATCCGCAGGTCGCCGGGCGCCGGGGGCGCGGTCCCGGCGGCGGGGACGATGTAGGCCTTGACTATCTGGCCCATCCGCTGGTCCGGTACGCCCACGACCACGGCGTCGGCGACGCCGGGATGCTCGGTCAGGACGTGCTCAACCTCCAGCGGGTAGACGTTCTCGCCGCCGCGGATGATCATGTCGCCCTTCCGGCCGGCCAGGTACAGGTAGCCGTCCCCGTCGAGCCGGCCGAGGTCCCCGGTGTGCTGCCACCCGTCATCGTCATACCGGAACAAGTGCGGCCCGCGGGCCAGCAGCTCCCCGACGCCGTGCCCGTCGGGCTCGGCGATCAGCAGTTCGACGCCCGGAACGGCCCGGCCGACGGACTCAAGCAGGTAGGCGTCCCCGGCGGCGGCCCGCAGGTGATCGTCGGGGGTCAAGCAGCTGATGGGGCTCCCCTCGGTCTGGCCGTAGAGGTCGACAAAGGCGACACCGGGCAGCTCGGCCAGGGCGCGCCGCAGGGTATTCGGATGGATCGGCGCGGCCCCGTACTGCAGCACCTGCAGGGTGCCCAGCCCGAGCGACTTCTGCTCGAGCAGCATGTCGACCATGGTGGGGACGAGCAGGCCGTGGGTGACGCCGAGCGGACCTAGCGCCTGCCAGCCCGGCACGGTGAACCGCGGGAACGGCGCGATCGCCGCGCCCGCACCGAGCGCCACCGCCACGCTCGCCCAGCCCGCGATGTGGTGGTAGGGCGAGGCCGACGCGTACACGCTCGACGGGCCGAGCCGCAGCAAGGCCCCATTCACGATGGCCCGCTGCGCCAGCGTCCGCTGGGTCATCATGACCGGCTTGGGGAGCCCGGTCGTTCCGGACGTGTGCAAGATGATCGCGGTGTCGTCCATCTTCGGCGCCGGCAGGTCGATCTCGACGGGGGCGAACCCGGGCAGCACCGCCAGCCGGGTGCCCGTCGCGGCCGCGACTTGCTCCCCGAGCGCCGCGAACTCGGGCGCGGCGACTAGCACGCTGGCGCCGATCCCCCGCACGCACGGCGCCAGCTCACGCTCGGTCAGTCGCGGGCCAAGCGGAGCGAGCGGCCGGCCCGTCGCCGCCCCGGCCAGCGTCAGCGCGATCACGTCCGGGCCGGTGCTGACCAGGGCCGCGACCGGCAGGCCGGCCGGCGCGCCCACCTCCTCCAGCCACCGCGCTGCCGAGGTCGCGAGGCCAAGCAGCTGCGGCCAGCTCCAGCTGCAGCCGCCGGCCAGCACCGCCGGACCCGGCAAATCGCGATGAGCCGCGATCATCTCCGAATACGTCACCCGGGCCACCGGCTGCTCACCGGCTCCCCGGACCGAACTCCGCCAGGTCCGTTCGGGCCCGCGTTTCTCAGCAGGGCTCAGGGCTGCGGTCACACCTTCGCTCCCTTCGCTCTTTCGGTCGCGGGCGTCGTCGACTCCAGCAGATTACGGTATATTTGTCTAAATAAATAGACTGTTGGCTAGCACGGAGCTTAGATGTCGGGTCCGGTCATGGCGCGGCGACGATGCGGTGCGATCATCTCGGCATGACGACCGCCGCGACCTACGCCACGTTCGCCGCGCGCGAGACGCGCGGCGTATCACAGTTCCCGCAGGCATCCGCAGGCGGAACTGCGCGGTGACCGGCCAGCGCCGCCACCGCGTGACCCTGCCTCGGCCAGCACCGCCTGGGCGCGAGGCTATGGGGGTTCCCCGGACGGTACCAGTGCCCCGGGTGGGTGCGAATATGACGGCGCAGCGAATTGAGCAGCGCCGCGGCCATCACCGTGATCGCGGTGACCGCGACGGGAGCAGGGAAGCTGGCAAGCTCGGCTACCAGCTGGAGCAGCGCCGCGCCGACCGCGCAGGCTAGTACCGTAGCGGCCGCGCAGTCCATGGCCCGCCGGGCCATTCCGCGTGCCGTGGCGCGCCCGCCGACTCGGCCGGCAAGCCGTGCCGCCTTCGCGTTCTGCCTGATGACGATGGTAGCCATTGCGCCTCCCCGTTACCGACCATGACCCGCTACGCCCAGCGTGCCGGGCGGCGCGATGGCTGTCAGTCACCTGGCCGACGCCGTTGCCGTCAGCTTCCCGGCACGGTTACCGCGCGCCGGCCCGCCTGAACGCCGACGGGTCCTACCAGCGCGGAGCGCCCCCAGGCAGCCCCTGATACATCTGCGTCAAGGCCCAGCCAGGTACCGCCGCGCATTCCTCCCCGGCCAGGGTTAGCTGACGCGGACGGCATTCGAGGCGCCCTGCTGCCGGGCCGCTACCGACATTCAGCTCGCCCCGCCTGACCAGCAGCGGCCCGAAGATGATCTTGCTTACCTACAAAATCGACGTGCACCCCGCGCCAGGTTGAGCACATGGTCGCAGCGCTCGGCGATCTCGGGATCGTGGGTGGCAAGCACAAGCGCGCCGTCGTCCGCCGCGACCGCGAACAGCCGCGCCAGGACGAGCTCGCGAGTGACCGGATCCTGCTCCGCCGTCGGCTCGTCGGCAATGAGCAGCTCCGGGTGTGCCGCCAGGGCCCGTGCCACCGCGACGCGCTGCTGCTGGCCTCCGGACAGCTCCTGGACCAGGTGATCCTCGTGCTCGCGCAGGCCAAGCTCGGCCAGCGTGGCGCTCGCGGCGGCCATGGCCTGCTTGGCGGGCAAGCCGTCGGCGCGGAGCACGACCTCCACGTTCTCCGCCACGGTCAGCAGCGACACCAGCCCGTAGCCCTGCAGCACCGCCGCGGTGCGGGCAGGCAGCGTACCTGCGGCCACCGGGTCGCCGCCGCGCTGCACCGTTCCCGCCGCGGGAGTGGCGATCCCGGCCAGTACGGAGAGCAAGCTGGTCTTGCCCGACCCGGACGGTCCGACGACCGCTACCCGGTCACCCGGCTGCACGGACAAACTTACGCCATCGAAGAGCACCCGCCCGCCGCGCTCGATACGCAGGCCCTCGGCCTCCAGCAGGCTCACGCCTCCTCCTCGTCATCGATGGCGCCCGGGTCCACCCGGCGCAGCAGGATTCCGCGCTCGGTGCGGCTCGCGATCGCGAGCGAGCCGGGCGGGAACTCGTCGAGCAGATCCGGCGGCAGGGTCACCGTGCCGTCCTTGCCGACCACGAGGAACTCGCGGCCGCCGTGGCCGGCCGCGCCCACGCGGCCGTCCCTGATCGTGATCGTGCGCCCGAACGCGGCGGCGACATCAGGGTCGTGCGTGACCGCGACGACCGTGGTGCCCAGGCTCACGTTGGCGGCCTGGATCAGCTCGATCACATCGACGGCGGAGTCCGGGTCGAGCTGGCTGGTCGGCTCGTCCGCCAGCAGCAGCCGCGGGCCGTTGGCCAGCGCCACCGCGAGAGCGAGCCGCTGCTGCTCGCCACCCGAGAGCAACCCGGCGGGCCGGCGGGCCGCGCTCGCCAGGCCGACGCGCTCTAGCAGGTCCGCGGCCCGGCGGCGCTTGGCCTTGCGGCTGCGCCGGGCCGGCGCCTGGGCGAAGAGCACGTTTCCCGTCGCCGACTGGCTGGACAGCAGGTTGCTGGCCGGGTTCTGCAGCAGCAGGCCGACCTCGCGCAGCCGCATGCTGGTGAGCGCCGGGGCACTGAGCCCGGAGAGCTGGCGGTCGTCGATCTGGACCGTTCCCGCGGTGGGCTTGAGCAACCCGGCCAGGTGCCACAGCAGGGTGGTCTTCCCGGCGCCGGACGGGCCGAGCAGCGCCACCATCTCACCCGGCTCCACGGTGAGATCCACCCCCCGGAGCGCGGCGACCTCGCTGCCCGGGGTGCCGTAGACGTGCACGAGGTTCTCACAGCGGACGGCGGGGGCCTGACCGGGCCCGGCGGTCCGTTCGGCCACGGCGCGGCTGGTCATGGCGGGGCCTCCCTGAGCAGCTCGGGCCGGGCGGACCGGACGAGCGCCACGGTGGCCACCGTAGCGGCCGCCGCCATCAGCGCGACGATGACCACGAGCGGAACCAGGACCTGCGTGGCCGGAGGGGTGAACAGCAACGGGGGTGCCGTCGGCGGGGCGGAGAACTCCGGCAGGTTCCGCAGCACCAGGGCGGCCGACCCGATTCCGGCGGCAACCCCCGTTACCACGCCGAAGCCGAGCACGGTCGCCTGCTCGATGAACACCGACGAACGCAAGGCCCGGCGCGGAACGCGCCCGACGATCATGGCCGCGTACTCGTAGCGCCGCCTGCGGCCCGCCTGGTAGAGGCCGAGCACCGCGGCGCCCGCGGCCAGCAGCGCCGCGGCCACGGCAGCCGCCAGGAACAGCACGCTCGCCAGCGCCGGGCCCTCCCGCATGAGCACCGCCTCGGCCTGCGCCGTCGTGGCCACACCGTCGATCGTCACGCCCGCCGCGGACAGCTTGGCGCGTACCGCCGTGAGCGCGCCCGGTGCGACCCAGACCTGCTCGGTGACGTTGCCGGCGTAGGTGAAGTAGGCGACCCGTTGCGCGTAGGTACGGTCGACGACGATGCCTGTGGCGGGCGCACCGGGAACGGCGGCCGCCAGGGCGATGGGCCTCACCGTGAGCTGTAGCCCGTCCAGGCCAACCGTCGGGATAGCCTCGAGGCTGCTGGTGAGCTGGCTGGACACCAGCGCGGGCAGCAGGTTCGGTGTGTCCTGCCGGTCAAGGGCGGGGCTGCAGGCGCGGCCCGCGCTGAAGGACCAGCGCAACCCGCTGGGGCCGACCTGGACCTGGCCCGTGGTACTCCCGCAGCCGACCGGGTTCTCGGCGGTGGCGTCCCAGCCGTCCGCGCTCGCCAGCGCCGCGGGCACGGGCACCCAGGTCCCGCCGGCCAGCACGCTAAGGCCGGTCAGCGTCACGCTGCCCTGGGTCTGGCTGGGCGTGACGGTAGCCGCGTCGAGGCTCACCATGGTCACCTGGCACGGGCAGTCCGTGAGCGCGGCGGAGACCCAGCCCGGGTGCAGGGCGCCGAGACTGATCGGCGTCTGGCCTCCGTCCGGTGAACCTTGCTCGGCGACCCAGAGGGTGAGCTCCGTTCTCGGTGCGATCCCTGTCTTGCTGGTGACCTGGACTCGCACCGCCGCTGACCCGGTTGGCAGCGTGACCGGCGGTGCTACTCGCGGATCAAGCGCTGCGCCGACTGACGCGGGCGGGCGGCCGAGAAAACCGGACCGCCACTGGGCCACCTGGGCGAACCGCTGCGGCTGTACGGCCAGCAGCACCGCGCCATTATCCGCGCCGCCCGCGTAACGGTCCACGGCGGCGGCCTGGTCGCCGCTCGGATCGATGCGGTCAACGATCGTCCCGAGGTCCTGCCCGGCCGGAGCCGTCACGCTGAGCACCGCCGCGGCACCTGTTTGCGCCGCGGCGACGCGGTCGATGTTGCGCTGGTTCACCGCGAAGGCGGCGATCGCGAAAGTGGCCAACGCGAACGCGGCGGTGAGGACGATCGTGGTCCTTGTCCCGCCGGGGCGGCGGGCTATGTGCCGCACGGCCAGGAACAGCCCGGTTCCGCCGCGGCGGCGTGTGACGCCGAACGCGAGCCTGCAGGCGGCCGGAAGCAGCCTCGATGCGACCACCGCCGCCGCGAGCCCAAGCAGCCCGGGCAAAAGCAGGCTAAGCGAGCCGGACCTCGCCGACGTCACCTGGCCCCCGATGACCAGCTCGGCCAGCCCAGCCAGCGCGCCGGTGAGCAGCACCGCGTCAAGTACCCAGCCCCTGTCCGCCGCGCTGCGGGCCGTGCGCTGCCATTGCTCGGTGACCGGGCGCGCCAGCGCTCGCCGCGCGGCGAGCACGATCGCCACGAACCCGCCCAGCGTGGCCGCCGCCGCGGCCGCGATCGCCAGGACAGGCAGGCCGGCCTGCGTGCCGGGCCGCAGCAGGATCCGGGTCAGCCCCACGGTAGCCGCCCACCCGCCGAGCACGCCGACCAGGCACCCGACGGCGAGCAGCAGGACCGGCTCGGACAGGCCGAACGCGATGGTCCGCAGGCGGCCGTGGCCGCGCAGCTTGGCCAGCGCGACCTCGCCGGCCCGCGCCTCGGCCGCGTCAGTAACGATGAGGAAGAGCAGCAGCCAGGTGAGCAGCAGCTGCTGACAGGTGATCAGGAAGACGGGCACGTCCAGCGTCTGCCAGCCGGCCTTGATCTGGCCGGTCAGCTGCGGGATGGAGCTGGTCGCGACGGCGCCCGTCCCCTGGAGGGTGGGGTCGATGAGCAGCTCGTTCACCGCCGCCGTCAGGGCCGGAAGGTCACCGGGCCGCACGCCAGCAGGCGCGAGTACGTCAAGGACCGTAGCGTCCCCCTGCTCGCTGCCCGGTGCGCCGGCGAAGGTGGCGGCCGACGTGAACATCGCGTCCCAGGGCGGGGGGTTCCGGAGGCACTGCGGGTTCTCGAAGATGAAGTCGTCGCACGGGCCGTTCAGCCAGTAGGCGGCCCCGAGTTGCGCACTGGACGGGACCGCGTACTCCCCGGTGACCATGAGGCGGCCATAACCGGACGAGGTGGCGATCGTGTCGCCCGGCCGGACGTGACTGAGCATGGCGAACGAGGTGCTCACGAGCACCTGGCCTGCCCCGCGCGGGCAGACGCCCGCGGTCAGTCGCAGATGGGTGCACGCATCGGTACGCCAGGTGAGCGGCGTGAGGTGGCTGCCCGTGCTCACCTGAGCCAGGATCGTCTCCACCGGAGGCTGAAAGAGACGGTTCACGACCGCCGGCCCGCCCAGTTGTGCCGTCAGAACACTGGTCACGGCGGCACTCAGGCCGTCGGCCAGACCGACTACTGGCCCGCTGGCATCGGCCTCCACGGTTCGCAGGATGGGAGATTGGCTGTGCAGGTTGTCCTGCAGGATGGACGCGCGGGCGGCCGCGTCATAGGTCGGCCCGGCAGCCGCGGCGGCCGACGCGACCGTCGCAACGAGCAAGATGCCGACCGAGACACCCGCCCGCCGCTGCACCCCGCGGAACGCGCCCCCGAGCAGGCTCAAGGGACCTCACTTTCCCGTCGTCGTGGTCGTCGGCAGCCACGCGGCCGGCTGGCCGGGCGCGGTCACGTTATGTACCTGGCCGGAGCGCAGGTCGATCACCGTCCAGCCGCGCTGTATGTCATCGGCCTGGGTGAGCCCTTTGTCCGTGAGCTGAGCCGAATAGATGAGCTGGCTCCCGTCGGGCGACCACAGCAGCTGCGTGCAGTAGAGGTCATGACGCCCGGGCAGCACGATCGTCCTGGCCGCCTTGCCTTTGCCCACGGCCCAGACGGTCACGCTGGACGGAACCTCCTGGCCGGCCTGGGCGGATGCGATCTGCTGCCCGGTCGGCGACCATTGCACACAGCTGGTGCCGGCCGGCATCGGCATGTGCGCCACTATCTCACCGGCCCGGGTGAGGACAACCATGCCCTCTTGGGCCTGCGGGCCGGTGGCCGGCTGAGGGTCCTGCGCCGCGACGTCAAGCGCGAGCAAACGGCCATCTGGGCTCGGGTACGTGTACAGCAGGTCCGTCGTCTTGCCCGGCCAGCCCAGTGCGCTGTTCAGCGTGGCGGCGGTGACGACGGTGCGCGGCGCCTGACCCGGCCTGAGCAACTCGATAGCCTTGTCCGGCGTCGGCTGGGAACCGCACTGATCCGGGGAGGATGCCGACGATCCGCCGGCCAGCGCCGACACGATCGCCCCGGCGGATGCCGGGTCCCCGGCCGAGTCCGTGTTCGTGCCGAGCACAGTTGGCTTTCCGCCGCCGGTAGGGATGAGGCGCGCGACCAGGATCTCGCCAAAGGTGCTCGTCGTGTCACACTCGGTCACCACAACGTCCTTGCTGCCGTCGGCGAAAGTGGCGCGCGACCACCCACCGGCCGGGTCCAGGGTGGCGGGATCGGCCACGCTGCCGATGGACGTGGGGCCAGCCGGGCCCATGGTCACCAGCTGCCCTTCGAGGTTCACCAGGTAACGCCCGTCGCTGGAGGCGACCGGAAGATCGGTGCCCTGCAGGGCACCGACCCGGGTGAGCATCACCCGGTGGCTGCCGTCCGGGGCCGCGGTTCCGAGCAGGCCGCTGGGCTGCTGCTCGAACACCACCAGCCCATCGTCGTCGGCGAAACGAGACTGGGCCGGCCCTGACGACGACGACGGCAAGATCAGCAGCACCACGGCGGCCACCGCCCCGGCGACCACGATGGCGATCGCGGGCCAGCGTACGCTCCGCCAGGTCAAACGCCTGGGCCGCTCAGGATCAAGCGCGGGAAACGGCCGGAGTGGCCGTTCCGGGGGCTCCTCTGGCATTGTCTCATCATGCCGGATAAAGGCATGCCTTTCGCGAAAGCCATGGCTACATTCGAATCACGCGACCGGAGTGACCCGCGGCGCCGCGGGGACGTGCCTGCGGGCCGGGTTCCAGGGCGGGCAGGCGGGGTGGCTTGGTATCGCTGCGGCCAGCGCGGCGCGTGGGCGACAATGTCACCTATGTCATGGACGGGCTCGGGTGGTTCCAGCGGGGGCGGCAATACCGGTATAGCGGACACGGGTACGCATCCCGAGGTCGACGCCGCCGTGCGGCTGCTGCACCGGCGCCGCGGCTGGGGCTGGACGGGCGGGGGCAGCCTGCTGGCGCTGGTGGTGTTCACGGTCATCGGCTCGCACCTGTGGGCCAACGCCAGCGGGGCCCTGGGCGTGATCAGCGGGCTCGTGGTCCTGGTGCTGCTGGCGCTGACCGTGGCCGGCCTGGTCATGGCGGTGGTGGACACCGTCCGGCTGCACCGCCGCCACGGCGCGGTCCGGGATCAGGCCCGGATGGGGACCTCCCACTATCCGCTGATCGCGCACGCCTACCGGTACCCGCCGCGGCACCACGTCAGCGCCTGGTTCAGCCGGCTGCTGCTGCTTGGCTGCCTGGTCCTGGCCGTCGGCTACCTGCCGGACCAGGTCAACGGGGTGGCCTACCTGACGGGCGCGGCCCCGACGGCCACGTTCTTCCCCACGTCGTACGGCCAGGACTGCGGCCGCGGCGGCTGCGACACGATTACCAACGGCACCCTGGTCGTCGGCGGCCGCGGCATCCCCGCCAGCTGGCCGGGCACGGCCTCGCTCGGCCTGCCGATGACCGTGCGGGCCCCGGTGTGGGACGGCTGGGGCGGCACGGTGTCGCTGACCGGCGACACCGCGGA
>Ga0302220_10002766_pt1 | contig 12610 bp, 18 predicted proteins | sample II_Palsa_E1_3_FD_194572 | JGI IMG/M metagenome (GOLD analysis project Ga0302220, IMG submission 194572) | Peat permafrost microbial communities from Stordalen Mire near Abisko, Sweden - II_Palsa_E1_3 | ecosystem: Environmental > Terrestrial > Soil > Palsa > Peat permafrost | place: Sweden... | reverse complement strand
CCTGGCTCTGGCCACCCTCGACTAGTCGCACCGCTTCTTGCTTGAATTCCAGCGTGTAACGTGCCCGTGTTGTCTTCGTCATGTAGTTCTCCTTGCGTGGATTGAATCACACGGCAAGGGATACGTTCCTCGGGGGCAAGGTCAGTACTTCTGCATAAAGTGCGGCAGGTACGCACAATGCAAAGATCGCCAGGCACTTACTCAACGACGCGATGCGGGGTGCCATCATCGGCTTTTTTGCTGAAATGCCAGTCATCGAAATATATGGTCCATTGTGGCGGAGCAATTGCTTCTAACCGATCAATAAGGGTCCTTAGCCCGATCAGCTTCGCAAGGAGTTGGATGTCTAAGTTAGTCGCAAAAAACCACGTCCGGATGAATGGGTGCCTTGCAAACAGTCGCGTCAGGGGCGTGAATGGTGATGATCTTATCCGTTCCCTCGTATCCACAAACCAAATAGGCATCAGCCCCTTCCAGCCCCTCCAAAACATCTCCCTCCGCGGTTATCGCAGGCTCGAGCGAGGCCATGTTCTTTGGAGGTCCAGCGAAAACCTCGATGTGCGAGAGCGAGCGCTTGACCTTCCCGTCGATAAGCGCAGACGGGCATGCGTAACGATGATGGGTCGCTGCGAAGAGTGCAGCAGGAGTGCACATGGCCAGGACAGCAAAGAAGTATCTACTCGACGACATGGTATTGGGTTCCGTCAATTTTTCGCAACGAAAGTCCATCCTGAAGTTGAATAGTTTTCGGTTACGGAGCATGGCTGCGGGCTAACTGGCATGGCTATGACATGGTTGGCTTCGTTAGATCGCGTTAGTCGCAAAATGCGGAAAGTGGCTTATCAGTCGCATCGCAGGAGCTGGCCCCTTTGGCATGAACAGCGACGGTTTTAGTCGTCCCCCTGTACGTACAGACCAGATAAACATCAACATGATTCAACGAGTTCCACCCGATGAGAGATGCCATATTTTCAGGTGATCCATCGTAGACTTTGGCGTGCCAAAGCGAATGCTTGCCCATCCCGTCAATAAGTGGGGATGGGCATTGATAACGATGGGCTGTCGCCGCATAGCATGTCGCGCAGGTGAAAAGCGCTAACCATGCAGTCAAGCACATAGTCGACGACGTGAAGCCGAATTCCATTACTGACTCCTCCGCTCCGGAAGACCCTTAATCACAAAAAGCCGCCGATGGATGATCAGTTCCCTTGCAGACGGTCGCGCCCAGGGCGTGAATCGTGATGATCTTGTCCGTTCCTTTGTAATCACAAGCCAAATAGGCATCGACATACTCCAACTCATCCCACATGTCTGCTTTACCAGCAGGGACAGGAATGAGCGACGCCAAATTTTCTGGAGGACCGTCGTAGACATTCACATACCTGAGTGCGTGCCTGGTCTTTCCTTCGATAAGCGGGGATGGGCATTCATAACGGTGATGCGCTGTTGTACAGAGAATGGTGGGTACGGATAAGGCAAAGATGGCAACAAGGTACCTACACGACGACATGGTATTGGGTCCCGTCAACTTTTCGCCACGAATGTCCATCATGAAATTGGATAGTTCGTGGTTGCGTAGTATGGCTTTTGGCTAACCGGCAACGGGCTATGACCTGGTCAGTGTCCTAAGATCGCGTCAGTCGCAAAATGCGGTCGGCGGCTTGTCGGTCCCATCGCATGAGCTGGCCCCTACGGCATGAATGGCAACGGTTTTATCCGTCCCCCTGTAGGTGCACACCAAGTAGACATCTATGTGATTCAGCGAGTCCCGTCCGATGAGAGAAGCCATATTTTTTGGCGGTCCATCGTAAACGTCGACGTGCCAGAGCGAGCGTTTGAATTTTCCATCGACAAGCGGTGAGGGGCATTGATAACGATGGTGTGCAGCAGCAGGGCACGTCCCGCACACACAAAACGTCAAGAGCGCAATAGAGAACTTAGTCCACAACATGGTATTGCGTCCCGTCATCGACCTTGAACCCGGTGTGGTCTCGATGGAAATGTATAGTTCTCTGCTTGGGAGGGTGATCCCATTGCTGCATAGCCCCTTTCCACTGATCCATCACTACGATTCCATCCGTTGTTTGGTACAGGTAAATCGCTGCGTGGCTGGTGTGATTGGTGTGGTTACCGTAGGTGCCGTCGTCATCAAATGTGGCGATCACGGTTCCCGGTTGAATGCTGTGGTCATCCATAACAAGACCCCCGCGTTCCCAATGCGATGTCTGCGGGATGTAGACGACGGCGTGCACAAAGGTCACGCATTGACCGTTGCCGACCAGCTGCCCAGCGTCCTTGAAGGCAGTCGCCTTTTTCATGTCGGCGATATAGGGCACACGGCTCTCCTGATGCGGTGGAAATAGGAAAAGTCGGGGCGCATCTAGCCGTCACTCCAGGCGTCGCGATAGACCAAGTTGCCATCGAGGTAGCTCCACGTAATTTCCTCATAGCGCAACTTCACTTGCTCTACGTGGTTGTAGGCAAGCGCTGCGTCTTCTTTGATGTTGGACACTTTCGGCATCACTGAGACGACTTTGACGTTGCCCAGCATCATGTTGAAGTACTCGACTTCGCGGCCGGAGTCATCGACTCGATACCACTTGATCTCGGCGGACTTCAAAGTCTGGCCGCGTGCCAGTGCCAGGTAGAGCATCGGCGAGGAGCGATCGATCTCTTTTTCGATCAACACAGGCATGTGCAGTCGGCTGCCAAGCAACTTTCCGGTCACCCCGTCGGCTGGGGCGTGCATGCCATGTTTGAAGCCCAGCGCTTCAATGCTTCCTTCACGACCTGCGACCAGGCTGGATCCGCGAATGTCGCCGCCGTTGCTGTCTTTCAGCCATAGATGCAAAGGGATCGGCACGTGCAAGTCCTTATGTAACGTGTGTTGCGGTGGCGTTTGTGAGCGACGACGTAAGGTGATCTCGACTCAATTTCAGCCGGATACTCTTCATTGTTGGCACTAGCCGCAACGCTGATCTATGAGAAAATTCTCAAAGTTGTCAGTCGAATCAGGGATCGAAATCAACGACTAGCAGGAGGCCGGGGCCAGAGTGAGCTGCCCAGCTTTTTTCAGGCACGTTAAGCAGGAAATCATGGCGTCGCCATCCACGATCATTGGCGTCCAGTCGCCGAGCGCTTGATGTTGCCGTTGCGGCTGCCGAAGCCTTCAATACGGTTGACGATCGCCAGTCAGGCAGTGGCACACGCAACGAAGGTATGACCGTGAGGGAGTTCGGTCTTCAAGATCGAGAATGAAGCTTCCGGTAAACGCATGCTCGTAGCAGTCGCCGTGGCGACTCATGCTGCGAAGAAGGCACGGCTTCAGGTCCTAACTGGCTCTTACCAGTTAGCCCTTTTAACTTCCTCCGTCCCAGTTTTTCCGACCTGATCCAGAGACCCGTCAGTGGCCGGTCATCTTGAGCGCAGCTTCTGGCAACCGCTCGCCCTCAACTTTGATCTTCGATACTTCCTTGTCGATCTCCGCTAGATCTTCGGCACTCAACTCAAGGCTGACAGCGCCGAGGTTTTCGTCCAGACGGTGCAACTTGGTGGTACCGGGAATGGGCACAATCCATGGCTTTTGTGCAAGCAGCCAAGCCAGTGCGATCTGAGCCGGCGTCGCACCCTTGTGTTCCGCCACGGACTTGACCACATTGACCAACGCCATGTTGGCGCGGCGCGCCTCAGGGGAAAATCGAGGCACGATATTGCGAAAATCGGTCGGATCAAACGTGGTGTTCTCATCGATCTTGCCGGTCAGAAATCCAGCACCCAGCGGGCTGAACGGCACGAAGCCGATGCCGAGCTCTTCAAGAACCGGCAATAGCGCTGCCTCGGGCCCACGCCAGAACAGCGAGTACTCGCTCTGGATGGCTGCTACCGGCTGCACGGCATGCGCGCGGCGAATGGTCTGGATGCCTGCTTCCGACAAGCCGAAGTGCTTGACTTTGCCCTCTGCTATTAGCTCCTTGACCACGCCGGCCACGTCCTCAATGGGCACTTGAGGATCGACGCGGTGCTGGAATAGCAGATCAATGTAGTCAGTTCGAAGACGCCTAAGGCAGCCCTCCACCGCAACCTTGATATGTTCGGGACGGCTGTTAGTGCCACTACCCCGCTCACCCGTTTGCGGATTGATGTCGAATCCGAACTTCGTCGCAATCACCACCTCCCTGCGAATCGGTGCAAGTGCTTCACCGACCAGTTCCTCGTTGGCGAAAGGTCCATAGGCCTCGGCCGTATCGAAGAACGTGATGCCGCGCTCATGGGCGGTGCGGATCAGAGCCATCATGTCCTGCCTGTCTGCGGCCGGACCGTAGGCGGAACTCATACCCATGCAGCCGAGCCCAAGGGCGGAGACTTTCAGGTCGCTGTTGCCGAGCTTGCGGTACTTCATGGGTCTACTCCGTTCGTTGTTTGAGCCAGTCGCTCACACGCTCCGTGGTTTGTCTCTCGCGGATCAGCGCCCTACGCGCGCTTGCAAGGCAGGCGGATAGCGGTCGCCTTCAACCTTGACCTCCTCTAGCAGCCTCGCGAGCTTGCGCCTGTCGTCTTCGGTCAGGACGACGGCAGCAGCACCAAGGTTCTCTTCCAGGCGGTGCAGCTTGGTCGTACCTGGGATAGGGACGATCCACGGTCTCTGGGCCAGCAGCCAAGCGAGCGCGATCTGCGCCGGCGTCACGCCCTTGTCCCTGGCGATCTGGCCGAGCAGATCCACCAACGCTTGGTTGGCCTCGAGTGCCTCAGGCGAGAAGCGAGGTACGACACTGCGGAAGTCGTCGCTGCCGAAGGTCGTACCGGCACCGATGGCGCCAGTCAGGAAGCCCCGGCCTAGCGGGCTGAAGGGCACGAAGCCAATGCCGAGCTCCTCAAGCGCCGGCAGAATTTCTTGCTCGGGCTCGCGCCACCACAACGAGTACTCGCTCTGCAGGGCGGCCACTGGTTGCACGGTGTGCGCCCGACGGATGGTTTGAACACCGGCTTCCGACAAGCCGAAGTGCCTGACCTTACCCTCGGCGATCAGCTCTTTGACCGTACCCGCCACCTCTTCGATCGGCACATCGGGATCGACTCGGTGTTGGTAAAGCAGGTCGATCACATCGGTACGCAGGCGCTTGAGTGAACCCTCGACAGCCCATCGGATGTGGTCCGGTCGACTGTTGAGAATCTGCTGTTTACCGTCCTCGCCAAAAGTGAAGCCGAACTTGGTAGCAATTGTCACTCGCTCACGCACCGGGGCGAGCGCTTCGCCAACGACCTCCTCATTGAGATAAGGCCCATAGACCTCGGCTGTGTCGAAGAACGTCACGCCCCGATCCACTGCGGCACGGATCAGCGAAATCGCTGCCTGCTTGTCCAGGGCGGGCCCATAACCATGGCTCAGGCCCATGCACCCCAGGCCCATGATTGAGACTTCGAGTTGGCTGTTGCCGAGTTTGCGTTTTTTCATAGTGTTCTCCATGCGGTCAATCTAGGGCCGAAGGATTGCCAGCACTAGATGGCATAATCGGAAAGGGTTTATAACCGGAGTGGATAAATGCCCACCGAAAGCTACGACCAGCTCGCGATCTTCTCGGTCGTGGCGCGAGAGCGCAGCTTTACTCGCGCAGCGGCCAAGCTCGGCATGTCACAGCCGGCGCTGAGCCGAGCCATGCGCCAGTTAGAAGAACGATTAGGCGTCCGGCTCCTTGCGCGCACGACTCGCAGCGTTTCGCCCACAGAGGCGGGCGAGCACCTGCTGCTGGTGATCGCTCCCCGATTCGAAGAGATCAATACCGAACTGGCCTCACTCAGCAAATTCAGGGACAAGCCGGCAGGTAAGTTGCGCATCACGGCGGGCGAACACGCGGCGATCAAGGTTCTGCAGCCCGTGCTCGCGAAAATCCTGCCGGATCACCTGGATATCCAGGTCGAGGTAATCGTTGACTACGGCCTCACCGACATCGTGGCCGAGGGCTACGACGCTGGCGTTCGGCTGGGCGAACAGGTCGCCAAGGACATGATCGCGGTGTGCATCGGCCCCGACGTGCGAATGGCCGTAGTCGGGTCTCCGACCTATTTCGTTCGGTATCCGCGGCCAAAGACACCGCGCGATCTCATTCGGCACAACTGCATCACTATCCGCCTGCCGACCTACGGGGGCATCTTTCCCTGGGAGTTCGAGAAGAAAGGGGAAGAGCTGAAAGTACGTGTCGAGGGCCAATTAGTGTTCAACAACATCGCCATGCGACTGGACGCCGCGCTGAACGGATTGGGACTTGCGTACATGCCCGAAGACCTCGTGCAGGCGTATATCGCGAATGGCAAATTGATACGTGTGCTCTCGGACTGGTGCCCACCGTTCGCGGGGTACCACCTCTACTATCCGAGCAGACGTCAGAGCTCACCTGCTTTCACGCTGTTGCTAGACGCCTTGCGCTACTCGGACTGAATTCTCGCTCATCGTCGTCCAGCGGCTTCGGTTACATACTGATCCAATGCCCCGTGGACGCGTTTGGCGCATCGGCATCACCTTGCTCGGCCAGCACCCGCATGAGTTTCCGCAGCTGCGAAGCGGTCACCCGGTGCACATAGAACCATTTCATAACGACGGCAAACGGCTGACCACTTCCGGCAACGCACTGCCCACTGGGCAGATGGATGGCGAGGCTGGTCGGTTCATTGGCCTGGACTGGTCAGCTGTGACGGCAGTAGGCGGGCAGTTCGGTGGCAACACGCGGTATGCCGAGCCAACGCGGCACCGACTCGTGGGCAGCCGCCCCGAACCACGCCTGTAAGGGGCGCTGACCCAATTAGCTGGCTATCGCCAGTTAGCCCTTTTAACTTCCTGCGTCCCGGTTTTGCACCCACGTTCAACAGCTCGTCAATCACTGATGACCCTGTGTCAGAAAAAAAACTCAAAGCGGCCCCTGCATATCAAGCCTTCTCCCTCTCCGCATCAGGCCACGCGAACCCCAAGCCACGTCTGTAAGGAACTCTGACCCTGTTAGCTCTTCTCCATTTTCGATAAAGTCCTTGCCACTTGGAGCATCCTAAAGACGAAGCAACCCTCAGGGAGAGGCAACGCATGGAATCACCGAAGCTCACGTTTGCCGGGTTGGATGCAAGGATCGAGGCGCTGCCGGAATCTCCATCAGATACGGCTGCCTTTCCGAAGAAAGCCAAATGGGGATTGTCTGCTGCAGCCGCCGGCGCGCTGTTTGGCTTGCTGTGCGTCAAGCTCCTTCCGAGCAACGCGATGTACACCGTCGTACTCGCCTATATCGGCTTGGCTGTGGAAATCGCTGGCGTCGTCATCGTTGCCATTTCTCAGATACCGCAGCGGTGGCCGACGTTTGCCAACGAGCGCCGCGATTTTGCTGAGCAGCTGGATTTCGACTTGCCTCATCATCTGGCGCTGGTCGAGTGGTTACGAACCTTCCCGCTCGACCAACGCGAAGCGCTGAGCGAATTCATCAGCTATCGCCACGAGCGAATGAGGGAGAAGCTTCCCATGCTCACAGGCAGCATCGAAAAGCTTGGCGCACTTCCCATCGTCGTTGCACTCTATTTGCAGTTCAAGGATATGCACTGGCCACCACATTCCAGCTGGGTGGAGATCTTTTTGATCTTTGCGTTGGTCTTGGGTTACTGGCTGAGCGTGATGCAGATCGGTGTCAGACTGCGACTTCAGCTCTACGAAACGTTGCTCAGAAAGGCGCGCTCTTAGGCTAGCGCCCGAGCAGAGAGGACGGAGGTTGTCCGATTTTATGGGTGGAATTAGGGGCTTAATGATATGAGGAAGAATACAGCTGCCAACTTCGCCTTATGCTTGACTGCTATTGGATGGGGATTGTCTTGCTTGGGGTTATTCGCCCATCTTGGGGACCCGGACCCTCGGGTGCCCCATGAAGTAATAGATGCGGAAAATCGCTTCTACTGGGCAATGTTCTTCGCAGGAGTGATCTCGATAGTTGGCGCCATGTGGCTGGCTGGATTCGGATATTCGGAAGCCAAGATTAGATCGCTCATTGCAGCGGCCCTGACCATCGCTCCGCTTGTCGCGTTTGGAGTTTGGATGGCGATTGCTTCTTAGCGTAACGAGGCCTGGAAGCAGTCACGCGGTGTCCGCTTTCGACCCTCAGACTCTTGCTGGCTCCGACCAGTTAGCCCTTTTAACTTGCTCCGTGCGGGTTTTGGAGCCTCTGTTCTTTGACCTTGTCGAAGACCTCCCGCACGGCAAGGGCCGCGCTAAAGATGGCCTCCCCCACCGCAGGCACGCTTTGGGGATGCAAGGCATCCGTGCAGCAGTTCGTGACCATGTCTCCATGGGCAGTGATCGTACGTAGCAGACTGTTGAGCTCGTCGATTTGGTCGATGGTGACTCCGAAAACTAGGCGATCGTGCGTCATGGCATCCCTGCTCCGGTGATATCGCGAACACAGCCGTTCGCCTGACAACAATATCTCGTTTTCCGATATATGAAAAGCAGATATAGCGTCATGCCTGTCTTCACGGATGGTCGTCATGCCCGCCAAGTCCATACACAAGAGCGAGTACCTGGTATTACAGCGCCGCCTGCGCGCACTACGCACTACGGCCGGCCTGACCCAAGTCGAGCTGAGCGCAGCACTCCAGCGTCCTCAGTCCTATGTCAGCGACATCGAACGTGGCTCACGTCGGATGGATCTGCTGCAATTGCGAGAACTCTGCAATGCCTGCGGGCGCTCACTGACGGAGTTCGTCGATGAATTCGAACAGGAGTTGGGACAAGTAAAACCTACCCGCAGGCCGTCAAAGCAAACACCCCGATAAGTGAACTTGAACCTCTTGAGGCCAGCACGTACTGTGGCTTGGGACTCTGCCCCGGTCAGCTATTCGAATCTTTGATATCGTTCGCAGGAACAGGTACGAGGCTGGCAATCATCAGGATGGAATGCACCACCCAGTTGGCGACCCCCATTCCTAGAATGTTTTCGTGCGCCAGCCCATGGGCGACCTTGTTCCGAAGATTGATCCCCCGCGGATCGGTGTAAAGCGCTTTGAGGTGAAATGACACATCCTTCAACACCTCCATGTTGAATGGCTCTTTGCTTAGGATGTCGCCAAACGTCAACACCTGGGAACCGCCGAGATGCGGATTTTGCTTCCGCACTGACCAGCCAAAATGGGCGCGCAGCTCACGGCAGGCCGCTTCAACCTGGGGAACCAGCAAGTGGATGGCTTTGATGGGATCGCCGATCTCCCATGCTGACAAGCCTTCGCGCAAAATAAACTGCTGGCGAGAGTGGAAAAAGGGCGACCCCTGGATATAGGCAAGCAGCGCCTCTCCATCCGCTCCATGTTTTTCCTTTGTCCTCTCATACGCTTGATGTAGGAACGGCCCTTCCCAGCTAAACCGATTCGCCGCCTGCTGCAACGACCGGCCCAGAATGTCTTCATCAACCGGGCCGATCGTGGCCTCGGTGAATCCATCCATGCTCATGATGGTGTTGGTGATGCGCGAGGCCATTGGCGCATGCACCTGCATGTCATAGACACTTTTCCTGACCGCGTCTTGTTTCATCATGCATGCGATGGCGATACGCTTAAACGCCTCTTGCACCGAAGAGCCCGCGACGCTGTCGGCCCAGTGGCGGATTTCGTCTTCTGGGATCTCCACTGACGCGGAGAGCCGACGCATTCCGGAGCTGGCCTCTTCAGAACGGTTGCGGATCATGCCTTCAATACGCGCGACGTCCTCAATCAAACCAGCCTTGCGGTATCGGGGGATCAGATCTTCCAGCCAACCGAGCGCTAAAAGTCCCGACGCCTTTTCAGCCGCGCTTTCGAATGCCCGACAAGCCACTCCGGTAACTCGCTTGATCTCGTCCTTGTCTGTCAAATAGGGAAGGAGACGATCGGCGGCGCTGGCGGCCTTATGCGGATCAAAGCTTTCTCCTCGCGTGAAGTCTGAGCTTTCTGCCAGTGCCTTTTCCAAAGCGTGCAGCACAGTTTGCTGTTCCTGCGGACTGAGCGCGAAAGCATTTTCATGCATCGTAATCACGTCATGTAGCCGCCACCACATGAACTTGGCTCCGCCTTCATCCAGGCGGTGGTGATAGTCAAAAAGGATTTCCTTGGTCCGCTTCGCCCTAGCTGCGTCGGAAAGAGAAACCGACAAACAGATGGCGCGTTCTACGAAGGACCATCCATGAAACTCATCGCCTGCAATGTTTTTCTCGACCGCCTCCAAATAGCCGTCGATCGCCTTTTGAGCGAGGTTCACAGGGATGGCTAACGAAATCTGTGCGGCGGCACACTCCGATCGCTGAACCAGTGGCTTGCGGAGGTAGCGACCTAGATCCCAAGCCAAATCCGCATAGCGCGCACAGATTGCCGGATGTTTCGTGGTTGCCGAACGGCCGATCCAATGGGCAAGGATCTCTTCATCAAGATCGGCCACATCTGGGCTATAAAAGGGAGTGGATCGATCCGCAAGGACGCCGGTCGCCACAGGCGCCCAGTAAGTGCCCCATGGCTCACCTTTGCCTCCGGCGGATCGCATGAAATGCCAGGCAACATTTTCGGCAAATGATCCGCGGAACTGATCCTGTTCCATGGTCTCACGCAGTGGAGTGGCCTTCGATAACTCCTTTGATAGGTCGTCTTCATCGACGGGGCCTGTATATGACCCAAATCGTTGGATGACTTCTTCCATCGCGTTCGGGACGATCAAGCCCATGGGATCCTTCCTCTGTGGTTGTTTCATTCGCGCATGCGCACCGTGTGCGGCAGCATTGCTGGTCTTGCAATGACTTTACCGCCAAAGCTGCAAATCCGGGCCCTCTCAAAGGCACTTTCCCGGATTTCTGAATACCGCATGGCTGCATAGCGACACCAACGCATTCGCGGTATGGTTCTCCGGTGGCGCATCACTCAGGGGGAGTCATGGCAAAACGCAAGGGAAGCGGCGTCGGGGTCGTCATCTCGCTGCCATGGCCGGTCTGCATCGCGCTTGGTCTGCTCGCCTACATCGGCTTTCGCTACGGCGTCGGCTGGTATCTCAGCTCAGGCAGCAGCGCTGTGCTGATGGGTGTGGGCGAGCAGGCCTCTACCGGTATCTATGCGCCCCTCGGGTGGATGGCATTGGGCATCTGCTGGGCTGGCGCTCTCATTTCCTTCTTTCGTCAACGTAGCCGCAGACGCTTGCTGGATACGCAGACCGGGCTCGACAGCCTGCACGCCATGAGCTGGCGTGAGTTCGAGATGCTCGTGGGCGAGGCGTTTCGCCGTCGCGGTTACGCCATCCAGGAAACTGGGCTGGGCGGCGCGGATGGCGGCATCGACCTGATCCTGCGTAAGGACGGGAAGACCACGCTCGTGCAGTGCAAGCAATGGAAGACCCAGCGCGTCGACGTCAAGGTCGTGCGGGAGATGTTTGATTTGCTGGCGCATCACGGCGCGGCGGCGGTGAAGATTGTCGCAGTTGGTGACTACACCGGGGACGCGCGACGCTTTGCGCAGGGCAAACCGATTGAGCTGATTCACGGTGAGGCGTTGGTTGCGATGGTGCGCGAACGTCAGGAGCCGCCGTCCCCCAAAGCAGCGACGACAGAGACCATAGCCGCCGTCATGACACATCCTGACTCGACGCCTTCAGCCAGTCCCAGCTGCCCAAAATGCGGCACAGACATGGTTCAGCGCTCAAACCGGAAAACGAACGATCACTTCTGGGGTTGCGCAAAGTATCCAGCTTGCCGAGGCACGCGAACGGTGTGACCAGAATAAATTGCTCTGAAGACTCGTGACACCGCCTCAAACAAATGAACCGACTCCCTTGATTCTGCCGGCTATTACATCAAATCGTTGTTGTCGTTGGCGCCAGTGACGAAGCTCGCCACCCATGAACCTACTATGCCGGCAATGGTGGCAAGTGCTGCAACCACAAATGTAGAAACGCTGTGATTAAGCCACCAAACTAAGAATGCCATCGCGAATGCTGTCATGTTGCGTACTTTCTTGAACCGCTGGACCGGGCCCGCAGCTATGCTTATTGAGTACGCGGCGGCCACATAGGTCGTGGCACACCAAGTAGGCGCTCTCGCCACCCATCGCCCTATCCTTGTTAGCCGATATGTCTGTCCACTGTGCGGATAAGGATATTGGTACCTTAAAAAACCGAGCTCACAACAAACCCAGAATAGGCGCGCGACGTGCTCGGACGACCACCGATCAACCTGCTTTAGATCTTTTAGCCACGACGGACTACCTGATTCATCTAAAAAGCGTTGGTCAAATTCTCTACCCCTGGGAATATCCGCGCGTTGCGCTAAAATGAATTCCATTAGGCCACAAATGACTTCACATTTTTTTATGAAAGGTAGATTTATTTGTCTAAAATAATAGGTGTCCATAAACAATTTTCTTCTCTCGCCTAGAAATGCAAAAGACAACAAGTTAAGCGACGTTTCAAAAGGTTGAATCGGCTTTTGCAACTCTGACAGTTCTAACACGAAGAATTGTGCCAGGGACAATTTGCATCTGGTGACAGAAATCGACATGAATTGTTCCTGCCACCCTTTCGCTTCGGCTAGGGTACCTGAGGAACTCCGAGTGCAGTCGGCACAGGCATGCCCCCCCAAATGAG
>Ga0302220_10002765_pt1 | contig 12611 bp, 11 predicted proteins | sample II_Palsa_E1_3_FD_194572 | JGI IMG/M metagenome (GOLD analysis project Ga0302220, IMG submission 194572) | Peat permafrost microbial communities from Stordalen Mire near Abisko, Sweden - II_Palsa_E1_3 | ecosystem: Environmental > Terrestrial > Soil > Palsa > Peat permafrost | place: Sweden... | reverse complement strand
CCGGTTACGCACAATGCGCATCCGATCTTCTCGCGAGACTCGATCGGGCTGGTGCATAACGGCATCATCGAAAATTACGAAAGCCTGCGCGAAATGCTGCGCGGCAAGGGCTATGAGTTCGTCAGCCAGACCGATACGGAAGTGATCGCTCACCTGATCCATAGCGTGTACCGCGGCAATCTGTTCGATGCTGTGCGTGAGACCGTCAAGCAACTGCATGGGGCTTATGCGATTGCGGTTTACTGCAAAGATGAGCCGCAGCGCGTGGTCGGTGCTCGCCAGGGTTCGCCGTTGGTGGTTGGCGTGGGTGAGGGCGAAAACTTCCTGGCCTCCGATGCGTTGGCGCTGGCCGGCACCACAGACCGTTTCATCTTCCTCGAAGAGGGTGATGTGGTGGAGCTGTCGTTGGAGCAGGTTCGCGTTGTCGATCGCGAGGGTAACGTAGCGCATCGCGAGATTCGTCAGGTGGCTTCGTATGGCGGCGCGGTGGAACTGGGCCCGTATCGTCACTTCATGCAGAAGGAAATTTTCGAGCAGCCGCGCGCGATTACCGACACGATTCCGGCGGTTGATTCGCTCACGCCTAGCTTGTTTGGCGAGAAGGCCGATGAGATTTTTCCGAAGATTGATAGTCTGCTGATACTTGCGTGCGGCACTAGCTATTACTCGGGTATGACGGCTAAGTACTGGCTTGAATCGATCGCGGGTATTCCGACTCAGGTTGAAATTGCGAGTGAATACCGGTATCGCGATTCGGTGCCTAACCCGAATGCGTTGGTGGTCGTGATTTCTCAATCGGGCGAGACTGCCGATACCATGGCCGCGCTCAAGCATGCGCAAAGCCTGGGGCATCAACATACGCTTGCGATTTGCAATGTGGCTACGAGCGCTATGGTGCGGCTCACCGCGCTGACGTTCTTGACGCATGCCGGTACGGAAATTGGTGTGGCGTCGACGAAAGCGTTTACGACTCAATTGACCGCGTTGTTTATTCTCGCGGTGACCTTGGGCAAGTTGCGCGGACGTGTGAGTAGTTCGGATGAGGCTAATTACCTCAAGCAATTGCGGCATTTGCCGGCAGCGCTTAATAGTGTGCTGGCGCTGGAGCCGCAGATCATCGCTTGGGCGGAGGATTTCTCCAAGAAGGAAAATGCGCTGTTCCTGGGGCGTGGGTTGCATTACCCGATCGCGCTTGAGGGTGCGCTTAAGCTTAAGGAAATTTCGTATATTCACGCCGAGGCTTACCCTGCCGGGGAGCTTAAGCATGGGCCGCTTGCGTTGGTGACTGAGGCGATGCCGGTGGTGACGGTGGCGCCGAACGATACGCTGTTGGAGAAGCTTAAGTCGAATATGCAGGAAGTGCGGGCGCGTGGCGGTGAGTTGTATGTGTTTGCGGATTCGGATACGCGGATCGTTAATGAAGAGGGCATCCATGTGATTCGGATGCCGGAGCATTACGGTATGTTATCGCCGATTCTGCATACTGTGCCGTTGCAGATGCTGGCTTATCATACGGCGGTGGCGCGTGGGACGGATGTGGATAAGCCGCGGAATTTGGCTAAGTCGGTTACGGTGGAGTGAGGGGCGCTGTTAGCCCCACTGGTTCTTCACAATAAAGATGCGAATTGGCCAATAAAGTTGCGAATGGGAGTAGTGCGTTGAGCAATAAAGTTGCCAATGCTCTTACGACTGACGTGACAAAATGGCCATCAAATCAGTTGTCTCGCCCACAAACTTTATGCGCTGTTAGCCGTTCGGAGCGCTGACGGTCCGGCTGTGGGCAGTCGATAAAGTTGTACGCGGAACCCGAAGTACCCGCAAATTTCAGTCGCATTTCGACGACTGGTTCTTCACAATAAAGATGCGAATTGGCCAATAAAGTTGCGAATATCCGCCAAGCGTCGTGCAATAAAGTTGCGAATGCCGGGGTTGGCCAAAAACATGTCGTAGATTTTTGGTTTTTGCAATACCTTCTGAGGCTAGGCATTAGAGTCAGAGGCATGCCTGAAAGCATGCCGCGGGCGGATCTTCAAAAATGAAGGAGTGAATTTACCGAGGGCTCGCGCATCAGAATGCGTCGCCCATGCCTTCGGTACCGGTGAAATATTTACACTGGACGCCCTCGAGGTATAAGAGCCGATTGCTCGGACTGACGACGTTTCGGTTGCCGTCGTACTCGATCTATGGAACTGGTTCCATCTCTTCATTCCACGATGTATGCAAAGCCATAAAAACGCCCACCGCTGTCGAAGCTAACACGCCGTTCGACCGGCTTTAATTTACTAAAGTTATGGATAATTTCAAGGCTCAGCGGCCCGCTGGTCAAGACTTCCAAAGAAAGTGACAATTAAATTTGAATTATGGATATTTGTGACAAATATGGAGGACCCGGGGAACCCTATTGGTGTCTGTTAGCTGCTTCGGAGTTAACTGCTAAGGGCGTAAGCTGATTTCCCCCAAAGATGCTTGCTAGGCTAAGGGTTAACGGGAACTTCGAACGGTTGCTTTGGGGATGGGCCGTCCCACCGAAGTGGCCTCAAATTTCAGGGATCCTTCGACGGCCAAGTTGCGCACCTCACTGCTAATCTGTCACGCGGGTGGCCCAAGACCTGTGCCGCAGTCTATGTATATAGAGCATGTAAAGCCTCGTCGACGCAAGGGGACGCTAGGAATGCAAACCAGGGTCGACGAATTCTCCGGCGGATTGATGCAAATTAATGAGCACGAGCTCAGCCGACGAGGCGATTACGCGGTTTGGCTGAGGGACGCGCTCGTCGTACAGCCGGAATACGCATTTCGCTATTCTAGGTGGGGTGAAAGCACATTTTCGATCCATTTCATGAATGCGCGGACTCGGCGCGACAGGTTGCGCCGATGCGCTACTACCAGGGAGACGTCGAGCGGCTTGTGCTGAAAATCGGGTAGAAGCTCTATCAACGCTCCACTCTCCAAGTAACGGCCAATCCCCAACAGGGGTGCCTGAATCAGGCCAAGGCCGGCGACACCAGCGGCTTCGTAGGTCTGCACGCTGTTGACGTGCAGCGTACCTCGCAACTGAAGCCTCGCGTAGCCGTCGCCGTGCGGATACTCCCATCCATAGGGTTTTGCGCCGAGCGTCCTCGCGAAATGAATTGCCCGATGTCCCTGATGCTGCAGATCTTCTAGCGATCGAGGGACGCCATAGCGCGCCAGGTAGACAGGACTGGCGGCGTTGACCATGCGTAACTTGCCCAGCGGGCGGGCAATCAGCGTCTCGTCCCCGATGGGACCCAGTCGCAATACGCAGTCAAACCCCTCTTGAACCAAATCAACTTGGCGATCCGTACTCGACACCTCCAGCTCTAACTCGGGATAAGTTGCCATGAAGGCCGGCAAGGCCGGCACGATAGTGGTGCGCGCCAGCTCGCTCGGCAGATCAACCCGTAAGCGCCCGCGAAGTGCCGCTCGATCGCTTGCGAACATTGAGTGCAGGTCATCAACTTCAGCAAGCAGATCGCGGGCACGTGCATGAAATACCCGTCCGTCTTCTGTCAACTGCACGCTACGCGTCGTCCGGTGCAGAAGCCTGACGCCGACATCTTCTTCCAGCTTCCGGACCGCCGTTGAGGCCCTTCCCTTCTGAATGCCCAGGCTATCGGCTGCGTGGGTGAAGCTCCCCATTTCCGCGACCGTTATAAAAATGAGGAGGGGTTCGAGATTCTGCATTTTCGCGCCTTGGTACGACATTGTTCTCCACAGAGGGAACAGTTAGTTCATTTCCTCAGTGTTTATCATATTTAAGAGACACAGTATGCTCCGAATATTGAGTCCCCCATCTGAGAATGACACGTGTCCGAAGCTATGAACCTGCATCAGGTGCCTGAAGTTATGACCTCGCATCGCGCCCTGTGGGCAGGCCGAATAATGAGCGCGTTTGTCGTGATCGCGCTGGTGGCCGACAGCACTATTCAGCTTTTCGCGCCGGCACAGATCGCGAGCATGTTGCAGGAAACCGGGTTCCCGATGGACCTGACCCGTGTCGTGGGTTCGATCCTACTCGCCTGCGCCATCGCTTACGCCATCCCGGCCACCGCCGTCCTCGGCGCGATCCTGGTGACGGGCTTTTTGGGAGGCGCCATCTGCGCCCATGTCCGCATTGGCGAGTTGGGGTCGCCGCCGGAAATCATTTCCTCGCTTTTGGGCGCGCTGACATGGGGCGGCCTCTACGCGCGCGATCCCCGTATTCGGGCCATTCTGCCGTTCATCCGTTGAACCAACGGGGGTAGCGATCTACCCCTAAATATCAGGAGAAAAACGCATGTTTTTAGTCATGGGAATCACAGGAAAAGTGGGCGGCGCAACGGCAGAACATCTGTTGGCGCACGGCAAGGAAGTACGCGCGCTAGTCCGCAATCGCGAGAAGGCGTCAAGCTGGGCGAACCGGGGAGTGGAACTGGTTGGCGGTGATTGGAATGATTCGGCAGCCATCGGGCGGGCGCTCAAAGGGGTTGAAGGCGCGTTTCTCATGTTGCCCGCTGTCTGGGCCCCCTCGCCCGATTACAAAGAAGCCAAGGGCGTAATCGCGAACTATGTCGAGGCGCTCACCAAGACAGAGGGAGCGCCGCCGCCGGTGGTAGCGCTTTCGTCAATGGGTGCGAACATGACCAGCGGGATTGGGATGATCACGGCCTTGTCGCTTCTGGAGCAAGGTTTTCGCGACCTGATATCGCCAATCGCATTTGTGCGCGCTGGTGGATTCTTCGAAAACTTCCTCTACGGCTTGCAGGTCGCCCAGGGCGGAACGCTACCGGTCTACTACAATCCGACAAACCGGAAATCGACCATGGTCGCGACGAACGACATCGGCGCGGAGGTCGCAACCCTTTTGACCGGGCCAGCGTGGTCAGGGCAACGCGTCGTCGAGCTTGGTTCGATGGTCACCGCGGATGAAGTCGCAAAGCAATTGGGTGAAGTCCTGAATCTCGACGTGAAAGCCTTTGCAGTCCCGCGTGCAGGGTGGACGGAAGCGTTCGAGCAATTCGGCATCCCAAAGGGCCACACCGGACCTGCCGAAGAAATGTTTGAGGCCGTGAATGCAGGATGGATGGACCTCGGAGTCGAGGGTACGGAGCACGTCGCAGGCACGACGTCCGCACGCGACGTCTTCGCGGCCGCCCAACGGGCCGCTGAGGCGTGAACTGCGCCGCTAACACTCAGAAAGATCGAGGTTGAACATGAAGATTCTTGTTTTAGGTGCAACGGGCGGCACCGGACGGCTGATCGTTCGCGACGCCGTGGCGAAAGGTCATTCCGTCGTGGCTCTGGTACGTTCCATGACCAGCGCCGGCCTGCCGGACGCCGGCATTATCGAGGGCGATGCTCGCAACGAGGCCACCATCGCGCGCGCCATGGACGGCTGCGATGCCGTCGTCAGCGCCTTGGGCACCGGCATGGGCCGCCGTAAGGTCGACCTGCTGACCGTCGCGACACGCGCCATGATCACGGCAATGACGCGCAACGGCGTGCGCCGTCTGGTCTGCGTGTCCGCCATGGGAGTCGGGGACAGCCGTGGTCATGGCGGCTTCGTCTTCGACCGACTGTTCCTGCCCTTGCTACTCAGCGAGGCTTACAAGGACAAGGAACGCCAGGATGCCGCCATCCGCGCTAGCCTGCTCGATTGGGTTTTAGTCCGCCCCGCCATGCTCACAGATGATCCAGCTCGCGGGAACGCCAGGGCCATTACCGACCTCGCACGCGTCAAAGGCGGCAAGATAGCCCGCGCCGATGTCGCTCAATTCGTGGTGGACCAGCTGACGACCGACACTTATCTGAGGCGGGCGCCTGTCCTCATGTGGTGAAAGGGGCTCTGTCACGTTGCCGGGTCTGTCGGGTAAGATCGCGCGATAAAGAACGCAAAAACGCTTTATCACGGTCACCGCTTTCCTGCGGTCGTTATCAGTCGCGCGGTGCGCTGGTATTTCCGGTTTCAGTTGAGTCTGCGCGGCATCGAAGAGTTGCTGTTTGAGCGCGGGGTGATCGTCAGTTACGAAACGATCCGGCGCTGGTGCGACAAATTCGGCGCGGGCTTCGCGCATCGCATTAAGACTGCGCGTCGCAAGCCGGGTTCGACCTGGCAGACGAAGCGCCGCCAAACAGCACCTGGAACATCGTTGCTGATCCCGCAGCGCTCACAAGATGGCGTCCAGCGCATTGGCCGCCACGAAAATCGCGATTGTCTGCTTCACATGCGAGTGGATGTCGCCACGGACGTCATCCAGCGTTTCTCCCATTAAGGCCCGCATAAGCAGCGGCGCGATGATGGCGTCGAGGATCTGCGTGGCGAGCGTACGAGCGTGCCGTTCGTTTGCGGCGCGTGCTTGGGGCTTGAGCGTGCGCCCGGAGTGTTCGGCGATCATCATTGCCACCGCTTCGATCGAGCGAGACCTGCCGGCGTCGCTCGTCAGTTTCGCCAGCGCCGGAAACCGCGGCGCATCCGCGACCACCACTCTGATCATTCCAATGACCTCGTCGCTGAGCAATTGCGTGGCGAGTGTCTGCGTGACCGATACCAACCGTTGCGCCAGCACCGTCGATTGCGCTGCGTCGAACACGAAACGCAATCTGTGTTCGCAGTTTCGCGTGACTACGGCTGAAAACAGCGCTTCCTTACCGCTATACCGGCTGTAAAGCGTCGCCTTGCCCGCACCCGCCGCTTCGGCGATGCGGTCGAGCGACGCTCCGCCAAAGCCGTGTTGCAGGAACATGGCGGTGGCGGCATCGAGAATGCGCTCTTCCACGTCTCCTGCCATCGAGTTGGATGGACGGCCTTTCTTGCGTGAAAACATCGACCTGATCGGGCAAGACGTCGTCTCTGCATCAATACTTTTCGAGGGGTGTCGCACCACGGCTCCTTGCTCACAATGACAAAGCGAATTATCGCAGAAATCTTTAATAGAACTGTACCGTTCCGTTCTATTGTAGAATGAATCCCAAATTAAACCCTGGAGTTTGCGATGGCCGGAAGTAATAGCGAAAACGGGTCTCCCTCCCACGAAGACGGGGCCAATCGCGCCGAAGCGACCGAAGGGCAGGAACAGGAAACGTCCAAGCCGTTGAGCCCGGCGCGCAAGCGCCTGAACGCGCTCATCGGCGGGACGGTGCTGCTGATCTGCGTGGCTGCCGGCGTCGCATACTGGCTGCACAGCCGGCACTACGAAAGCACCGACGATGCGTTTATCGATAGCAATCAGAGTCAGATCGCGTCGCAAGTGAACGGTCGGGTCGTCGAATTGCTCGTCGCTGACAATCAGCATGTCGAGAAAGACCAGCCGCTCTTGCAGATCGACCGGCGCGACTTCGAAGTGAAGCTTGAACAAGCCGAAGCGCAGGAAGCCAACGCGATCGCACAAGTCGCGCAGGCGCGCGCCGATTTGCTTTATCAGACGGCCAGCCTCGCGCAGCTAACGGCGCAGGTGCGGGTGGCGCAAGCCGACCTGACGCAGGCCAAGCAGGATCTGACCCGGTACACGGGAACCGATCCTGCCGCCATTACGCGCCAGCAGCTGGAACAAAGCCAGGCGACGACGAAAAGCGCGCTTGCCAAGCTCGACAGCGCGAAGGAAGCGGTTCAAGCGGGCGAGGCGCAAGTCGCGTCGCAGAGAACGAAGATCGACGCCGCACAGGCTTCCGTGCGACAGAATCATGCCGATGTCGACAATGCAAAGTTGCAACTCAGCTACACGGAAGTCCTCGCGCCGCAAGCCGGGAAGGTGACACGGCGCACCGTGAACCTGGGCAATTACGTCACGCCCGGGCAAGCGCTGGTTGCCATCGTTCCCGACGAAATGTGGGTTACCGCCAACTTCAAGGAAACGCAGCTGATACACATGAGCGTGGGTCAGCCGGTCGATGTCACCGTCGACGCGTACCCGGACAAGGTTCTTCATGCGCACGTGGAAAGTCTGCAACGCGGGACCGGGTCCGTCTTCAGCAGCCTGCCCGCGGAAAACGCAACGGGTAACTACGTGAAGGTCGTGCAGCGCCTGCCCGTGAAGATCGTCTTTGACGGCGACGACTGGCGCCGCTTGCCGCTCGCGCCGGGGTTGTCGGTCAGCCCGCGCGTGACGGTGCGATAAGCATGGCCGCTACCTACGCAGCCCACGCCCCTCTACCCCGGTCGGCGGCGGGGCCGTTCAACCCATGGCTGATCGCGGTCATTGTGTCGATCGCGACCTTCATGGAAGTGCTCGACACCACCATCGCGAACGTAGCGCTCAGGCATATTGCCGGTGGCCTCGGTGCGAGCCTCGACCAAAGTACGTACATCACGACCAGCTACCTTGTGAGCAACGCGATCGTCTTGCCGATCAGCGGATGGCTTGCGAACGTGATCGGCCGCAAGCGCTTTTACATGATCTGCGTGCTGCTGTTCACGGTGAGTTCGGTGGCCTGCGGGTTCGCGACGTCGCTGCCGATGATCATAGTGTTTCGCGTGTTTCAGGGCCTTGGTGGCGGCGGACTGGCGCCCGTTGAGCAAAGCATTTTCGCCGATACCTTCACGCCCGAAAAGCGCGCGATGGCGTTCGCGCTGTACGGCTTCACGGTCGTCACGGCGCCGGCCATCGGACCGATGCTGGGCGGCTGGATCACCGAGAACTATTCGTGGCACTGGGTGTTCCTGATCAACCTGCCCGTCGGTATCGTGTCGCTGGTGCTGACAGGGATGTTCGTGAGCGACAGCAGGCTGGTGAAGCAGGAGCGGCGCGCACTGCTCGATAAAGGTCTGCGGATCGATTACCTGGGCTTCTTTCTCGTTGCGGTGGGTTTTGGCTGTCTGCAGATCGTGTTCGATAAATTCGAGCGCGAGGACGGCTTTTCATCGAATTTCATAGGCTTGTTCACGGCGGTCGCGGGCGTAGCGCTCGTGGCACTGGTCATTCGTGAACTCACCACGGCGCAGCCGATCGTGAATTTGCGGCTGTTCAAGTCACGCGCATTCGCCATCAGTTGCGGCGTGATGTTTGCGTTCGGCTTCATCATCAACAGCACGACGCAGATCCTGCCGCAATTCACGCAAGAACTGCTGGGCTACGACGCAACCAATGCCGGCCTCACGCTCGGTCTGGGCGGCCTCGTTACGCTGTTCATCATGCCGATAGCGGGCATAGTAACCGGGCGCGTGTTCCAGCCCAAGTGGCTCGTCATGATGTCGCTTGCGGGCACGGGCTTCGCACTGCTTCATGCTGCGAAGCTTGATCTGAACATCAGTTTCAGCGATGTATCGTTGTCGCGTCTTTATCAGGTCATCTGGCTGCCGTTCCTTTTCATTCCTCTGTCGACCGTTCAGTTCATCGGTATCCCGCCGAAAGAAAATAACAACGCCTCGGCGCTGATCAACATGATGCGCAATTTAGGCGGCAGTTTCGGCGTGTCGCTGGTGACAACACAGCTCGCGTGGCGGGAACAGTTTCACCACGCAAGGCTCGCCGAGCACATCACGCCGTACAACGGCTTTGTCAAGTCGCTGGGATCGATAGCCTCGAGCGTCGAGCAGCAGGCGTCGGTCATGAGTTACCTCGACGTCTTCCTTATGCTGGGCGTGATCTCGCTCGTGCTGGCTCCCATTTGTTTCTTTTTGCCGAAGCTGCCGAAGGGGGCACAGGTCAATGCGCATTGATTATCGATGGATTCCGTTTGTCGTCTTCTTGTCCGCTTGCACGATGGGACCCAACTTCCAGCGTCCTGCTTTGCAGACGCCGGCGCAGTGGCCTCGCGCGCCGGGTATCGCCGATGCCGTGCGTTCGGTTCCGGTGCCTGAACCTGTCGATCCGCGTTGGTGGAACAGTTTCGGCGATCCGCTACTGACGGAGTTGGTCACGCGCGCCATGGACAGCAATCTTGACATCAAGGTCGCGGCGGCACGGCTAGCCGAGTCGCGGGCACAGTTCGGGCAAGCGAAAGCCGACGCGTTCCCCACGTTGAACGGCAATGCGTCCTATACACGCGAACTTCAAAGCGCAGATGGCGTTATCGGCCTGCTTGGCGGCAGCGGGGCACCGTCGGCCACCGATACCAACGGGCTCGGTGGACGCCAGGGCGGCATACCGACGCAAAGTGCCGCATCGAGCGCATTGCCGCCGTTCAACTTGTATCAATATGGCTTCGATGCCTCGTGGGAACTCGATCTCTGGGGCCGCGTGAGGCGCACGACCGAAAATGCGAGCGCTACCGTCGATGCTAAAGACGAAGCGCGGCACGATGTCATCGTATCGACTGCTGCAGAAGTCGCTCGCGACTATCTCAACCTGCGCGGGACGCAGGAAAAGCTGCGTATTACACGAGAAAATCTGGCATACGCGCAGCGCACCGTGCAGTTGACGAGTGAGAGAGCGCGGCATGGATTGGCGACCGATCTGGACGTTGCCAACGCACAGAGTCAGGCCGAATCGAATGCAGCCGATATCCCGCAAGCGGAACAGCAGGAAGCACAACTGATCAATGCCATTGGCGTTTTGCTCGGGGAGTATCCGCAAACGCTCGCGGCCAAACTAAAGGCGACGCCGGACGCACTCGTGGTGCCACCGCGCGTGCCGATCGGGCTTTCGTCGGAACTCGCGCGACGCAGGCCGGATATCCGCGAGGCGGAAGCACAGCTTCATGCGGCTACGGCGAATATCGGCGCGGCGAAAGCGGACTTTTTCCCCAAGGTCACGCTGTCGGGAAGCGTCGCCATCCAGGCCACGCAATTTACCAATCTCGGTAGCTGGGGCGCGCGCAGCTATAGCGTGGGGCCGAGTCTTTCCATTCCCATTTTCGAGGGCGGCCGCCTGCGCTCGACGCTCGCCTTGAGGGAGGCTGAGCAGCAGGAGGCGGCGATTACGTACCGCAAGACGGTGCTGTCGGCCTTTCAGGAAGTCGATGATGCACTGACAGGTTTTGCCGCCGAACAGCGTCGACGCGATCGCCTGGATGCAAGCATGCAGGCTTCAAAACGTGCGTTGGAGCTCGCGAACCAGCGCTACGTCCGGGGGCTGTCCAATTACCTCGATGTGTTGACGGCGCAAAAATCTTTGTTGACCGTCGAGCAGCAATGGGTCGACAGCACTGCGACGGTATCGACCGATCTCGTCGCGCTGTACAAGGCGCTGGGAGGCGGGTGGAATATGGACGATGTGCAGTAGGCCGGTCGCGAAGCACGCCACGTGAAGAACTCGTGGCCGAACTTGTAGAAGCAGTATGTTGAACCGCTTGATGCATTGTTAAAGCGGTTTTCCCCATTTTTCCTATTGCATGTCTGTGATCTTCAGCGATAAATGGCGGGAAAACTCCAGCGCTATTCGACGCCAATAACGAGAGTGACGAGGGCGACTTCGACGCATGATCCAAGGGCAGTTCACGACCCACATCTGCCCTTCGACCAGACGCGAGTGCTACGGCAACTTTCCAAGTAAAACAGTCATTCGAGCGACCGTCTTGGCAGGAGAGTTCTCGGCCTTTGCCAAGGTTGGATAGGTCATGTGCAAGCGCAACGCCTGGGAGAACTGCAACTAGGGCATGTCAGGCATCAAGCTGCGCATCGACCAATGCATCAGCCGCCCATACAAGCGCGCAACCTGGCCCGTCCGTCCCGCCGAGTGTCTGACTGATCGCATAAGCTCCTTCCACTAGCAGCAGTGCGTCCCCGAGCCGCTCGGGCTGCCGAGCCCCGGGAGCCTGGGAAACATTAGTCAGCCGCCGACGCCATTCGCGCTTGTTCTCATGTGCGACAACATGTCCCGGATGCGAAGAATCCGGGAATTCCGCACTGTAGTTGATGAACGGGCAGCCTTGATAGCCCGGCTGCGTCGTCCGGCTCGCCAAATAGGACAGGCGCGCCCGGAGCCGGGATCGCGGGTCGCCTTCGTGCTCGAAAAAGTCTTCGTCCATCTGGCGCCAGAAATCAGCGTTACGGCGTTCTAGGTACGCGACGACCAGATCGTCCTTCGACGCGTAGCTGCGATACAGGCTGATCTTGGCGACCTTAGCCTGCTTCACGATTTCCTCCACACCCACCGCTCGAAGGTTCTGTCGCAAGAACATCTAAATGCGCTGCGGTATGGCCTCTGCGAAAAAATCGGTGACCCGTCGCACACGCGCCGGTACAAACCGGCGTCTCGGCCAGACGAGGCTTATGTCTCTGGCGTCGCCTATAAATTCGTCGAGAACGGTGATGACGTCCGGATGCCGGAGATCATCGGCAAGAGAGACCTTGGCGAACAGGCCGATTCCCACACCGGCGAGAACACCAGCCCGGATCGTTTCGAGACTGTTGGACGTGAGATTTCCGTGCACGGACACGCTAAATCGACCTTCTGGCCCTACAAAAGGCCAATGCGTAGACTCCGTCAAGCCGCGATATAAAAGGCAATTGTGATCAACGAGCTCGACAGGAGTCTTTGGCATTCCGCGTTGCTCGAAGTAGCGGCGGGTTCCGACGCAGACGAGAGGAGTGCTGGCCACGCGCCTCACGATCGCGTCAGGATCGTTCACGGGCCCCACTCGGATCGCCAGATCAATCCCATCTTCCACCATATCTCGCACGAAGTCCGAGAGAATGAGATCCACCTGAAGGCCAGGATTGAGTGATAGCAGGT
>Ga0302220_10002761_pt1 | contig 12621 bp, 13 predicted proteins | sample II_Palsa_E1_3_FD_194572 | JGI IMG/M metagenome (GOLD analysis project Ga0302220, IMG submission 194572) | Peat permafrost microbial communities from Stordalen Mire near Abisko, Sweden - II_Palsa_E1_3 | ecosystem: Environmental > Terrestrial > Soil > Palsa > Peat permafrost | place: Sweden... | reverse complement strand
TCTACACCGACTCCGATATCGCCGGTGTCAACGACTGGGTTAAAGAGAGTATCAAGAGCGAGCTCTTCACCTCGCAGTTTGGTCAACTTGAAGGACTCAAAGTCCGCGCAGAATGGGATCCGCAGATTGCCAAGGCAGTCACCTTCCTGCCCGAAGCTCAAACTCTCGAAGATCACTCGAAACTGGCGCAGAAGAACACCGCCAGCCGCTAACCTTAACTCATCAGTAGAAAAAAGGCGCTCAAGCATTAGCCTGAGCGCCTTTTTCTGTGTCTCAAAATTCTGGAGCGGGAGACCGGGATCGAACCGGCGACATTCAGCTTGGGAAGCTGACGTTCTGCCACTGAACTACTCCCGCATCGAGTCCCATTATACGCAAAAGATTAACCTGAGACCTCTTGCGAATCACAGCCTCAAACAACCAGCTTCGTTCTTAAATCCGAGGCCTATCATGGAGCTGGATCATGGTTAGCAAAATCGTTCACGTAGATATGGACGCATTCTATGCCTCGGTCGAGCAGCGTGATGATCCGAGCCTCCGCGGAAGACCCGTCGTCGTCGCATGGCGCGGCAATCGCTCCGTGGTGTGTGCTGCCTCCTACGAGGCACGACGCTTCGGAATTCACTCCGCCATGCCCGCCATTCGCGCTGAACGGCTCTGCCCTGAGGCGGTCTTCGTTCCTCCCGACTTCACTCGTTACCGCGCAGTCTCCCGCGCCGTGCGAGAGATCTTTCAGCGGCACACAGATCTGATCGAGCCGCTCTCGCTCGACGAAGCATACCTCGACGTCACCGAAAACAAGACTGGCCTGCCCACCGCAACCCGAGTCGCCATCACCATCCGGCAACAGATTCAAGAAGAGTTGCACCTCACCGCATCCGCAGGTGTAGCGCAGAATAAATTCCTCGCCAAGATTGCCTCCGACTGGCGAAAACCGAACGGTCTCTTCGTCATTCAGCCCGAAGATGTTCAGACATTCCTGCCGCCGCTCCCAGTCGCACGCATCCCTGGCGTCGGAAAAGTGACCGAAAATCGACTGAAGGAGATGGGCATCCTCACCATCGCAGACCTGCAAGCTCTCGAGCCGAGCCTGCTCGAAGCGCAATTCGGTCGCTACGGAATACGCCTCTATCAGCTCGCCCGAGGTATCGACCATAACAAGGTGGTTCCAGATCGGCCAACGAAATCAATCTCCGCCGAGGACACCTTCGAACGCGATATCCCACTCTCGGAGACAGAAGAGCTCATCCGACGCCTCGCAGAAAAAGTGTGGACCGCCTCACGCAAAGAGGGGCGCGTAGCTCGCACCGTCGTCCTCAAGCTGAAGACAAGCGAGTTCAACGTCCTCACGCGCAGCCATACCCCATCGGCCCCTCCCGAGTCGTGCGACGAACTCACCGCGATTGCGCTACTCCTCCGTGAACGTATTGACCTTCAACCAACGCAGCGCTTTCGTTTAGTCGGCGTGGGGCTCAGTAACTTTCGAGAAGCTGAAGGCCTGCAGTCGCCACTGTTCGGATAGGTTCTCTCCAAACAAATTAGAAACGATGAGACTGCTTGCAGACCGTGGTGTTCTCACGACCAGACTTCAGTTAGAACTACCCGGCTCTTTGCGTTGGCCGCGTTGCATCTCCAAGATTTCTTTCATAAAGATGCCGCCATTTCGATAACCGCTCCATCTAACGCCGTAAATGTCATAAACAGAACAAAATGTTTAGCAGTCTTCCATAAACAGAGGCTCGTTTGGTTTAACATCTTTTTAGACCCTTGGCTTTAAGTGATGCTCTCTCAACCTGTTGTGTATCGAGGTCATACCGCCTTGTCTCCTTTCAGCAGACGTTCGCTAACACAGCCCCCTAAAACCAGGGGACGTTCTACGCAGATTTTGTGGCGTACAGCGTGCGGCGTTTCTTTGATCACCGGTACAGCCAGCGCGCAATCTCCCACCAACATCTTCGATCCCGCTGGCACGCCCGCACGCTCTGCCTTTGGCCTGTCTATGCTGGTGCTTTCCATCACACTGGTCATATTTCTCATAGTCGCCGGGCTGTTGCTCTACGCGTTGATTCGCTTCAGGCATAAAGAGACAGACTCCAACCGTGAACCTGCTCAGATCTACGGCAGTAACCAGATCGAACTCTCGTGGACAGTCATCCCGATTCTGATTGTGGTCACGCTCTTCCTCACAACAACACGCGTCATCCTCGTAACCGAAGCAATTCCAAAACCTGCAAGCGCCATGGACGTAACCGTCATCGGCCATCAGTTCTGGTGGGAATATAGCTACCCGAAACTCGGCGTCGTCACCGCCAACGAACTCCACGTTCCCATCAGCGATCCTGCCTCGCCCACTCCCACCTACCTCACCATGTCCTCAGCCGACGTCTCTCACAGCTTCTGGGTGCCTCGACTCGCAGGGAAGATGGACCTGATTCCAAATCGCGTCAACACCATGTGGATCGATCCCCAGGCAACAGGCCTCTACCTCGGCCAGTGCGCGCAATACTGCGGAACCCAGCACGCAAAGATGCTCCTCCGTGTCTACGCACAGTCTCCGCAGGACTTCGCCGCCTGGATCGAGCAGCAGAAGAAGCCCGCCCAGCAGGAGTTCCCCGGCAACGCCGCAGCCACTGAGGGCCAGACGGTCTTCATGAAGAACGCCTGCATCAACTGCCACACCATCAAAGGAACCGTTGCCACTGGCCGTTTCGGCCCTGACCTGACCCATCTTGCCAGCCGCGACACCATTGCCTCAGGACCGATCCAGAACACTCCCGAAAATCTAAGACAGTGGGTCGAAGATCCAAACTCCCTGAAACCCGGCTCCTTGATGCCCGCAATGCACCTGAACGATCACGATCTCGACGTCATCACGGCGTATCTCTCTCAGCTTCATTAACCCTTTACCGGAAAGAAGCGCAGCATGACTACAACTCCTGTATTGGAAGCAATCGACGAGACACTGGAGACTCAGGGCCGCCCTCCGCTCAACGTCATCTACGAGTGGCTGACGACAGTCGATCATAAAAAAATTGGGCTGATGTACATCGTCTACGCCCTGATCTTTCTCGTTATCGGTGGCTTCGAAGCGATCCTGATGCGCATTCAGCTCGCTATCCCTAACAACCACTTCGTCTCACCTCAGGTCTTCAATCAGCTCTTCACCATGCATGGCACCACCATGGTCTTCTTCATGGGAATGCCCATCCTCTTCGGCATGGGAAACTACCTCGTCCCCCTCATGATCGGCGCCCGTGATATGGCCTTCCCTAGACTGAATGCCTTCAGCTTTTGGGTCTCCGCCTTCGCCGGCTTACTTCTCTACTACAGTTACATCGGCGGTAGCGGCCTCTACGCCGCAGGCTCCGCACCCGATGTCGGCTGGTTCGCCTACGCGCCCCTCACCTCAAAGGTCTTCTCGCCCGGCCACAGCACAGACTACTGGACCCTTGCCGTCTTTCTTAGCGGTATAGGAAGCATCGGAACCGCACTCAACATCGTCACAACCATCCTCTGCATGCGCTGTAAGGGCATGAAGATGAGCCGAATGCCGCTGCTCCCTTGGCTCTACCTCGTCATGTCCGGCCTCGTCTTCGTCGCCGTCAGCCCGCTCACCGCAGCGCAGGTCATGCTGACCCTCGACCGCTACCTCGGCGCCCACTTCTTCGATACCCAGGCAGGCGGCTCAGCAATTCTGTGGATGCACTTCTTCTGGATCTTCGGCCATCCCGAGGTTTACGTCCTCGTCCTGCCGGCCTTCGCCTTCGCCAACGAGATCATCCCCGTCTTCTCCCGCAAAGCTATGTTCGGCTATCCCGCGATGGTTGCTGCCTCGGTCTCCATCGGCTTTATCAGCCTCAGCGTGTGGGCGCACCATATGTTCACCGCCGGGCTCGGCCCAGCCGGCAACACCTTCTTTGTCTTCGCCACCATGGTCATCTCGGTTCCTACCGGCATCAAGATCTTCAACTGGCTTGCAACCATATGGGGCGGCAAAATTATCTTCGCTGTCCCTATGATGTTCATGGTCGCCTTTCTCTTCCAGTTCCTCATCGCCGGTCTTACTGGCATCATGCTCTCTGCTGCCCCGTTCAACTGGCAGCTCAGCGCCTCTTACTTTGTAGTTGCTCACTTCCACTATGTCCTTGTAGGAGCGATTGTCTTTTCGCTCTTCAGCGCCTTCTACTACTGGTACCCCAAAGTTACCGGCAAGATGATGGACGAGACCCTCGGTAAATGGCACTTCTGGCTCTTCCTCATCGGATTCCACCTCACCTTCGACTTCATGCACGTCCCCGGCATCCTCGGAATGCCGCGACGTATCTACACCTACGAGGCCGGCCGCGGCTGGGACACCTTGAATTTCATCGTCGGCGTTGGAGCGATCTTTCAGGCCATCGGCACCCTGATTCTGGTCTACAACATGATCCACTCCTACTACAAAGGCAAGCAAGCAGGCCACGATCCCTGGGACGCCTGGACCCTCGAGTGGTCTGTGCCCTCACCGCCACCGTCCTACAACTTCGCCATCGAGCCAACCGTCAGCAGCCGCCGCCCACTGTGGGATCTGAAGCACCCTGAAGATCCAGACTCGGACTACGAATCATGACAACCATCACCACTGCAAGCAGAATCCCAATCGATGGTCCGGTAGAAACACCGTGGAAGCTACCCTATCGCGGCACCATCGGCATGGCTTGTCTCATCATTGCCGAGTCTGCGATCTTCATCATCTTCGTCGTCGCCTACATCTATTACATCGGAAAGAGCCTCAGCGGTCCAACACCCACGCAGGTGCTCGAGCTTCCCATCTTCGGCACCATCTGCCTGCTCTCCAGCAGCATCTTCGTCCACCTCTCCGTCAGCGCTCTACGCAAAGAGAACTACCGCGCTTCCACGCTTCATCTCGGAATTACTGTTCTCCTGGGAACCATCTTTCTCGCCACCACCGCCCGCGAGTGGTACCACCTCATCCACGATGAGGGTCTCACCATCAAGACCAACCTCTTCGGCACAACTTACTACTCGCTGGTCGGCCTGCACGCGACTCACGTAGTAATCGGCCTCATCATGCTCTCTCTCGTTTTAGGTTTCTCATTAGCAGGTAAAGTCAAGGAAGAACACTCCGAAAAACTTGAAGTTCTCTCGCTCTACTGGCACTTCGTCGACGCCGTCTGGGTCGTCGTCTTTCTCGTCGTCTACGTTTTAGGCAGATAGTTCTCAGGAAAGGAGGATCACGATGCAGGAAGGACAGTTCACACAATCCGCGCAGGGCCACGAACACGAGCACCGGTCCGACACCGTCGTCCTCCCGGCGCCCACGCCATGGCCCATGGTGCTCGCTCTTGGCCTCGCGCTTCTTATCACCGGCATGGTCACCCATTGGGTCATCAGCCTGCTGGGACTGGTTCTTACGCTCCGAGCCATTGTCGGGTGGTTCCAGGACATCTTTCCGCACGAGCTTCACATCGCCGTTCCGGTTCAGACCGGCGTAATGGAAATCGCCAGCACCCGTACCACCCGCGAACAGCTTCCGGTCGGCGCAGAACATCGCCAGCTTCTACCGGTTGAGACCTTCAGCGTCCTCTCCGGCATCAAAGGCGGCATCGTCGGCGGCATTGCAATGATCATCCCCGCTGCTCTCTTCGGGCTCCTTAAGTACCACAGCATCTGGTACGCGGTGAATCTCCTCGCTGCGGGTGGCTTCATCAGTTGGGCAAGTCAAACCACTGCCTTCCTTTGCCAGTTCCATCTGGAAGGACTTCTCGCCGCAACCGGCATTCATGCCTTCACCTCGATCCTCATCGGCCTTCTCTACGGAGCCATGCTGCCGATGTTCCCACGCAAGCCAATCCTCACCGCCGGCTTCGTCGCCCCCTTACTCTGGACAGGCCTTCTCTACTCGGCGCTCGGAATCATCAGCCCCGTCCTCAACGCCCGCATCAACTGGCTATGGTTCGTAATCTCACAGGTTGCCTTCGGCCTCGTCTGCGGCTTCATCGTCAACTTGCAGGTCAAAGTCCGCACTCCGCAGTTCCGATCTCTGCCCTTCGCAGTTCGCGCCGGTATACACAGCGATCTACCTCTCAAGAAAGACGAAGAACTATGAGCCAAGACCGATGAGACCAGCCCCTCACAGACTCGCAGTGTTCGGCACACTCATGCTATCGGCTGCCTGTATCGCCACCACCGGATGCAGCCGCATCCACGGCCGCCCCGGACCAGGCCCGGAAGTCGTTCGCCCCGACGAAGTCCTCGACTTTCCAACTCTCTACAAAGAGAACTGCGCAGCCTGCCACGGAGCGACAGGCAAGAACGGCGCAGCCATCTCTCTCGCCAATCCCGTCTACATCGCATTCGCCGGAGAACAAACCATCCAGCAGACCATCATCAAAGGCGTCCCCGGCGGCCTCATGCCTGCCTTCGCCAAAAGCTCCGGAGGCGACCTGACGGATCGCCAGGTCGCCATCCTCGCTCAAGGCATCCTCCAGCAGTGGGGCTCACCAGACGCGCTCGCAGGAGCGATTCCTCCGCCTTACACCGCCACCTTGCCGTCAAGCGCCGACCGCGGCCAGCAGGCCTACACCGCCTCCTGCGCACGATGCCACGGAGCGGACGGCGAAGGCGCTCCTGGCGATCCGAAAACCGGTGCCGGCAAACTCGGCTCCATCGTCAATCCGTCGTATCTCGCCCTCATCAGCGATCAGGATCTACGCAGCATCGTCATAGCAGGCCGACCCGATGAGGGAATGCCCGACTGGCGCTCCGATGCAGCGCGGCCACTCTCTGACCAGCAAGTCACCGACATCATCGCGTGGCTCGCCTCCAAGCGCACCGCCGAACCCGGTCAACCCTATCACTCACACTAGCTGGTGAAGACGAGAAGAATTGAAAACGAAGCGCAACGCAGGAGCACGAAGCAATGACCCCAAGTGAGCAGCTCCCACAAACCGATCACACAACGACCGAGCCCGCCGCCGAGTTCGTGAAGGATCCGAGCATCGCCGCCGGCCACTCACGCCGCACCTTTCTCTTCAAGCTCGCCCTCATGGTCAATGGAGCGGTTGGCGTAGTCCTGGCAATTCCGATCGTCGGCTATCTCCTCGGCCCCGCGCTGAAAAAGACCTCCGCTGACAACTCGTGGATCAACCTCGGCCCGCTCTCCAACTTCCCCGAAGGCGAAACCCGCCTCGTCAGCTATCGCAACCCCATCACAACAGATTGGGACGGCCAGACCGGCGACATCCCAGCCTGGGTCCGCCGAGTCTCCGGCGAAACCTTCCAGGTCTTTGCCATCAACTGCGCCCACCTCGGCTGCCCCGTCCGCTGGTTTGCGCAGTCAAAGCTCTTCCTCTGCCCCTGCCACGGCGGCGCTTACTACGCCGACGGCTCCCGCGCCTCCGGCCCACCCGAGCGTGGCCTCTTCGAGTATCAACACAAAATCTCCAACGGCATTCTCATGATCAGCGCGGGCAGAATGCCAACCCTCGCCAACGAAGCAAAGAACGTCACTCCCCTCACCCAGATCGACACGCGGATCAAAGGCAGCTCCGCAGCCAAGCTCTCCGCGATCGACCAACCCCAGCCGAGGTGCAGCTCATGCCAGACCTAAAACAACGCGGCCTCGAGGTCTACAACTGGTTCGAAGCCCGCCTCGGCCTCGGCACTCCACTCATCGAAGTAGCCGAACACGAGGTTCCCGCCAATACCGCCAGTTGGTGGTACGTCTTCGGCAGCGCCGCCACTGTCATCTTCGTCCTGCAGGTCATGACGGGGATTCTCCTCGCGCTCGTCTACGCCCCTACCGCCAGCAACGCCTGGAACAGCCTCCAGTTCCTCGATCACAACGTCAGGCTCGGCTGGTTCCTGCGCGCGATGCATGGCTGGGGCTCAGACTTCATGGTCGCCATCGTCCTCATTCACATGGTGCAGGTCTTCCTCTTCGGAGCCTATAAGTTCCCCCGCGAACTTACCTGGATCATCGGCGTCTTTCTCCTGCTCCTCACCCTTGGCATGGCCTTCACCGGCCAGGTCCTCCGCTTCGACCAGGATGCCTACTGGGGCCTCGGCATCGGCGCCTCCATCCTTAGCCGCGTCCCTCTCATCGGCGGCCCGCTCGTAGGTCTCATGCTTGGCGGCCCCATCATCGCCGGAAACACCCTCTCCCGTTTCTTTGCTCTCCACGTCTTCGTCATCCCCGGCATCCTGATCGCCATGGTCGGCATGCACGTCTGGATGGTCCTACGCCTCGGCATTAATGACTACCCAATGCCCGGGCGCCTCGTCAAAAAATCAACCTATCAGCGCGAGTATCACGAGCTGGAAAAGAAAACCGGCATCCCCTTCGTCCCCGACGCCGCTTGGAAGGACGCCGCCTTCGCCGCAGCCATCATGCTCGCCGTCATCGCCTGCGCGCTCTGGTTCGGCCCCTTCGGCCCCAGCGGTCAGCCTGACCCAACCATTATCCAGACCGCACCCAAGCCTGACTACTTCTTCCTCTGGCTCTACGCCGTCCTCGCCTATCTGCCGCCTTCCCTTGAAACTCCTGTCCTCTTCATCATGCCCGTCATCGGCATCGCCGCTCTCATCCTCCTCCCGCTTCTCTCCGGAGAAGGCGAGAAGCACGTCTCACGCCGCCCCGCTGCGGTCCTCATTGTCAGCGTCATCGCTGTCTCCCTCGGCATCTTCACTCACCTCGGCACCTACACGCCGTGGAGCCCGATCATGAACGCATGGACCAGCGATCCCATCCCTGTGTCCTACCTGCACAACCGCACCCCGCTTGAACGCGAGGGCGCCATAATCCTCCAGAACAAACAGTGCCGCAACTGCCACTCCATCGGCGGCGAAGGTGGTCTCCGCGGCCCCGCGCTCGATGCCGTAGCCGCACACATGACCGAAGACCAGATCATCCGACAGGTTCTACAGGGCGGCGGCAACATGCCCGCCTACGGCAACGCACTCAGCCCGTCCGAAACCACTGCTCTCGTCAAATTCCTCACCACCCTACGCGGCAACGATCTTCAGCCAGCCATAGATGCCTCCCGCCACGTAGTCTCAGCCGCTGTAACGGCCACACCCACCAATAGCCAATAGCCGAATTCTCATCCAAAATGAAGCGATTCACCACCTCAGAGTGAGTCGCTCCACGAATCATTCACCTCCCAACAACAACCCACCGCATCACGGCACGATCCTTCCTGACACTTCGATTTATCCTTGTCCTAATGCCTCCTGAATACCGGGCCATCTTCGACGACTGGTCCCCTCCGCTCTTCCTCACCACGGCGCTGCTCATCACCGCCGCCCTCTACACCCGTGGCTGGTATGCCATCCGCAAGACCAGGCCCACTCTCTTCCCCACCTGGCGTCTCGTCACCTTCAACCTCGGCATCGCCACCATCTGGCTCTCCATCGCCTCGCCTATGGACGGCTTCGCCGACGCGCTCCTCAGCGCCCACATGGTTGAGCATCTCCTCCTGATGTCCTTCGTCCCGCCGCTTCTCCTCCTCGGCTATCCCCAGGTCCCACTCTTACGTGGCCTACCCCACCTGTTCACCGTGCGCATCCTCGCACCCTTCCTTCGCATAAAGTGGCTCCGCACCCTCGGCCACTTCCTCACCAAACCCGTCGTAGCCTGGCTAGCGATGAACCTCACCTTCCTGGCCTGGCACATCCCCGCCGCCTACGACTTCGCCCTCGAGCACGAACACTGGCACGAGTTCGAGCACATCTGCTTCCTCGCCACATCGATCCTCTTCTGGTGGCCGCTCATCCGCCCCTGGCCGACTACCTCGCGTTATCCCGGCTGGATCATGTTGCCGTACCTGGTCGCCGCAGACATCGTCAACACGGCTCTCTCAGCCTTCCTCGCCTTCTGCGACCGCCCCGTCTACAGCTACTACCTCGAGCACCCAAATCCATTCAACATCTCACCAAAAACCGATCAGGTCACAGGAGCCGTCATCATGTGGGTTTTGGGATCACTCATCTTCCTCGTTCCCGCTGTCTTCGTCACCTTCCGCCTTCTGCAGCAAGAGAAGACCCGCGAGGCATAACCGTCACCGTCGCAAAAAAGAAGCGAACCGCTTTGACTATTCTTGTCGGCCGTCGAACTCTGGACGCGAATCACCCTGCAGTGCCGCTTTAAGCGCAGACCTCAAGTGATACTTTGAAATCACTTTCCCTAGCACCGCGCCAAGGCCTAATCCAATCATCACGCCAAGAGCCAGATTCTTCAGCCAAAGTCCAGATAAGGTGCCGATCGTCAGTCCGACGATCAGACCAAGAGTCATCGCCCTCATCCGTTTTCTTTTTCTCTTTGGACTCATCATTCTCCGAGAACGTGAGGATTGAACTCTTCAGAAAAAAGTCTACTCCAATCAATTTTGGAGAGCAGCTAATCAGCGGTTCCATCAGAGCATAACGCTAAGACAGGGAGTTGGTTAATTTGTCTTACAGGAAAAGTGTTTCTATGGTGGAGCTGAGCGGGATCGAACCGCTGACCTCCTCGTTGCGAACGAGGCGCTCTCCCAACTGAGCTACAGCCCCCCACCAAACCCGCATCACGCACCGCTTTCGCAGGCCCAATGCAGCCGAAACAACATCTCAGAGTGTATCAGCAACCAATCTCCGGCTCAACCGCAAGCCAGCAACGACACCCCTCACCTTACTCCACCGACACACCCACACGTCCCGTCACCGCAGTACCAGCAGCCAACGGTTTCTCCACCACATGCCACAACTCGCCCTCGTCCACCACTACTCCGAGCACCGGCACCACGAGCCTCGTTCCGCTCCTGGCCACTGCCTCCAACACGCCCACATCTCCAGCTACAAACTTCGTCTTATCCAGCGTCATCTGCCATCGCTGCCGGCCAGCCACACGCGACTCCTCGCGAATATCAATCACCTCAGCCGCAAACTCACTCACTTCGCACTCACCGAAGCAGCTGGACTAACCGCGACCACCAGCGCCTCCATCTCGCGTTTGCTCCCCACGCAAAACGACGTCCGTTGATGAATTCCCTCAGGCTTAATATCGAGGATCCGTCCCGCACCGCTGGTCGCCATTCCACCAGCCTGCTCGGCGATAAACGCCAATGGATTCGCCTCATACAGCAGCCTCAACTTCCCCTTAGGCTGCTTCAGCGTCGGAGGGTACAAGAACACGCCACCCTTCAGCAGCGTCCGATGAAAGTCCGCCACCAGACTCCCGATATACCGCGAGCTGTATTCCTTATTGAGTCCACCAGTCCGCAGCATCTCCACATACCCGCGATACTCCTCCGGCCACCCCGCCGCATTCGCCTCGTTTACCGAGTAGTAGCTTCCCTGCTCCGGCATCATCATCTTCTCGTTGCTTAGCACAAACGCTCCAATCGTCGGATCGAGCGTAAAGCCATGCACTCCATTCCCCGTCGTATACACCAGCACCGTCGACGGCCCATACACCACATACCCCGCCGCCACCTGCCGAAACCCCGGCTGAAGAATCGACTCATCCAGCGTCCCTAACTCTGCGGGCATCCTGCGCAACACGCTGAAGATCGTTCCCACATTTACATTCACATCAATATTCGAAGAGCCGTCCAAAGGATCAAAAACGATGATGTACTTCCCCGTCTCTGCATCCCGATTGAACGTCACCGGCTCCTCATCTTCTTCACTCACCAGCGCAGCAACGCTATCGCGCAGCCCCAGGCAGTGCAACAACGCCTGATTCGCATAAACATCCAGCTTCTGCTGTTGCTCCCCCTGAACATTCTCCGCGCCAAACGCCCCCAGCACATCGCTCAACCCAGCCGAGCGAATCTTTGCCTCCACCATCTTCGCGGCCAGCGTAATCCCGCTCAGCAACCAGCTGAACGTCCCTGAAGCCTCCCGCCCCGTAGCCTTCAGAGCAGCCTGCTGTTGCTGCAAAATATGCTGCTGCACCGTAGTAATCATCGCCATCGTGTTCATCTCCGTGTCTCTTCAATCATAGCGTCATGACACTGAGTCTCGTGCATCTCGGCTCTCCCTGACTTAGCAATGACACAACATCCTGGGAAAATACCTGCCGGAGAATCAATGAACTATTGGTTGATCAGCCATTTCATTACTCAGCAGCGCAACTGTTGGTGGTCGCGTTGTGACGATATCAATTACGTGGTTCAGGCAAGGAATCTCATGGTGCTGGAGTGGCCCGAGCCCCGGATGTTCGTCTCCTGCATAGGATGTCAAACGCGTAAACTCTAACAAGTGAGACCAAGTGAAAACGCGAAAGAACTTACCTGTAAGGATCTCGGGCTCTTTCGGATATTTGCTATAACTTTCGTTAGAAATCGTATAAGAGATGTATTCGTCGTAGATGAATTCAAAGACTCTACAAGTAGAGTCTGATTCAATAGGACGGGCGTGAGAAAACAGCGTTTGGATGCTCCCCGGCACTTCATTGCCTGATCGAACGATGGGATCCTGAAGCTTTGCTTCTTCAATAAGCAGCCTGAGCTGGTTGTCCCTCAATTCCCCGATGAACCGAAGGTAGAGCGAGTGGCAGTCATCCAACTGCCGGGCTAGGTCTTGCCAGTTTGGGTCAGTCATAGTGCCGACAATAAATCACCGGCTTGAAGGTTGATA
>Ga0302220_10002756_pt1 | contig 12635 bp, 8 predicted proteins | sample II_Palsa_E1_3_FD_194572 | JGI IMG/M metagenome (GOLD analysis project Ga0302220, IMG submission 194572) | Peat permafrost microbial communities from Stordalen Mire near Abisko, Sweden - II_Palsa_E1_3 | ecosystem: Environmental > Terrestrial > Soil > Palsa > Peat permafrost | place: Sweden... | reverse complement strand
GACCAGCCTGCGCGCGAACCGCAGCATGGTTTCGCCCGCTTCGGTCAGCGCCAGGTTGCGCCCGGCTTTCTTGAACAGCGGCGCGCCCGACTGCTCCTCCAGTTTCTTGATCTGCGCGCTCACGGCCGAGGTCGAGCGCCCGACGCGGTCCGCCGCCTTTGCGAAACTTCCCAGTTCCATGCCGACCACGAAGGTCCGCAATGAAGCGACATCGAAATTGGTCTGTGACATGTTTAATCGTCCTGTTTTATCGAATCGTTATTTCGATATTACTTGATATTCAGGATGATGATTATCCGCGAAACTGGGTCCATCGAAAGCATTCAAGAGAGAAAAGCATGGAAACCCAATGTGCAATTCCCTTGCCGCTAACAGCGCAGCGCAACTTGGGCGCGTCGCACCGATGGAAAGTGCTGGGTGTCGGCGTGGCCGCGAACGTTAGCTTTTCGGCTGCCGCCGCGGGCATTCCTACCACCGCCGTGTGGCTGCGCGCCGATTATCACCTCGGCAACGCAGCGCTCGGGTTGGCACTCGGGGCCATGGGGCTGGGCGCCGCGCTCTCGGAGTTGCCGTGGGGCGTTGCGACCGATCGCTGGGGAGACCGCCCCATCCTGCTGACCGGATTGGCCACGACCGCCGCCGCGTTGCTCTCCATGATGCTGTTCGTCGTGCCCTCACATGCGGATGTTCCGGGTTTGTTGTGGCTGGTGATGTCGATGTGCCTGGTCGGTCTGGTCGGCGGGAGCGTGAATGGATCCAGCGGGCGTGCCGTCATGAGCTGGTTCCAGGAAGGCGAACGCGGTCTGGCCATGAGCATTCGCCAGACCGCGGTGCCGCTTGGCGGCGGTCTGGGGGCGTTGATCCTGCCCTGGCTTGCCTCCACCGGGGGATTCCGGCCGGTCTACGGGGTGTTGGCGGCCATGTGCGCGGTCTCGGGTGTGCTCACCTGGCTTTGGCTGCATGAGCCGCCGAAGGCGCCTGTCGCAGCGCATGCCGCTTCGAACGCGAGTTCACCCGCGCCCGCCGCGCCCGTAGTTGGTCCGCTGCGTGACGGGATGATTTGGCGTGTCGTGGGGGGCATCGGCATCTTGTGCGTTCCGCAGTTCGCCGTGGTGACTTTCGCCACCGTGTTTTTGCATGACTTCGGGCATGTCGGCATAGCCGGCATTACCGCGACGATGGTTACCGTCCAGCTCGGCGCGATGATCATGCGCGTTGCAAGCGGCCGTTTCACCGACAAACGCGGCAATCGGCGGGCGTACTTGCGCGGATCGACGCTGGTCGCGGTGGCGTCGTTCGTGGTGCTGGGCGCTGCGGTGGCGTCGGGTCACCGGTTGCCGGAAGCGTTGCTGATGGCGCTGATCGCGTTCGCCGGAATCTGCGTGTCTGCGTGGCACGGCGTGGCCTACACGGAACTCGCGACGCTGGCCGGCAAGGATCGCGCGGGCACGGCACTCGGCATGGTCAACACCGCCGTGTATTTCGGGCTGTTCCTGACGCCGCTATGCATTCCGCATTTGCTCGCGATCGGATCATGGGGCGTTGTCTGGCTCGCTGCTGCTGTCTGTGCGCTGGTTGCTTATCCGTTGTTCCCGAAACCAGTGAAGCCCGTGGCTCGGATGGGCTGATGGATTTGGTCAGTTCGAGGAGGGTGGATTACCGTGTCCTCCCGCCTTCGTTGGTTTCCCATAATCGTCGATATGGATCGAACCATTCGCTGGCATCTTTCAAGGCCGCCGCCGCGAGCCGGCATGGACGGCGTTGCGCGTCACGCTCGCGCACGATCAGCCCGGCATGCTCGAGCACCCTGAGATGCTTGGACACGGCGGCGAGTGTCATGTCGAACGGTTCAGCAAGCTCCGACACCGATGCGTCGCCTCGTGCAAGCCGCGCAAGGATTGCCCGCCGGGTCGGATCGGAGAGCGCCGCAAAAGTCGAGTTGAGGAGGTCGGTAGTCACGCGCGCGCCTGATGGTTCGTGAGGTCAGCGGTTCGCTCACCATGAGGTATGGTTGAAACAGACGACTGCAATGTCAAGGTACGGAAGGGGCGCGGTTATTCGTCTAATGTGTAATGTGTATCCCGACGATCCCGACGATCCCGGCGATCCCGACGATCCCGACGATCCCGACGATCCGGATCATCGCTTTGGTGCAAACCTGCTGGATCGATCCGCGCTCCAGCAGAAAAAGCGTGTTGCCGCTACTATTGCGAAGATGAAAAATCTGCCGGACCATGCGTCTCGAACGCTTTCAAACCCACTCTACGATTTTGTCGAACGGCATCCGCGGCTGTTCGTTTTGTCTGGCGCGGGAATTAGTACGGAATCCGGAATACCTTGCTACCGGGACATCGAGGGACAGCGTACCGGTCGAGCGCCTATTCTGCTGAAAGACTTCATGGGCTCGGAGTTTGCGCGCAAACGCTATTGGGCGCGCAGCATGATCGGCTGGCCATTGGTCGCGGGCGCCGCACCGAATGCCGCGCATCTCGCGGTTGCCCGGCTTGAGCGCCTGGGCCTGTTCGAAAGGCTTGTCACGCAAAACGTCGATGGACTGCATACGAGCGCGGGCAATACGGACGTGATCGAATTGCACGGCAACATTGGTCGGGTGCGGTGCATGCAATGCGGCGACGAGACCTCGCGCGCGGCGCTCCAGCCGCGACTTATCGCCGATAACCCGAGCTTCGTTGGCTTGGCTGCGTTGCCGGTGGCGGACGGCGACGCGCAACTCGAAGGCTATGATTTCGAGTCCTTCCACGCACCGTCCTGTACGCGCTGCGGCGGTCTGCTCAAGCCTGACGTGGTTTTTTTCGGCGAAGGCGTGCCGCGGACTCGCGTGGACGCGGCGGCTGCCGCGCTCGAGCAGGCGGATGCCATGCTCGTGCTCGGTTCGTCGCTGATGGTGTATTCAGGTTTTCGCTTTTGCGAGTGGGCCGCGCGCGCCGGCAAGCCGATCGCGGCGGTCAATCTTGGAAAGACGCGCGCCGACGCGTTATTGCAACTGAAGGTCGAAGCACCGTGCGGGCCGACGCTCGACGCGCTGGCGAGCGAACTCGACCAGCAACTGGATCGAAGCGCTTAAGGGTCGAGTCCCTGCTCGCGTCTCACTCGCGCATCTTCTTCAAGCCGGATATCTTCAATTTCCTGCATCACGGCTTCGAGATCCACCGGGGTGGTGTCTACTTCCACGTGACCCGTGAGCTTGGTATCGACGGTAAGCAAACCCGCTTCGTACAACGCCCACATCTCTTTGGCGTAGCTCGCCTTCAGCAATTCGGGCGCGAACTGGCCGAAGTAGGTCGCGAGGTTATCGACGTCACGTTGCAGCATGGCCGCCGCTTCGTTATTGCCGGCGGCATCCACGGCCTGTGGCAAGTCGATGATCACCGGACCGTCGGCGGCCAGCAGGATGTTGTATTCCGACAGGTCGCCGTGAATCATGCCTGCGCACAACATGCGCACGACTTGGCTCAGCAGCAGTTCGTGCAATTCGAGCGCGCGCGCGTGGCTCATGTCCACGTCATTCAGACGCGGCGCGACGTCGCCCTGGGCATCTACCACCAGTTCCATCAGCAACACGCCATCTGTGCAGATGTACGGTTGCGGCACACGCACGCCAGCATTGGCGAGGCGGAACAGTGCGTCGACCTCGGCGTTCTGCCACGCCTCTTCCTGCATCTGGCGGCCGTAGCGCGTGCCTTTTTCCATCGCGCGCGCTTGCCGGCTGTTTTTCACCGTGCGGCCTTCGCGGTACGAAGCCGCTTGCCGGAAGCTGCGCTGCTTTGCGTCTTTATAGACCTTCGCGCACCGGGTGGCGTCGCCGCTGCGCACGACATAGACAGTCGCTTCCTTGCCGCTCATCAACTGGCCGATCACTTCGTCGATCAGGCCTTCTTCCAGCAGTGGCAGCAGCCTTTTTGGCGTTTTCATACGGCCACCGCATAGGGGAGGACTTCGCGGAAGCCGCGAAGGGGGTGGCAGGCGGGGAGGCAGGAAATTGGAATCATGGCGGATTATAAAGGCAACGCGGATTTGCCCGGGCAGAAGCGGTTGTGTGCGCTCGGGCCGGGCCGGTTTCCGTCGGCTCAGTCAAGGAGGTAACGCTGCGCTAAACGTGCCCGTGCGGTGTTCCGTTCCGCGTTGCCTTTCTTCTTGCCGTCGCCAGGCCGATGGCATGAATCAACTACGCTGGCTTTACAAACAAAGGTAGCGCACGTCTTCCAACCTCTTCCAACCTCTTCCAACCTACTCAAGCCTCATTCGGCCATCGAGCGCTCCATCGAATGCCCCGTTCGCAGGCTAAACACGTCTCAGCTTAGGAATTAAAAGCGGATTTCAAACCGCTTTTCCTTGCGGATTTTCTATTCCATCGTACGAATAGACGTGCTGGATTGCACCCAGCCGATTCCGCCATCACATGCCCTCTGCGCCACACCAGCTCAACCTGAAGCTCGACTCTAGTCCAGATGAAAATGCTTCCATTTTGATACGTGCCTCCCAAGCAGTCATTTTATATTTGTCTAATCAATCCCTCATTACATCGATATTTATCCCAATACAACCCTCTCACAAGCTTTTGCGGCTTCTATTTAATCAGACAATATTCGTAATTACCGATTAATAATCAGTTGTTACAACGTGTTACGTCTTTTTTACTGTCTCAAAACGTTTCGTTTGTGTAACATCATTTTCGCAAGTAGGCAGAACATTCGTACTTTTTTAGTCGCGGCGTTTTGGCGGATTTAGCCAGCGACGACCCTGCCAGCCCTTCCTCCTGATTTAACCGTTGCCGAGTTCCTCCAGGGCGCTTGGGGGAGAAGGTGCGCCCGGTTCAGGTCCATCGCTACGATCAGGCAGCCATTCAAATGAAAAAGCACCCATTATTCAGTTATTCAATATATTCAGTTGTGCTAGCGTTGGCGGCATGCGGCGGTGGAGGGTCCAGCGACCCCGCCAGCTCCAGTTCGACCGCAGCGACTAGCAGCTCCTCCAATGGATCCAGCGGGACTGCCGGTACCACTTCGGGAACGACGGCAAGCACCGCCGCGGGCACCGCGGGCTCAACCGGGGCCGCAGGCCCCGCTGCTGTTGTTTCACCTTCCGCGGTCGCGAGCGCCGCGTTGCGCATGACATGCGCAACGCCGGTCACCGCCGCTGGTTCGTCGTCAAGCGGCGTCATTACAGCCGACACGCCAAGCACCGACGGTACGCGCATGTTTGCCTCGGGCAGCACGTTCCCGATCGCGATTACCGCCAGCCCGCCGACCGCCGACACGCTCGCGTGGTCCGTCGCTGACAGCCTCGGCAACACAGTAGCCAGCGGTAGTTTCCCCGCGCCGGCCGGCTCCAGCACCACGACGCTCAGTTGCACGTCGACGCTCGCCGGTTACTTCGCGGTATCGGCAACGCTCGCCAAAGCCGGCGGCACCGTCCAGACGGCCGGCACGCGCCCGACCGGAATGGCAACCTTTGGCGTGCTGCCCAATGTGACAGGCAGCCTGCCCGCGCCGACCTATGCGCACCAGGAGCAGCATCGATTCGGCATGCAGGGGTTCAACGGCTGGACCGGAATGCTCAATGCCCTGGGTATTACGTCGACCATCGACGACCGCGAACTGTCGGCCACGGAGCCGAACGGTCCGAACACCTGGACACCCACAGCCACGCCAACCGACACCGGCTATTCGTCGGGCCAGATCATGCGCCTCGTTCGGCTCGACGGGATTCCTGCATGGGACAGTTCGACCGGCGCCTTCACCGACAGCTCCTACCTGCCCACCAACCAGGCGGGGTACCAGACGTATATGAGTCTTGTCGGGACTGAAACCGAACAGATGCGGCAGAAATACCTGCCCGCCATGGCAAAAAATTACTATCAGGTGACCTGGGAGCCGAACCAGTTCTGGCTGGATACGAACGCAAATTTCGTACAGCTATACAAGCTGGTTTATACGGGCCTCCACGCAACTGATCCGAATGCCGTGGTCATGGGTCCCGCCGACGCGTTTCCGGCGCTCACCACGCAGCGCCTGCAAACCATGGCGCCGCTGGGTCTGGCCCAGTATCTGGACGGCATCGCAACGCATGGTTATTACGATGCAGGGACGTCGCCGTCGCATCCGCCCGAGCGTCTTGCGACTGACCCGAGTGCCGCCAACGCCGCGAACGCGCTGATGAACGAGATGCGCGGCCTGCGCCAGGAAATGCAGAAGGACTATAAGCCGGGCATGAAGCTGTTCGTGACGGAAACGGGGATCAGCTACGACCTCGGTACGTCTTACGGTCCCAATTATCCGACCTCGAATGTCCTGTTCGCGCAGGGCGCGGTGGTGGCGCGCACGCACATCATCATGCTGGGCGAAGGAGCCGACCAGACCTACGTGTTCTACGGTGCGGACTATCCGGCCGAACCGGGTTACGGCACTTTCTTCGACCTGGCTGACCCGCAGGGTGCGTACGGCGCGACGAACGTGAGTCCGAAGCCGGCAGCGCTGGCGATTGCGGCAATGACGCGTGTGCTTGACGGCACGACCACGCTCGGGCCGGTGAACGGCACGCCGTCGGGTGTCTATGCCTATGGATTCCAGCAGCGCGGCACGGGTATTCCGATCACCGCGCTGTGGACCCACAACAACGCGGTATGGAGCGCGAATTCCGGCTTCAGCCAGACCTATACCGTGAGCTATAACCTGAGCGTCGACGCGGCGGGAACGAGCGGTACGGTGAAGGTGCTGGACTGGATGGGCAACGCGACGACGGTGGCTTACAGTAACGGCGTGGTCACGCTGAACCTGACTGAGATGCCGATGTACGTGGTGTCGAAGAATGCGAGTGTTGCGCAATCGAACTCGACGGTGCCGTTGGGATATCTGGGTACCTGAAGTGGGTACCTGAGCTGGATACCAGAAGTTTGGTTGTGTGCTGAATGAAAAACGCTGCTGCGAGCTTACTCGCAGCAGCGTTTTTCATTGATACTGCCGGTTTCAGCTTCCGAGTGCCGGGTCAGACATGCTGCTCTTGCCCGTTTCCACGTGTCCTGCAAGACGCCGCACGAAGGTGGTGTCCGAGGCAATGGTGACGCTCAGGTCGTACCAGCCATACGACGCGCGCAGGTCCAGATAAAGACTTTCGGTGTCCCCGCCACGCACTTGGCGCGTGATGACCGTGCCGGGCGTGTAGGCGTTCGCTACGCTGAACTGGCAACTCGTCGTGCCCAGGTTCTTCAGGCGCAATTGCAGGTTGCCGTTGGCGACGTCGTAGCCCTCGGCGACTTCCGGCAGCGCCTGCTTGTCATTCCACCAGTGCTGCTGGACCGCCGTGCCGGCGAAGCGGCGCAGGAAGCCGTTCGGACCGTACACGATAAAGTCGTAGGTATTGGCAGCGGTCAACGGGAATTGATCCTGCAGCCGTTTGCCGGCTTCGACGGTATAACAGCTTGGCGCGGTCTGGCTGTTGGCCGTATACGCGAGGAAAGTCGCACCGGCATCGCCCGAGTTGATGAAGTCGAGGGTGACGCCTTTGCCCGTATTCGTGTGGGCGTGAACAAAGAACTCGTAGGGTAACGCGCGGGCGGGACGCACGCCGGGCTCCTGTTTCGGGACGGCCTGAACCGCGGGCGGCACCGGAACATAATCAGGATGACGAATCTTTTGCGTCGGGGCATAACCGCTTGTGTCCGGCAAGGTCGGAAACGCGGCGTTCGGGTTCTTGAAATTGAACGCGGATGTCAGGTCGCCGCAGATCGCCCGGCGCCACGGCGTGATGTTCGATTCGGTAACCTTTGCGCCCGAACCAAAACGCTTTTCGATAAATTGAATCACCGAGGTATGGTCGAACAGTTCCGAGCACACGTAACCGCCTTTCGACCAGGGCGAGACCACCAGCATCGGCACCCGTGTTCCAAGGCCGTAGGGACCCGCTTGGTAGCTGCTGCTGCCCGGGAAGATCTCATTGACCGTGCTGACCGTGGATTTGCCGTTAGCGGCGGAAGAGGGCGGGAACGGCGGCACGACGTGATCGAAGAAACCGTCGTTTTCGTCGTAGTTGATCAGCAGCACCGTCTTGCTCCACACCGCCGGATTCGAGGTCAGGATCTGCAGCACCTGGTCGACGTACCACGCGCCATAGTTAGCCGGCCAGTTCGGGTGCTCGGAGAACGCTTCAGGCGCGACGATCCATGAGACCTGCGGCAGTGCGTTGTTCTGCACGTCGCGCTTGAGGATGTCGAAATACCCGTCGCCGGCTGCCGCGTTCGTGCCGGTACGCGCCTTGTCATACAGCGGGTTGCCGGGCTGCGCATTGCGATACTGATTCAGGTAGAGCAGGGCGTTGTCGCCGTAGTTGCCGATGTACGCGTCGTTGGTCCAGCCCCACGAGCCGTTTGCGTCGAGCCCGGTGCCGATGTCCTGATAGATTTTCCACGAGATATTCGCGCTCTCGAGCACTTCCGGATACGACGACCAGCTATAACCGAGTTCGGCATTGTCGATCACCGGGCCACCGCCGGTGCCGTCGTTGCCCACCCAGCCAGTCCACATGTAATAGCGGTTCGGGTCCGTCGATGAGTTGATCGAGCAATGGTACGCGTCGCAAATGGTGAAGGCGTCGGCCAGTTGATAGTGGAACGGAATGTCCTGGCGGGTGAGATATGCCATCGTGGTCGTGCCTTTGTATGGCACCCACTGATCGTAACGGCCCTGGTCGTAAGCGCCTTTGCCTGAGGTCCAGTCGTGCGGCAGATCCTGGATGAACTGGTTGCCGAGATCGGGCGCGCTGGGGCGGAACGGCAATACTTCGCCGAGTCCCGCAGCAATGGGCTGGTTGAACACGGACTGACCATTCGGAAGCTGCACGGCGCGGGTATCGCCGAAACCGCGCACGCCCTGAAGCGTGCCGAAGTAATGATCGAAGGAGCGGTTTTCCTGCATCAGCACGACGATATGTTCGACGTCCTTGATGCTGCCGTGCTGATTATTCGCGGGTATGGCGAGTGCATTGCGGATGCCAGCCGGCACGATACCGAGTGCGGTGGCGGAACCGGCTGCCTGTGCGGCAGCCCTGAGAAAGTCACGTCGGCTTTTCAAGTTCATGGGTCTCTGTCGGTCGTGGGGGGAAGGCTTGATCGGCTTGCCGACCGCTTTCTTGTCGCTTTGTGTTACTCGGCCTCGTGAATAACCGGGGGCAACAAGGGATCGGAAGCGGCGGCGCTCGGGGGTGCTTGGGTAAGACTGGATGTTGCTGTTGCCGGCTGGGTTTGCTGCAGGGCCCAGCGTTGTATCTCCGACGATCCCGGTAAAGCGGATGCATCGGCTTGCTCAATGGAGGAAGACGAAGAAGAGGGTGCTGAAGAAGAGGAAACCGAGGACTGCTCCGGCGTGGATGCCGCGGGTTGATCGTGGTCACCGCATGCGGCGAGCATCGTGCACACGAGCACGGCGCCGCATAGCCAGTCGATACTAAGTAATCTGCTGAGCACAAGCGTCCTCTGGACCGTTTGCGTGACGGCGCCATGCGCATGCGGATGGCGTCGGGAAAGTGCAAGCCAAGAGGATAGAAATTACACGTGTAGGAATTATTAAATAATCGAAATAATGTTCATATCGTAATTTAAACGTAATTAATGTGTTTGATTGCAGTAGGGATTATTGAACAATAGAGAGAGGGGTTAAGTCGTCGGAAAAGGGGATCAGCCAATCGTCGTGAGACTGCCTAATGTTTGTCCATGCCGCCGCCCCGAAAAGCGCACGGTTGTGAAAAATTCGTTAAAGCTTACGATTTACATGCCGTAAAGATATGGGCAGAGGCAGCTGATCGACTGTCACTGGCTGTCATCCGAAGTCCCGCAACGGCGACTCCTGCGTGCTCGACGAGGAACGCCGGCCGGACCATAACAACATTGTTGCGGTCCGGTCGCGCCAGAGTTGGTAATCCAAAACGCATCTGGCAGACCGGACGACACAGGAGAACACGATGTTCACCGATACGGCGCAGCGGGTCTTGCAACTCAGCGACTACGCGGTGCGCCTTGCCGCCGCGCGTGACCGGAGCTATACGCTCGCACGTGACGTCGAGAAGTCGCAAGCCACGCTGAACGAGGTGGCCCACGATCCCGCAAGCGATGCCGCCCTTTGCCGCTATGCGGCCGACGCCCTTGAATCCTTGTGCGAGAACCTGGTGCGGCTGTGCGCGCTGACCGACCAGGCATCGGCGAACGCCGAAGCCCTCGCGGCCTTGCCCCTGAAATTTTTCTCCGATAACGCAGGCGCGGCTGAAGACCTCGAAGCCGCGGTCCTGTCGCTGGCCGAGGCAACGTCGACCGCTGAAACACAGCTTGCCGAGCTTGCGCAAGTCGTGGGGGAGGCGTGCGGCGCCGTCAATGAAATGCGGCGGCCCGCGCAAATCGGGTAAACCCCTGTCCGGGAATTTTGACACGGTAATATGCGGGTATACGCGAGGCAGCAACACGCTTCGCGTGCGTCACATGCAGTGCGTTGGTCCGGCGATCCCGGTCGAATGTTTTGCCTGACGCACTAAACAGGAGGGTCCGCCGCGAGGCGGACTCGTCGTATCGGAACCGGCCACGAGCCGCTACCGGCACTTGCCCCGGGTATTACACATGTCCATTGCAGCATCCCTATGCTCTCTCACGCGAGGCTTCCACCGCGCGCGCGACCACCGGTCCATCACCCGTGGTGCTGTCTCCCCTTCGTCTCGTCTGCTGACCCGCCTGCTCGGCTCCGATCCCGGCCTCCTGCGTTTTCACACTGCGCTTCGCAGCGCGATTGCCTGCGTAATGACGGGTGTGGTGACGATCGGCTGGACCGTTCACACGCATCGGCCGCCGACGCTTGCCGCATTCGCGTTGCTGTTCGCGATGGTCGCGCCGCTGTTTCTCCGCGATGCCACGCCGCGTGGCTGGTTCAGGTCGCTCGCCGTGATCTATGGCGCGGGATCCGCGAGCCTGATCGCGGCGAGCGCGCTGGCGGCCTGGCCGCTCGTGGCGGATGCCGCATTCCTCGCCGTGCTGTTCGCGGCGATGCTCGTTCAGGCATGCGGTCCGCGTGCACTCGGCGGCGCGATGACGGCAGTTGTTTCGTTCTACCTAGGACTGTATCTCCATCCGACGTTCGTGCATGTGTTCGCCATGCTCGGGTTGTCGACGATCGCGCTTGCCTGCGTGGCATTCACCGGTCGCGTGCTGGTGCCGACCCGGCCCGAGGCCACGTTGCGTCGCGCGCTGAGCGCGGTAATGCAGCGTGCCACGACCGTGCTTGCCGATCGTCGCGCTGATGAGCCCGAGGCCATGCGTCATTTGTCGCTGTTAAACGAAGCGGCGCTCGCTGTTGAAGAGCAGCTTGGCCTGCTCGATCCCCCTGGCGCGCAGCGACTGCGGGCTTGCCTGATCGAGGTCGAGGTTGCGGCGGCCCAGCATGCTGTGGATGCCAGCCAACTTGATCGAAGCGATGTTCGCGTGCGGGTTGCCCTTCGGCGTTTATCGCGTGCAGGTCGTGACGCGGTGGCGTCGACCGCTCGCGCCGCGAAGACAGGCGTGAAGCGGCCAGCCGGCGCTGCGATCGTTTGGCGCGATGCGCTTTCCTGGCTGCCCGCCTGCCGCGCCACGACGGCCGCGCTGATAGCCATGTTGATCGGTCATTCGGTATCGCCGGAGCGATGGTTCTGGGCTGTCATTACGACCTTCGTGGTGTTCCTCGGGACACGTTCGCGCGGCGACACGATACGCAAGACCGGCGAGCGCGTGCTGGGCACGCTCGCGGGTGTCGCCGTGAGTGCAGCGCTCGTGGGCGCATTTCATGGCACGCCATGGCTGCTGGTTGTCGCGATGGCCGCGTGCGTGTTTGGCTGGGCGTATTTCATCCTGACCTTGTATGGGCAGGGCGTGTTTTTCATCACCGTGCTGGTCGGGCTGATCTATGGCGAGTTGGGCTTTGCGATTGGACCGCTGATCGAGATGCGCGTGGAGGAAGTGTTTGTGGGCTGCATCGTGTCGATAGCCGTAGCGGTATCGATGATGCCGCTGCGCACGTCGCATCATGTCGACGTCAAGGTGACGGGCGTGCTTGATGCCCTCGATGAGGTCTTGCGCGTTTGCACTGCGAGTGTTGGTGGGCTTGGGCTCGATCCGCTCACGGCCATGCGCGTGCTAGACCGGCGTTGGCATGAGTTGCGCGTCGCAATGCGGCCGTTACAAACGCAGCGGGTGTTCGCATGGAACCCGCAGATGGAACTTGCGGTCGGGCCGTTGTTTGCCTGCGTGCAGGCGGCGCGCGAACTGGCGCGGGAGACGGCACGCGGCGCGGCAGGCGCGGCGACCGATGAGGCTCGCGCACGCCTCGCCGGAGCGTTGGTCTTGTTTGCTGCCCGGTCCGGGCGGAATGCCCGGGACCCCGACACGGCGGTTGGTGGGGAGTTAGTTGGTGCGCGGTAGGGTTGGTTTTGGGGGCAGGTTTTAGGGTTAGCGGTCGGAGTCAGTGCCGGGTTGCTAGGTTCCTGCGTTAGCGGTCTGGGTCAATGCCGGGTTGCTGCTTTCGGTGTTAGTGGTCTGCGTGAGTTGGCTTATTTCTTTAGCACTATTAGCCACTGTGCGTGGCGGCACGTCATTTCTTTGTCCAAAG
>Ga0302220_10002755_pt1 | contig 12637 bp, 11 predicted proteins | sample II_Palsa_E1_3_FD_194572 | JGI IMG/M metagenome (GOLD analysis project Ga0302220, IMG submission 194572) | Peat permafrost microbial communities from Stordalen Mire near Abisko, Sweden - II_Palsa_E1_3 | ecosystem: Environmental > Terrestrial > Soil > Palsa > Peat permafrost | place: Sweden... | reverse complement strand
GGAGGACACGGGCGACAGCGGCGTCATCAGCTCGGTGGAACTGAGAAGCCCCTCGCTCGCGAAGTACGTCGGCGGCGACGTGAACGAGTGGCGCTTCCTCACGTTTGTGGATGCCGCGCACCTGTGGCTGCTTAGTCCGCTGCCAGAGCAGACGTCGAGCTTCAACATGATTTCGGCTGGGCTGGGCACGCGTGTGCAGATTTTCAAATACACGAGTGCGGATCTGGAGATGGCGTTTCCGCTGAAGGCGGGAACGTTCACGCGGGCCTACAACCCCCGCTTCGATTTCTATGTGCGTGCAAGTTTCTGACCGGTTTTTTTAATTGTGTTGTGCCGGCCTGACAGACCCTGGCTGGCTTATCGGGGGAGTGGATTGTGAAGCGAGCATTATTCCTTTTACTGACGGTGCTGATTGGGTGCCTGCCGGGCGTGGCGAACGCCTGGTGGCAGAACGACTGGTCGTATCGCAAGGCGATCACGATTGACACGACGCCCAAGGGCGGCAACGTAGCCGAGTCGGCGGGCCGTGTGCCGCTGCTGATCCGCCTGCATTCCGGCAATTTCCAGTTCGACGGTCTGCAGGACAACGGGGCGGATATCCGCTTCATTGCAGCCGACGACAAGACGCCGCTGAACTATCACATCGAACAGTACGATCCGGTGCTGGGTGTGGCGCTGATATGGGTCGACGTGCCGCAGTTCCCGGCGGGCGCGACGCAGTCCATCTGGATGTACTACGGCAATAAAAAGGCAGCGGACGGTGGCAAGCCGGCCCAGACGTTCGACCCCGATTACACGCTGGTCTACCACTTCAACGATGCATCGGGCACGCCGCCGAAAGATCTGACGGCCTACGGCAACAACGCGCAGAACGCCCCGGCACGCACGGTCGAAGACGGCATCATCGGACGTGCGGCGCAGTTCAGCGGAACGGCGCTCAATATTGCAGCGAGCCCCTCACTGGCAATTCCTGCCGGCGGCAATTTCACCTTCAGCGCCTGGGTGAAGCCGGCCGCGCTCGCTCCCAATGCACTGCTGTATAGCCGCCGCGATGGCGCCGCGGCGCTGCTGGTCGGACTCGATAACGGTGTGCCGTTCGTCGAGGTGGATGGTGCCGCCGGTAGCGCGGCTCCGATCCGCACACCGGCGGTTGCGCCGGTGGCCGCCAGCCAGTGGTCCCACATCGCCGTGACGGCCGACGGCAAGAACGTCACGCTGTACGTCGGCGGCAAGCAACTGGTGCAGGTGCCGGCGGCCTTGCCTGCATTGAACACACCGACCGCCATCGGCGGCGATGTTGCAGGTGCTGCTGCGACGGCCACACCGGCTGCGGCGAGTGGCGCACAGGGTGCGTCGGCGGCTCCTGCCGCTGGCGGTTACGTCGGCGAGATCGACGAACTGCGCCTCTCGAAGGTGGCCCGTTCCGCGACGCTGATCGCACTCGACGCGACCAGTCAAGGCTCGGAGTCGAAGCTGGTCAACTATGGCGCGGACGAAAAGCAGTCGGGCTTCGGCTTTGGCTACTTCGGCGTGATCGTGCATTCGGTGACGGTCGACGCGTGGGTGGTGATCGGCATCCTGCTGGTGATGGCGGCGATCTCGTGGGTGGTGATGTACACCAAGGCGACCTACGTGAACCACGTCGACGGCGCGAACAGCTTCTTTGTGCGGCGTTTCCGGGAAGTGGCGGGCAGACACCTGGTAGGACTCGCGCACGTCGACGAAAGGTCCGACGAGGGCCGACGGCTGCGCCAGTCGTCGCTGTACCGGCTCTACGAAGCGGGCGTCTCCGAAATCCATAGCCGGGTCGACGCGCGCGGCCGCACGGTGATCACCACCGAGTCGATCGAAGCGATCCGGGCAACCATGGACGCCACACTCGTGCGCGAAAACCAGCGTCTCTCGAAGTCGATGGTACTGCTGACGATTGCGATTTCGGGCGGTCCGTTCCTCGGCCTGCTGGGCACGGTGGTGGGCGTGATGATCACGTTCGCGGCAATCGCCGCGGCAGGCGACGTCAACGTGAACGCAATCGCGCCGGGTATTTCCGCCGCGCTGCTTGCCACCGTGGTGGGTCTGTTCGTCGCGATTCCCGCGCTGTTTGGCTACAACTACCTCCTGATCCGCAACCGCAATGTGACCGCGAACATGCAGGTGTTCGTGGACGAGTTCGTCACGCGCCTCGCAGAAGCGCACCGCAGCCCCGACCACGCGCTGGCCGGCGATTAAGGAGCAGGCGATGAGAGTCCAGGATGAAGACAGGCCGTATGACGACATCAACATCACGCCGATGCTGGATCTGGCGTACGTACTGCTGATCATTTTCATCATCATGACGACTGCCTCGGTGCAAGGCATCAAGGTCGATCTGCCGAAGGCGAGTTCGTCGACGAGTCTCGCGAAGCCGCAGACAAAGGCGATCACGGTGTCGGACTCGGGACAGATCTATCTCGACGCCTATCCGGTGTCGATGGATGAACTCGAAAGCCGGCTGCGCACGATCAAGGCGACCACGCCGGATGCACCGATCGTGCTCAAAGGCGATTCGACGGTGGCGTACCAGAAGGTGATGGACGTGCTGGATCTGCTGCGCCGCCTCGACCTGTCGCAGGTAGGACTGGTCACGGGCAAGGCGTCGCAGGGCAGCTAGGAACCCGCCATGGAAATGACCTATAGCAACGGCCACGGAGACGGCGACGGTCCGAAGGGATGGCGGCGCTTCGTGAAACCGGTCGTCATCGGGCTGATCGGTGTGGGCCTCGTCGTCCTGGTATGGCGCTTTGCAAGCGACACCGCGGGCGTGAAGCGCAGCGAGGCGCCACAGGTGACGACGGTGATCCCGTTGCCGCCGCCACCACCGCCGCCGCCGAAGGTCAAACCGCCGCCTGAGAAGCAGCCGGAGGTGCAGACGCCGACGGTGAAGCCGACCGTGGCGCCGAAGCCGGCGGAGACACCGAAGCCGTCGGACAACCAGCCGAAGCAGATGACGATGAACGCACCGGCCCAGGCAGGCACCGACAACTTTGCGATCGGTGCGGGAGACGGTTCGGGTATGAGCGGCAGTGCCGGAGGCGGGACGTTCGGCAACGCGACCTATTCGCAGTACCTGTCGTACACGCTGCAGCAGGCTATCGAGCGCGATTCCAAGGTGCAGGAGTCGGGCGGAGGCGCGCGCTTCATGGTGCGTGTGAATGTCTGGCTGGAGCCGTCGGGGCGGATCACGAAGGTGACGATCGGGCAGTCCACCGGGGACACGAAGCTGGACGACGCGATCGTGAACGCACTGCAGACGCTGGGCCGGTTGGATGAGCCGCCACCGCCCGCATGGCAGTACCCCGTGCGGCTGAACCTGCAGGGGCATCAGCCGGGTTGAGGATCACATGGCTTCGCGCGGTTCGCCCGCGAAGCCATACATGAAACAACGCAAAACAGCGGTCAAGTGGAGAATTTGATGATCCAGAGAATGAGAATACGGGGTGGTGGCCAGTCCGGCAGGGGCGCCACATTACGCCGCTCGCGCATCAGTATCAGTGTGGCGCTGCTGACGCTCGGGATGGCGTGTGCAGGCGCGCAGGCGCAGTCTCTCGAAACGCAGGCGGCCGACAATGCTGCGGCGGGCAATGCCGCGCCAACCGAAAGCACAGTGATCAACCTGATCAACCTGCTCGTCAAAAGAGGCGTGCTGACGAAACAGAATGCTCAGGACCTGATTGCGGAGGCCCAGGTCGAAGCGTCTCAGGCGAAGGCCGCGCAGTCCAAAGCGCTGGTCGCGGCGGCTGCACCGTCGGGCGGTGCAGGTGTCGTCAACGCTCCCACGCAGCCTGGCGACGTGGCTGTGCCGTACGTGCCGCAGGTCGTGCGCGACCAGATTCGCGACCAGGTGAAGCAGGAGGTTGTCGCCCAGGCGAAGGCCGAGAACTGGGCGCAGCCGAACACGTTCCCGGACTGGATTTCGCGCATCACGATCAACGGCGATATGCGGGTGCGGGACGAATTCGAGTTCTTCTCGCCGCGCAACGAGACAGGGCTGACGAACTTTGCTGCGATCAACTCGGGTAGTCCGTTCGATATCAACCCCAACACCAACACGAACTTGCCGCCCGAGCAGAATACGACACACGACCGCGACAACCAGTTGAGCGTGCGGGCCCGCCTCGGGGTGACCGCCGATATCTCCGACCAGATAACGGCCGGGATCCAGCTGGCGAGCGGCAGCACCGACGGGCCGGTGTCGACTACCGCGCTGCTCGGCGGCGGTTTCGCGAGAGAAGATATCTGGCTGAACCAGGCATACCTGAAATACCAGCCGACGTCGTGGATGAACATCACGGCGGGCCGTTTCGACAATCCGTTCTTCTCTTCGGATCTGCTGTATTCGAACGACCTGGAGTTCGACGGTGTCGCGGCGAACTTCCGCCATCTGATGCCGGGTAACGACGGCGTGACGCTGTTTGGCACGCTAGGCGTCTTCCCGATCCAGTACAGCTCGGATGGCTTCCTCGCGCAGAACGGCGACGTGCCGGGCGGCACGACCCAGTGGATGCTGGGCGGCCAGTTCGGCGCGGAATGGAAGGTGAACGACGAGAACAAGCTCAAGGGTGCGATTGCCTATTACGACTTCATGAACATGAAGGGGCAACTGTCCTCGCCGTGCGCGTTATACCTGGGGGCGACCAACTGCAGCACCGACAACGAAGCGCCGGCGTCCATGCAGAAGGGCAATACGCTGATTGCGCTGCGCAACATCGTGCAGAACCCGAACCTGCCCCCTGGCGAGACGCCGGACCCGCAGTTCTTCGGTCTTGCGTACAACTATCGTCTGTTCGACGCCAAGCTGGAATGGGACACGAAGATAGCCGACACCTGGAAGGTGCGTCTTGACGGCGAGTACGTGCGCAACCTGGCCTACAACGTGAACAACGCGTTCAGCGCGCCGTCGACACCGGTGAACAACTTCAACAACGCAAGCACGTCGAGCACTGTGACCGAAGGGGACTACAAGAGCGGGCCGACGGGCTACATGTTCAAGGTCACACTGGGTGAACCGGATACGGTGCAGCCTGGCCAGTGGAATGTCTCGGTCACCTACAAGTACCTGGAGCCGGATGCAGTACTGGATGCGTTCACCGATCCTGACTTCGATCTGGGCGGCACCAACGCAAAGGGCTACATCCTCGGCGTGCAATATGCCGTGGCAAAGAATGCGTGGCTGCAAGCCCGTTATTTGAGCGCGCGGGAAGTGTACGGGGCGCCGCTGTCGATCGACGTGCTGCAACTTGAAATGAACGCGCGCTTCTGAGACCGCCATGAAACTACGTTATTTCAATCTGTTGGCAGGCAGCCTGCTGTGCGGGTCGCTGTTCACCGCACTGCCGGCATGGGCCCAGAGCATCGAGGACCGGCTGCGCAGCCAGTTGCGCGAGACGACGGAGCAGTTGCGTCAGTTGCAGGACAACCAGTCGCAAATGCAGGCGGATAAGACCGTGGCCGAGCAGCAACGCGACAAGGCGCTGGCGGATCTGAAACAGGCGCAAGCAGACCTCGCGGCGGCAAAAGGCAAGTCGCCTGCAGAAGCCGAGACCGAGCGTACGCTGGCGGCCGAGAAAACGAGTCATGCGCAGGACAGCCAGCAGCTCGCGAAATATAAGTCCGCGTACGGGGATCTGCTGGCGGTGTCACGTTCGCGTGACACCGAACGCACACAATTGCAGACGACTCTCAAAGGGCAGCAGACGCAGTTGCAGACCTGCGAGGCAAAAAACGCGCAGCTTTATCAGGTCGGACACGAGATTCTCGACGCCTATGAGCACGTTGGGCTCGGTACCGTGCTGAAGTCGCGGGAGCCGTTCGCGCAGAGTGCGCGCGTGAAGTACGACATGATCGCGCAGGACTATGGAGACACGCTGTATGCGGGGAAATATGACCCGCAGGCGGTGGCGCCCCGCAGTGCGTCGGGTACGCAGGCGGCGGCCGCTGCCGCTGCTTCCGCACCCGCGACATCGAAGTAACAGGTATTGAATCTTGCAAAAAGGATTTCCTCATGACGACGGCAAAAGGTAGTGAAGCAAAGTCCACCGATACTCCGGTGAGCGGTCTGGGTATCACCATCGTGGAAGCGGTAAGCCCGGAGCAGCTCGCCGGCGTCTTCCGGGGAGCGGGTTATCGCGTGACGCTCGCCGAGCAGAACGGTCGCATGCAGTTGATGAGCGCAAGCCAGGGCGTGGGCTTTGCCGTGCGTTTCGGCAATCCTGGTGCCGAAGCCGACACGCATATCGACTACACGCTCAGCTGTGCGCTGCAGGTGCAGGGCGAACTGCCGCCGGATCTGGTGCCCGCCTGGAATCGCACGAAGCGCTTCGCACGTCTCGCTTCGCATCAGCAGTTCCTGCTGCTGGAAATGGATGTGATGGTTGCGGGCGGCGTCACCGACCGGCACCTGCGCTCGACGATCGAGCTGTGGGATCGTCTGGTGCAGGAGTTCTTGCTGCATCTGCGCAACCGGCCAGTGATGGCGGCAGCGGGCGCGACAGCAGCGCAGGCTGCGCCGGATGCCACTACAGAGGGCGCCGACCCGGCGGGCGGGGCGGACGACCCGGACGGCCAGAAGGCCACGCTGCAATGAGCCCGGTGAGGGCTGGCCGGCGCGGAGTGGTGGGTTCGCTCGGCGCGGCGTTGCTGGCGCTTACCGGCAGTGTGTGGGCGGGCTCGCAGCCCCAGCCTGTGAGCGCGGATGCGGCGCCGCAGGCCTGGGTGAGCTACGCGCAGCGTGTCTCCGAACGTCTGCAGTCGGCGCTGTCGGGCGACGCCGAGACTGCACAGCGCTTTAGCGTGTTCTTCGATCAATGGGTTGCCGCCGATGCGCCTGCGGGATCCGCATCGGGGACCGTGTCCGCTAGTGAGCCCCAGGCTGCGGGTGGAGCGTTGCCGACGCTGAAGGTGCGGGTCTGGCTCGACCGCACGGGGCACGTGACGCAGGTTGGATTCGATGAAGCCGCGATCGGCGATGACCGGGCGGTGGCTGATCTGCGGGCATTGCTGTTGCAACAGTCCGTCGACGCACCGCCGCCACGCACGATGAAACAGCCCGTGGTGATCCGCCTGGTGCCTGGGGCGCAGTTGTAGTGGCAAAACAATTTGCCGGTGTACTGTAGCTGGCGATTCAACGTGCAGTGGGAGTGAAGGTGAGGAAACTTGCAATCGTAATGAGCAGCATCGTATTGGGCCTGCCGCTGGCCGGCCACGCACAAACCGAGGCGGTAGCCCATGCGGCGGTCGGCTCTACGCAGGTATCGGTGACCCAGGCCGACGTGACGGCCCTGCTGAAACCGCTGGACCCTGGCGTCAGGCGAAACCTCGCCGCTGATCCGGCAAAGCTGGATCAGGTGGTGCGCTCGCGCCTGGCAGCCCAGGCGGTGCTGGCAGAGGCGGGCGCCAAGGGCTGGGAGAAGCAGCCGCAGGTGCAGGCCATGCTGGACGAAGCGCGGCGCGAGGTCATCCTGCATAGCTATCTCGCCTCGGTGTCGACGCCGCCGACGGACTATCCCTCCGACGCCGACATCCAGGCGGCATACGATCACAACCAGGCGGCGTTTGCCGTGCCACGCACATTCCGGATCTCGCAGATCTATATCGCGGTTGCGCCTGGTGCCGATGCGGCAACCGTAGACAAGGCGCGTCAGCGGGCCACCGACCTGTCGCGCCAGGTGCATGGCAAGGGCGCCGATTTCGCAGCGCTTGCGCAGGCGAATTCGGACGACAAGACGCATGCGGCCCAAGGCGGCGATATGGGTTTCATGGCGGAGCCGCTGCTGATGCCTGAGATCCGCAAGGTCGCCGACACAATGAAGCCGGGCGATGTTGCGGGTCCGATCCAGACGGATGCCGGTTTTCATGTGATCAAGCTGACCGATGTGCGTGCCGCGGGCGTCGCACCGCTTGCCGCGGTGAAGGAGCGTATCCGCACTCAGTTGCGCCAGCAGCGCGAGCAGCAGAACGAACAGGCCTATATGGCGAAGCTAGCCGGCCCGGGTGCGGCCAGCATCGACGAGGCCGCGCTGCAGAAAGCCGTGGCGGCGGCACAGTAAGGGGATGGCCATGACGTGTCCCTTCGCGTACCCGGAGCAGCGCCGGATGATGCGTATGGGTATGCTGATCGCGGCCGCGCTGCTTGCATTCCTGCCGGCAGGTCATGCGTGGGCGCAGTCGGCGCCGGCCGCCACGTCGGCGGGGGCGCCGTCGAAGCGGGTCTGTGTGAATGCCGAAGTAAATGGCCAGGTGGCGCTGTCCTACGACTGCCTGAGCCAGCAACTGGCGCCCACGCCGACCGCTTCAGGGCAAGGTAGCGCGGGCAATGTGGCTGAAGGACTCGCGACGGCACCGTCGAACAAGGTGGGGACGTTCAATTATTCGGCCGAGAGCATCCGCTTCGGCTCGAACTGGGGCAAGTCGGTGGAGCCGCAGCGCCCCGCTCCCGTGCCTGTGCTTCCTCCGCGGTGACGGAAACGTGCGACGTGATCCGCGGTGGCTGACGCAGGCGGCGCAAGCGACGAAGACGAGCGAAGGTCCGTTGCGGTCGGTCCGGGTCCGATACCCGACATGCACGGCGAAGGCTGGCCAGGCGAGAATGAGGCCCACAGGAAAACGGAACCGGTGACGTATCGATATGAAGCGTAGTAGCGAACCGAACGGAAAGAAGCGCGCCCTCGCGCTGTGTGTCGTGGCATTGACCGGTTTGTGTGCACCGGTGCCGGCAATCATGGCGCAGGAGAGCGCTGCGCCGCAAATGGTGGTGCCGAACTTTGCGGCGCTTGTGAAGCGTTATGGCCCGGCAGTCGTGAACATCAGCGTCACGCACGAGGTCACGCAGATGGGTATCCAGTTGCCGTCAGGCGTCGAGCCCGGTAATCCGCTGGCGCCGTTTCTCGCCCGTCGCGTGATCGGCAATCGCGAGGAGGTGAGTCTGGGGTCCGGTTTTATCGTGAGCGCCGACGGCTACATTCTGACCAACCGGCACGTCGTGGGCGATGCCGGTACGGTGGACGTGAAGCTCACCGACAAGCGTGAATTTACGGGCAAGGTCGTCGGCACCGATGCGCTCTCCGATGTTGCGCTGGTGAAGATCGAAGCGACCGATCTGCCGGTGGTCGTGACCGGCAATCCGGATCGCACCGAAGTAGGCGACTGGGTGATGGCAATCGGTTCGCCCTATGGTTTCGCCAATACGGTGACCTCGGGAATCGTGAGCGCCAAATCACGGTCGCTGCCGGGTGAGGCCTATATCCCGTTCATTCAGACCGACGTGCCGATCAATCCAGGTAACTCGGGAGGACCGCTCTTCGATCTGAGCGGTCGTGTGATCGCGATCAATTCGATGATCTACTCGAAGACGGGCGGCTATCAGGGACTGTCGTTCGCCATTCCGATCGATGTGGCATTGGATGTGAAAGACCAGTTGTTGAAAACCGGGCATGTGAGCCGAGGACGCCTTGGGGTCTCGGTGCAGGAGGTAAGCCAGGCGTTGGCACGTTCGTTCGGGTTGCCGAAACCGGATGGGGCGCTGATCAGCGTGGTCGAGCCCGACGGTCCGGCCGCGCAGGCGGGACTGCAGCCGGGTGACGTGGTACTGGCAGTCAACGGCAATGCGGTCGGCGACTCGGCGGACCTGCTGACGACGGTCGCAAGGATTCGCCCCGGGCAGCGGGTCGATCTGCTGATCTGGCGTTCGGGCACGGCCACCCACATGGGCGTGACCGTCGCAGAACTGGACAGCACCAGTGGTGGGCCGGCCGTCGCAGCACAAACGCCGGCAAGGCTTGGGGTGACGGTGCGCCCGCTTACGCCACAGGAGCAGCAGAAGGTAGGCGTCGATCACGGACTGCTGATCCAGGAGGTGACAGGACGGGCGGCCACTGTCGGGCTCAAGGCGGGAGACATCGTGCTCTCGGTCAACGGCACACCGGTCACGACGATCGAGCAGATGGCCAGCCAGTTACGGCAGGCGAATGGTAACGCGGCGTTGCTGATCCAGCGTGGCACGACGAGGCAGTATCTGCCGATCGATCTGAATCCGGCGCATGGGTGAGGCCGCCGTCGCGTCAACCGGAATCGCAGGTCACGAAATGCTGGTCCCAGCCAGAGTAGTCATGCGTCACCTGTCGCCAGGAATGGCGATCGTGGTAATGGATCGCCATCCACAAAGGCGCTCGCATATCGAAGAGCGAAGTCGAACGCTGAAATGCGATTGGCAAACGGCCCGAGATTACCCAGAGAGGTAGCCTCACCATCCTCTTCGAGTATGCAGACGCGAGCGAAAAACAGGTTTCCTTCCCGGACCACTGTCGGCTGAACAGCGGCACCATGGTGATAGAAAATCACGATACGGCACTCCTATGAATGCGTCACGGAGACAGTCTGTCTGACCATTTTGATCTGCGCCGGCAGACGCGGGCCGCGCTGTCGGAAGTGGTGACCGGTCCAAGCTTGCTTGCATCATGGTCGTCACCTGGTCCAGTTTCGGCGGTTGAGATGATCTTTCCGTGACGGTCGCAATGAAGCCAGACCTTTCGCTGACCCAGGTCACGGGGCGGATGCATGTCGTGCGGGCCTCTGCTGGCACGCCGGTCACATGATCACCGCCTGAGCTTGTGTCCCATGCGTTCTTCGGCGATTTCTGAAAAGCGGCGATTGCCAATTGCACCCGCCCACGCGTTGACCCTATGGTCGCGAGAGCTTTCTCAAAGTCCGAATCGGCGAGCAAAGACAGTTGGTCGCCAAACGCAGTTGACATACCAAGTATTGCTTGCACGAGCATTCCCGGCACCGACAAGAGGCGTCTTTATGAATCGCTGACGAGTGAAGGAGGTTGAAGCTAGCGAGCATGACCCCAGCGGAATCTCATAGTACCCCACCGCAGAGCGCGGCCTGGCTTTCCCATGCAATTTGGGGATGGCCGAATGGTGGAAATTCAGGAAGGTCGACATGGCGCGTTCTTCCGTCGTGTCAAGATTGCGAGCGCGCGAATCCAGACGCCCGTTTTCCAGTCTACCTAAAGTTGCTGCGCGGCAATGTTGACTGGGGGAAATAGCAGATCGCCGAACGTCACGATTTTGTAGGCATTTGTCGCTTGAACGTCGGCGGATAACCTTTGGTCCGCGAAGCCGCCGCCCGTCAATAAGCTGGCGGGCATTGGCTGTCTGTCGAATTGAGCCAATCGCAGCAGGCGGAGGCTACCGGTTTCGTACGACCAGACACTAGGTACGAGCGGTCGCATCTGAGGTGGAAAAGTCCGATCGCGCCTGGAACCCGAGATGTCCTTCTTCCCTATTACAATCGAGTAACCGCAATCAGCACCTCACTAAGCTTGCCATCTTTCCGGCCGGTCACAGAAATTGAAAGGGACTTCGCGACCGTCTTGGTATCCCACCTGCCCGCTATAGTGATACGTGAAAGATTAGAACACCTTTGGGACGAAGCGAATATCGCAGCGGGCGAGCTTGTGCTCACGACTCAGGCCGCGTCCTATCTTTCGCTATTGAAACGGATGCAGGCTACGTTCGAGAAACGCGACTACGCAGATCGCTTCGCCCGGCGTGAGGGCAACCCCCGGTAGCAGCTACTTTCTTTGCCGCACTTGGTCTTGTCCCGCCTCGCGGCGCCGCGCCAGGCATTCATCCCTTGCGTCGACTGATTCGCAGCAACTGCAGGCCCGAGACTTAACAACCGTATCGACCCGCGCCATTCCGCCGCGCTCAAGAAAAATCTTGTGCGCTTAGCGTCAGCCGTTCACCGGCATAGCTCCCAGAATCCCGGTGGACAGCCCGGAGAATTTGACGCCTGCCAAGTTCAAAAAGCAAGCAACGATTGTTTTGCGGTCGGATCGGCAGCTCCCAATTTTTCGCAGGCTACTTCGAACGGAAGCTCGAAGGCGCGGTAGCCCCAGCCAAAGCCGTAGGCTGAAAACCAGATTGCGCCGGCGTCAGAGGGGATGGGCCGCGTGATAGCGATGATCGGTTGGGTCATGGGTGCGCTCCTGTCATGCAACGGTGTCTCCTCAAGACTATTCTCGCAGGTCGATATTCACTGGCGGAGGACAAGCGAGATGGGTCTTCTCGCCATTCTGGAAGAACTGATGTCGATCACCACCTGACTAGCTGCTTCGGTGTGCCGGGTCCCGCGCAGACCGTTTTTGAGAGATGCGGACATTGGTCGTCGGGCAGCGAGAGATGGTCGCGGGTCGTTCTGAGCCGGTCATCGTCGGACCGGGTTCGGCCAACAGGAGTCGTTGACGATTTTGATTCGGGCGTCGGAAATCAGGTTGGCTTGCGTCACGCCGTTTGGAGATTCGTACGCCATACGATGAAGTCGCCGCCGGTCCGGGCGCTTCGGGCTCGGTTCGTCCCTCGGAGCGTGGTACTGTTCTTGCGGTTTGCCTCGAAGTTACGCATTTTCATCTCTGTGTTGCGCGCTCGGGCAACGGCCACAGCAACGCTGTATCAGGATCTCGTCCGGTCAGCTCACGTGGATCGTAAGGGCCTCGCATAGGCCGTCATAGACGGCGACGCGGAGCGACATCAAAGTGGTGTCCATCATTCCAATTTGATGGGCATCACTATGTCACAGTCTGAAGAGAAGATGGCGG
>Ga0302220_10002754_pt1 | contig 12639 bp, 7 predicted proteins | sample II_Palsa_E1_3_FD_194572 | JGI IMG/M metagenome (GOLD analysis project Ga0302220, IMG submission 194572) | Peat permafrost microbial communities from Stordalen Mire near Abisko, Sweden - II_Palsa_E1_3 | ecosystem: Environmental > Terrestrial > Soil > Palsa > Peat permafrost | place: Sweden... | reverse complement strand
CTCGCCACCGGAGCGATCGACACAGTCGCCACCGTAGGCACCTGCGACGTCCATCCCGGCGCGGTCAACAGCGTCCCTAGCCGCGTCGTCCTCCAACTCGACATCCGCGACACCGACCCAACTCGCCGCGAGTCCGTCATGCAAGCCATTCGCCAGGACTGCGAAGATCTCCGCCATCGCCGCAAGGTCACCATCACCGAAGAGATGGTCAACGCGGACGCCCCCACACAATCCTCTTCACACATCGTCGAACTGCTCGAAGAGACCTGCAAAGCCCAAAATATCCCCTACAAAAAGATGGTCAGCCGCGCCTACCACGACTCGCTCTTCATAGCTCGCATCGCACCCATCGCCATGATCTTCATCCCCTGCCGCAACGGCGTGAGCCACAAGCCAGACGAATACGCCAGCCCAGCGGATACCACTCTCGGGGTACAGGTCCTGGCCACCGTTCTTGCTAAACTAGCGTCAGAGTAACTACGCATCGGCATGGCCATCGAATCAATCAATCCCGCTACTGGCAAGCTATTGCGCAGCTTCGAGCCGCTCACCGACAACGCAGCTCGCCAGAAGATCGCCCTCGCCGCAGAATCCTTCCGCACCTACTCTCTCATCCCACTCGAACACCGCGCCTTATGGCTACGCAAGCTCGCAGCCATCCTCGAGCACGAGATCGAAGACCTCTCCGTCCTCATAACCCAGGAGATGGGCAAGCCTCTCGAAGCATCCCGCCTCGAAATCCTCAAATGCGCCGACGCCTGCCGCTACTACGCCGAGCACGCCGCTCGCATCCTCGCACCCGAATCCATCCCCACCGGCGACAACTACAGCTACGTACGCTGGGACCCCATCGGCGTCGTTCTCGCCGTCATGCCGTGGAACTTTCCCTTCTGGCAGGTCTTCCGCTTCCTCGCACCAGCGCTAATGGCAGGCAACGTTGCCCTCCTCAAGCACGCCAACAACGTCCCACAGTGCGCTCTTGCCATCGAATCTCTCGTCCGTCGCGCAGGCTTTCCACGCGGCGCCTTTCAAAGCCTGCTCCTCGAAATCAACCAGGTCGAAACCGTCCTCGGCGACGAGCGAATCGCCGCCGTTACGGTCACTGGCAGCGAAACTGCCGGCCGAGCCATCGGCGCGCAAGCCGGATGGCTCATCAAAAAATCTGTCCTAGAACTAGGCGGCAGTGATCCATTCCTCGTCATGCCCTCCGCCGACCTCGACGCCGCCATCGAAACCGCCATTCGCGCCCGCTGCGTCAACAGCGGCCAATCGTGTATTGCCGCTAAACGCTTCATCATCGCCGACGAGGTCTACGATCTCTTCGAATCCCGCTTCGTCGCAGGCATGGAAGGCATGCGCGTAGGCGACCCCATGAAAGACGGCACCGACATCGGCCCACTCGCTACCGTCCACGCCGTCGAACTCCTCGAACAACAAGTCCAGGCAGCCACCCGCGTAGGCGCGCGCATTCTCACAGGCGGCGAACGTATGCTCGGCACCGGCAACTACTTCGAACCGACGGTTCTGACTGGCATTCCCCGCACCTCTGCCGTCTATCGCGAAGAGCTCTTCGGCCCCGTCGCCATGCTCTTCCGTGTTCAGGACATCAACGAGGCCATCGAGATCGCCAATGACACACCCTTCGGCCTCAGCGCCTCCGCGTGGACCCGTGAACCAGCCGAGCAGCAACGTTTCATCTCCGAGCTGCAGTGCGGCGGCGTCTTCCTCAACGCGATGGTCGCCAGCGATCCGCGCCTTCCCTTCGGCGGCATCAAACGCTCAGGCTACGGTCGCGAACTCTCCGCCGCCGGCATGCGCGAGTTCCTCAACGCAAAAACAGTCGTCATCTCATCGACAGTCTCCGCCGACGAACCGATCAACAAACCCCACCTGCTCTTTACTGCGGCACCCTCCACTAGCTAGGATTTGGTCGACGGGGAATTCTTGATGCGACCAACGGGAGCGCCAACCGAAGGGATATACCCGTCACGAAGTGACCGCCCCGCGCGCAGCGGGCTTTTTCTCCCTGGCAGGCATCTCAACACGAGACACCCGTTTTCGGCTAAGCTTCTGTGTCGCCGAGAAGTCCTCTCCGCCCGTCGGGAACTCCTCATCGACCTGAGCCATTTCTACTAAGAGGATCATCATGCCCGATCTCAAGTACTTCAGCGGCTTCGGCAATGAGTTTGCCACCGAGGCCCACCGCGGCGCTCTCCCCGTCGGACAAAACGCCCCCCAAAAAGCCCCACTCGGCCTCTACACCGAGCAACTCAGCGGCAGCCCCTTCACCGCGCCCCGCCATCTCAACCGCCGCACCTGGACCTACCGTATCCGCCCCTCCGTCATGCACAAGCCGTATGAGCGCATCGCGAACGGCATGGTGCGCTCCACTCCCTTCAACGAGACCGAGACCACACCCAGCCAACTACGGTGGGATCCATTACCACCCCCCTCGACGTCAGTCGACTTTGTCGACGGCCTCACCACCCTCGCCGGCAACGGCGACCTCACCATGCACTCCGGCGTCGCAATCCACATCTACGCCGCGACCAAAAGCATGACCGACCGCTTCTTCTACTCAGCCGACGGCGAACTTCTCTTCGTTCCCCAACTCGGCCGCCTAATGCTCCACACCGAACTCGGTATCCTTGAAGTCACCCCCGGAGAAATCGCCCTCGTCCCCCGTGGCATCAAGTTTCGCGTCGAGCTGCTCGACCCACAAGCCCGCGGCTACCTCCTCGAAAACTACGGCCAGACCTTCCGTCTGCCCGAGCTAGGTGCAATCGGCGCCAACGGCCTCGCCAACAGCCGCGACTTCCACACCCCACACGCCGCCTACGACGACCGCGACAACGGCACCTTCCAGGTCGTCGCCAAATTCCAGGGCAACCTCTGGGCCTCCGACTTCGACCACTCCCCACTCGACGTCGTCGCGTGGCACGGCAACTACGCCCCCTGCAAATACGGTCTTGCGCGCTTCAACTGCATCAACTCCGTCAGCTTCGACCACCCCGACCCCTCCATCTACACCGTCCTCACCTCCCCCAGCGAGATCCCCGGCACTGCCAACGTTGACTTCGCCATCTTCCCCCCGCGCTGGATCGTCGCCGAGCACACCTTTCGCCCACCCTGGTTCCATCGCAACTTCATGAACGAGTTCATGGGTCTCGTCACCGGCGAGTATGACGCCAAAGCCGAAGGTTTCGTCCCCGGCGGAGCCAGCTTGCACAACTGCATGAGCGGCCACGGCCCCGATGCTGAAACCTTCGACCGCGCCAGCAAGGCCGACCTCAAGCCCGTCAAACTCGAAGGCACGCTGGCTTTCATGTTCGAAACCCGCTTCGTCTGCCGCCCCACGAAGTTCGCCATGGACACAGCCGCCCGCCAGCACGAGTACTACACCTGCTGGCAGACCCTCAAGAAGAACTTCAATCCAAACCCATAAACGGAATTACTTGCAGCAATGAGATGCGAATTATGCAGGAGATAAAGAGGCGCAACCGGCTGCTCGGTTGCGCCTCTTTATCGCGGACTCTATTAGAACGTGAACGAAGTCTGCAGGGAGATGCGTCGCGCAGCATCATTGCTGGTGAAAGGATTGCCGGAAAGCTGCGTCGATCTTCCGAATTGCGGCGAGGTCAGCGTCCCATTAGGCGTAGACAGATCCACGTTGTTGAACACATTCAGCACTTGCACACCAAAGGCCAGGTTATAGCGTCGGCCCGAACTTGCACCTCCAAATCCACCAGGTCCACCTGGACCGCGGCCGCCTCCGCCGCCTCGGCCGACTGCACCAGCAAGTGGCCCACGGTTCTGGCCCGGCCCGCCCTGCTGCTGCGCCGCTGCTCCCGTCTTCTCTCCAAAGCCAAAGGTCTTGGTAATCCTTAGATTCGTTGTGAACTGCGTGGGGCCGGTACAGTAGTTGATCGGAACCGGCGTATATGCAGTCCCCGTGGCCGGCGTGGCGAAGGTGCCGCAGCCAGCAATCGTGCCCGATCCTGGAGTTCCCGCAGAGACAAGAGCTGGTCGGGTATTAGCCTGACCCGAGTCGTTGATCGTACCGGTCGTAATGTTGTACGGAGTACCTGCCGACAAAATCATGATCGGACTCACCGTAATCGCGTGAGGCAGACTCAACGTACCGAACAAGAACATACGATAGCGAATATCGAAGGTCGATCGACCATAGTCCTCGCCAATATTATAAAAATTCGTAGCTGGGTACGATGTGATCCCATTCGTATCAGACTTGGCATAGTTGAGGACACCGTAACCCCCGATCGTGAATATCCGGCTTGAGCGAACATTCACATTAGCAATCAGCTGGTTCTGATGAAAGACGCCGCCCGACTCATAGGTATCCAAGACTTTTGGATGACCACTATCCACTGGCGGTATCGGATAGATAGGAGTGCCATCTGCCTCATACCCTATCGGCGAATTCGCGTTGATGCTGTAAAACTGGTGAACGCCATCCGCCCGAATGTAATTGACAGAGAGCGTTGCTCCGCGAAACAGTTGTTGGTCTACTCCCACCGCATAATTCAAGGTATACGGAGTACGAAGGTTGGGTGACGCTGAATAGGTCTTGTTGCCCGAAGAAGTATTACCTCCAGTGCACGCTGCAATGTCTTCCGGCGTGCAGCCGGGGGGAGGAGCTGTAATCTGAGTCTGGATCTGGTTTATGCCATTCGACTCAAGGGTCGTCATTACGTTCGTAAGCATGTAACGGTCGTAGAAGATTCCGAATCCCGCGCTAAGAACAGTCTTTGGGTTGCTCTTATTTCCTACGCCATAGCGCATGGAGGCGCGCGGCGCAAAGTCATGATGATCTCCAAGGTAGTTCTGTGTCTCGTAACGAATGCCATAACTCACGGAAAGATTCGGGCGAGCCTTCCAGTCATCCTCAGCATAGAGGCCAAGGTCTACAACCGTCGCAGATACAGGATGAAGAACCTGCGTGATACTGAACTGGCTGGCTTGAGTTGGATATAAAGCGCTCGAACCGTTGCAAAGTGTCTCTACCAGGCAGTTATAAGTAAACGTTCCATTCGTTCCCGCAGTCGTCGTGTTTGAATCGTTGGTCGACCGCAGACGTCCGCCCAGGCGGATAAAATTTTTCGCCAGCTGCACAGACGTATAGTTCTGCACCTCAAAGTGATTCTGGTGGTCTGTCTCACCGCCAGTCGGAGCGCCCCCGGCCGTGAAGTTGCCCTGCACCGAAATAGTGGGCGCCGTGCTCAGAGCTGTCTCTGTGGTCGTGTCGCGTTGAAATTCGAACCGAGTCTCATTGATGATGCGCTGGCTCAAAATCTGCGTATCGCTCAGCTGTAGCGTGGTCTCAGAGAAGTCAGAGTTGTACCCTGTACTCGGCAAAGACAATCCACCCACGCCAAGATTATTCTGGTCGTTCTGAACATATTGAAAGCGAGTCACCAGCGTGTTCTTCTCGCCCAGTGCGAGATCTACTCTGGGGTTGATATCGGTTCGCGACTGAGGCTCCGGATAGGCAACGGCATAATTACAAGTAGTCTGACCAGCCGGACAGTCGAAGGTCGAGGTCAGAAGAGGAAGACCAGTCAAAACCGTTGCATTCACAAGATTGTTGTCCTGGATCGCGCGATGCGAACCTGAGAGCGTAAAGGATGCAAATTTTGCCAGCGGACCTGTAATGTTTCCGAGGACAAAGATCGTGTGATACGGAGGCAGCGTCTGCGTCTCCTGCCCGGGACTGTTGAATGCATTCAACAGCGGATTTCCCGTATTCAACGCAGAGTCGATACCCTGCAGATTAAACTGTCCATGAAACTTGTCCGAACCCGGCTTGGTGAACACCTCGACACGTCCATAGCCCAACTTATCATATTGAGCAGAGAATGGATTCTGATTGATTCGTATCTCGCGAATCGACGACTTCGGCGGCAGCTGTCCTCCAGTAAACCCATCCACATAAATCTGTCCACCGTTCGGCCCTGCTGCAGGCCCCGCCAGCGCAGTTAGCTCCGAAGAAAGCTCATCTGGGTCATCAGAAAGCGCATCAAGATCTTTCCCTTTGATGACAGTGCTACTCGCATTACTATCGGAGTCCACGCTCACCTGTGCGCCACCCTGCGCATCAACGTTCACTTCCTGCTTCTGTTCTTGGATCGCCATCTTCGCATCCTGCGTCAGATTCTGCCCCGCCGCAACCTTCACCCCCAGCTTCACGTACGAGGCGAACCCCGGCATCGTCACTGTCATCGAGTAAGTTCCCGCTGGAACGCCTTGCAACACATAAGTTCCATCGCTCTGCGACTTCGTGATCAGCGCCTTGCCCGACCCAGGCGTCAGTGTCACGGTCGCACCAGGAATCACTGCGCTCTCAGGATCAGCCACCACACCATGCACCGTAGCGCCCGTCTGCTGGGCGTTACTCACCACCGGCATCAATGCCACCAAAAAAAGTAAAACAAACTTCCAGCCTGCGCGAAATGCCATTACCTCTCCTAAAAAGTTTTTCCCACCGTCGCAATTCGCGACCGAGTTACTGCGCGCTGTCAGTACCGCCACCAATATTCCATGGAGACAATGTGATCGACGGCCCTCCGCTTGGAGTTGCTGCCAGAATCGGCTCTACGCCCGAGAGCAGAGTCACGCACGTCACATTGCTATTCGCCCCATCTGGCTGCGATGCGACGATCATCACAGCATCTCCCACCTTTAGATCTGCAACCGTCTGGTCCGGCAGCCGGCTCACCAGCTGAGAGAGATCCGCTCCCGCAGAGTGCCCCGCCCCTCCCGTTCGTTCGCCGCCTGCACCACCAGCGGCCTGTCCAGCACCAGACGCAGAGGCCTGGGAATCACCGCCATTTGCGCCACCCTTCGCCCGCACAGCAAATCTCGCTGCTGTCTGTGGAGGAAGAGCCTTTAAGCTCGAGTTGCCCGTAATCTTCACCGTCACTGTCTTCTTCGTCGCAAGGTCCTTCAACGTCAGCGTTCCGCCAGCTGCATCGATCGTCGCGATCAACCCAGCCAGATTTTTGAACGAGCCACTCACCACCTTTTCCGCCTGAATCGACGAGCCATCGTCAGACTTCGCCCCGAGCACACGTAGCTGATCCCCCACCTGTATCTGCGCCAGTGTCCCCGGCTTCGCATCTTCAAACTTCACCGAGTCGCCCGCATACCGCCGAAACTGCGTCGCACTCGACGTATTTACTGTTAGCTTCTTCGCCCCAACCGACAACATCACGGAACCACTCCCAGCATCCACCGCATTCACGATGCCGCCCGTCCCTCGCTTCTGCCAGTCGCCCTGCTCCGCCTCATGCTTCTGCGCGATATCCGACGACTTCATCAAAATCACGCGCGTCGCCGCAAACCCCGCACCGGCATCGCCTGCCTTGCCGCTCACTAGCACGCGGTCTCCCGCCGCGATATCCGTCAGCGTAATCGTCTGTGCTGTCTTCAAATCCGTGCTGCCCGGCGCCAGTTGCAGAATGCGCGCCCCATCGGCCACACTGACGACAACCTCTTGCCCTGCATCCGTCGTCAGCGTCAGGCTGTTTCCTGCTACAGCCTTCACAGTGCCAATCTGACGAACTGCAGCGGGCGCAGAAGCGGTTGGAGACTGCGCCACTGCAACAGCGCAAAGGTCAAAAGATCCTGCAGTCATAACAAGCAAGCCGGCATTTAACGCGACCGTCCGGCAAACTGCAAAATTTGTCAGCATGGTTCTCTTCCTCAAGTGAGATACGGTCGCATTTTCGTCGGGTCGCCTGGAATTTACTCATCCAGGTCGCCATCCACTAAGGAAGACGAATCAGCAACGCAAAAGTTTCCCTGGGTTAGCGAAGCTTCGCTTGAAGGAGGGGTGGCTCCATAACGGTTCCAACCAACGTCACCATGCTAAACGGTTTACGGATTCTTGCCCATGTTAGCGACCATCCCGCGGCGAGAGTCCCCCGGAAATCGGAAGAGACGAGGTTCATCTAACCAAAGATGCTGGCCGTAATGCCCCTCAAATCTGCCGCACCGTCTCACTGGAAAGAATCGCCACGCTATCGGCAGGCAACTTCACTACGCCATCCATCACCGCAACATCGGCTTTTGAGGCAGCTAGCAGGGGTGCCCTTCTCGAATTCGGAAGCTCTATCGTCTCGGACCCAAGATTGCACATCACCGTCACCCCGCCACGCTCGAACATCAGCCAACGCTTCTTCTCATCGAAGCTGGCCTTCACGTGTCCTGCGGCACCGTCGTTCAACGCCAAAGACCCACGTCGCAGCGCAATCAACCTGCAATACCAGTCCAGCATCTCCTCATGGCGCCCCTCATGGACCTCACCCCAGTCCAGCTTCGAACGCAGAAAAGTCTCCACACTCTCCGGATCAGGAATATCCTCCGGCCTCCATCCAAACGCAGCAAACTCGCCCTGCCGGCCCTTCTTCACCGCCTTCGCCATCTCCGGATCTTCATGGTCCGCGAAGTATTGAAACGGACTCGAAGCAGCAAACTCTTCTCCCTGAAAGATCATTGGAATAAAGGGCGCTGTCAGCACAATCGCCGCCGCCACCTTCGCGCGATCCATCCCAACTGTCTGATCCAGCCTGTCACCAACCGCTCGATTCCCCACCTGGTCATGATTCTGGATGTATCCCAGAAAATGATGCGGCGACAGATCATCTGCCGGCCGCCCATGCAATCGTCCCCGATACTTCGAATAACTCCCGTCCTGCACAAAGTTCTTCGCTAAAGCCTTTGCCAGTTTTTCAAACGTTCCAAAGTCAGAGTAGTACCCCTTCCCCTCGCTCCCCTCTGTCAACACAGCAAACAACGCATGATGAAAATCGTCGCTCCACTGCGCATCCATCCCATACCCGCCATACTCCGGCGGAGTGACGACCCTGGGATCATTCAAATCACTCTCAGCGATCAGCACAAGCCGTCGTCCCAGCACGGCAGACAACGCCTTCACCTCCATCGACAACTGCTCCATAAAATGAATCGCCGATCGATCGACATACTCATGCACCGCATCCAGCCGCAACCCATCGATGTGATAATCCCGCATCCACATCAGCGCGTTATCGCAGAAGAACCGCCGCACCTCATCGCTTCCTTCACCTTCAAAATTAATCGCGCCACCCCACGGAGTATGGTGTCTCTCCGTAATGTAAGGTCCGTACTTCCCCGAGTAGTTCCCCACCGGTCCGAAGTGGTTATAAACAACATCCAACAGCACTGCGAGCCCGCGAGTGTGGCATGCATCCACCAGTCGCTTCAACCCATCAGGCCCTCCATACTGTTGCGTCACCGCAAACAGCGCAGCCCCGTCATATCCCCAACCCTGTCCACCGGGAAACGCCGCCACCGGCATCAGTTCCACATGCGTAATGCCCAGCTCCACCAGGTATCCAAGCTTCTCAATCGCAGAATCGAAAGTTCCCTCAGGCGTAAACGTCCCCACATGTAGCTCATAGATCACAGCGTGCGAAAGTGCAGGTGCATTCCAGTCTTTATCGCTCCATGCAAAAGCCTTCTGGTCATACACCCGCGACAAACCATGCACTCCCTCAGGCTGCCACTCCGACCGCGGATCGGGCCACGCCTTCGGATCGTCCCCAATCACAAATCCATAGTCAGTCCCAACTCCAGCCTGCCTCACGGAAGCACTCCACCACCCATGCTCGCTAGGCCCGTTCAGCGGATACGTAACATCTCCAACCTTCACGCCAATCTTCTGAACGTTCGGTGCCCAAACTTTAAACTCATGCATCAGCTCTCTCCCCAACACCTTCACGCGCCAGCAACGCCACCGGAAAATCTTTCAATAGCCCTTTAACTCCCACCTCACCACCCTCGATAACCTCGCCCGTCAGACGATTTCTCCACCGTCCCTCCGGCAGCGTCACCACCGTGTCCTTCCACGCCCCTCCCAACTTCACAATCAATCTCGGTACCACCGTCACCACATCCTCGCCTCTCATGAACGCAATCACGTGGTCGTGCTTTATTCCATCCACCATCAGCGGAACATAATCAGCCTCCGCGCCAAACGACGACGGCCGCTCGCGCCTTAGATGAAGCGCCTTATGAATCGTCCACATCTTCGGCAGCCCCTCATCGACCCTCGCCATCACCTGCGCCGCCGCATCGCCGCCGTTCATATGCTTCAAATCCTCCAGCAACCGCTGCCTCAGCGCATAATCCACCGGCCGCCGGTTATCCGGATCAACCAGGCTCAAATCCCAAAGCTCCGTCCCCTGGTAAAGATCCGGCACACCCGGCGCCGTGTACTTCAGCAGCGTCTGTGCCAGCGAGTTCACCCGTCCCGCCTCCAGAATCCGCTCCACAAACTGCTGCAACTCCCGCTGAAACGGCGCATAGTTATACGTGAATTCAATAAACAAATTCAGCGCCTCTTCAAACTCCTTGTTATTCGCCACCCACGTCGTCTGCTGCTTCGCCTCACGCATCGCCTTCAACATATAAGCCTGAGCCCGGTCCATCGGCAGCGGCCAGGCCCCAATCAAAGTCTGGTAGTAAAAATATTCCGTATTCCGGTCCGGCATCGGCTCCACTCCCGGCTTGCGCGCCCGAAACGCATTATTCATCCGCGACCAGCGCTGTATCACCGCCCCAAACTTATCCGGAATCTCCGACAGCACCGCCAGCCGCGCCCTCACATCGTCGCTACGCTTCGTATCATGCGTCGACAGCGTCGTCATCGTGCAGGGATGCGTCTCCTGCATCTTTCTGCAGTAAGAATGAAACTCCTCCACGCTCAATCCATTCCGCCCCGGATCGCTCCCCACCTCATTCATTCCCGTCAACCGGTTGAAGCAATAAAACGCCGTATCCTCCACGCCCTTCGCCATCACCGGCCCGGTGAACTGCTGAAAGCGCAACAAAAACTCACTCTCCAGCTTCCCCTTCACCTTCATCGTCAGTACATCGCAAAGAAAATCAAAGAGCCCTCCATCGATATCAAGCCGGCTCTCCTTCGCGCACTCTGTAGCCTGCATAATGTACTCGCGATCTTCCTCCGTAATCTCCTCACGCTCCGGCACCACGTAGGTCCTGTAGACCGAAAAGCAAGCCGCAATCTCACGAATCGCGCGCCTCACCTCAGCTCTCGTATAGTCGCGCCGGTCACGATTAGCCTCGCAGATCTCCACGAAAATCGACGTCAGCCGATTCACATCGCTTCCCAGCGCCTCCTGCGACACATTGATCTTCTTCTCATGCGCAATCGCATGAAAGTCCGTCGGCTGCTCCGTAGAGTGCGAGTACACCGAGGTCAGTTCCATCAATCCCTCCGGTGCCACCAACACGGCCGCCGCGACATTCAAAAAGTCGTACCCACTCGTCCCCTCAATCGGCCAATCCTCTCTCAGAAACTCACCCGGCTCAAGAATCTTCTCGCCGATCACCCACGCATCCGGAGCACGCTCCCGCAACCGTTTGAAGTACTCCTTCGGATCACGCAACCCATCCGGATGATCCACCCTCACCCCATCCAAAACTCCACGCCTCAGCCAATCCAGCACCAGCGCATGCGTCTCTTCAAACACATACTCGCGCTCCACTCGCAAACCAATCAGCGTATTCACATCAAAAAAACGCCGATAGCTCAACTGCTGATCCGCAGTCTTCCAATACGCCAATCGATAGTTTTGCTGATTAAGAAAATCATCGAGCGCATCCAGATTCTCATTCAACTCTGCCGCCGCCCGATCCATCACATCGAACATCTCAGGCTGCTCCGCGCACAACCGCTCCAGCAACGTAAACAGCACCACCTTATCCCGATGCCGAGCCAGAATCGTGCGACGATCCACATACTCCGGCGCTGGCAACCGGCCAAACGAAGCCGCAAGAAAACTCAACGTATCCGACTTCGCATACTCTGCCGCCCGCGCCAGAATCACCGGCAGCGAAGGCGGAGACACCGGCAGCGACTGCCCCGAACACTCCACCTGAAACTTCACTCCCCGGCGTACCACCTTGATGCCGCCCGACTGCAACACCCGCCCATACTGATCCCCAAGGATCGGCACCAGCACCTTATCGCGCAGCCGCTCTTCCTGCGGCTGCCAGTCGATATCGAAGAACGAAGCGTACCGGCTCGATGTCCCATTCTCGAGCACGTCCCACCAGAACCTGTTCTCCTTACCAAGCGACATATGGTTCGGCACAATGTCCAGCACCTGCCCCAACCCTGCCTCGCCCAGCTTCTTGCAGAACCGGTCATGAGCCACTGCTCCGCCCAGCTCTTCATTCACCTTCTGATGATCGACAACATCGTATCCATGCATGCTCCCCGGCGCAGCCTGCAGATAAGGAGAGCAATAAACATGCGATATCCCGAGCTCATGCAGATAGTCGGCGACCCTCGCCGCATCGTCGAACGTAAAATCCTTATGCAGTTGCAGTCTGTAAGTAGAGCCTGGAATTCGTAGCATCATCACCGATCAAACTAGCGTTCAGGAAACAAGGCAGAAAAAGACGCGACTACTCCACATCAAAATAAATCCAGGTAACTCGTTAGAGACACATACGCTCTCGATGGTTGCATTGCCGCCACCAACAACAAACTCAGAAAAATTTCATGGCCGACAAGCGCAGAAAAACCGCATCCGCCTAATTCCTGTGCAG
>Ga0302220_10002753_pt1 | contig 12642 bp, 11 predicted proteins | sample II_Palsa_E1_3_FD_194572 | JGI IMG/M metagenome (GOLD analysis project Ga0302220, IMG submission 194572) | Peat permafrost microbial communities from Stordalen Mire near Abisko, Sweden - II_Palsa_E1_3 | ecosystem: Environmental > Terrestrial > Soil > Palsa > Peat permafrost | place: Sweden... | reverse complement strand
AGAACGGAACAGGCGTTATGTGCGTGCCATATCCCTTGTAAGGTGATTGTTCAAAGGCCGCCCCGCCGCCAAGTCCCCAATGGGTAACGTTCGTGGCATTGCTCAGAATGGCAAAGCCGGTCGTGTCAGTGTTAGGCAGATTCGCGCTAGGACCCTCTGCCCACGCCGCGCCCGAATACATCAGAGCGGATGCAACGGCGAAAAGCAGTTGATGCTCGCGACGAAGGTGTTTTTTCACAGTAGTGCCTTTTAGGGGTGTGGTCATTGGGGCGTACTGTATGACCGGGGCACTTACTGCTCACTTACTCAGCGTTCAATTACTTCTGGGGAAGAAGTATTGAGCGGGTTGGCTATTTCCGACGCTGCGCGACAACTCGTCGGGTTGCCATCATTCGACTCCTGGTGGAATAGTGCCCCTGGCGTGAAGGTTGCATCGAAATAAATTCGTCATCCTTATCATATTTTAGGATGCATTTGCGCTCGCATCCGCTACCCCTGCGGTGCGAGCGGCACGATGCGAAGTATTTAACCCCCGCCCTGCCAGTCCTAGTGTCCTCGCCGATGCTCCCGTGCGAACACCTCAGCCGGGGTGGTAGTTCCTGCCACAGACTCGGTGCCGGATGCCCCGAAGTCGATCCAACCGGAATTGATAGCGTCCATCATTTCCTCGTACGGAGAGATGGACTCGGCTGGGATACCCATATGAGCCAGACTATCCTTCCAGTGCTCACGAGGTGTTGAACGCACCTCGACCGGCTTTCCAAGCACGCCGCTCATGGCGCGCGCGAGTTCATCGGGACTGATATGGCTCCCCAACTCAACAATCTTCTTGCCACTCCAGTCTGTTCTCAGCAAGTGAGCGATCTGGTCCCCGATGTCTGCCGACGCTATCATCGGCACCGCACGGTCGGTGGGCGTGAGGAAAACACCGAAGCTGCCGGTGGCATTCGCTTGTTGCAAGCCGTACGAGTAGTTCTCGATGAACGAACCCGCTCGCACGAACGCTGTAGGGAACGACACATCGCTCAATGCTTCCTCAAGCAAGTGGGTCGAGGTGATGTTGCCGAGACCGCTGGTCCGCTCCGAACCGAACGAGGACAGGATAACCAGCCGTGGCGGGGGAGCCTGGCGCAGCGCTGCACGATAGCTGCTGACAGTGGCTCGCGCCTCTGGATATCCCGGTGTCGGAGGCGCGGGGAACATCATCAGAAATGCGCCCTCTACGCCGTCTAAAGCTGAGGCCACGGCAGCGGCGTCATTTGAGTCGCCCCGGCGAACGTCAACCCCCATTTTTGACCAATCAGCGGCTTTGTTCGGATCCCGCGCAAGCGTGCGCACTGTGTGGCCATCTGCCAGGAGCCTCCGCGCAACCGCGCCGCCCACCTGGCCAGTAATTCCCGAGACAAAATACATATTTGAACCTTCCAGTCGTTTTCACAGGACAGACAGTAACAAGTCCAAGCTGGACTATCCAGACTCTGGAATCCACTATACTTTCGTGATCGTCCAAAATTAACGATGGAGAAAGTGTGTGGATCCACTATCCGATGTGCTCGCTTCACTTAAACCGCGAACTTATCTGGTCCACACCCTGGATGCCGGCGACGACTGGGCGATCAGGTTTCCGGCGCATGCGGGAGTCAAGTTTGACGCGGTCCTGCGAGGTTCATGCTGGCTTGTCTCGGAAGGAGAAGCCGAGCCGCTTCACCTTGTGCAAGGTGACTGTTTTTTGCTTACCAGTGGTCGATCTTTTGTCCTGACGAGCGATCTCGCACTCCCCCCTGTCGACTATCTCGAAGCATTATCTTTTGATTCGAAGCGTGTGGCTCGATGCAAATCAGGCGGAGACTGTTTTCTCATTGGAGGCCATTTTTCCTTCGAAGCAAATCATGTTGATGCGCTGTTGCGCTGCCTGCCAGGAGTCGTCCACATCAGTTCCACTTCGAATCAGGCTTCGGTGCTTCGATGGGCTCTGGACCTGTTTGCGGATGAGATAAACAAGAATGAGCCAGGTGGCGCGCTGACTGCGGAACATCTTGCGCACATCATGCTGATTCAAGTGCTGCGTCTCTATCTGAAATCGAAGGAAGCGGTTGAAACCGGATGGCTGTTTGCGCTCGGCAACCTGCAATTGACCGCCGCAATTAGCGCAATGCATGACGACATTGCCCGCCGGTGGACACTAAGCGAAATGGCGAAAATTGCTGGCATGTCACGCTCCAGTTTTGCGGCGCGATTCAAGACCAGGGTCGGAAGCAGTCCGATGGAATACCTGACTCGGTGGCGCATGCAAGTTGCTGGAAACCACATTCGGACAAAGGAGACTACCATCGCCACGATCGCACATGAAGTTGGATACGAATCAGAGGCGGCCTTCAGCACGGCATTTAAGAAGGTCCACGGTCATTCTCCACGCGTTCATCGGAAACCGGTGGAATGAGCCGCCATTGATCGGTCCGCGTCGGGCGGAAGTCGACCCTTATCCAACCTTCGGTTTTGGACCAAGCGGACGTTCGCAAACCGATCGAACAATACAAGGATAATTGGCGATATCTGAGTCAGGTTCTGTAGCAAAGATCGAATTACGTGCGCGCGCACTAATCCGGTGGCATGCTTGTCGCCGCGGTAGTTCCGTGATTCGGCACCTCGAAAGAGGAAAAGTATAATTAGAGAGAGATTATCTGCATGTTAAATGCGCAAAAAAATCGGCCAAAATCAATAGCTGGCGTGTTCATGGCACACCTTATAGCGGCTGCGATCTCAGCGCACGCCACAATCGCGTTTGCCGCTAATTTCGATCCTCCCGTAACCGTCTTGTCCGACGACAATATCTACACGGTAAATCGCGATGGCACGTCAACCCTCGATCAAACAAGGTCCATCCGCATTGAGAATGACCAGGGTGTTAAATCCTACGGTCAGGTTTCATATCGATACAGCAACGACTTTCAGAAACTTGATGTCGTCGAGGCATACACAACAACTCGAGACGGGGAGCGTATTGATGTTTCGCCCAATGCGATCTTTACTCGCCAGAGTGCGGTGAGCGCTTACGCGCCCACGTTCGACGACAACCTTGTCAAGACGATTGTCTTTCCCGGTGTCGAGCCGGGCGCGACCGTCACGATGCACACGCGTGAGACGCGGGTCACCCCATTGTTCCCCGGTCAATTTTCAGCTAACGACTTGTTCTCCAGCAACCAGGCCATCAAGAGTGCCAGCGTGACTATTAATGCACCGGCGTCGATGAAACTGTATGCGGACGTTGTCGATATGACGGGCGGACTGGTTGCCGCAGATGTCAATGGCACGCAGACGTGGCATTGGTCGATAAGGGACGTGGCCGCGCGCCCTGGCGAAGCCCTCGCGCCAAGCATCGATGATCGCAGTCCGCGGCTCGCGGTCACGACGTTTCCCAGTTATGAGGCGCTCGGGCAGGCCTATCTCGCGCGTGCGGAGACCCAAGCGGCCATTACCCCCGACATACAGGCAATGGCCAATGAAATCACCTCGGGAGTCACCGACCGGCGGGACCAGGCCGATACCATCTATCAATGGGTCAGCCGAAACGTTCGCTATGTCGCCGTCTTTCTCGGTTTCGGTGGGGTGGTCCCGCATACTGCACAAGACGTCATGAAGGCGCGCTATGGCGACTGCAAGGACCATACAACGCTGCTTCAGGCGTTGTTGGCTGCGAAAGGCATAAAAAGTGACACGGTGCTTGTCAACGCGGATAGCCGCTATTGGCTGCCTTCAGCCGCGAGCCCGCTGGCAGTATTCAATCATGCGATCACCTACATTCCCGAGTTTGATGTCTACGTCGACTCGACAGCCGGCACAGCCCGATTCGGCATTCTTCCTTTGAACGAAGAAGGGAAACAGGCGCTGCTAATGGGCACGGGCGATGAACGGACCCGCCTGGTTACACTTCCCCTCGTGCATGCTGACACCGATAAGGTAATAGTAAAGACGGAGATCGTGCTGGACAGCCTCGGCACAGTTCGAGGCAACAGCGAAGTCAAAAACAGCGGCGAATATGATTGGATAGCGCGTTCGATTTTTACCCAGTTGCCTGCGGGCTCTGAACCGCTGTTTGCGCAAGCGCTGCTGACGGCGAGCGGTACAGACGGAACCGGAAACTACATTCACGGCGACGTCCATGACCTCAAGACCGGGTTCTCTTTCTCCAGTGTATTTGAGCTACCCGATTACACCCCTTTCCCTGGCCCCGGAGCCATGCACGTTCCACGAGGATTGGGCGGCATCAACAATATCTCCAGCGCCTTCGATGGACTAGGATCGGGCAACCGTAAAACCCCGTTCCTGTTTAAAGGCGGTCACCTTAGCGAGATTACGAAAGTGAACTTGCCACTCACTATGAAGGTGTTGAGCATTCCTAAACCCGTAACCGTGACTTCGACATTTGGGTCGTACACTTCCTCCTACGCGCTTGAAGGAAGAACGGTGACGGTCACTCGGACGCTTGATCTGACGTCAAACGCTCCGTATTTAAAGCCAGATGAGTGCCCTGAGCTCAAAAGAATGGCGACATTGATCAAGCATGACCTTGCCGCGCAGATCGTTTATCAATGACCGATTTGCTGAGTCGGAGACCGGGCGGTCGCGGCCAAAGAAGGCGAAAAACGTGATGTGTCGAGGACGATATTCGATGATCAATTCCGGTCAGACTGGCGAAGGACCGTGCGTGGCTGAACCCGAAGGTCAGTTCGGTCGATGCTGGATGAATCGAGTAGCCTCGCGAATTTCCGCACCCGGCCCGGAAGGGACAGTGGACTAACCCCTGAACGGTCATTCGGTCTGCTGAGGCGTTCCGAGCGCTCCACTTTGCCGCAATGGGCGCGGTTGGGAAAGCGATTGATCCGATTATCTCAAGCGATAGGGGCGGTAAGCTCCACACGCAAGGGACTGACTTCGCGGGCCTGGCATTTAGGCCCGAACGTTGGCCGAAGGAAATCAAAAAATTCCATGAAGCTTCAAAAGGCTAAACAGGCACGGGGGTTGTTGGCGAGCCTCCGAGTCTACTTACACGAGTGGGGAATTTATCCTTTTAGGTCGCGGTATCCTGTGCGTTATGCAGGGGTGCTCGCCGCTTTGTTGCTGGTCGCGTGGCTCGCGATATGGCGACCTTACTTCAGCAACAACATTCCCTATCGGTCCACGCATTTAGCCGTCGCTAGAATCGAGCGGATAGACCACTCTCGACCCGGTCCCAAAGAGGGATTTGCGATGAAGGAAGTATTTGTTTTACGTGTCGACGGTCAAGAGGTCGAGGTTCCGGCCTCCTTTCGGGGTGTGCGGGGCGAATATGTTGCAGTCAACTATGTCGTTGACCTTAAAGGACATGTTTCGATTTCCAGCATCTCTCCGGCAAAGCACTAGTCGTCGCTGACCAATTGTTGACGATCTGGGCAACAACGCCGGATAACCGAAAGTGGCCGAACCCGGTCCGACGTTGACCCGCCAGAGTGGGCCACAATTGATCCTTCCGCGTCTGGCAGAAGTCGACCCAATCGGTCGGTCAAATTTCTACAAACCGGCCATTTGTTCGTCGGGGCGTGCAGGAGGCATAGTCCCAGCGAGAACGAACCGCAGCGACGCATGGCAAATCCCTACGCCAATCGGAGATCCCACAACACATCGAGTACGTGTTGCGTGGAACGCTCGACATTCCCCGCACGATGCGCAACGCCAAGGCGACGCCACAACGCAGGGCGCAGCGGACGCATGACAATGCGCCTGTCGGGTAATGGCGTGGTGGCCTCATGGGGCAACAGCGCTGCGCCATAGCCTGCCGCGACCAGGCTCTTGATTGCGTCGTTGTAGTTGAGCTGAATGCGCGGCGCAGGGTGGTGACCGCCGGTCGCGAACCACTCCGCAGTCAGACGCGAGAGACGCGTGGTGGCGTCATTAAGAATGAGAGGCTGTGCCGCGAGCCACGCGGGCGTGATGCGAGCCGGACATCGCCAATGTGCCGGCACGAAGGCCATAACCGGGTCGCGACGCCAGGGCTTTATCGTGAGTCCAGCCACCGGGGGCTGAGGCAGAGCGACCAGCCCAACATCCAGCGTTCCATCGGCCAGTCGGGTCAGCGTTTCATGCGAAGTGAGTACCGCAACCTGAATGTCGATAGCGGGATGGTGTTGGCGCAGCACCTCGAGCGCCTGCGGCAGCAGGTGCGCGATCGCGCCGGTCGACGCGCCGAGCCGCACGCGTCCGGCGAGCCCTTGCACCTGGCGATGAACATCATCCAACGCCTGCTCGGCATCGGCCAGCAGTCGACGCGCGCGCTCCACCAACACTTCGCCTATCGCCGACGGCCGGACATGTCCGCGCTTGCGCGATAAGAGCGGAGCGCCAATGCGGTCTTCCAGTTCAGCGATGTGGAGGCTGACTGTTGGCGGAGCCAGGTGCAGCGCACGGGCGGCATCCGCGAATGAACCACGGTCGGTAATAGCGACCAGGGTGCGTAAGCGGTCCAGGCTGATCTCTCGCATGTCGGCGTCCAGATTCAGAAAAACTGAATGTTAGCGTTGTGAAATTCAACTTTCGCTATTCTAGCGGCGCGCGGAAGATAGGGGCTCGTTCTACTTGTTACGACTAGTCACTGGAGTATTCCGCGCATGAGCTCTCCCCTTGTTTTCATCGACGGCGACCAAGGCACCACCGGGTTGCAAATCCACGAACGGCTTCGCGATCGGACCGATCTGAAACTGGTCACGCTTCCCGCGGCGGAGCGCAAGGATTCCAAGCGTCGCGCCGAAGCCATCAACGCCTGCGACATCGCCATCCTCTGCCTGCCCGATGCCGCCGCGCGCGAGGCGGTGGAAGCCATTGTTAATCCCGCCGTCAGAGTAATCGACGCAAGTTCCGCCCACCGCACACAGCGGGGCTGGACCTACGGCTTTCCGGAAATGGATCAGGGACAGGCGGAACGCATTGCGAATGCGCATAGGGTCACCAATCCCGGTTGCTATCCGACCGGTGCAATTGGCATGTTGCGTCCCTTGCTGCAAGCCGGGCTCATACCAGGCGACTACCCGGTCAGCATTCACGCGGTGTCCGGCTACTCCGGACGCGGACGTGCCGGCGTGGAGGAACATGAGAGACAGGGCGCCGTCAACGCACCGTCATACCAGGTATATGGTCTGGAGCTCGCGCATAAGCACACCCCGGAGATACAGCAGCACGCCGGGCTCGCGGAGCGGCCCATCTTCGTCCCTGCGTATGGCGCGTTCCGCCAGGGCATCGTGTTGACGGTGCCCTTGGCGTTGCGGCTGCTAGCGCCCAACGTGGATGGCGCCGCGTTACACGCATGCCTCGCGCGGCACTATGCCGAGGCGACCCACGTGCATGTCTTGCCGCTGCAGGAATCGTGCGCCTTAAAGCACCTCGATCCGCAAGTGCTGAACGGCACGAACGACATGCGCTTGAACGTATTTCCCAACATGGAACACGGACACGTGCTGCTATCTGCGGTTTTCGATAATCTCGGAAAAGGCGCATCCGGCGCTGCGGTTCAGAACCTGAACCTGATGCTCACGCAGCAATAGTGGCCAATGGACTGAGCTAATGTTCGGCCGCACCCATATGTCAACGGGTGTTGCCAATCTGGTCGTAGCCGTCGAATGTCTCAAGCTGGCCGGTGCCTGACGACGATCGATACGCGGTTTCGAGAACGATTTCCCACGCAGCTTTGGGTTTCTCGTATTTGTCGGTCGTGATGTACTCCAACGCGACCACGTTCCAACCACCGTCAAAAAGTCGAGGCACCGCGCCTTCGTCAAAGAATCGCTTCGGCTGCCCGTTCACCAGGAAATAGCCAGGTTCGATTTCCTCGTATCCATCCGCGCCGAAGTTTCTGTCTTCGGTGGAATTCAGCCGGCACAGCAGCACGCCCCCCGGTCGTAGCGCCAATCGCACGCGATCCACGATCGGCACGGTTTCTTCCCAGGCGACTCGGGAGATGGCATTCAAGTCACAGCAGACCCGCGACCGAACTCGCAAGGGCACTCGTGTGACGCGATTTCCAACGATCCGCGGGCCGGTGTCGAAGTCCGATACTGGCCGCACGGCCGCGCGTTACGCGCTACGCCACCTTGCCATTGCGGCACACGGCCGCGTCGGGCTGCAGTTGCGCCAGATGTCGCAGCAGTTTTGTCACCATCCAGACGACACCGAACGCGAGGATCACGAAGAACACCGCGAGCGGCGTCAGGACCTGCACCGACAAGAAGCCGGCGAGCCCCATCATCGCTGACGACACGAGCAGCAGTGCACACCCGAGGATCGCACTCGTCAGGCCTGCAATGTGCGGGAACAGGGAGTTGCCCTTGGCCATCAACGTCGGATACATCGCGCCTGCGCAGAACCCCATCACGAGCACGGGTGTCGCGAGCGTCCATACGCGCAGACCGACCGTCAGCGCAAGCAACAGCATCGCAATCGACGTCGCCGCCATCAAGCGCGCACCCAAGTACAGCCGCTGTTCCGCGGTCGGCAGACGCGGACCGTGCATACGGTTCGACAGGCCGCCCAGGAAATACATCATCCCGATGCCGAGCGCGAGGTAGCCGAAAAAGGTCGGCGGCTTGTGCAGCGTGTTCTGCACCATGAACGGCCCGACGATGTTGAATACAAGCAAGATGCTGTAGCACAAGCCCTGAGCGAGAAAACAGCTCTGGAACACCGGGCTCGAAAGCACCTTTCCCGCGTTTGTCATCAGCGTACGCGGCTCCAGGCGCACCGGGCGCTGCAACGTTTCACGATAACGCCAGATCACCGCCCACATCACAAGCGAATAGACCAGCAGGAAAACGAGGCAAGCCTGCCAGCCGAACCACGTCTGCAGGTGGGCGCCAATCACCGGCGCCACGATCGGCGCGAGCCCCCACGCAATGGCCATGTACGTGAACGCATGGATCAGCGTCTGCCCGGAGAATGAGTCGGTGATGATCGCCTTCGCGAGCAGGTTCGTGGCGGCGATGCCGAAGCCCTGCAGACAGCGTGCAAGGAGGAAGGTCTCCAGATTCGGCGCGGCGAGCGACAGCAGGCAGCCGATCGTGAAAATGACGAGGCCGAAAGCCAGCACGGGCTTGCGCCCATAGGCATCGGCGACAGGCCCGAAGACGAGTTGGCCGAGCGCGTAGGCCGCCATGTAGCCGGACACGCTCGACTGGATTGCCTGGGGCGAAGTCGCGAAGAAACGCGCCATCGCGGGTAGCGCGGGCACGTAGATATCGATCGCGAGTTGCCCGGCGGACGCGAACAGGCAGATCAGAAACAGCAGGAAGCGCGGCGAGTTCGGCGAGTTCGGCGTGGGCGCGGGAGGGACGGAGCGGTCGAGGATAGTGTGGTTCATGAAAGCATCGAAGGGGCGAATTCGGTGATGCGGTATCGACCTGTTCGAACATCGAACACGGCGCGATTCGGCGGCATCGCCGCATATTGTGCCTGCCATCTCATAATTCGACACGATGCCCAGTGCGAGTCCATGGTTTGACAGCCGCGTCGCGCGTCCTTTTGCGGGGTGGCTACCGCCTCACGCGGTCGGCCGTAGACAACCCGCCATGAAGGCGCGCAACCGCAAATGGCCGCACAGCGACAGATGCCGACCGTCGCAGATCATCAAATCCATCAGCATCAGACTGATCGTCGACGCCGCGACTTGTCTGGACTCCGGGTGATCGCCATGGGCCGTGGCGTGTTCAGGAACGCGTCCACCAGGGCGATAAGTTCCCGCCTCAAGACCCGCGATGAAAGCTGTCCCTCTCGTGCCGCTGCATGTATGGCACCCGCAAGCGCCGCACCAAGCACCTGCGCACCGACGCAAACGTCACCCACTGTCCCGGGAACGTTCGTCTTGAACAAAACTTCATAGGCTTTCTTGCATCCCGTCCGAAAAGATCGTGAGCGCTGCGCGAATCCTCGCCGCGCGGGCTCTCTTCGAGCAGGACCCGATGGGCCGCCGGATGCCGGCTATGCATCGCGATCATCCCGTCAACGAGTGCCGCGATGCGGTCCGCGCGAGGCGTCTCGAGGTTCGCGGCAGCGTGCAGTACCTCAAGCACTTCATTGAAGTGCCGTCGACGCACGGCATCGATCAGCGCGAGCTTGTCCGGGAAATACTGATAAAGGGAACCGATGCTGGCGCCGGCTGCTTCCGCAACCGCGTTGGTGGTGAGCCCTGCCCAGCCGCGCTCGCCAAGAATGTGAGCAGCAGCGTCGAGAATTGCGTCGATAGTGGCCCGCGAACGCGCCTGCTGCGGCCTTTTGCGCATCGCCCCAGAGGGCTGGGTAATGCGAGTAGCCAAGCGAGCCTCCTGAATGGGAACATGAGCAATATGCTCGCATTTTAGAAGCAGGTCCAGACATCCGTCTGCACGCGAAAACTTTACGGAGGGAGACGATGGTCGTAGATGGGCACCGAGAGGTTTATCGCCGCCGGGATTGGCTGATTTATCTTGGCATCCGGTTCTTATCGGAAGCGGCTGCGTTGGCACAAAGCGTCGCCATCGGATGGACAATCTACAGCTTGTCGGACACGCCCCTGTCGCTTGGCATCGTCGGCATTGCGCAATTCATCCCGATGTTGCTGCTGACGCTTCCTGCCGGCGAATTGTGTGATCGATTCTCGCCCCGCCCGCTTGCAGCGGCGGGACTTGCACTCCAAAGCCTGTGCGCTGGCGCTTTCCTCGGACTCACCCTCTATCAGGTTTCCACGCCATGGCCTTTCTATGGAGTCCTGTTGATACTCGGATCGGCGCGCGCGCTCGCCGATCCCGCCGCGCAGGCGCTGTTGCCATTCCTGGTAACGCCTGAGCACCTACCCCGTGCGATTGCCGGAGGTTCCTCCGCGTGGCAAATGGCGGTGATCGCGGGCCCGGCACTTGGCGGGTTGTCCTACGCGCTCGGTCCGAGCGTCGCTTACGCGGGCTGCGGCCTCGCATTTCTGACGGCGATGGCAGGTCTCGCGACGCTCGGTGGCCGAAAGCCAGCGCAGGTTCAAACCGCTCTGCTAACGGGGCGCATTGAGCGCATCAGTGAGGGCATCGAATTCATACGTTCCCGACCGATCGTACTGGGAGCCATCTCTCTTGACCTCTTTGCGGTCCTGCTTGGCGGCGCGACAGCCCTGCTGCCGATCTACGCGCGCGACATCCTCAAGGTCGGGCCGGCAGGTCTGGGGATGCTGCGTAGTGCACCAGCGGCCGGAGCCTTCATTGTCGCTTTCTTTCAGACTCGCTACCCCTTGAACAGCCGCGTCGGATCCAGGCTGTTTTCTGCTGTCGCCGTCTTCGGCATCGCCACCATCGTTTTCGCGCTTTCGAAGTCGTTCGTCGCGTCGCTGGCGGCGCTAATCGTGATCGGCGCCAGTGACATGGTCAGTGTCAACATTCGCTCGTCCCTGGTCCAACTGGCGACCCCGGACGCCATGCGCGGACGGGTCTCTGCGGTCAACATGCTGTTCATCGGTGCTTTAAGCGAACTCGGTGCTTTCGAGTCGGGCGTTGTCGCTTCACTCTTCGGGACTGTTGAAAGTGTCGTCCTCGGTGGTATCGGTACGCTATGTGTCGCGGCGGCATGGATGGCAGCATTTCCCGCGCTCAGGAAGGCCGACCATGTTCATCCGATCTCACAAGCGTCCGAAGCTTGCGGCAAGCCGGCGGTAGACAGCGCGATCTAAGAGACGCGCACGCCGCCGCACTCGGGAAGACATCAACAGTGCAACAGACGTGACGCGGATGTGCGGCTCGGATGTCGCCGATCAAACTGGTTTGCAGGCCGAGTAGGAAAGCAGTTGTGTGCCAGAACAGCGCAGGTGACTCAGCGGACGTCATCGGCAACGGTCTAACGTCTCTGGATGGTCGCTCGGGCGCAGGTATCGACTGTCGCTGATCGACCCGAAGCCGACGATCGAGTCAGCGGCCGCGTGCAGCCGGTTCAGGCGCAACAACGGTCATTCGCACAGGTGATCTGATCTTTGCGATGCAACGGTTTGGTCCCAGAAATTAGCACGTCAGTTAGCTCGACGCGCCCAGAAAAGTGTCGCTCTATGACCAATCTACAATTCTTTTTCTAAAGTGATCACGGCTCGCGCGCATACGCTTTTGGAGATGGCCGACGCTGTTGTTTCGGTTACAGCACAACAGAAGGGGAATTGATGGGTCGGCAAACGCTAGTCGGCGTCGCCGCGGCAATGTCGTCCGACTCAGCGGTTCTTCAGCATCCTGCTAAAGCAAACTGTCGCGCTCGGCGAGAATGCTCACCATTTCTGCCATGTTCTCGGTTCCCCAGGTGCACAGCGGGACAATCTTGTCGGCCAGACTGCGGCCGAGCGGGGTCAGCGCGTAGTCCACGCGCGGCGGCACCTCCTTGTAGTCGGTCCGCGCCAGCACGTGATCGGCCTCCAGTTCCTTCAATTGCTGGATCAGCACCTTGGCGCTGACGCCATGGACGTTGCGCTTAAGCTCGCCGTAGCGCTTCGGGCCGTCGAGCAGGAAGTACAGGATCAGTGGCTTCCACTTGCCCGAGATGATGCTGAGCGTGGCGGCGAGCCCGTAGGAGTAGCGGCCACCGCAATTTTGATTTTGAGTACAGTCAGTCATTTTTCATGGTTACCAA
>Ga0302220_10002750_pt1 | contig 12651 bp, 14 predicted proteins | sample II_Palsa_E1_3_FD_194572 | JGI IMG/M metagenome (GOLD analysis project Ga0302220, IMG submission 194572) | Peat permafrost microbial communities from Stordalen Mire near Abisko, Sweden - II_Palsa_E1_3 | ecosystem: Environmental > Terrestrial > Soil > Palsa > Peat permafrost | place: Sweden... | reverse complement strand
ACTGGGGGTGGGGTGGTCTCTTCGACTCCGCGGGTGGCGCGGTACTCGTGCTTTACGGTGCGGCGGCGCTGGCCCTTGGGGAGCATGTTCTTAGACGGCATGGGTGACCAGCTTTCTGGGTAGCAGCAGGATGACGGCCGCTATAACGATCATACCGAGGGCTACCCACTGGATGGGGTCGAGGAGAACATAGGTGGCGGTGCTGGTGTAGGGATAGGGCTGGCGAAAGAAGGTGAGGAGGAACTGGATGGTGCCTGCGGCGGCGAGTGCGATCGCGACGGTGCTGCCGGTTTGACTGCGGTGTTTGAGTTGGCGAAGAAGGATGGCGGTGAGGATCGCGGCGGCAATTGCGGCGTATAGGGCCACTGGATGGAGATGGGTGCGGTCAGGTGGGATGGGTATACCCCACGGAAGCGTGGTGGGGAGACCAGCGTCACTGCCTTCGGCGAAGTGACCTAGAGCGAGGAAGGCCCAGATGAGAGAGGCGCAGGGACTCCAGGCGTCGAGGGTATCGAGGAGTGGGAGGTGGCGGATGCGGAGATAAATTAGAGCGGCTAGAAGGGTAAGGAGGATTCCGGTAGCGGTGAGAGACGGCACCGTGAGGAGAAGGATGGGGTAGGCAAGGAAGTTGTGGAGATTGGTGGCAATGAGTAGGAGGCGAGAGAGAACGAAGGCGAAGAGGAGGGTGAAGAGGCTCGCGTCCCAGAGGCGGTCGGGATTGAGGCCGACTGTTTTGGCGGTGCGGAGGCTGAGGGTGAGAGCGGCCATCAGGCCAAGTGCTGCGAGAACTCCGAAGGTGGGAAGGAGGAGATGGCCGGAGTGGAGGAGGTAGGGGTGCACGTTCGAGGATTTGAATCGCGTGACTTCAGAGCCGGTTTTGAACAAAGTGCAAGAGCAAAGACGAAATGCAGGGATTCTTCGCTACGCTCAGAGTGACAGAGCATCTTCGCGACCCAATGATTTCAATATTTGCATGCCCGGCTCAGGAGCATTGTCCTGAAACATGGCAAAAGAAAAAGAAGACCGACCCACTGGGCCGTACGTCGAGTCGCTGGTGAACCCGTCTAAGACGGCGGGACCCTGCCGTGGTTCTTTAGGCGTTCCTGACTGGAGGACAGCACACCGAACCATGTATACGAGCCAGGCCCCTGTTCAATGAATATTGGTTCAACCAGCGTGGGTCGCGTACCTGCTTTGCAGGCCGGTTTCTTAGTTTGGATGCTATCGGGATGTGATGAGATTCGCAACTCGCGGCCGATGAAGCCCATGCCTCGGCTTTTATTTTCAATGGCTGAGGCCCGCTGTTTGAAATGATGGCTGGCTTGGCTGGCTAGCCGACTTTGCGGTCTTCGAGGAGTTCGTCGAGGAGGTGGGATAGGTCGCCAGCGCGGGAGCGGACGGATTGCTGCGAGTTTTGGAGGGTGCCGGCGAGGTTGTCGCTGCGATCGCGGGCGCAGCAGAGTTCGTCGGCGATGTTGAGAGCGGCGAGGACGGCTACGCGAAGGCTGTCGACGGTGTTGCCGTGGGCGGAGACGGCGCGCATCTTGGCGTCGACGATGGAGGCGAGGCGCTCGATGTAGGCGGGGTCGGTGCCGCGGAGGTGATAGACCTGATCGTAGATGTCGACGGCGATGGACTGGCTCTGCGTGGGCTCGGCGGCGGGCTGTTGCGTGGCCTTTGGGGCTTCGAGAGTTTGGTCCATCGGGTCTCCTTTGCGATTGATGTTAGAGGAGTTCGTCCATCTGCTGGAGCATCTTTTCGACGCGCTGGCGGACGGTTTCACGCTCTTTGGTGAGGGTGGTGAGCTCGGATTCGACCATGGTGGAGAGGGTTTGCTGCTCAGTGAGCTGAGCGCGGAGGGTGGCTACTTCGGCTTCGGCTGCGGCGCGGGCTTCGCGCTCGCGCTTGACGACTTCGACGGCACGGAGGACTTTTTGTTCGAGGGCCTGGAACTCATCGACGCTAATAGTGGAGCTGATGGTGGAAGAACTCATATTGATTTCAGTATAGACGTCAGAGACGAGGATATTTGCTGGGGAAAAGTAGGGTGGAATCTATTTGGGTGCGTGTTTTTTGCGGATTAAATATTTGCTGTGGTGGAGTGGCTGTTTTTCAAGGGGGTTTTGCGGTTTTGATGTGGTGAATTTGTGGTGTGGTTGTGGTGACTTGTGTGGCTGAGTGTGGTTCTTCGCCGTCATGTTTTCGGCGACGAAAAATGTGACAGGGTTTTGGGATTTATTTTGAGGTTTCGTTTGCGCCGTCGCGGATGGTGCCGCCTAGTGCGGTGAGAGTGGCGATGATGCGGGTCCAAAAGTCGGTGAGCTCTTCTTCGCGGAGGGTGCGGTCATTGGATTGGAAGACGGTGCGGAGGAGGAGCGAGTAGACGCCGGGGAACTTCTTTGCGTCGCGCCAGACTTCGATGGGCTTGAGGCTTTGCAGTTCTGGGATAGCGAGAGCGTGGATCGCGGAGGAGACGGCTTCCCATTGGGTGGAGTCGGGGAAGACGAAGGAGAAGTCGCGCTCGACGGCCTGGTAGCGGGAGAGGTCGTGGGCGGTGATCTTTTTGAGGGGGAGTTCGTAGAGTGCGGCGAGGTCTAATTGCGCGAGGTAGAGGGGCTGGCGGAGCTTGCGTGCTTCGCGTTGCGTGTGGGCGAGTTCGCCGAAGCAGGCGATGGGGTGGTTGTTCAACAGGACCGTTGCGGCCCGGCCGGGTTGCAGCCACGCGGGTGCTTCGGGCGTGAAGCTGATTCCGCTGGGGCCACCGGGAAGCGTGAAGAGGGAGAGGAGGGATTCTAGGGCGCCTTTGAGTTCGAAGAAGGGGGCGTCGGCTGCGATCTGGAGGGGAGCGGTGGGTTGGGGCGTGGCGGTGGTGAGGCCGAGGGAGAGCTGTGCGGACTCGTGAACCTCGGAGAGGAAGGTGCCGTCGGCGGGGACGGTGCCGGTGAAGATCTGGCCCTGCTCGAAGAGACGAACTTCTTTGACGTCGCGGTTGAGATTGTGGGCGAGCATGGTGACCATGCCGGGGACAAGCGAGGGGCGCAGGAGAGAGGCCTCTTCGGAGAGGGGGTTCTCCATGGGGACGGTTCTCTTCCCCTGCTGTTTTGTTTCGTTGGTCTGCGGGTAGAAGAGGTCGGTGTCGGACTGGCCGGCGAAGGTGCTGGAGACGGACTCGCTGAAGCCGAGGGCGAGGAGGCGGGTGCGGACGGCGGCTTCTTTCGCTTGCGTAGGTTGCGTGATGACGACGCCCGGGGCGGGGAGAGTGTTGGCGAAGCGGTTGTAGCCGTAGACGCGGGCGACCTCTTCGATGAGGTCGATCTCGCGTTCGAGGTCGAGGCGCCAGGAGGGGAGTTTGGTGGAGTAGACGGCTTGATCGTCACGCAGGCCGTGGAGGAGGAGTTCGCAGCCGAGGGAGGTGAGGTACTGGGCGACGATCTCGGAGGTGATGCCGTGTGGGTCGATGGTGGTGCCAAGGTGGCGCTTGACCTGAGCGACGGAGAGGTCGATTGGGGGGCGGGTTGCAGTGCGGGCGGCTACTTCGGGGTCGATGAGATCAATGAGTTCGCCTTCGAGCTTTCCATTCCATTGGCCTTCGGCGCCGCTGTATTGCAGGATGATTTGTGCGACCAAGGCGTTGGCGATGGGGGCGGCGTTGAAGTCTGCGCCGCGCTCGAAGCGGTGGGAGGCGTCGGTGTGGAGGCCGTGGCGGCGCCCACTGCGGCGAACGGTGGCGGGGTCGAACCATGCGGCTTCGACGAGGATGTTTTTTGTCTCGGGGGTGATCATGGAGTCCCAGCCGCCCATGACTCCGGCTAAGCCGAGGGCCTTCTTTTCGTCGGCTACGACGAGGTCGTCGGCCTCGAGGGTGCGTTCGGTGCCGTCGAGGAGCTTGAGCTTTTCGCCTTTGTGGGCGAGGCGGACGACGATGCCGCCTTCGATCTTGTCGAGGTCAAAGGCGTGGGTGGGATGGCCCATGCCGAGGAGGACGAAGTTGGAGGCATCGACGGCGTTGGAGATCTGTTTCTGGTTGAGGAGGGTGAAGTATTCGGCGACTGCGCCGGTGCTGGGCGCGATGGTGACGTTGCGGATGACCTGGGCGGTGAAGCGGCCGCAGAGGCCTTTGGCTTCGGGGGCAATGCTGACGGAGAAGGGCTCGTCGACGAGCGAGCCGATGGGGAGTTTGGTGTTGAAGGGAGCGAGGGGCAGGTTGTAGATGGTGGCGGCTTCGCGGGCGATACCGTAGTGGTTCATGGCGTCGACGCGGTTGGTGGTGATGTCCATCTCAAAGAGGTGGCCGTTGGACTTTCCATCGGCGGAGGTGCCGAGATCGTGAATGCCTTCTACCGCGATGCCGCGGAGGGTGAGGTCTTCGGCGAGTTGGTGATCATCGACCGGAATGTTGGGAACGTAGGTGCGGAGCCACGGAGTGATGATGTTCATGATTGACGGTTATTAGTCTAACTGTTTCGGCTTATGCGTACTGAATGGCCAAAAACCCTTCCTCACTTTTTCGTCATACATCACGGGGTCGCTGATTACGAGCGGCTTTTCGTAAATTACGATGTGCTGAAAATCTGTCCGCTCCACGGGGCGAAGATCTGCATCATCTTGTTGAATGACATAACGAACGATCATGGGACACGTTCGTGGCCCACCGTACTCATTTACTCGAAGGCCATTTACATAGAGAGAGGCTGGAGCCTGGAGCAACTTGGGGCCGCTGAGGACTTTGACATTTTCGACTTCGCCGCTTCGCTCGAAAGAGACCAGGAAGATCACCGTTCCAGTCACGTGCGCGGCCTTCGCGATCGGTGGATAGACCAGCGGTGCGGTTTCTTTGATCGAGGTGAGACCGCATGGTGATTGCTGTCCGAAGCTTGTTGCTGAGAGCGCAAGCAGTAGGAAGATTGTTTTCATGTTGGAAGGCTTTCAGTCTAACTGCTCATGCTGGTTAGTTTGGAGTAAACGAAAGAAAACCATGCTGTCAGTGGGAAGAGAGGCGCAAAAAAAGATCCTACTTTGGGTGAAAGTGGGAGCACAATGACGTGCATGAGAACACTCACACTGAGGACGCTGCCGTGGAGGGGACTGCTGGTGTGGGGGATCTTTGGTTTTGCGTTTGCGATGATTCCGCTCGCCTTTGCCCTGACGGGGGATGACCTGGACAAGACGGCCTCCGGGTTCAGAGAAGCGATCGGACGAGGAGATGTTTACCTGATCTGTGTGGCCCTGGTTGGGGATAGTTTGGGACGATACGTGATGATCAGCAAGAAGACGAACTGGGACGTATTGTCGGTTGGTTTTGTGATCGCGTACACCGTCATGGTTTCGTTCGAGTTTGGGGTTATCAGCACGATGCTCCATAGGGAGATGACGAAGGCGATGATTCCCGACGGCCGGATTCCGATGCATAGCTGGTATTACGGGGTTGCTGTCCTGATTCTGGGATGCGCGGCCGTAATAAGGACGGCGGACTGAGATGGCGTGGATCGATTTCAAGTCGGGGTTCGCGCTGGTGGGGTCGCTGGTTGTGTTGGCGGGAAGCCTTGATTCGCGGATGAGAAAGCGGAACGAGGAGCCTGCAGACCCAGAGAATCCGCGAGACCAGCCGAAGCCTGAGACGCCTCGTGATAGTGGCGAGCCTCAGGTCGTATCGGCTCCTACAGTTAACGTGGCGATGGAGCGCGCGGTTTCGCTCTTAAAGCTTCTTAAACTATTACCTACACGAATCTCAGGTAAGCATTGACTGTGGTTTGATTGGCCAGATTCGTCTCGTTGAAAAAATTCCTTTTACGCGCGCAATCCTGATGCTTCGCTTCTGGCGGTGGCTTGCCTGAAGAGAGGTATCCGGTGATGATGGCTGCGTGGTTCGGGGAGGTTTGCGGATGCGGCGAGTGGTGGCGGGATTTTTGGTTGTTGCTGGTTGTGCTTTGGCTTCGGCGCAGTCTACGAGTTGGCCTGCGGGGGCTGAGCATGCGGTGGTGACGCTTTGGCCGCAGGGGGCGCCTGGGCCGAATACGACGACGGGGCCGGAGGCGGAGACTTCAACGGCGGCCAGTCCACTGGTTGCGGGGAAGTGGGTGGCGCGGGTGGGGAATGTGTCGGTGCCTACGCTGACGGTGTATAAGCCGACGGGGACGGGCAATGGGGCTGGGGTTGTGGTGTTTCCTGGGGGCGGGTACAGCATTCTGGCGATGGATCTGGAGGGCACGGAGGTTTGTGATTGGCTGAACTCGCGCGGCGTGACATGTTTTCTGCTGAAGTATCGGGTGCCGGGGACGGGGCCTTATCCGAAGTCGGACGAGGCGTTGCAGGATGCGCAGAGAGCGGTGGGGTTGGTAAGGGCTCGGGCAGCGGAGTGGAAGGTTGATCCGAAGAAGATTGGGGTGCTGGGGTTTTCGGCGGGTGGGCATCTGGCGGCGGCGGTGAGTACGCACTATGCGACGCGACTTTATCCGAAGGTGGATGCCGCGGACGATGTGAGTTGCAGACCTGATTTTGCGGTGGTGGCGTATCCAGGGTATCTGGCGCTTGCGGATAAGGGGATGGAGTTCAACCCGGATATTCCGATGACGAAGGAGACGCCGCCTACGTTTCTGGTGCAGGCGGAGGACGACGATACAGCGCATGTGGAGAATGCCGTGGAGTACTTTCTGGCTTTGAAGCGCGCGGGTGTGCCGACAGAACTGCATGTGTACGCCGAAGGTGGGCATGGGTATGGGTTGCGACGAACGAAGCTTCCGGTGACGGAGTGGCCGGATCTGGTGGATGTGTGGATGAAGACGATTGGGGTGACGAGCGCGCAGTGAAGTAGGGACTTTTTCTTGTATCGAACATGAACATTCGAAGCGCTGACTGCGTAGAGCAGTGGGTGATCGAGTTCGCAGAGGAGAAGCGCAATGAGGAAGTTTTTTGGTTTGGTGTTGATGACTGTCGTGAGTGGAGTGTGCGTTGGCGTGCAGGCGCAGGCTGTTCCGGCTTTGATGGATATCAAGAGTCAGCAGGAGTTGACGGCGACGGTTGCGACGCTGGACAAAGAGCTGTTCGATGCTTACAACACATGCAATCTCGACAAGCTGGGGACACTGGTAACGGATGATCTGGAGTTTTATCACGATAAGACCGGGCTGGCGGTGGGTAAGCCGGTGTTTCTGGAGGCGATCAAGAACAATATCTGCGGGAAGGTGACGCGGAAGCTGGTGGAGGGGTCGCTGGAGGTGTATCCGCTGAATGGGTATGGCGCGGTAGAGATTGGAGTACACCGGTTTTATCATCCGGGGATGCAGGATCATGGGGCTGTGGGTGAGGCGAAGTTCGTGATGCTGTGGCAGTACAAGGATGGGACGTGGAAGATCGCGCGGGTGATCAGCTATGACCATGAAGCGGCAAAGTGATGCGGAAGTTGTGGCGGAGGCGGGTTGGGTCGGATATGCTGGTCGCTACTCCGGATACAAATTCTGCTGAACGAGGATAGAAAATGCTCCGCTTGCTTCTGCACTGGATTCTGAATGCTGTGGCGTTGCTGATTGTGTCGCACTTTGTGGATGGGTTCAACATAAGCAGCGTGGTGTCGGCGCTGATTGCGGTAGTGGTGATTGGGTTGTTGAACGCGACGCTTGGATTGTTTCTCAAGATCATTACGCTGCCGCTGAGCATTATTACGTTCGGGATATTTTTTCTGGTTGTGAATGCCGTGATTCTTTGGTTCTCGAGTAAGTTTGTGCCAGGGTTTGCGGTAACTACATTCAAAGCCGCGTTTCTTGGTGCGCTGGCGCTGGCGGTGATTCACCTGCTGTTTGGATTCTTCGGTGCGGCTGTGAAGAAACGGACTTAGGCCTCGATCATTTTCAGGAGCATGCGTGAGGAATCCTTTGGATTATCCGTTACTGATTTTCGTGTCGGCATTTTTTCTGCTTTGGTTGGCAGCCTGGGTGGGTGGACGGATCAGCCAGCGGCGGCGCGATTTGACGGAGGATTTGCGAACGGACTTTGGAGTGGTTCTGGCCGCAACGCTGACTTTGCTGGGTTTGATTATTGGCTTTAGTTTTTCAATGGCTACCGGGAGATACGACCTGCGGAAGACTTACGAAGAGGCTGAAGCAAATGCCATCGGGACCGAGTATGTGAGAGTGGATCTACTGCCGACGGCGGATGGTGCGCAGGTGCGAGCGTTGTTGAAGGAGTACACGGATCTTCGGATTCGGTTTTATAAGACGCGTGATACGGAGGATCTAGGGCAGATTGATACCCAGACGGCGCAGGTGCAGGCGCAGCTTTGGTCTGCGGCGTCGAAGCCTGCGAGCGCACAGCCCTCTCCTGTCATTGCGCTGGCGGTCGGCGGGATGAACGATGTGCTGAACTCGCAGGGCTACACACAAGCTGCGTGGTGGAACCGGATTCCGGTGGGAGCGTGGGCTCTGATGTTTGCGATTGCGATTTTTTGCAATGGTCTGCTGGGATACGGGGCTCGGCAGATGGAGCCGAAGCTGTTTATGGTGCTGCCCGTAGTGGTGGCGGTAGCGTTCTTTTTGATTGCGGATATCGATAGTCCGCGAGGTGGGGTGATTCGGGTGCATCCGCAGAATCTGATTAGTTTGAGGGCTGGGTTGGGGCAGTAGTCAATCTCTGCCAACAAGCTATCGTGACGACTGGAAAGAGAACATAAAAAGAGATTATGGAAAGCCAGTGGGAGACGTTTCCATAGTTGCGGATGCGCGCATCTCCAAAAAAGGCGAAGATGAGATAAGTGGTCAGCAGGATGAGGATCGCTTGTAGAGCAGGCTCAGTGGGGAATAAAAAGGTCTGGGCATCCGGCAGAATTCTCGTGAAGAGGTGCAAGATGGCGAGTGCGAAGGGAATGCCGAGAACAAGTGAGATTACCCAGGGAGAGAGAGCTAGGCCATGAGCTGTGGTTGCCATGTCGGCGTGTGTGGCGAAGGTCCGGATGGGGACGTAGGAGAGGAAATTCCCGACGCTCATCACGCAGAGCAAGAAGAAGAACATGGCCCAAGCACGCATGTTTTTCTGTTTTGCTTTTGAGTAGAAGAAGCGGCTGACCAAATAACTTATTCCGTTGCCGATGAGAACTCCGGCGACCGCGATGATAGATGCCAAAGGTCCGTGGCCGGCTGCGAAGATCGGCGCGTAGTCGACATTTTCGTCGATGTCATCGAGAAAGAGAAGGTTGTCGAGGTTGAGACCTCCATAGTCAAGAGCCAAGGGATTGGCCTTGTAATGAAGCAGCCATGCCGTGAAGCTATGTGCGTATTCGTGGATCATGTAGCCGATGGCGTGGGCAAGCCAGAGCTGAAATATGGCTAGAAGCCAAAGTAGAGCAGATCTTCGATGCATCGTTGGCGTCTCATAGTAAAGGATATTCATAACTATAATTCGCCGGGGGGCGCGATTCTGCTGCATCCGCAGAATCTAGAGATCTTGAAAGCTGGGCGCGGGATAGGTTCGATTTGTGCCAGGTCCGATTGAGTTAGTCGCTTAGCCTCTTGTTTGCTGGTTATCGCAGATTGTGCGGATCGCTTCGGCGTAGCTCAAAGGGTTTGAGGAGAGTTCGAAGCAGACGGAGGCGTGGCCGCCGGGTATGTCCATGACAAGTTGGTAGAAGTTTCCGTAGCCGACTAGGACGAAGTTTGCGCCGCCACAGTCGAGGTTGCCGCGTTGACGCGCGAGGGTGAGGAGAGCTGGATTTACGAATAGCTCTTCGTAGCGATCCGACTCTGAGGCAGAGGCGCCGGAGAGTGCGGAACGTTGACGGGATGTCAGATTGCCTTGTTGGTAGAGAGCGACGTAACGGATGGCGGGGGTGACGGCGAAGATTTTGTCTATGGTGTCGGGGGCGGACGGCATGAGCGATTTTATCGCTGGGTGCGTGCCTGCCGATGGGTTCCGTGAAGTGGTGAAGGAACAGCGGGTTCCTCCACTCCGCTGCGCTCCGGTCGGAATGACAGAGCAACGGGATGCGTGAAGGCTGTGAGGTTCCGGTCGGAATGAAAGAACAACGGGATGCATGAAGGCTGTGAGGTTCCGGTCGGAATGACAGAGCAACGGGATGCGTGAAGGCTGTGAGATGATTTGGGGTCCTAGAGTCCAGACCCCTATCAGAGTTGCACGTCGGCTGTTTTACCAGGGGTCGAGGCCGAGGAGCTTGCGGCCTAGTGGGGTTAGTTCGGCGGTTTTGTATTTGGTGCGCTCCCACTCGCGGGGGTCGCCGGGGAAGGCGAAGCCCTCGGGGGCGCGGCGTTCGCGCCAGGATTCGATGCGGCGCTGGCGGATTTGTTCGTTGCCTCCGTCGGCGGGTGGCGTCGGAGTCATCGAGATGTATTGCGCCATGCGGGCTTTGTCTTCGGAGGTGTTGGGGCGGATGCCGTGGGTGAGGAGGCTGTTGAAGATGAGGAGGTCGCCGGCCTTCATGGGGACGGGGGTTAGCTCGTAGGGGGCGATGTCGGGTTTGAAGCCGTCGCGGTCGGCGGGCTGGGTCTTCTTCCAGGCTTCGAAGTTGCGGAAGAGTTCGGGGACGCATTGGAAGCCGCCGGTGGAGGCGTCGGTGTCGACGAGGGAGAGGACGCCCTGGACGTTGACGGGGAGTGGGTCGAGGGTGGTGTCGACGTCGTTGTGGATGAAGCCGGTGAAGGCGCGGTTGCTGCGGTTGGGGGTGTTGAGGTTGGCGCGGTCGATGGTGACCCAGAGGCGCTCGTCGTCCCAGATGTCGACGAAGGCGTCGTAGATGCGGGGCTCCTGGCGGTTGTCCCAGAGGGTTTGGTGGTTGTAGACCTCGACCATGCCGCTGTTGTTGAGCTCCTTCATGGCGTGGTTACGGAGCTGGGCGGCGTTCCATGTGGCGACGTCGTTGGGGTCCATCTCCTGGAACTCCCAGAGGAAGTTGCGGGTGCGCTCGACGTTGGCGGAGGGTACGGCCTGGCGGACGACGACGTAGCCGTAGGTCTGCCAGTGGTCGAAGTCGGCTTGGGAGAGGACGCGGAGAGGGAGCTTCTTCTTGATCTCGCGGAGGGGCTGGCGGGCGACTTCGATGTTGAGGCTGTTTTCGCCGGGCTTGCCGACGACATTGTGTTCGAGCACTGCGGTCTGGGTTTTCATGTTTGGTTCCGATCCTTTTGTGCGGTTGCTTACGAGAGAACTTTAGTGCTGGAAGCAGGTGAGTTGTTGGCTTTGGATGCCAAATACTGGTACTGGAATCTCACCTGGGTGGGTGTTTTGGCTATAATTGCGTCGGCTTTTGGGAAAAGATACAGCGGGCCTCTCCACTGCGCGATGGACGATGAGACTGTCCATCGCTTCGGTCGAGATGACGGATTTTTGGGGTGAGAATTTAACCGGAAGGCGAGAACTTTAGGGTGCGGGATGAAGCCGTTTCTGGAGCACATCAAGACGTCGAAGGATTCGTCATGGGTGTTGTTTGATCGGCGGCTGCCTGCGATTCCGTTTGAGTGGCACTACAACAGCGAGTACGAGTTGACGTTGACGCTGAATAGCCGCGGGCAGAGGTTTGTGGGGGACAACATCTCGCGGTATGACGATGGGGATCTTGTGCTGATTGGGCCGAAGATTCCGCATACGTGGTGCTCGAGTGAGGATGTTTGTAAGGAGCGGGAGCACCAGGCGCTGGTGCTTTGGTTCAGCGATGCGTTTGTGAAGGGGATGATCGATCCGCATGTGGAGCTGAGGCCGATTCGTCGGCTGCTGGAGCGGTCTTCGCGAGCGTTGACGTTTTCTGAGCCGGTGCGGGAGAGGGCGCGGGAGATCATCTGCGCGATGGTTGAGCAGGGGGCAGGGCCGAGACTGACTGGGTTGCTGAATGTTTTGCTGCTGCTGGCGGAGGATGTGGAGAGTGCGCCGCTGGCTTCAGAGGCTAACCAGAGTGAGAGCTTTGCAGAGGCTACGGAGGAGCGGATTGGGAGGGTGATCTCGCATCTGCATGAACACTATCGTGACGAGATGGTGGTGGAGAAGCTGGTGAAGGTTGGGGCGCTGAGCCGGAGTTCGCTGCATCGTTTGTTTAAGCGGCAGACGCGGATGACGATGGGGATGTATGTGGCGCATCTGCGCGTGGGGCATGCTTGTGCGCTGCTGCTGAATAGTGAGAAGCCGATTGCGGTGATCGCCGATAAGGTGGGGTATGGGAATCTGGCGAATTTTAATCGGCAGTTCAAGGGGCTGAAGGGGCAGACGCCGCGGGAGTTTCGGCGGGCGTTTCAGCGTGTCCTGCCGGACGGGCCGCCTGCGCGGCGGGCGGTCACTTCGTGACTTGTATACCTTTTTTTAGAAGTGGTAGGTGATGTCTCCGGCTGCGATGAACTGGGTCTTCTTGGTTCCTAAATCGTAGGCTGCGAGATTGTAGGAGTGCTCGAGACGTATCTCAGGGCGGAAGAGAAGCGTGCTGCCGATCCAGTGGCCGTAGCTGATGAGGTGCTCCGAGTATTTGGTGGTGTAGCCGGTGCGCTGGCCCTTAATGTCGTCGACGAACTCGTTGCGGATGGAGAGATAGTCTTTTTTGCTGAACTCTTTTTCGAGGTAGTTGACTACGGCAACTTCGGGGGCGAAGCAGGTGCGTTCGCCGAAGGAGCAGAAGGCTCCATTGGCTCCTGTCTCGGGCTTGATGGGGTTGGCTACGTTGCCGCCGAT